>Ga0160449_1000123_pt1 | contig 78745 bp, 67 predicted proteins | sample HID1975I_E1MG_FD_108216 | JGI IMG/M metagenome (GOLD analysis project Ga0160449, IMG submission 108216) | Enriched soil microbial communities from UW Madison campus, WI, USA - HID1975I_E1 MG | ecosystem: Environmental > Terrestrial > Soil > Unclassified | place: USA: Madison, Wisconsin...
GAAACGCCGTAGCGCCGATGGTAGTGTGGGGTCTCCCCATGCGAGAGTAGGGAACTGCCAGGCATCAAACAAGTAAGAAGCCCTGTACTGACGTACAGGGCTTTTTGCGTTTTCGTTTTTGCATGGAAAATCCCGATCCCACGGCGCCACCTGTCCTACAATTCCCCTGTTTCGTGAAACTTTCTCACCTTTAACCTACAGACTCGACATTTGCGCGATTCCTGGTTATTGTCAGCTATCTGGATGTCTAAACGTTTATACGTATGCTTTGAGGATCTAAGGTTATGCCGATTCGGGTGCAGGACGAGCTACCAGCCGTCAATTTCTTGCGTGAGGAAAATGTCTTCGTAATGAAGGCATCGCGCGCTACAGGTCAGGAAATTCGTCCTCTGAAGGTGCTTATCCTTAACCTGATGCCGAAAAAGATCGAGACGGAAAACCAGTTTTTACGCCTGCTCTCTAACTCCCCGCTGCAGGTTGATATCCAGCTCCTGCGTATTGATGCGCGGGAATCCCGCAATACCCCCTCGGAGCATCTCAACAACTTTTACTGCAACTTCGAAGACATCCGTGAGGAAAACTTCGATGGACTGATTGTGACGGGTGCACCGCTGGGTCTGGTTGAATTTAACGATGTTGCCTACTGGCCACAGATCAAACAGGTTCTCGAGTGGGCGAAAGATCACGTCACCTCCACGCTGTTCGTCTGTTGGGCGGTGCAGGCCGCGCTCAATATTCTGTACGGTATTCCGAAGCAAACCCGCAGTGAAAAACTGTCTGGTGTCTATGAGCACCACATTCTTCACCCTCATTCACTGCTGACGCGCGGGTTTGATGACTCTTTCCTCGCGCCACACTCCCGATATGCTGATTTTCCGGCAGGATTGATTCGTGATTACACCGATCTGGAGATCCTGGCAGAGACGGAAGAGGGTGATGCCTACCTGTTCGCCAGTAAAGATAAGCGAATTGCCTTTGTCACCGGCCATCCGGAATATGATCCTGATACGCTGGCGAGTGAGTTTTTCCGTGATGCAGAAGCCGGTTTAAACCCGGATGTACCCTATAACTATTTCCCGCAAAACGATCCACAGAACAAACCGCGTGCCACCTGGCGTAGCCATGGCAACCTGCTGTTTACCAACTGGCTCAACTACTACGTCTACCAGATCACACCGTACGATCTGCGCCATATGAATCCGACGCTGGATTAATCCTCTGACGATCCGCATCCTGTAGCGTTTCAGCTCTCCAGATAAGGCACCTTCGGGTGCCTTTTTTATTTCCGAAATACACCCCGTAGATTTAATTATTTTTAATTTCATTAAATTCAATGCGTTAATTGAATTTCCATTTAAAAATGGAAATAGTTTTTGATTTAATTTAAGAGCGAGATAGTCTTAATTCTGCTGAACGAAAATTACACGACAATTTTTCGTGCGCGTGCGGAAACGAATTCGGATCAACGACGAGGAGCAGTGCAATGAATCAACAGGCAACCATTATCGATGAATTGACCTTTACCCAACCGCATAATGAGCAGGAAAAACAGGTCCTGACGCCCGATGCCGTTGAGTTTCTTACCGAGCTGGTGACCCGCTTCACGCCAAAACGTAATAAGTTACTGGCGACACGTATCCAGCAGCAGCAAGACATTGATAGCGGAAAGCTGCCTGATTTTATTTCGGAAACCGCTTCCATTCGTGATAGTGAGTGGACGATCCGTGGCATTCCGCAAGACCTGCAGGACCGCCGGGTTGAAATCACAGGCCCGGTTGAGCGTAAGATGGTGATTAACGCCCTGAATGCCAACGTAAAGGTCTTTATGGCGGATTTCGAAGACTCGCTGGCACCTGACTGGACCAAAGTGATCGAAGGCCAGATCAACCTGCGCGATGCGGTCAATGGCACTATCAGCCACACCAATGAAGCAGGCAAAATTTATCAGCTTAAGCCCAACCCAGCGGTGCTGGTCTGTCGCGTGCGTGGCCTGCATTTACCGGAAAAACACGTAACCTGGCAGGGTGAAGCGATCCCTGGCAGCCTGTTCGACTTTGCGCTCTATTTCTTCCACAACCATAAAAGCCTGCTGGCAAAAGGCAGCGGCCCCTATTTCTATCTGCCAAAAACCCAGTCGTGGCAGGAAGCGGCCTGGTGGAGCGAGGTGTTCAGCTACACCGAAGATCGTTTTGATCTGCCGCGCGGGACGATCAAAGCCACGCTGCTGATTGAAACGCTGCCAGCCGTTTTCCAGATGGATGAGATCCTGCACGCCCTGCGCGATCATATCGTTGGCCTGAACTGTGGCCGCTGGGATTACATTTTCAGCTATATCAAAACCCTGAAGAATCATCCGGACCGCGTCCTGCCGGACCGCCAGGTGGTCACCATGGACAAATCATTCCTCAATGCCTATTCGCGTTTGCTGATCAAAACCTGCCATAAGCGCGGAGCTTTTGCGATGGGCGGAATGGCGGCGTTCATTCCCAGCAAAGATAGCGAACGTAATAGCCAGGTGCTGAACAAAGTGAAGGCCGACAAAGAGCTGGAGGCCTGCAACGGCCACGACGGCACCTGGGTTGCACACCCTGGGCTGGCGGATACGGCAATGGACGTGTTCAACCGCGTACTGGGTGATAACAAAAACCAGCTGCATGTGACCCGTGAGGACGATGCCCCGATCACCGCCGCGCAACTGCTTGAGCCCTGTCAGGGTGAGCGCACTGAAGCAGGGATGCGCGCCAATATTCGCGTGGCGGTGCAATACATCGAGGCGTGGATCTCCGGCAACGGCTGTGTGCCAATTTACGGCCTGATGGAGGATGCGGCTACCGCTGAGATTTCACGCACCTCTATCTGGCAGTGGATTCACCATCAGAAAACGCTCAGCAACGGGAAACCGGTGACCAAAGCCCTGTTCCGCCAGATGTTGTCGGAAGAGATGCTGGCCATTCAGGAAGAGCTGGGCGAGCACCGCTTCAGCAGTGGACGCTTTGACGCCGCCGCGCGCCTGATGGAACAAATCACCACCTCAGATGAATTAATCGACTTCCTGACGCTGCCCGGCTACCGCCTGCTTGCTTAAATCCACCACATAACAATATGGAGCATCTGCACATGAAAACCCGTACCCAACAAATCGAAGCATTACAAAACGAGTGGACTCAACCGCGCTGGGAAGGCATCAACCGCCCGTACAGCGCAGAGGAAGTGGTGAAACTGCGCGGTTCGGTCAACCCGGAATGCACGCTGGCGCAGCTTGGTGCTGCGAAAATGTGGCGTCTGCTGCACGGCGAATCGAAAAAAGGCTACATCAACAGCCTCGGTGCGCTGACCGGCGGTCAGGCGTTGCAGCAGGCGAAAGCGGGGATTGAAGCGGTTTATCTGTCCGGCTGGCAGGTCGCGGCAGACGCCAACCTCGCCTCCAGCATGTATCCGGACCAGTCTCTCTATCCGGCGAACTCCGTTCCGGCCGTGGTGGAGCGGATCAACAACACCTTCCGCCGTGCGGATCAGATCCAGTGGGCGTCCGGCATCGAACCGAACGATCCGCGCTTTGTGGATTACTTCCTGCCGATTGTGGCTGATGCAGAAGCGGGCTTTGGCGGCGTGCTGAATGCCTTTGAACTGATGAAATCGATGATTGAAGCCGGGGCCGCAGCGGTTCACTTTGAAGATCAGCTGGCGTCGGTGAAGAAATGTGGGCACATGGGCGGCAAAGTGCTGGTACCAACCCAGGAAGCGATCCAGAAACTGGTTGCCGCACGTCTGGCTGCTGACGTGATGGGCGTCCCGACGCTGGTGATTGCGCGTACTGACGCCGATGCGGCGGACCTGATCACCTCTGATTGCGATCCGTACGACAGCCAGTTTATTACCGGCGAGCGCACCAGCGAAGGGTTCTATCGCACCCATGCGGGCATTGAACAGGCGATCAGCCGTGGTCTGGCCTATGCGCCGTATGCCGACCTGGTGTGGTGTGAAACTTCCACCCCGGACCTGGCGCTGGCGAAACGCTTTGCCGACGCCATCCACGCGAAATTCCCCGGCAAACTGCTGGCCTATAACTGCTCGCCATCCTTTAACTGGCAGAAAAAGCTCGACGATAAAACCATCGCCAGCTTCCAGCAAGAGCTGTCGAACATGGGCTACAAATACCAGTTCATCACGCTGGCGGGCATTCACAGCATGTGGTTCAACATGTTCGACCTGGCACACGCCTACGCCCAGGGCGAAGGTATGAAGCACTATGTCGAGAAAGTGCAGCAGCCGGAATTCGCTGCCAGCCAGCGAGGCTACACCTTTGCCTCACACCAGCAGGAAGTGGGAACGGGCTACTTCGACAGAGTCACGACGATCATTCAGGGCGGCGCCTCGTCCGTTACGGCACTGACGGGATCGACCGAAGAAGCACAGTTCTGATAACAGAAACGCCCGGTGGCGCTGCGCTTACCGGGTTCACCCGCGGATGGGATGAGGGGAATCTATGTCGCGTGGCCTGGAGTTATTGATTGCACAAACCATCCTGCAAGGTTTCGACGCCCAGTATGGTCGTTTTCTTGAAGTGACTGCCGGTGCGCAGCATCGTTTTGAACAGGCTGACTGGCACGCCGTGCAGCAGGCCATGAAGCAGCGTATTCATCTTTACGATCATCACGTGGGCCTGGTGGTGGAACAACTGCGCTGCATTACCGGCAGCGCCAGCACCGATGCCGCTTTCCTGCTGCGCGTTAAGGCGCATTACACGCATTTGCTGCCGGATTATCCACGCTATGAGATTGCGGAAAGCTTTTTCAACTCCGTCTACTGTCGGCTATTTGACCACCGCGCCCTGTCACCGGAGCGGCTGTTTATCTTTAGCTCTCAGCCGGGGCAGCGTTTTCGCAGCCTGCCACGTCCGCTGGCGAAAGCATTTTTCCCCGATCAGGGCTGGGATGCACTACTGACCAAAGTCTTATCCGACCTGCCGCTGCGCCTGCCGTGGCAAGACCGCTCGCGTGATGTGGAGTACATCATTGCCCATCTGACTGAGACGATGGGCACAGAAAATCTGCAAAACAGCCATCTGCAGGTCGCGAACGAATTGTTCTATCGCAATAAAGCGGCCTGGCTGGTCGGGAAGCTGATTACGCCTGATGCCACCGTGCCGTTTTTACTGCCGATTCACCGCAGCGATGAAGGGGAACTGGTTGTCGATACCTGCCTGACAACCAGCCCGGAAGCCAGCATTGTATTCGGCTTCGCCCGTTCCTATTTCATGGTTTACGCCCCGCTGCCGGGCGCACTGGTTGAGTGGCTGCGCGAGATCCTGCCGGGCAAAACCACCGCCGAGTTGTATATGGCGATAGGGTGTCAAAAACACGCTAAAACCGAGAGCTATCGGGAATATCTGCACTACATCGCGCATGCCGATGAGCAATTTATCGAAGCGCCAGGCATTCGCGGCATGGTGATGCTGGTGTTTACGCTGCCGGGTTTTGACCGGGTCTTTAAGGTGATTAAGGATAAGTTTGCCCCGCAAAAAGAGATGTCTGCCGCCCACGTGCGCGCCTGCTATCAGCTGGTGAAGGAGCACGACCGCGTTGGACGGATGGCGGATACCCAGGAGTTTGAGAATTTTGTACTGGATAAGCGTCAGATTGCCCCGGCGCTGATGGCGCTGCTGCTCCAGGACGCGCCACAAAAAATCACCGATCTGGGCGATAAAATTGCCATCAGCCATCTCTATATCGAACGCCGGATGGTGCCGCTCAATATATGGCTGGAGCAGTCTGAGGGGCAGGTTTTACACGATGCTGTTGAGGAGTATGGCAATGCAATCCGCCAGCTGGCAGCGGCCAATATCTTTCCGGGCGACATGCTGTTTAAAAACTTCGGCGTGACCCGCCACGGACGGGTGGTGTTCTACGATTACGATGAAATTTGCTATATGACGGAAGTGAATTTCCGTGATATTCCGCCGGCGCGCTACCCGGAGGATGAATTGGCCAGCGAGCCGTGGTACAGCATCTCGCCGGGGGATGTGTTCCCGGAGGAGTTTCGCCACTGGCTCTGCGCCGACCCGCGCATCAGGCCGCTGTTTGAAGAGATGCATGCCGATCTGTTCCGCGCCGACTACTGGCGCAGTCTGCAAACGCGCATCCAGAACGGGCATGTGGAGGATGTATACGCCTACCGCCGTAAGCAGCGGTTTAGCGTGCGGTATGCGGTTTAACGCATCCCGCCGTACGCCAGAGTCACTTCCTTCGCCGCCTTGATCACCAGCGCACCCAGCTCCGTCACCCGATCGTCGGTAATGCGCGAGATCGGGCCAGAAATGGAGATCGCCGCAAACGGCTCACGGTGCTCGTCATAAATACAGGCCGCCAGGCAGCGCAGGCCGAGAGCGTGCTCTTCGTCATCAAAGGAGTAGCCGCGTTTACGCGTCAGGGCCAAATCCTCTTTCAGATGCACCGGCGAGACCAGCGTCGCATGGGTATACGCGTGCAGCCCTTTGCGGTGCAGCAGGCCGGTGACCTGCTCTTCGCTGAGCTGCGCTAAAAATGCCTTACCCGCACCGGAGGCGTGCATCGGCAGCTTACCGCCAATTGGTGCCGACATGCGCATCAACTGAGTACACTGTACCTGGTCGATAATAATCGCCTGGTGATCGCTCTGGTCGAGCACCGCCAGATTCACCGTCTCACCGGAGTCTTCCATCAGCGTGCGCAGAATAGGGTGCACGATGGCAAGCAGGTTGCGGCTTTGCAGGAAACTGCTGCCGACGATAAAGGCATGCGCGCCTACCGACCAGTGGCCCAGCTCGCCCACCTGGCGCACAAAGCCCAGCTGCTGCATGGTGGTCAATAAGCGATGGGTCGTGGAGTTCGGCAAACCGGCCTGCTGAGCCAGCTCCGTCAGCGCCACGCTGCTGTGCGATTCGGCAATCCATTCCAGCAATTTTAATCCGCGCGTCAGGGACTGGACTTGCCCGCCCGGTTGGGTTGTGGCGGCGGCGGGTTTTCTGCCGCGTTTAGCGGGAACGGTGGCAACCATAACAAGCTCCTTTTTCTGTATCGTGGAAATCATTTTCGTTTTATTTGGCTGTTTTGCAACCGTTATCCTCACTGATCGGAGGAGTAATAGTGAACATGTCTCATGTTACCGCGGTGTGACTTCTCCCTTATCAAAGATTATGCCAGTATGGTCTGCTGGCCTTTTGGCCTGGTTGAGCGTCGTCGGGAGCAAGTGTGAGTAGCAAAGTAGATCAACTGCGTGCGCAGTTAAATGAACGCATTCTGGTGCTGGATGGCGGTATGGGCACCATGATCCAGAGCTATCGTCTGAGTGAAGACGACTTTCGCGGCGACCGCTTCGCCGACTGGCCCTGCGATCTGAAAGGCAACAACGACCTGCTGGTGCTCAGTAAGCCAGAGGTCATCGCTGCCATTCATTACGCCTACTTCGAGGCGGGCGCGGATATCGTTGAGACCAACACCTTTAACTCGACAACCATCGCCATGGCGGATTACCAGATGGAGTCCCTGTCGGCGGAGATCAACTACGAGGCGGCAAAACTGGCGCGCGCCTGCGCCGATGAGTGGACGGCCCGTACCCCGGAAAAACCGCGCTATGTCGCCGGTGTGCTTGGTCCCACCAACCGTACCGCCTCTATCTCACCGGACGTTAACGATCCGGCATTCCGTAACGTCACCTTTGACCAGCTGGTCGCCGCATACCGCGAATCGACCAAAGCGCTGGTGGAAGGCGGTTCCGATCTGATCATGATTGAAACGGTCTTCGACACCCTCAACGCCAAAGCCGCAATCTATGCGGTGAAAGAGGAGTTCGAGGCGCTGGGCGTCGACCTGCCGATCATGATTTCCGGCACCATTACCGATGCTTCGGGGCGTACCCTTTCCGGGCAGACCACCGAAGCGTTCTATAACTCCCTGCGCCATGCTGACGCGCTCACCTTCGGGCTGAACTGTGCCCTGGGGCCAGATGAACTGCGCCAGTATGTGCAGGAACTGTCGCGCATCGCGGACTGTTACGTCACCGCGCACCCGAACGCCGGCCTGCCGAACGCCTTTGGTGAATACGATCTCGACCCCAATACGATGGCGGCACAAATTCGCGAGTGGGCTGAATCCGGTTTCCTGAACATTGTCGGCGGCTGCTGCGGCACCACGCCGGAACACATCGCCGCTATGAGCAACGCGGTAGCGGGTCTGCCGCCGCGTAAGCTGCCTGAGCTGCCGGTCGCCTGCCGTCTGGCCGGTCTGGAGCCGCTGAACATTGGCGCTGAGAGCCTGTTTGTGAACGTCGGCGAACGTACCAACGTCACCGGTTCCGCTAAGTTCAAGCGCCTGATCAAAGAAGAAAAATACAACGAAGCGCTGGACGTGGCCCGCCAGCAGGTAGAAAGCGGCGCGCAGATTATCGATATCAACATGGATGAGGGGATGCTTGACGCCGAAGCGGCGATGGTACGTTTCCTCAACCTGATCGCCGGTGAGCCGGACATTGCCCGCGTGCCAATCATGATCGACTCCTCGAAATGGGAGGTCATCGAAAAAGGGCTGAAGTGCATTCAGGGTAAAGGCATCGTCAACTCCATCTCGATGAAAGAGGGAATTGAGCCCTTTATTCATCATGCGAAGCTGGTGCGCCGCTACGGTGCCGCCGTGGTGGTGATGGCGTTTGATGAAGTGGGTCAGGCCGATACCCGCGAGCGCAAAATTGAGATTTGCCGTCGTGCGTACAAAATTTTGACCGAAGAGGTTGGCTTCCCGCCGGAAGACATTATTTTCGACCCGAACATCTTCGCGGTGGCGACGGGCATTGAAGAGCACAACAACTATGCCCAGGACTTTATCGGCGCCTGTGAAGACATCAAACGTGAGTTGCCCCACGCGCTGATCTCCGGCGGCGTGTCCAACGTCTCGTTCTCGTTCCGCGGCAACGACCCGGTGCGTGAAGCGATTCACGCAGTGTTCCTCTACTACGCCATCCGTAACGGGATGGATATGGGGATCGTCAACGCCGGACAGCTGGCGATTTATGACGATCTGTCTGCGGAGCTGCGCGACGGCGTTGAGGATGTGATCCTTAACCGTCGCGACGATGCCACCGAGCGCATGCTGGAGTTGGCAGAAAAGTATCGCGGCAGCAAAGCCGATGAAAGCGCCAATATCCAACAGGCCGAATGGCGTTCGTGGGATGTGAAAAAGCGTCTCGAGTATTCGCTGGTGAAAGGTATCACCGAGTTTATCGAGCTGGACACCGAAGAAGCGCGTCAGCAGGCGACTCGCCCCATTGAGGTGATCGAGGGCCCGCTGATGGACGGCATGAACGTGGTCGGGGATCTGTTCGGCGAGGGCAAAATGTTCCTGCCGCAGGTGGTCAAATCTGCCCGCGTGATGAAACAGGCGGTGGCTTATCTCGAACCCTATATCGATGCCAGTAAAGAAAAAGGCTCCAGTAACGGCAAAATGGTGATCGCCACCGTGAAGGGCGACGTACACGATATCGGCAAGAACATCGTCGGCGTGGTGCTGCAGTGTAATAACTACGAAATTATCGATCTTGGCGTGATGGTCCCGGCGGATAAAATCCTCAAAACCGCGCGCGAAGTTAATGCTGACCTGATTGGCCTCTCCGGGCTGATCACCCCGTCGCTGGATGAGATGGTTAACGTGGCGAAAGAGATGGAGCGCCAGGGCTTTACCCTGCCGCTGCTGATTGGCGGCGCGACCACCTCGAAAGCGCACACGGCGGTGAAGATCGAACAGAACTACAGCGGGCCGACGGTGTACGTACAGAACGCCTCGCGCACGGTTGGCGTGGTCTCGGCGCTGCTGTCGGATACCCAGCGCGACGATTTTGTCGCCCGCACCCGCAAAGAGTACGAAACGGTGCGTATTCAGCATGCGCGCAAAAAACCACGCACCCCGCCGGTCACGCTGGCTGCGGCGCGCGATAACGATCTGGCCTTTGACTGGTCGAGCTATACGCCGCCGGTTGCCCACCGTCTGGGCGTGCAGGAGGTTACCGCCAGCATCGAAACGCTGCGTAACTACATCGACTGGACGCCGTTCTTTATGACCTGGTCGCTGGCCGGGAAATATCCACGCATCCTTGAAGATGAAGTGGTAGGTGAAGAAGCCCAGCGCCTGTTCAAAGACGCCAACGACCTGCTCGACCAGCTCAGTGCTGAGAAAACCCTCAATCCGCGCGGTGTGGTCGGGCTGTTCCCGGCGAACCGCATCGGGGATGATATCGAAATCTATCGCGATGAGACCCGCACTCACGTCCTGGCCGTCAGCCATCATCTGCGTCAGCAAACCGAGAAAGTCGGCTTCGCCAACTACTGCCTTGCCGATTTTGTCGCGCCGAAGCTGAGCGGCAAAGCGGACTACCTCGGCGCGTTTGCCGTCACCGGCGGGCTGGAAGAGGACGCGCTGGCGGACGCCTTTGAAGCCCAGCATGATGATTACAACAAAATCATGGTTAAAGCGATTGCCGACCGTCTGGCTGAAGCATTTGCTGAATACCTGCACGAGCGGGTGCGCAAAGTGCACTGGGGCTACGCGGCGAATGAAAACCTCAGCAACGAGGAGCTGATCCGCGAGAATTACCAGGGGATCCGTCCGGCTCCGGGCTATCCGGCCTGTCCGGAACATACCGAAAAAGGCACCATCTGGCAGCTTCTGGATGTCGAAACCCATACCGGGATGAAACTTACCGAGTCCTTCGCCATGTGGCCGGGGGCATCCGTTTCAGGCTGGTATTTCAGCCATCCTGACAGCAAATACTACGCTGTGGCGCAGATCCAGCGTGACCAGGTGGAAGATTATGCCCTGCGTAAAGGCATGAGTGTGGCGGAGGTTGAGCGCTGGCTGGCGCCGAATCTCGGCTACGACGCCGACTAAGGTCACTTTTCCTTACAACAAACAGGGCACCTCGAGGGTGCCCTGTCTCTTTCTTACGTTTCACCCCTTATACTGGAAGAAGGTTCCGCGCAGACCGGAAAAGGTGCAGACGCCATCCGGTAACACCGCGCGCAACGAGCCGCAGGAGACCCAATAACAATAAGGAGGATCACCCTTCATGCTGACTCTGCTTCATCTGCTTTCTGCCGTGGCGTTGCTGGTCTGGGGCACGCATATTGTCCGCACCGGCGTGATGCGCGTCTTTGGCGCCCGCTTACGTACCGTGCTCAGCCGCAGCGTTGAGAAAAAACCGCTCGCGTTCTGTTCCGGCATCGGCGTCACGGCGCTGGTGCAAAGCAGCAACGCCACCACCATGCTGGTCACCTCGTTTGTGGCCCAGGATCTGGTGGCTCTGGCCCCGGCGCTGGTGATTGTCCTCGGGGCGGATGTGGGAACCGCGCTGATGGCGCGGGTCTTAACCTTCGACCTCTCGTGGCTGTCGCCGCTGCTGATCTTCGTCGGGGTGATCTTCTTCCTGAGCCGCAAACAGACCCGCGCCGGGCAGCTTGGCCGCGTGAGTATCGGCCTTGGGCTGATTCTGCTGGCGCTGGAGCTGATTGTTCAGGCCGTCACTCCCATCACTCAGGCAAGCGGCGTGCAGGTCATTTTTGCTTCGCTGACCGGTGATATCCTGCTGGATGCGCTGATTGGCGCGGTGTTTGCGGTGATCAGCTACTCCAGCCTGGCGGCGGTGCTGTTAACCGCCACCCTGACCACTGCAGGCATCATCTCGTTCCCGGTCGCTCTGTGTCTGGTGATTGGTGCCAACCTCGGGTCCGGGCTGCTGGCCGTACTCAACAACAGCGCCGCCAACGCCGCTGCCCGCCGCGTGGCGCTTGGCAGCCTGCTGTTTAAGCTGGTGGGTAGCCTTGTCATTCTGCCGTTTGTGAATCCGCTGGCAAATGTGATGGACAACCTGCCGCTGCCGACATCGGAGCTGGTGATCTATTTCCACGTCTTCTACAACCTGGTGCGCTGCGTGGCGATGGTGCCCTTTGCCGAACCGATGGCGAGATTCTGTAAACGGGTGATCCGTGATGAACCGGAGCTGGATGCGCGCCTGAAACCCAAGCATCTGGACACCTCGGCCCTGGATACCCCGGCGCTGGCGCTGGCGAATGCCGCCCGCGAAACGCTGCGGATGGGCGATGCGATGGAGCAAATGCTGGAGGGGCTGAAAAGGGTGATGCACGGCGAACCGCGTGAGGAGAAAGAGCTGCGTAAGACCGCCGACGACATTAACGTGCTCTATACCGCCATCAAACTCTATCTGGCTCGAATGCCGAAAGACGAGCTGGCGGAAGAGGAGTCCCGCCGCTGGGCGGAGATCATCGAGATGTCGCTCAACCTCGAGCAGGCGTCCGACATCGTCGAGCGAATGGGCAGTGAAATCGGCGATAAATCTCTGGCCGCGCGTCGGGCATTTTCCCTTGAAGGGGTCAAAGAGTTGGATGCGCTGCACGATCAGCTGCTCACCAACCTGAAGCTGGCGATGTCGGTGTTCTTCTCCAGCGACCTGCCCAGCGCACGCCGCCTGCGCCGCAACAAGCACCGCTTCCGCATCCTCATCCGCCGCTATTCCCACGCCCACGTTGATCGTCTGCATCAACAGAACGTGCAAAGCATTGAGACCAGCTCCCTGCACCTGGGGCTGCTCGGCGATATGAAGCGTCTGAACTCCCTGTTCTGCTCGGTGGCTTACAGCGTGATGGAGCAACCGGATGCCGACGACGAGCGGGATGAGTATTAAGCTGGAAAGCGCCTCGCAGGAATGAACTGCGGGGCGTGACGATAGTCCTCTGGCGCGCTACCGTGAAGCCTTCATTTTCCCGGAGGGTATAGAAAATGCTCATTTACTACGCTACGCTGCAACACATCATGCGCATTGCTACGGGGGTTATCATGCGCACCAAACCTGGCATAAAAAAATCTGTGAATGTCTCTCTGTCGCCAGAGGTGCTGGAGCAGGCAAGTGAACTTAACATCAATCTGTCTGCTGTTTTGACCGAGGCGTTGATGGAAAAATTTCGAGTAAATAAACGCGCGGAGTGGTTGCGGGACAACGCCTCTTCCATTGATGCGGTAAATCAGTGGGTAGAAGAAAACGGCTCATTCAGCGATTTTCAGCGATCGTTCTAATGGAGCAGTTCTTCGTTTATCAGAATAAAGGGCCCGGCAAGGGCGTTTATCCTTTTCTGGTTAATCTTCAGCATCCGGTCGCCAGTGTGTTAAAGCACGTGCTGGTGGCACCAGCGATCGAATTGGCTCAACTGTCGGGCAGCAAACCGCCTGCCAAAATTTGCCCTGTTGTCGACATAGCCGGAAAGCCACATGTGGTGATGACGCATATGATGGCGGGGATCCCGGCAAAAGAGGTCGGCGAGCGTACTGCTGATTTAACCCATGAACGAACGGCTTTACGAGATGCGCTCGATTTTCTCATCAACGGGTACTAACCCATTTTGGTTGCCTGCAACCTAAGGTATATTTCGCCTCTACAGGAGAAATTATGCTGCCAACTCAATCCACCCGATTAAACAAATACATTAGCGAGAGCGGGATCTGCTCGCGCCGTGAGGCTGACCGTTACATCGAGCAGGGCAACGTGTTTATCAATGGTAAACGCGCCACCATCGGCGATCAGGTTGTCGCGGGCGACGTGGTCAAAGTGAATGGTCAACTGATTGAGCCCCGGGACGACGAAGACCTGGTGTTTATTGCGTTGAATAAACCGGTTGGCATTGTCAGTACCACGGAAGATGGTGAGCGCGACAACATTGTCGATTTCGTTAACCACAGCAGCCGTATCTTCCCGATTGGCCGGCTGGATAAAGACTCCCAGGGGCTGATTTTCCTTACCAACCACGGCGATCTGGTCAATAAGATCCTGCGTGCCGGTAACGACCATGAGAAAGAGTATATCGTCACGGTGAACAAGCCGGTGACGGACGATTTTATTCGTGGAATGGGCGCGGGCGTGCCGATCCTCGGGACGGTGACGAAAAAGTGCAAGGTGAAGAAAGAAGCGCCATTTGCGTTCCGCATTACCCTGGTGCAGGGCTTAAACCGCCAGATCCGCCGCATGTGTGAACACTTTGGGTATGACGTGACGAAGCTGGAGCGGACGCGGATCATGAACGTCAGCCTGTCGGGGATCCCGCTGGGCGAGTGGCGTGACCTGAGCGGCGATGAGCTGATTGAGCTGTTCAAGCTTATCGAGGATTCCTCCTCGGAAGCGAAGCCGAAAACCAAAGCGAAACCGAAAGCACAGGCGCAGGCAATCAAACGGCCGGTGGTTAAAGCCCCGCCTTCAGAAGACAAAGGCCGACCAAAGCCTGCGGGTAAACGCTTTGTTCAGCCAGGGCGCAAAAAGAAAGGGCGCTAATTAGCGCCTTCCACGAGGTGAGGTATTGGCAGACCAGGAAAATGTTGCCTCTTTATCCACTTTGTAAGCCTGCGCTTTTTTGAGTTTGCGGGCTTTCTTCGCTTCATCTTCACGCTGCGCCATCAGTTTATCGATGTACTCTTTTTTGACGTGATTGGTTTCGGCATTTGTCAGCAGTCGGCCATGGGCGATGCGTGCGCGGTCGAGCAGGGTCTTGAGTTCGCGCTGCTCCGCTTCGGTCATCTCTTTCTGAGTCAATCGTGGTATAGCCATTGAAAAAGCCTCCTGATAGGGAGGCTCCAGTGTAAAGCAAGTACCACAAATTAACTCTGTTTCACCGTATCTTTTTTCTGTTGCCCGTCCAGCGGTTTGCCCGACCAGTAACCGGCCAGCAGCGAGCCGGACAAGTTATGCCAGACCGAGAACAACGCACCCGGCAGGGCGGCCAGCGGTGAGAAGTACATTTTGCCCAGCGCCGCGGCAAGACCCGAGTTTTGCATTCCCACTTCAATGGCCAGCGTGCGGCAGGTAGATTCGTCAAAGCCGAACAGCTTCCCACCCCAGTATCCGCCCAGCAGGCCGATGGTGTTATGCAGCACCACGGCGATAATCACCACAAAGCCGACCGAGGCGATATGGGCCGCTGAACCGGCCACCACGGCGCTGATGATGGCCAGAATGCAGACCATCGAAAATGCTGGCAAATACGGCTCTACGGCTTTTACCAGCCGCGGGAACAGGTGATGGATAACCAGCCCCAGCGCAATTGGGATCACCACGATCTGCAGAATGCTCAGCAGCATGCCCATCACATCCACCTGGATATGCGCATCCACGTACAGGCGGGTCAGCAGCGGGGTGGCAATTACCCCCACCAGCGTCGAGACCGAGGAGATGGTCACCGACAGGGCCACATCGCCTTTCGCCAGATAGATCATCACGTTGGAGGCCGTACCACTTGCTACGCTGCCCACCAGCACCATCCCGGCGGAGAGATCCGGCGGCATCTTAAACGCCATCGCCAGTAACCATGCTGCCAGCGGCATCACCAGATAATGCAAAAATATCCCTGCCGCGACCGGAGCCGGGCGCGACAGCACGCGTTTAAAGTCGTCAATTTTCAGGTGCACGCCCATCCCGAACATGATCAGCATCAGCAGCGTGCTGACCCACGGGCCAATGGCGGTGAAGGTGGTTGGCGTGTAATACGCGAGTACAGAGAGCAGCAGTGCCCATAACGGGAACAGCCGGGTGAGGACGGATAACATATGGATTCCTTGCAATTGTGTTGTGAAATTTAGTTATAAAAAAGCCGGGTTCGAGCCCGGCTTATAGGTATTGTTTATCGTGCTAATTAATTTTATTCAAACAAATTATGATGAAGTTTCTGCACGACCTGCTCGGCTTCGTGGCCCGGCACCAGGAAGCACAGGTTGTAGCTGGATGCGCCGTAGCAAATCATGCGGATGTTAAACGGATCCAGCACGCCAAAGACCTCTTTGCCCACGCCGCTGGCGCGAGAAAGCTCGTTGCCGATGATGGCGACCAGGGCGAGATCTTCTTCCACCTCGACGCGGCACAGAGCAGAGAGTTCCATCAGCAGGGATTGTGTCAGCAGCGTATCGCCGGTGGACGTTGAGCCCGTGGTATCCAGCGTCAGGGCAAGGTTCACTTCAGAAGTGGTGACCAGATCCACCGAGATATTGTGGCGCGCCAGGATGCTAAACACTTCTGCCAGGAAGCCGCGGGAGTGCAGCATGCTCAGGCTGTGCAGGGTTACCAGGGTCTGCTTACGACGCAGGGCGATAGCGCGGAACAGCGGCGGGTTTTCGGTGGTGTTGCACACCCGGGTGCCACCCGCTTTAGGATCCTTACTGGAACCAACGAAGACCGGAATATCACTGCGCACAGCAGGCAGCAGGGTAGCCGGATGCAGCACTTTCGCGCCAAATGTCGCCATCTCGGCCGCTTCTTCAAAAGCGATCACGTCAATACGTTTTGCCGTCGGGACCACGCGCGGGTCGGTGGTGTAGATGCCCGGCACGTCGGTCCAGATATCCACCCGGGAAGCGTGCAGGGCTTCGCCCAGTAGTGCCGCGGTGTAATCGCTACCGCCACGGCCCAGCGTGGTGGTGCGACCCTTGGCTTCACTACCGATAAAGCCCTGGGTGATGACAATGCCTTCTGCCAGACGCGGCGCCAGTTGCTGAGCGGACAGCTCGGCAAGGGCGGCGACATCCGGCTCGGCGCGACCAAAGCGATCGCTGGTGCGCAGCACTTTACGCACGTCAAACCACTGCGACTGAACGTTACGCTCGCGCAGCACTTCAACAAATAGCAGGGTCGACATCAGTTCACCGTGGCTGACCAGCTCATCGGTCAGGGCCGTGGAGGTCGCCAGCGAGGCCGCTTCCGCCAGGGTGATGATATTTTCCAGCAGGCGCTCAATCTCTTCGCTGATGACGCTCGGGTTGCGCAGACGATCGAGAATGTCGAACTGAATTTTGTGCAGCGCCTCGAGTTTAACCTGGCGCTCGCTGGCTTCCAGCCCCTCGGCAAGTGCCACCAACAGGTTGGTTACGCCAGCCGAAGCTGACAATACCACCAGGCGGGTATTTGGATCGGCCAGCACCACGTCGGCGCTGCGGTTCATGGCATCGAAATCTGCCACGCTGGTACCGCCAAATTTGGCGACAACAAAACTCGTCATAACAACCTCATGTCAGGGAAGGAAAAAAGCGACCATGGCACGAGGACAAACAAGTTTTACCGGTGCAGGCGCAAATACCGTGTGTATAAATAAAATGTGCAGAGGATCCTGTCAACGCCGGGATTATGCGGATTTTTCATGCTGTCTACCAGATGAGTAACAGGACTTATAACAGCTATACTTTTGGGGCTTTTGCAGCGTGCTTGATGCAGGCCAGGGCAATGGCATAAAAACCATCACAATTTTTAGCGCCAGAGGCTACAATCGACCGAGGTCACAATTCTCAATTCAGAAGAGTATTGCTATGAAAAATATCAATCCAACGCAGACTTCAGCCTGGCAGGCATTACAACAACACTTCGACGAAATGAAAGACGTCACGATCGCGGAACTGTTCGCGAAAGACGCCGATCGTTTTAACACCTTCTCCGCGACCTTCGACGATCAGATGCTGGTGGATTTCTCCAAAAACCGCATCACCGCAGAGACGCTGGCATTACTGCAGGATCTGGCGAAAGAGACCGATCTGAGCGGTGCCATCAAATCGATGTTCTCCGGTGAGAAGATCAACCGCACTGAAGACCGCGCTGTGCTGCATGTCGCGCTGCGCAACCGTAGCAATACGCCGATTATCGTTGATGGCAAAGATGTGATGCCGGAAGTCAACGCGGTGCTGGAGAAGATGAAGACCTTCTCCGAAGCGATCATCTCCGGCAGCTGGAAAGGCTACACCGGCAAAGCGATCACCGACGTGGTCAACATCGGTATCGGCGGCTCCGATCTCGGCCCATTCATGGTGACCGAAGCGCTGCGTCCGTATAAAACGCATCTCAATATGCACTTTGTCTCTAACGTCGATGGCACCCACATCGCCGAAGTGCTGAAAAATGTCGATCCAGAAACGACCCTGTTCCTGGTGGCGTCCAAAACCTTCACCACCCAGGAAACCATGACCAACGCCCACAGCGCGCGTGACTGGTTCCTGAGCACGGCGGGTGATGAGCAGCACGTGGCAAAACACTTTGCGGCGCTCTCCACCAACGCCAAAGCGGTAGGCGAGTTCGGTATCGACACCGCCAATATGTTTGAATTCTGGGACTGGGTAGGCGGTCGCTACTCCCTGTGGTCCGCTATCGGTCTGTCGATCATCCTCTCCGTGGGCTACGACAACTTTGTTGAGCTGCTCTCCGGCGCGCACGCGATGGACAACCACTTCGCTGCCACCCCGGCTGAGAAAAACCTGCCGGTACTGCTGGCGCTGATCGGCATCTGGTACAACAACTTCTTTGGCGCAGAAACCGAAGCGATCCTGCCGTACGACCAGTACATGCACCGTTTCGCGGCCTACTTCCAGCAGGGCAACATGGAATCCAACGGTAAGTACGTTGACCGTAACGGCAATGCCGTGGATTACCAGACTGGCCCAATTATCTGGGGCGAACCTGGCACCAATGGCCAGCATGCGTTCTACCAGCTGATCCACCAGGGCACCAAAATGGTACCGTGCGATTTCATCGCCCCGGCTATCAGCCACAACCCGCTTTCTGACCACCATCCGAAGCTGCTGTCGAACTTCTTCGCTCAGACTGAAGCGCTGGCGTTCGGTAAAGCGCGTGATGTGGTTGAGCAGGAGTATCGCGATCAGGGTAAAGATCCGGCCACGCTGGATCACGTTGTGCCGTTCAAAGTGTTTGAAGGCAACCGCCCGACCAACTCCATCCTGCTGCGCGAAATCACCCCGTACAGCCTGGGTGCGCTGATTGCCCTGTATGAGCACAAAATCTTTACCCAGGGCGCAATCCTGAACATCTTCACCTTCGACCAGTGGGGCGTTGAGCTGGGCAAACAGCTGGCTAACCGCATTCTGCCAGAGCTGGGCGATAGCCAGGATATCAACAGCCACGACAGCTCGACCAACGGCCTGATTAACCGTTATAAAGCCTGGCGTGCATAATTCCGTGATACTGAAAAATGCCGGCGATATGCCGGCATTTTTTTATCGGATAATTCCTGTTGTCCGTTATCCCGCGCATAATTCTATTATGAGGTTTATCTTAAAATACAAAATGACCTAATAATTTCCGGGGTTTATTTTAGGATAATACGCATATTCATAAATTTTCAATAAATTGATTTATAACGCTTTTTATAAATAAATAGCGTGCGCTATTTATCTGCTATCCAATTATCTGAAAACCCTCCGCTTATTTCCCGTCACGGCAAACCCACTGCCTGAGTTGTGTATACTCATTTCCGCCTGAATATTCTTTCGGGCAATTCTCCATTCATTCAATGAAGGGAAATTGAGATGAAAAAAGTACTGTATGGCATTTTTGCACTAACTGCGCTTGCGGCGACGTCTGTGTATGCGGCTCCGGTTCAGGTCGGGGAAGCAGCAGGCTCGGCAGCGACGTCTGCGTCTGCGGGGATCTCGACCGCAACCAGCGCCAGCACCGTAAGTTCGGCCGTGGGGGTCGCTCTGGCGGCAACCGGTGGCGGTGATGGTTCCAATACCGGGACCACAACCACCACGACAACCAGCACCCAGTAATTCGGGTGTACTAACTCTAACCACACTTCGGTGTGGTTATTCCGCCCCTTCGGAGAAGCGTCGTGAAGCGACCCGCCATCATCCTTTTTTGCCTGCTTTTACAGGCGTGCTCGGCCACTACCCAGGGCCTGGGCAATACCCTCTGGAACAGTCTGTTCGGCACGCCGGGCGTGCATCTGACCGACGATGACATTCAGAGCATGCCTTATGCCAGCCAGTACATGCAGCTGAACGGCGGGCCGCAGCTGTTTGTGGTGCTGGCGTTTGCTGAAAACGGACAGCAGAAATGGGTGACGCAGGATCAGGCGACGCTGGTGACCCAGCATGGCCGCCTCGTGAAGACGCTGCTCGGCGGCGACAACCTGCTGGAGGTCAATAACCTGGCCGCAGACCCGCTCATCAAACCCAATCAGATTGTCGAGGGTGCCAGCTGGACGCGCACCCTGGGCTGGACGGAGCACAAGCAGGTACGCTACGCCACCGCGCGCTCGGTATTCCACTGGGACGGCACGGACAGCGTTAAAGTCGGCAGCGATGAAACCCGCGTACGGGTGCTGGAAGAAACCGTCAGCACTGACCAGGCGACATGGCGCAACCGCTTCTGGGTGGATGACGACGGCCAGATCCGCCAGTCGTTACAGTACCTGGGCGCAGACTTCTTCCCGGTAAAAACCACCCTGATCAAGGCGGCGAAATCATGAAAATAAGAGCCAGCGCCGCAGCACTGTGCATGCTGATAACGCCCCTGGCGTGGTCGGCGGGCACAGTACAGGTCTACCTGCCGGGGCAAAACGAAGCAAAAACCTTATCTCAAACGGCCCATCTTATCGATCTGGTCGGGCAGCCCCGGCTGGCCAACAGCTGGTGGCCGGGGGCGGTAATCAGCGAGCGACAGGCAACGGTTCTGGCAGAGCAACAGCACCAGGCGCTGCTGGCGCGCTTAACGGGCATCGCCGGGCAAGAGTCGGGTGACGAGGCTGCTGCGATAAATACCTTACGTCAGCAGCTGCAGGCACTGAAGGTGACAGGACGCCAGCAGGTGAACCTTGATCCCGATGCGGTGCGCGTGGCAGAGGGCGGCAACCCGCCGCTGGAAGGCGACTATACGCTGTGGGTTGTGGCCAAGCCCAGCACCGTGACGGTGATGGGGCTGGTCAGCAGTCCGGGCAAAAAGCCCTTTACCCCAGGGCGTGACGTGGCGAGCTACCTCGACGATCAGCATCTGCTCAGCGGCGCAGAGCCCAGCTACGCCTGGATTATTTACCCGGACGGGCGCACGCAGCAGGTGCCGGTGGGCTACTGGAACAAACGCCACGTGGAACCCATGCCCGGCAGCACCATTTTTGTCGGCGTGGCCGATCATCTCTGGACGAAGCGATACGACGGCCTGAACGCCGACATGATTCGCTCCCTGACGCAGCGGATACCGGATTAATGAAAAATACCTCTCTCTACAGCCTGCTGGCGCTGTGCGTCAGTGCCGGCTGTCATGCAGAAACCTATCCGGCACCCATCGGGCCATCCCAGTCGGATTTTGGCGGCGTGGGCCTGCTGCAAACCCCGACCGCGCGTATGGCGCGCGAAGGCGAGCTGAGTCTTAACTACCGTGATAACGACCAGTACCGCTACTACTCTGCCTCTGTGCAGCTGTTCCCGTGGCTGGAGACCACCCTGCGCTACACCGATGTGCGCACCCGGGAGTACAGCAGCGTCGAGGCCTTTTCGGGCGATCAGACCTACAAAGACAAAGCCTTCGACGTGAAGCTGCGCCTGTGGGAGGAGAGCTACTGGATGCCACAGGTCTCGGTGGGTGCGCGGGACATCGGCGGTACCGGTCTGTTCGATGCGGAGTACATTGTCGCCAACAAAGCCTGGGGACCGTTCGACTTCTCGCTGGGGATGGGCTGGGGCTATCTCGGCACCAGCGGCAACATCAAAAATCCGCTCTGCACCTACAGCGATAAATACTGCTACCGCGACAACAGTTACAAGCAGGCGGGCTCGCTCGACAGCAGCCAGCTGTTCCACGGCCCGGCCTCGCTGTTCGGCGGGGTTGAGTATCAGACGCCGTGGCAGCCGCTGCGCCTGAAGCTGGAGTACGAAGGCAACAACTACCAGCAGGACTTTGCCGGTAAGCTCGATCAAAAGAGCAAGTTTAACGTCGGCGCCATTTATCGCGTCACCGACTGGGCCGACGTTAACCTGAGCTACGAGCGCGGCAACACCCTGATGTTCGGCTTCACGCTGCGCACCAACTTTAACGATCTGCGACCGTCATACAACGACAACGCAAGGCCGAAGTATCAGCCGCAGCCGCAGGATGCGATCCTCCAGCATTCGGTGGTGGCCAATCAGCTGACGCTGCTGAAATACAACGCCGGGCTGGCGGATCCGAAAATGCAGGTCAAAGACGATACGCTGTACGTCACCGGCGAGCAGGTGAAATACCGTGACTCCCGGGAAGGGATCGAGCGTGCAAACCGGATCGTGATGAACGATCTGCCGGAAGGGATCCGCACGATCCGGGTGACGGAAAACCGGCTGAATATGCCGCAGGTGACCACTGAAACGGATGTGTCGAGTCTGAAACGTCATCTGGAAGGCGAACCGCTGGGCCACGAAACCGAACTGGTGCAGCAGCGCCGCGAGCCGGTGGTGCCAGACACCACCGAGCAGGGCTGGTATATGGACAAATCCCGCTTCGATTTCCGTCTCGATCCGGTGCTGAACCAGTCCGTTGGCGGGCCGGAAAACTTCTACATGTATCAGCTGGGGGTGATGGCGACGGCGGATCTGTGGCTGACGGATCATCTTCTGACCACCGGCAGCGTGTTTGGCAATATCGCCAACAACTACGACAAATTCAACTACACCAATCCGCCGAGCGACTCAAAACTGCCGCGCGTGCGTACCCACGTGCGTGAATATGTGCAGAATGACGTCTACGTGAACAACCTGCAGGCCAACTACTTCCAGTATCTGGGCAACAATTTCTATGGCCAGGTGTACGGCGGTTATCTCGAGACCATGTACGGCGGGGCAGGGGCAGAAGTGCTGTACCGTCCGGTCGACAGCAACTGGGCGTTCGGCGTTGATGCCAACTATGTGAAACAGCGCGACTGGCGCAGCGCGCAGGACATGATGAAGTTCACTGATTACAGCGTGAAGACCGGCCATCTGACGGCCTACTGGACGCCGTCGTTCGCCCAGGATGTGCTGGTAAAAGCCAGCGTCGGGCAGTATCTGGCGGGGGATAAGGGCGGCACCCTGGATATCTCGAAACACTTCGACAGCGGCGTGGTGGTGGGCGGTTACGCTACGATCACCGATGTTTCGCCGGACGAATACGGGGAAGGCGACTTCACCAAAGGGGTTTACGTGTCGATTCCGCTGGATCTGTTCTCGTCAGGCCCGACCCGCAGCCGGGCCGCGGTTGGCTGGACACCGCTCACCCGCGACGGGGGACAGCCGCTGGGGCGTAAGTTCCAGCTGTATGATATGACCAGCGATCGTAGCATTAACTTCCGCTAATGCCTGTGTGCCGGGCAACGCTGCGTTTGCCCGGCCTGCTTGCAAAGATCGCTGAACGAATAAAACATAAACAAAAAATATAGATCTCCGTCACATTTTTGCGTTATACAGGAACCTCGCCCTGGAGAATGAGGTGCTGTATGACATCCCTGACTCGCCCACGCGTTGAGTTTATCTCAACCATTCTGCAGACCGTGCTCAATCTGGGTCTGCTGAGCCTTGGCCTGATCCTGGTGGTCTTCCTCGGTAAAGAGACGGTGCATCTGGCTGATGTGCTTTTTGCCCCTGAGCAAACCAGCAAATACGAGCTGGTTGAAGGGCTGGTGGTTTACTTTCTCTACTTCGAATTTATTGCCCTGATTGTGAAGTACTTTCAGTCTGGCTTTCACTTCCCGCTGCGTTACTTTGTTTATATCGGGATCACCGCGATTGTGCGGCTGATTATCGTCGATCATAAATCCCCCCTCGACGTGCTGATCTACTCGGCGGCGATCCTGCTGCTGGTGGTCACCCTCTGGCTGTGCAACTCGAAGCGCCTGAAACGGGAATAAAAAAAGGCGGCCCGAGGGCCGCCAAACAACAGTCACAAGTTGGATTCTTACATTAAGGCAAAGTTGAGGGTTGCAGTGGCATAACAATGAAACTTAACCTTTCACCCCCCCCGCGGTCAGGCCGTTCACCAGCCAGCGCTGGGCCAGCAGGAACACGACGGTGATCGGGATGGCGGAGAGAACAGCGGCGGCGGCAAAGTCACCCCACAGGTAGTTTTGCGGGTTGAGGTATTGCTGCATACCCACTGCCAGCGTGTAGCTATTCACATCACGCAGCAGCAGAGAGGCGACCGGCACTTCGGTAATGGCCGCGATAAACGACAGGATAAACACCACCGCCAGAATCGGCACCGACAGCGGCAGCAGGACCAGACGGAACGCCTGCCACGGCGTAGCCCCATCCAGCGACGCCGCTTCTTCCAGCGAGTTGTCGATGGTTTCGAAATAGCCTTTGATGGTCCAGACGTGCAGGGCGATACCGCCGAGATAGGCGAAGATCACCCCGCCGTGGGTGTTAAGACCGATGAACGGCACGTACTGGCCAAGGCGGTCAAACAACGCATACAGCGCCACCAGCGACAGCACCGCCGGGAACATCTGGAAAATCAGCATCCCTTTCAGCAGCGTCGCTTTCCCCGGGAAGCGCATACGGGCAAACGCGTAGGCGCAGGTGGTGGAGAGGGTGACAATACCAATCGCCGTAATCGTGGCCACTTTCACCGAGTTCCACAGCCATAGCAGCACCGGGAACGGCGGCGGAGTGACGCGACCGTCCGCGTGTTCAACGCTGAAGCCTAACGCCAGGCGCCAGTGCTCCCAGGAGATTTCATCCGGGATCAGGCTGCCGGTGGCGAAGTTCCCGGAACGCAGGGAGATGGCGATCACCATCAGCAGTGGGAACATGATTGCCGCGATAAAAATCAGCAGGCCCAGATGCGTGGCGAAGAGGCGCAGCTTTTGAGATTTGGGTTGTACCATAGACATGTTCTGTGCCCTCCTTAGTCGAATTTCATGCGTGTGGCTTTCAGGTTGACGATAGCCAGCGCGCCTACCAGCAGGAAGATCAGCGTGGCAATCGCCGCCGCCAGACCGAAGTCCTGGCCGCCGCCGCCTTCAAAGGCGATACGGTAGGTGTAGCTCACCAGCAGGTCGGTATAGCCTGCCGGGGTGGTGGTGCCGAGTCGGTCCGGTCCGCCGTTGGTCAACAGCTGAATCAGCACGAAGTTGTTAAAGTTGAAGGCGAAACTGGCGATCATCAGCGGCGTCAGCGGCTTGATCAGCAGCGGGAGCGTAATCTTAAAGAAGTTCTGGAACGGGGTCGCGCCGTCCATTGCCGAGGCTTCGTACAGATCGTCCGGAATCGCTTTCAGCAGGCCCATGCACAGGATCATCATGTACGGATAGCCGAGCCAGGTGTTGACGATCACAATCATGGTACGGGCGGTCGTCGGGTCGCTGAACCAGGCCGGTTTGATGCCAAACAGCCCGCTCAGCATCATGTTGATTTCACCAAAGCTCTGGTTAAACAGCCCTTTGAAAATCAGAATCGAGATGAACGACGGCACGGCATACGGCAGGATCAGCAGGACGCGGTAAATGGCTTTCCCCTTTAACGCTTCCCACTGCACCAGGCAGGCGAGGATCATGCCCACTGCCACGGTCAGGATCACGGTCAGTACCGAGAAGACCACGGTCCAGATAAAGATGGCGAAGAACGGTTTCTTAATCCCTTCGTCGGTGAAGACGCGGGTAAAGTTGTCCCAGCCGATGGTCACGGTATAGCCCGGGCTGAGTTTATCGTCGCCCCAGTTGCCGTCGGCGTTGACCGACTGGTAGAAGCCAACATCGTTGTTCGGGCGGTACTTCACGCCGGACTGGTTGTTAGTGAGCGTGCCGTCATCAGCCAGTGCGTACAGCGGCTGGGTGCCGGAGAACTGGCGCAGGGAGCTCATAATGACTTTGCTTTTGTCCGGCAGCTCGGCGGTCAGCTGGGTCAGGGCCTGGCGGTTCTGGGTGATGATGCGCAGATTCGCGCGCTCGCCTTCCGGCAGGGCGTCTGCCTCTTTCAGCGCCAGCTTTTGCTCGCCGCCAAATTTAAAGGCCTCAGAGACGTAGGTTTTACCCGTCTCGTCATCGCTCAGAGCCAGTGTCCACTCATCACCCGCCGGATACAGGCCAAAGTTGAAGGTCTTACCCGCCTGATAGGAGCGGTCCATCAGTACCTGCTGGGCGCGCTCCTGCGCGAGCTGGTTGGTGCTGCTGTAGTTGGTGAAGGCGATAGCGATGGTGCAGATCAGTGGGAACAGGACAAACAGCCCCATCCCGGCCACGCCCGGATAGACATAACGCCAGGCGTACGCTTTCCGGTTGGCGAAAATATACAGGCCAATTGAGCTTAAGATCAGCGTCATGGCGGCAAACAGGTACTCCCCCTGGGCGTACATCAAAACAACAAGGTAACCCACCAGCAGGCACAGCAGACCTATCACTGACCATTTCAGCGCGTCGCTTTGCCACCAGTGTTTCTTTTTAATGACATCCATGGGGTTCTTCCTCTACAACAATTAAACAACCCTCACCCCAACCCTCTCCCTGAGGGAGAGGGGGCGGTTTTCTCCTTCTCCCTTGAGGGAGAAAGCCGGGATGAGGGGGTTACAGCCAGTCTTACTTAGTGATACGGCCCTGCGCATCTTTCAGCGAGGCTTCAACTGTCTGACGACCGCTGGCGGCGTTGATCACCGCAGTACGGGTGGCATACCAGAAGGCGGCCATCTGCGGGATGTTCGGCATGATTTCGCCTTTCTCGGCGTTACCCATGGTCGCGGCGATGCGTGGATCCTTCGCTAACTGCTCCTGGAAGGATTTCAGCGCCACAGCGCCCAGCGGTTTGTCCTTGTTCACCACGTCCAGACCTTCGTTGGTCAGGAGGTAGTTTTCGAGGAACTCTTTCGCCAGCTCTTTGTTCGGGCTGGCGGCGTTGATACCCGCGCTCAGCACGCCCACGAACGGTTTAGATGGCTTGCCTTTGAAGGTTGGCAGCAGCGCGACGCCGTAGTTGATTTTGCTCTTGTCGATGTTGGCCCATGCCCACGGACCGTTGATGGTCATCGCGGTTTCGCCTTTGTTGAACGCCGCTTCGGCGATGGAGTAGTCCGTGTCCGCGTTCATGTGTTTGTTCTTGATAAGATCGACCAGGAAGGTCAGACCGGCTTTCGCACCTGCGTTATCCACGCCAACGTCTTTCACGTCGTATTTGCCGTCAGCATACTTGAACGCATAACCGCCATCGGCAGCAATCAGCGGCCAGGTGAAGTACGGCTCTTGCAGGTTGAACATCAGCGCGCTCTTACCTTTCGCCTTCAGCTCTTTATCCAGAGCCGGGATCTCTTCCCAGGTTTTCGGCGCGTTTGGTACGAGGTCTTTGTTGTAAATCAGGGACAGCGCTTCAACCGCAATCGGATAGGCGATCAGCTTGCCGTTGTAACGGACTGCGTCCCAGGTGAACGGGAACAGTTTATCCTGGAAGGCTTTGTCCGGGGCCACTTCAGCCAGCAGACCAGACTGTGCGTAGCCGCCAAAGCGGTCATGCGCCCAGAAGATAATGTCCGGGCCATCGCCCGTCGCGGCAACCTGCGGGAACTTCTCTTCCAGTTTGTCCGGGTGTTCAACGGTGACTTTGATGCCGGTATCTTTCTCGAATTTTTTACCCACTTCGGCCAGGCCGTTGTAGCCTTTGTCGCCGTTAATCCAGATAACCAGCTTACCTTCTTCAATTTTGGCGAGCGCTGGGGCGGAAATCATCATTGCTGCCAGGGCGGACAAAGCGAAAACGCGTGCGCCAGTCTTGATATTCATATCTGCCATCCTTTTTGGTGATGTGCTGTGGATACACTGAGGTAGTTCAACGTCGCCCAGTCTCCTTATTTGACATCCTCTTTCCATCCTCCTGGCCCCTACGCCCCACCCCCACTTTATGTGATCTGCGTTGCATAAATTTAAGTTATGTGTTCTGGCGCACATAAAAGTACGGTGAATTTTGTCAGTGACATCACGAATTTAGCCTCAGCCCCGCCGTAGGGGCGGCTGAGGCCACTTTCTCATCCTCCCGCCTCCTCCCCCATAAAAAAGACGAGGGGTGGAGGATTCACGTAAGTAATGAATACCCCATAGTGAACTTATATTGAATGTTTCTGTCGGCGACAGGATGTAACAAAGGGAGTGGGGTCATGGCGAGCGTAAAGCTGCGTAATGTAACGAAAGCCTGGGGTGACGTGGTGGTATCGAAAGATATCGATCTCGACATCCAGGAAGGTGAATTCGTAGTTTTTGTTGGCCCGTCAGGCTGCGGTAAATCCACACTGCTGCGCATGATTGCCGGACTGGAAACCATCACCAGCGGCGATTTGTTTATTGGTGATACCCGGATGAACGACGTCCCGCCTGCGGAACGCGGTATCGGGATGGTGTTCCAGTCGTATGCCCTTTATCCCCACCTGTCGGTTGCCGAGAACATGTCTTTCGGCTTGAAACTGGCCGGTGCCAAAAAAGAGATCATTAACCAGCGCGTGAACCAGGTTGCCGAAGTGCTGCAGCTGGCGCACCTGCTGGAGCGTAAACCAAAAGCACTGTCCGGTGGACAGCGTCAGCGTGTGGCGATTGGTCGTACGCTGGTGGCCGAGCCGCGCGTCTTCCTGTTGGATGAACCGCTGTCGAACCTCGACGCCGCACTGCGCGTTCAGATGCGCATTGAAATCTCCCGTCTGCACAAACGACTTGGCCGCACCATGATTTACGTCACCCACGATCAGGTCGAAGCGATGACGCTGGCCGACAAGATTGTGGTGCTGGATGCCGGTCGCGTGGCGCAGGTGGGTAAACCGCTGGAGCTGTACCACTATCCGGCGGACCGCTTTGTGGCGGGCTTTATCGGCTCGCCAAAGATGAACTTCCTGCCCGTGAAAGTCACCGCTACCGCGATTGAGCAGGTTCAGGTTGAGCTGCCAAACCGCCAGCAGGTGTGGTTACCGGTAGAAAGCACGCATGTCCAGGTGGGGGCAAACATGTCCCTCGGGATCCGTCCTGAACATTTACTCCCGAGCCACATCGCCGATGTGACCCTCGAGGGTGATGTTCAGGTGGTTGAACAGCTTGGTCACGAAACACAGATTCATATCCAGATCCCCGCCATTCGTCAGAACCTGGTGTACCGCCAGAATGACGTGGTGTTGGTAAAAGAGGGTGCCACATTCGCTATCGGCTTGCCGCCAGAGCGCTGCCATCTGTTCCGAGAAGATGGCACTGCGTGTCGACGGTTGCACCAGGAGCCGGGTGTTTAAGCATTCCGAATAAAAAGCACGAAACCCTACGGTGAAGTGTTCAAAGAAAAGCAATGATCTCAGGAGATAGAATAATGATTACTCTGCGCAAAGTTCCTCTGGCACTCGCCATTGCGGCGGGCATTATGTCTGCCCAGGCCGGTGCGGTCGACTTTAAAGGTTATGCTCGTTCCGGCATTGGCTGGACCGGGAGTGGTGGCGAACAACAGTGTTTCCAGGCAACAGGTGCACAAAGTAAATATCGTCTCGGTAACGAATGTGAAACCTATGCCGAGCTGAAATTTGGCCAGGAAGTGTGGAAAGAGGGCGATAAGAGCTTCTACTTCGACACCAACGTAGCGTATTCCGTTTCTCAGCGTAACGACTGGGAAGCCACTGACCCGGCATTCCGCGAAGCCAACGTGCAGGGTAAAAACCTGATTGAATGGCTGCCAGGCTCCACCATCTGGGCCGGTAAGCGCTTCTATCAGCGTCATGACGTTCACATGATCGACTTCTACTACTGGGATATCTCGGGTCCTGGTGCCGGTATCGAAAACATCGACCTGGGCTTCGGTAAACTGTCTATGGCAGCGACCCGTTCTTCTGAGTCCGGCGGTTCATCCGCGTTCGCCGATTTCGATACTGATGGTAACCGTATTTACGACAACGTCGTACCGAACGACGTCTTCGACATCCGTTTAGCGGGTATGGAAATCAACCCAGGCGGCACCCTGGAGCTGGGCGTTGACTACGGTCACACCAACATTCCTGACGACTACTACCTGCAGCCGGGCGCCTCTAAAGATGGCTGGATGTTCACCGCTGAACACACCCAGAGCATGATGAAAGGCTTCAACAAGTTCGTGGTCCAGTACGCAACGGATTCCATGACCTCTAACGGTAAAGGTATCCCGCAGGGTGCTGGCCTGAACAACAACGGTTCTCTGATCCGCGTGATCGATCACGGCGCAATCACCCTGGCTGACCAGTGGGATCTGATGTACGTCGGTATGTACCAGAATATAGACCTGGACAACAACAACGGTACCGAGTGGTGGACCGTCGGCGTACGTCCTATGTACAAATGGACACCAATCATGTCCACCTTGCTGGAAGTGGGCTACGACAACGTTAAATCTCAGAACACTGACGACAACAACAGCCAGTACAAAATCACCCTGGCACAGCAGTGGCAGGCAGGTGACAGCATCTGGTCCCGTCCGGCAATCCGCGTCTTCGCAACCTATGCGAAGTGGGATGAGAAATGGGGTTACGCGAACAACAGTGATACCGGCTTCACCAGCGGCGTTGCTTATAACGACACGTCTGCGCGTACCTTCAGCCGCGGCGACAACGACGAGTGGACCTTCGGTGCCCAGATGGAAATCTGGTGGTAATACGTAACATCTGATGTATTGACCTAAAAGAGGGGCGCAAGCCCCTCTCTTCTTAGGGTGCTGCGCGCTATTGCCTGGCTAACGCAGTGCTTATGCAATCTGAGGTAATAACAATGAAAATGAAGAAAAGTCTCGTCGCGCTGTGCCTCTCTGCAGGGTTGCTGGCAAGCGTTCCAGCCGTTACCCTCGCCAACGTCAATTTCGTGCCACAAAACACCAGCGCCGCGCCTGCGATCCCGGGTGCCGCGTTACAGCAGCTAGTCTGGACGCCTGTTGATCAGTCCAAAGCCCAGACCACCCAACTTTCTACCGGTGGTCAGTCCCTGAATGTGCCAGGGATCAGCGGTCCGGTGGCAGCCTATAGCGTGCCGGCTAACATCGGCGAAATCACCCTGACGCTGACAAGTGAAGTGAACAAACAAACCAGCGTCTTTGCACCGAACGTGCTGATTCTGGATCAGAACCTAACCCCATCGGCGTACTTCCCAGCCGAATACTTTACCTATCAGGAACCGGGTGTGATGAGCGCCGATCGCCTGGAAGGGGTGATGCGCCTGACGCCAGCCCTGGGTCAGCAAAAACTGTATGTGCTGGTCTTTACCACTGAGAAAGATCTGCAGCAAACCACCAAACTCATCAACCCGGCCAAAGCCTATGCCAAAGGCACAGGCAACGCCGTACCGGATATCCCGGATCCGCTTGCCCGCCATGTCACCGACGGGCAGCTGAAGCTGAAAGTCTCCACCAGTAATGCCTCCAGCGTGCTGGTTGGCCCGCTGTTTGGCTCCTCCGGCACCGGTCCTGTGACGGTAGGCAACACGGCGGCGGCTGCGCCAGTCTATGCCGCGCCAACGCCTCCGCCAGTTGCGGCACCGGCTGTTGCCCCGGCACCGGTGAAGAAGAGCGAGCCGGTTATGGAAGACACCGAAAGTTACTTTAACCAGGCCATTAAACAGGCAGTCGCGAAAGGTGACGTCGATAAAGCGCTGAAGCTGCTCGATGAAGCCGAGCGTTTAGGCTCGACCACTGCCCGTCCCACCTTTATCAGCAGTGTAAAAGGCAAGGGGTGATAGTTTCCCCGCAATGCTGATTTTGTCAGTAGTTTGGTGCGCCCTTCCGGGCGCACTTTTTTTGCGTGAGCCGACGCTGTTGCATCTCTGTTGCGATAATGATCGCTAACTTACGTTTGCCCGCCACCATCCTGCATTTCTGCGATACAATAGCTTCACGTTATGTATCGGAGAGTCTGGCATGTCACACCCCGCGCTAACGCAACTGCGTGCGCTGCGCTATTTTGACGAAATCCCGGCGCTGGATCCGGCGCAACTCGACTGGTTGCTGCTGGAAGATTCCATGACCAAACGTTTTGAGCAGCAGGGTAAAACGGTCACCGTCACCCTCATTCAGGAGGGATTTGTCACGCCTGACGCCGTTGCGGATGAGCTTGCCCTATTGCCGCAGGAAGCACGCTACTGGCTGCGGGAAATCCTGCTCTGTGCCGACGGCGAGCCGTGGCTGGCCGGGCGCACCGTGGTGCCAGAGTCCACCCTGACCGGGCCAGAGCTGGCGCTGCAGCAGATGGGGAAAACCCCGCTCGGACGCTACCTGTTCACCTCATCCGAACTGACACGCGATTTTATTGAAATTGGTCACGATGCTGGTCTGTTAGGGCGACGTTCCCGCCTGCGCCTGAGCGGTAAACCGCTGATGCTGACAGAGCTGTTTTTACCGGCATCGCCGCTGTACTAAGAGGAAGAAAAAATGGAGTGGAGTCTGAGGCAGAACAAGCTGCTGGCGTATCACCGTCTGATGCGTACCGATAAACCCATCGGGGCGCTGTTGCTGCTGTGGCCGACCTTGTGGGCGCTGTGGGTGGCAAGCCCAGGCGTGCCGCCGCTGTGGATCCTGGCGGTGTTTGTGGCAGGCGTCTGGCTGATGCGCGCCGCAGGCTGCGTGGTGAACGACTACGCCGACCGTAAATTTGACGGCCACGTGAAACGCACGGCCAATCGCCCGCTGCCGAGCGGCGCAGTGACAGAGAAAGAGGCGCGCACGCTGTTTGTGGTGCTGGTGCTGCTGTCGTTCCTGCTGGTGCTGACCCTCAACACCATGACCATCCTGCTCTCGATAGCGGCGCTGGCACTGGCCTGGGTGTATCCGTTTATGAAGCGCTACACCCACCTGCCGCAGGTGGTGCTGGGCGCGGCGTTTGGCTGGTCGATTCCAATGGCGTTTGCCGCTGTCAGCGAGTCGGTGCCGCTGAGCTGCTGGCTGATGTTCCTGGCGAATATTCTGTGGGCGGTGGCCTACGACACCCAGTACGCGATGGTCGACCGGGACGATGATCTGAAAATCGGCATCAAATCGACGGCCATTCTGTTTGGCCGCCACGACACGCTGATTATCGGCATCCTGCAGGTTGCGGTGCTGGCGCTGATGGGGCTGATCGGTTACCTGAACGGCCTGAACTGGGCGTTTTACTGGTCAGTGCTGGTGGCGGGATTGCTGTTTGTGTATCAGCAAAAACTGATCGCGAAGCGCGAGCGCGACGCCTGCTTTAAAGCGTTTCTGAATAACAACTATGTTGGTCTGGTGCTGTTCCTGGGGCTGGCGATGAGCTACTGGGCGTAAAAAGCCGGGTGGCGAGGTCAATGTAAAACGGCAGCCTTTCGGCTGCCGTTTGTTATGTTTGCACCCTCTCCCTGTGGGAAAGGGCATCAGGGCGCAGATTGCCCGCGTACTACTCGCCCTGCGTCGCGCTCTCAATCGTTAAGCGCACGTCGGAGGTAATCAGGTCTGCCAGCATCTGGTACACCTTCATCGTCTCTTCCGGCTCGGCGTCACCGCTGTCGCTGATATACCCTTCATTACGCAGCGTCGACACCAGCGAACTAAACACCGCTTTGTCGAAGAACTCCGGCGCGTTGATACCGTGCAGCATCGACAGGCGCTGGGCCAGCGTGCGGCTCTCTTTCTCCAGCGTTCCGCGATTAATCGACGGGTTAGCGCTCAGCAGCCAGAAGGTGATGGCATAGCGCTGCACCGTTTCGCGCGCGCCCGCAGCCAGCAGCTGCAGGGTGCGTGAACGCGACGGGTTAATCTGCAGCTCGTCGTTCTTCAGCGTAATCAGCCCCTGGCGGATCAGCTCTTCGATCTGCTGATCCAGCACATCGGCCAGTTCATCATTGCGCCAGCGCAGGAACAGCTCCGCTTTCAGCATCGGGTAAAGCACTTCGACATGGTGCAGCAGCGCCTGTCGGGTGATGTGACGATGCTGAGTGATGATGGCTGCCATCAGCGATGGCAGCATCAGCATGTGCGCAATGTTGTTGCGATAGTAAGTCATCAGCACCGCCTGCTCGCGCGGCAGAATGATGATATCGCCAATGGTGTCTTTCTCGACCTCGAACTTGTTCATCTGCAGCGCGTGCTCGATAAGCTCGCTGGCGCTGGCGGACGGCACCGTCACGTCTGAGGCATACGGGACGTTACGCATCAGGTTCAGGTAGCAGTCGAGTTGCTCGGTCAGCTGCTCGCGGGTCAGCGAACGCTGGCGAGAGCCCAGCAGCGCGGTACAGCACAGGTTCATGGCGTTAGCCGCACCGGCGTTGTTAATACGCACCATCAGTTCATCGGCAATGCCGTTCACCGTTGGCGTCAGCCAGGCCGGACGCACCGCTTCAATCGGATCGATAGACTCGCGCCACTCCGGAACCTGGTTGTTCAGGTACGTCATCAGCGGCATCGGTTCGCCGAAGTTAACGTAGCCCTGACCCAGATTGCGCAGCTTGCTTAAGCCCCGCACCATCTGCAGCAGGCTCTCTTTTTCTTTGGTCGCGCCGCGCAGCTCTTTGGCGTAGGTGCCCACCTCCATCACGTGCTCGTAACCGATATAGATCGGCACCAGAGTGATCGGACGGGTACCGCCGCGCAGCATCGCCTGAATGGTCATCGACAGGGTACCGGTCTTCGGATCGAGCAGACGCCCGGTACGGGAACGGCCACCTTCCACGAAATACTCAACCGAATAGCCACGGCTGAACAGCTCGCCCAGATATTCGCGGAACACGGTGGAGTAAAGCTTGTTGCCCTTAAAGGTACGGCGAATGAAGAACGCACCCAGACGGCGGAAGATCGGGCCAGCAGGCCAGAAGTTAAGGTTAATGCCCGCAGCAATGTGCGGCGGCACCAGCCCCTGGTGATACAGAACATACGAGAGCAGCAGATAGTCCATGTGGCTGCGGTGGCAGGGCACATACACAATCTCATGGCCGTCGTGAGCCAGCTGGCGCACACGCTCAGCGTTGTGCACGTTAATCCCCTGATACAGACGGTTCCAGGTAAAGCTCAGGATACGGTCGCTCAGGCGGATCATCTCGTAGGAGAAGTTGGCAGCAATCTCTTCCATCAGGGCGATGGCGTTTTGCTGCGCCTTCTCGTGGGAGATTTTTTTGCTGCGCGCTTCGTCTTCGACGGCCCGGGCAATCGCTTTCGAGGCCAGCAGCTTGTTAAACAGATCCTGGCGTGCCGGCAGGCGCGGGCCTACTGCGGCAAGACGCTGGCGGGCAAAGTGCATGCGCGCCACGCGGGCCAGCTTCTGGGCGATGATTTTATCGGTGCCATGCTCGGTGGCCATTCGGCGCAGAGAGACGGGGGGGGAAAAACGCACGAAGCTATCGCGGCCCAGCCAGTTGACGGCGAAAAATTTCTGCACCCCGTTGAGCATACGCAGCGGCGGGTTCTCTTCGCCTTTATCACGACCCGGACGGCGACCAAACATCACCGATACCGGCACCATCTGCACATCCAGCTGTGGATTGCTGCGGTGCAGGTCGAGGTAATCATGGAACAGCTTGATCGACTCTTCTTTCGGTGTGTACCAGGTGAACACGCGCGGACCGCCGTGAATGAAGATATAGCGCGGCAGCAGGGTGCCGTCGATCTCCAGCGGTTCCAGCGGATCGGGAAGATCGTGCGCCAGGCATTGGGCGCGCAGCGTCAGCAAGTCAGCCTTCGAGTTATAAGGCAACACGTACATAATAGGACGTGAGGTATCGAGCCCTAATTCCAGCGCGGGTTCCGCGGGAATGGACTTGCTTTTTACCAGGACGCTTAATGGTAAATTAAGTAATTTGTAGTAAATTCGTGGCCAGCCAGACATAAACGATGTAAAGCCTCTGGTTAAAAATGCAATTGCGGCGCAAGGATAACAGAAAGCGCGCAAAATTTCTGTTGTTACCCGTCATACTTCGGGCGGCAGCGCGACGCGCTTAAGCCACCGTTGATGACGCTTTTTTCGAAGAAAGGTTTCTTTTTAATGGCTAATAATACCACTGGGTTAACACGCATCATCAAAGCAGCCGGTTATTCATGGAAAGGCATCCGGGCTGCCTGGATAAATGAAGCCGCATTTCGCCAGGAAGGCGTGGCCGTCGTCGCGGCAATCATTATCGCCTGCTGGCTGGATATTGATCCCATTACCCGCGTACTACTGATTGGCTCGGTGATGTTGGTGATGATAGTAGAAATTCTCAACAGTGCGATCGAAGCGGTGGTCGACCGGATTGGCACTGACTACCACGAGCTGTCGGGCCGGGCAAAAGATATGGGCTCTGCCGCTGTGCTGATGTCTATTCTGGTCGCCGTCTTCACCTGGGCCACCCTGCTGTGGGGACATTTGCGATAAGGCTTGAGAAACTGAGTAAGTCTCTGGTTTTTTGTGCGGTTTGTGGTTCCAAAATCACCTTTAGCTGTATATACTCACAGCATAACTGTATATACACCCAGGGGGCGGAATGAAAGCGTTAACGGCCAGACAGCAAGAGGTGTTTGATCTCATTCGGGATCATATCAGCCAGACGGGTATGCCACCCACGCGTGCAGAAATTGCGCAGCGTTTAGGCTTCCGTTCTCCAAACGCCGCTGAAGAACACCTTAAGGCACTGGCGCGTAAGGGTGTACTTGAAATTGTATCCGGCGCTTCTCGTGGTATTCGTCTGCTGATTGAAGCAGAAGAGGGCCTTCCGCTCGTGGGTCGCGTAGCGGCCGGGGAACCCCTACTGGCACAGCAGCACATCGAAGGCCATTATCAGGTTGATCCGGGCATGTTCAAACCGAGTGCAGACTTTTTACTGCGCGTCAGCGGCATGTCGATGAAGGATATCGGTATTCTGGACGGCGATCTGCTGGCGGTGCATAAAACCCAGGATGTGCGCAACGGGCAGGTTGTTGTTGCGCGTATCGACGATGAAGTGACCGTTAAGCGACTGAAAAAACAGGGCAATACGGTACAGCTTCTGCCGGAAAACAGCGAGTTTACCCCGATTGTCGTCGACCTGCGTGAGAGTAACTTCTCCATCGAAGGTCTGGCGGTTGGCGTTATCCGCAACGGTGAATGGCTATAATCTCTTCCTGACAGGCTACGGTTTCACCGTAGCCTGCTGCTTTTCTCTCTGGTTATTCCTATGTCTCTGCTGAATGCTTCCGATAAGGCGTTATGGCGTCTTGCGCTGCCGATGATCTTCTCCAACATCAGCGTTCCCCTGCTGGGGCTGGTGGATACAGCGGTGATCGGCCATCTGGATTCCCCTGTTTATCTCGGCGGCGTGGCGATTGGCGCTACGGCGACCAGCTTCCTGTTTATGCTGCTGCTCTTTTTGCGCATGAGTACCACCGGGCTGACTGCCCAGGCGTATGGCGCGAAAGACCCTCACCGGCTGGCGCGGGCGCTGGTGCAGCCGCTGCTGATGGCGCTGGGTGCCGGGTTGCTGATTGTGCTGTTGCGCGCGCCGCTTATCGATCTGGCGCTGCATATCGTCGGCGGCAGCGAGGCGGTACTGCACCAGGCGCGGCGCTTCCTGGAGATCCGCTGGCTCAGCGCCCCGGCCTCGCTGGCAAATCTGGTGCTGCTCGGCTGGCTACTGGGCGTTCAGTATGCCCGCGCGCCGGTGATCCTGCTGGTGGTCGGCAACCTGCTCAATATCGTGCTGGACCTGTGGCTGGTGATGGGGCTGCAGATGAACGTGCAGGGGGCCGCCCTGGCGACCGTCGTCGCGGAATATGCGACCTTTTTCATTGGTTTATGGATGGTCTGGCGGGTGCTTGCCCTGCGCGGCATTTCATGGTCGTTGCTCAAAGCCAGCTGGCGCGGCAACGTCCGCCGATTACTGGCGCTGAATCGCGACATTATGCTGCGCTCGCTGTTGCTCCAGCTGTGCTTCGGGGCGCTGACGGTGATGGGCGCGCGGCTGGGGCCAGAGATTGTCGCCGTGAACGCGGTGCTGATGACGCTGCTGACCTTTACCGCCTACGCGCTGGATGGCTTCGCCTATGCGGTGGAAGCGCACTCCGGGCAGGCTTACGGCGCGCGCGAAAGCGGCCAGCTGCGCGAGGTGTGGCGGGCGGCCTGCCGTCAGTCTGGGCTGGTGGCGCTGGCCTTTGCGCTTCTGTATGCCCTGGCGGGCGAGCAGATTATTGCCCTGCTGACGTCGCTGCCCGAGCTGCGGTCGCTGGCAAGCCACTACCTTATCTGGCAGGTGATTCTGCCGGTGGTGGGGGTCTGGTGCTATTTGCTGGATGGCATGTTTATTGGCGCAACACGCGGGGCAGAGATGCGCAACAGCATGGCAGTGGCGGCGGCCGGGTTTGGCCTGACGCTGATGACGCTGCCGTGGCTGGGGAATCACGGATTGTGGTTGGCGCTGTGCGTCTTTCTCGCCCTGCGAGGGCTGTCGCTGGCGTGGATCTGGCGTCGACACTGGCGCAATAACACCTGGTTCCAGTAGCGGCTTCATCTGCGTAAATGGTAAAAGATTCCGAATAACGAACCCTACGCCGCACGCCTGACTATAATTATTATCACGTCCAGCACGAAACGTATCACACGGACGACATACTTATCCTACACGACCGAACGAAGAGGAATCGATGATGAATAAAGACCAAGTCGGCGGCAACTGGAAACAGTTCAAAGGTAAAGTAAAAGAACAGTGGGGTGACCTGACCGACGATGACATGACCGTCATTGAAGGGAAACGTGACCAGCTGGTCGGGAAAATTCAGGAACGCTATGGTTATGAGAAAGACCGGGCGGAAAAAGAGGTCGGTGACTGGGAAACCCGTAACGACTACCGCTGGTAAGTAACCTATACCCGCAGGTACATGGATGTACGCCCAGGGCGGCCTCAGGCCGCCCCTTTTATATGCGTTTAGCGCGGTTTTTTCTTCAACAAAATGGAGTGGTCATGCTGGCAGTCGTCCTGATGACGACAGGCTTCCACCTCCACGCAGCGACTGCACAGCCCGTGTGCTTCGATGATGTTATGGCGTAGCGCAAATCCCATCTTCGCCGCCAGCGTATGCATGATGTCCTCAACGCCCTCCGCTCCCTCTTCCTTCACGCTGCCACAGCGATCGCAGATAAACATGGCTGAAGTGTGCGTCGGCTGATCGAACAAATGGCACAGTACATAGCTGTTGGTCGACTCCACCTTATGCACAAAGCCTTGTTCCAGCAGGAAATCCAGCGCACGGTAGACCGTCGGCGGTTTAGCCTGCGGCTCGCTGACGCGCAGCAAATCGAGCAGGTCGTAGGCGCTGATGGCCCCTTGCTGCAGGCTCAGAAGGCGGAGCACTTCAAGGCGCTGTGGGGTCAGGCGCACATTGCGTTGCGCGCACAGCTTTTCGGCTTGCGCTAACAGCTCCTGCTTTGTGGTCGTTTCCATGTTGCACCTCGAATCTGTGGAATAGCAAACCTCCACTCTACCATGTTCTGCCTGAAACGCCGAGGTCAGGCGGGTATGCTATACCTGACGCCAAACCACAAGGGGAACAACACAATGAAAAGACCCGATTGCATTCAACACTGGCGGGATCTGGAAGGGGCTGATAACTCAACCTATCCCGACAGTCCCGAGCTGTTTTCCATTGGCGCGCCGCTGGCCCGTACGCTGGGGCTCCGGCGCATTGGCATCCACCATGAGCGCCTGCCGCCAGGACGCCGTACCTCATACCCGCATGCCGAAAGCGACGAAGAAGAATTTATCTACGTGCTGGAAGGCTATCCGGAGGCCTGGATCAACGGTTACCTGTGGAAACTGGAGCCGGGCGACAGCGTCGGTTTTCCTGCCGGCACCGGAGTGTGTCACACCTTTATCAACAATACGCTCGAGGACGTGCGGTTGCTGGTCGTGGGGGAAGCCAATAAAAAATTTAACCGGATTTATTACCCGTTAAATGCCGTGTATGCCGCCACCCGTGAGGATCGTTGGGTGGATCATCCGCCGCAGTTTTTTGGTCCGCACGATGGAAAACCTGGGCGAAAGTAAAAACCTCTTCTATACCTGGTGAAAGGAAATAAATATTAACAAAATCAATCTAATACGAAAGAATGAGATGATTTTTTAGACCTACTACTTTTGTCACAGCGGATGTTTGTTCCTGCCTGCTAATGGCCGGCATGGGTTTGTACACACAAGCAGACAAGTCGAGCATACCGTGAAAAAACCTTATAACTTTGCTGTGGCTGGAGTAGCTGTCTCTGTCTTAATCATCAATCAAGCCGAAGCGGCGAATACCTGGACCGAGGCGCGAAATGATGCGATGGGCGGTACAGGGGTCGCTTCGGCACACTATGGTAGCGGGGTGCTGATTAACCCGGCGCTGCTGGCAAAATCGAAAGAGGATGATGATATCACTGTCATTCTGCCGTCGGTCGGCGCGCAGGTGAGCGACAAGGATAATTTGCAGGATGAGATCGATCAGATCAGCGATCAAATCAGTTACTACGAAAACGTGATTGAAAATCTGACGACCCAGGCATTGCTGACGGACCCTCAGGGCACTGTCCGCCAGCTTCAGCTAGCGGCCACCACGCTTGCCGATGAGCTGGAGTTTCTCGACGGCAAAACGGCGCACGGCAACGCCGGGGCAGGGATTGCGGTCAGTATCCCCGGGTCGAATATCTCAATGGCGTTTGTCGCGAAAGCCTATGCCCACGCTCGCATCAGCTCGGAGATCGATCCGCAGGATATCGTTTTTTTGCGCAACATTGAGAACAGCGCAGGGATGACCAGCCAGATGGCGTTTAGCGCGGCAATTAACGGCAGCGATGTGATCACCCAGCACCTCAACTCCACGGCCTCCGGCAGGGCGGCGATTGTCTCTGACTACGGTATCGCCGTGGCCCGTCAGTTTGAGATGAACGGCATCCCGGTTTCAGTCGGCGTCACGCCGAAGCTGCAGCAAACCTGGCTCTATAACTACACCACCTCAATTTACACCTACGACAGCAGCGATTTTAGCAGCAGTCGTTACCGTAATGACGACACCAGCTTCAACGTGGATGTCGGGCTGGCGGCCGACTTCGGTGACAACTGGACGATCGGCCTGAGCGGGCAGAACCTGATCTCCCATGATATTGATACTAATGATATTCGTATTCTTAACGGGCGTACCGGTGAAGTGGTGAGCTATCAGGATACCTATCAGATCAGGCCGCTGGTGACGGCAGGTGTGGCCTGGCACACCGACTTGCTCACCCTTAGCGCGGACGCCGACCTGACCGAGACCAAAGGCTTTAAGAGTGAAGCGAACTCGCAGTATGCTGGCGTAGGGGCAGAAGTGTCCCTGCTGGGCTGGCTGGTGGTGCGCGGGGGCTTTCGCGGTGATGTGAAGGGCAACGACAGCAACGTCTTTACCGGCGGCCTCGGCTTTGCGCCGTTTAACACCGTGCATATCGATTTGACCGGCATCTACGGTGAAGATGAAACCTGGGGCGCGGGCGCGCAGTTCAGCATGACCTTCTGACATGATTGTGTACCGGGTACATTAAAACGGTTGGTTAATGTACGGTGTACATGTAAGGTGCGTTAAGCAATACGATACCTCAGGGAGCGAGATGTATACTTTTATTGAGCTGCAGGGTTTCAGTAAACGGCGCCAGGTACTGCTGCCGGATGATGACTTTCGGGCCTTTCAGGAAGTATTAATTGAAGATCCAGACGCTGGAGACACCCTCGCGGGGACAGGGGGATTTCGAAAGATTCGCTGGAGCCGTCCCGGAATGTGAAAACGTGGCGGTATACGGGTCATTTATTACAATGTGACGAGTAAAGGACGAATCTATCTGGCTCTGATCTATCCAAAAAACGAGCAGGATGATCTCACCGAAGAGCAAAAGAAGGCGTTGAAGCAGTTATCCGATAGGTTGGTGAAACGCTAAGGTTCTTTAACGCCCATAGCGGCGAAGGTTAAGGCCCATGCGGCGTCAACGAGGGCGATGAGATTAAAATGAAAGACGAATTATTTGCCGATCTGCTGGCCAGTGCAGAAGAAATGGTACGAATTGAAAAGGGTGAACAGACGCCAGACCCGGCGCATGTTCATACATTTAGCCCGATTGATGTTAAGGCGATTCGCGAGGCGACCGGGTTAAAACAGCAGGATTTTGCGGTGGCCGTGGGCGTCAGCTACGACCTGGTAAAAAGCTGGGAGACAAAACGGCGCCAGCCGACCGGCGCACCGCGAAAGCTCTTGCTGCTGTTACAGACTAACCCTTTTATTATCAACCAGCTTAAAGTGATTTAGTCCAATGGTGCGCCTGTTCGCGAGCATCTGAAACAGCGGTATATAAGCGTACCAGCCGTATGAGGGCTGTTTACTATGTTATAGTAAGCCATCTTATCGTCGACCTCTGTATCGGAGTTCACCCTTATATGCGGTGTCCTTTTTGGTGTACTGAGGCATTAGAAATACGCCAATAATTTAAAAATGCATCAAGATAAAGAATCTGAAAACATGCTGAAAACCAGCGTGATACCTGAGAAATCAACCGCGTTCCAGCCGTACCGTTTTTCCGTCGCACCGATGCTCGACTGGACGGACCGGCACTGCCGCTACTTCCTGCGCCTGCTTTCGCGTCATAGCTTGCTTTATACCGAGATGGTGACCACCGGGGCGATTATTCATGGCAAAGGCGACTACCTGGCCTTCAGCGAAGAAGAGCATCCGGTCGCCCTGCAGCTGGGGGGGAGCGACCCGGCGGCCCTGGCGCACTGCGCGAAGCTGGCTGAGGAACGCGGTTACGACGAGATTAACCTGAATGTCGGCTGCCCTTCCGACCGCGTACAGAACGGCATGTTTGGCGCCTGCCTGATGGGCAACGCCCAGCTGGTGGCCGACTGCGTGAAAGCGATGCGTGATGTGGTCTCCATTCCGGTAACGGTTAAAACCCGTATCGGCATCGACGATCAGGACAGCTATGAATTTCTCTGCGATTTCATCAACACCGTCTCCGGTCATGGCGAGTGCGAGATGTTTATCATCCACGCCCGCAAGGCCTGGCTTTCGGGTCTGAGTCCGAAAGAGAACCGCGAGATCCCACCGCTGGATTATCCCCGTGTGTATCAGTTGAAGCGTGATTTCCCACAGCTGACAATGGCCATCAACGGCGGGATCACCTCGCTGGAAGAGGCCAAAACCCATCTGCAGCATATGGATGGCGTGATGGTCGGGCGCGAGGCGTATCAGAATCCGGGCATTATGGCGGCGGTGGATCGCGAGATCTTTGGCGTCAGCGGTACCGACCGTGACCCGGTTGCGGTGGTGCGCGCGATGTATCCGTACATTGAGCGTGAGCTTAGCAACGGTACCTATCTTGGCCACATCTCCCGCCATATGCTGGGCCTGTTCCAGGGGATCCCCGGTGCACGCCAGTGGCGCCGTTACCTGAGCGAAAATGCGCATAAAGCCGGAGCCGATATCGACGTGATGGAGCAGGCGCTACGTCTGGTGGCCGATAAGCGATAATTTTCACTAAAAGTTGGTTAAATTCACCACGCCCGGCAGCGCATCGCCGGGCGTTTTGTTTTTATATCAATAACTTATTTTTGGCACGTTTCTTGTAATAACCAGCGTATCGTTGTAACGCCTTGTGGGAGAGAGCCATGCTGGAACTACTTTTTGTGATTGGGTTTTTTGTGATGTTGATGGTCACGGGCGTCTCGCTGCTGGGGATTATTGCCGCGCTGGTTGTGGCGATGGTGGTGATGTTTATCGGCGGGCTGTTTGCCCTGATGCTGAAGCTGCTGCCGTGGTTACTGTTGGCGATAGCGGTGGTGTGGGCGATACGGGCGATTAAAGCGCCAAAAGTCCCACAGTATCAGCGCAATAACCGCTTTCGTTACTAAGGTATTGAGCGCTTCGTCACATCCTTGCAACTTTTACGGCAGCATTGCTTAGAACGGAATAGGATTTAGTTATCGAATCTGTCACTATTGCCGCCGTTAAAGAATTCATCGAGCTGTACCCTACATACAGCCGAACAAAAAAAGAAAGGGCTTCCCACGGGAAGCCCAATTTCTTTCTTTCCCCGTCATCATTAGCGGAATCAGGGGATCAGTAAACTCGACCCTTGCGTGGCGCGACTCTCCAGCACCTCGTGCGCACGCTGCGCCTCGGCCAGCGGATACTTCTGCGCTTCTGTGACATCCACTTTGATCACGCCGCTGGCAATCAACGAGAACAGCTCGTTGCTGGCCTCCACCAGTTCATCATGGGTGGTGATATAGCCCTGCAGCGAAGGCCGGGTGGCGAACAGCGAACCTTTCTGGTTCAGGATCCCCAGATTGACCCCGGTCACCGGGCCAGAGGAGTTGCCGAAGCTGACCATCAGGCCGCGACGCTGCAAACAATCCAGCGACGATTCCCAGGTGTCTTTACCCACTGAGTCATACACCACGCGCACTTTTTTTCCGCCGGTGATCTCTTTAACCCGCTCGACGACACTCTCTTCCCGGTAGTTAATCACCTGCCAGGCACCGGCCTGCAGCGCACGTTGCGCCTTTTGCGCACTGCCCACCGTGCCGATCAGTTTTGCCCCCAGCGCTTTTGCCCACTGGCAGGCAATCAGCCCGACGCCACCGGCAGCAGCATGGAACAGGAAGGGTTCATCGGGTTTGATTTCGTAGGTTTTACGCAGCAGATAGTAAACCGTCAGCCCTTTCAGGAACGACGCGGCGGCCTGCTCAAAGGAGATGGCGCCGGGCAAAATGGCGGCTTTCTCGGCCACAACGTTATGTACGGAACTGTAGGCCCCAAGGGCAGACTGGGCATACACCACCCGATCGCCTTCCTTGATATGCTTCACCGCATTGCCCACTTTCACCACCACGCCGGCGGCTTCAGTTCCCAGGCCGCTCGGCAGGGCGGGTGGCGGATACAGCCCGCTGCGAATGTAGGTGTCGATGTAGTTAATGCCAATCGCTTTGTTCTCGACCTGGATTTCGTGTTCTCCAGGCGCGGCGGGGGTAAACTCCACCGCCTGCAAGACCTCCGGCCCACCGTGCTGGTTAAATTCGATACGCGTTGCCATTTTTCCTCCCCAAAATTGTGCTAATCTGTCGGCCCCAATTTCTATCTCGGTAACTCCCTTCACTATGGCAGGAAATAAACCCTTCAACAAACAGACTGAACCCCGCGAGCGCGATCCGCAGTTAGCCGGGTTAAAAGTTCCGCCACACTCGATCGAAGCGGAGCAGTCGGTGTTGGGTGGTTTAATGCTGGACAACGAACGCTGGGACGATGTTGCCGAGCGCGTGGTCACCGACGATTTTTACACCCGTCCGCACCGCCACATTTTTACCGAGATGGCCCGTCTGCAGGAGTCGGGCAGCCCCATCGACCTGATCACCCTGGCAGAATCGCTGGAGCGTCAGGGACAGCTGGAGACAGTCGGCGGCTTCGCCTATCTGGCTGAACTGTCGAAAAACACGCCAAGTGCGGCGAACATCAGTGCATATGCCGATATCGTACGTGAACGTGCGGTAGTGCGTGACATGATCTCTGTCGCCCACGAGATCGCCGAAGCCGGTTTCGACCCGCAGGGGCGCAACAGCGATGAGCTGCTCGATCTGGCCGAGTCCCGGGTGTTTAAAATCGCGGAAAGCCGCGCCAATAAAGACGAAGGGCCAAAAAACATTACTGAAGTGCTCGATGCCACTATCTCGCGCATCGAGCAGTTGTTCCAGCAGCCGCATGACGGTGTCACCGGCGTCAACACAGGCTATGACGATCTGAACAAAAAGACCGCCGGTTTGCAGCCGTCGGATCTGATTATCGTTGCCGCGCGTCCATCCATGGGTAAAACCACCTTTGCGATGAACATCGTCGAAAACGCGGCGATGTTGCAGGATAAGCCGGTCCTTATCTTTAGTCTTGAGATGCCCTCCGAGCAAATCATGATGCGTACTCTGGCCTCGCTGTCGCGCGTCGATCAGACCCGCATTCGTACCGGTCAGCTCGACGATGAGGACTGGGCGCGGATCTCCGGCACCATGGGGATCCTGCTGGAAAAACGTAACATCTATATCGATGACTCCTCCGGCCTGACGCCAACCGAAGTACGCTCCCGCGCCCGCCGTATCGCCCGCGAGCACGGCGGTATTGGCCTGATCATGATCGACTACCTGCAACTGATGCGCGTCCCGTCGCTTTCCGACAACCGTACGCTGGAGATTGCCGAAATCTCCCGCTCGCTGAAGGCGCTGGCGAAAGAGCTGCAGGTGCCGGTTGTGGCGCTGTCGCAGCTTAACCGCTCCCTGGAGCAGCGCGCCGACAAGCGCCCGGTCAACTCAGACCTGCGTGAATCTGGCTCTATCGAGCAGGATGCCGACTTAATCATGTTTATCTACCGTGATGAGGTCTATCACGAGAACAGCGACCTGAAAGGGATCGCGGAAATCATTATCGGTAAGCAGCGTAACGGCCCGATTGGCACGGTGCGACTTACCTTTAACGGTCAATGGTCGCGCTTTGATAACTACGCGGGACCGCAGTACGACGACGAATAAGGAATTCAAATGCAAGCGGCAACAGTAGTGATTAACCGCCGCGCTCTGCGTCACAACCTGCAACGCCTGCGTGAACTGGCACCTGCCAGCAAACTGGTTGCAGTCGTGAAAGCGAACGCTTACGGACACGGTCTTCTTGAGACCGCGCGAACGCTCCCCGATGCTGACGCCTTTGGCGTCGCCCGTCTCGAAGAAGCCCTGCGCCTGCGCGAGGGGGGGATCACCCAGCCCATCCTGCTGCTCGAAGGCTTTTTTAACGCCGCCGATCTGCCGACGATTTCAGCGCAACAGCTCCATACCGCCGTGCATAACCAGGAGCAGCTGGACGCCCTGGAAAACGCGGTGCTCAGTGAACCGGTCACGGTGTGGATGAAGCTCGACACCGGTATGCACCGTCTCGGCGTGCGCCCGGAGCAGGCCGACGCGTTTTATCAGCGCCTCAGCCAGTGCAAAAACGTCCGCCAGCCGGTGAATATCGTCAGCCATTTTGCCCGCGCTGACGAGCCCGAATGCGGCGCGACCGAGCAGCAGCTCGACATCTTTAATACCTTCTGCGAAGGCAAGCCGGGGATGCGCTCTATTGCGGCGTCCGGCGGCATTCTGCTGTGGCCGCAGTCGCATTTCGACTGGGCGCGTCCGGGCATTATTCTGTACGGCGTCTCCCCACTGGAGGGCAAACCCTGGGGACCGGATTTCGGTTTCCAGCCGGTAATGTCGCTCACGTCCAGCCTGATCGCCGTGCGCGAACATAAAGCCGGTGAGCCGGTGGGCTACGGCGGCACTTGGGTGAGCGAGCGCGATACCCGTCTCGGTGTGGTGGCGATGGGCTATGGTGACGGCTATCCCCGCGCCGCGCCGTCCGGTACACCGGTGCTGGTCAACGGCCGGGAAGTGACGATTGTTGGACGCGTAGCGATGGACATGATTTGTGTCGATCTCGGGCCAGAAGCGCAGGAAAAAGCGGGCGATCCCGTCACCCTGTGGGGGGAAGGTTTACCCGTTGAGCGTATCGCTGAAATAACAAAAGTAAGTGCTTACGAACTTATCACGCGCCTGACGTCACGGGTGGCAATGCATTACCTCGACTGACCACCATGCCCTCTCTGTCGAGAGAGGGCTGCCGTCCACACTCCACCTTCATTAACATCCCCCTCGATCTTCTCCCGCTTCCGGTTTATTGTTGAATTCCCTGCCTCATTATTATCCGGAGAACCATCGCGTGTTCCAGAAAGTCGACGCCTATGCTGGCGACCCCATCCTCTCCTTGATGGAGCGTTTCAAAGACGATCCGCGAGGCGATAAAGTTAACCTCAGTATTGGTCTGTACTACAACGAAGCGGGCATCATTCCGCAGCTGCAGGCGGTAGCGAAAGCCGAAGCGCGCCTCAATGCCACGCCGCACGGCGCGTCGCTCTATCTGCCGATGGAAGGCCTGATTAGCTATCGTCACACCATTGCTCCGCTGCTGTTTGGCGCAGACCATCCGGTGCTGGTGGAAAAACGCGTGGCGACTATCCAGACTCTGGGCGGCTCTGGCGCGCTGAAAGTCGGTGCCGATTTTCTGCAGAAATACTTCCCGGAATCCGGGGTTTGGGTAAGCGATCCGACCTGGGAAAACCACGTCGCCATCTTTGAAGGCGCGGGCTTCACCGTTAATACCTATCCGTGGTTTGACGATCAGAGCAAAGGCGTGCGCGTGGGTGCGCTGCTGGAAACACTGAGCACTCTGCCGGAACGCAGCATTGTGTTACTGCATCCGTGCTGTCATAACCCGACCGGCTCCGACCTGACCAACGACCAGTGGGACGCGGTTATCGAGGTGCTGAAAGCGCGTAACCTGATCCCATTCCTCGACATTGCCTATCAGGGCTTTGGCGCAGGGATGGAAGAGGACGCCTACGCCATTCGCGCCATTGCCAGCGCGGGTCTGCCGGCGCTGGTCAGCAACTCCTTCTCCAAAATTTTCTCGCTGTATGGCGAACGTGTCGGCGGCCTGTCCGTGGTCTGTGAAGATCAGGATGCCGCCGGTCGCGTGCTTGGGCAACTGAAAGCCACCGTGCGTCGCATCTACTCCAGCCCGCCAAACTTTGGTGCGCAGGTGGTGGCAGCCGTACTGGGTGACGACGAACTGAAAGCCGAGTGGCTGGCGGAAGTGGAAGCGATGCGCAAGCGCATTCTGGCGATGCGGCAGACGCTGGTCGATGTGCTGAAAGAGGCGGTGCCGGGGCATAACTTCGACTACCTGCTGCATCAGCGCGGCATGTTCAGCTATACCGGCTTCAGCGCCGAACAGGTTGACCGTCTGCGCGACGAGTTTGGCGTCTACCTGATTGCCAGCGGCCGCATGTGCGTTGCCGGCCTCAATACCGGCAACGTGCAGCGCGTGGCGCAGGCCTTTGCTGCTGTAATGTAAGTACTTACTCACACCTCTCTTCGATCCTGAAGAGAGGTGAATTTGGGTGAAACCGCGCAATGTGATACCCCTCTTTTTATGACGGTTTATCGATAAAATTCCCTTTCCTTCCCCCTCTGACGGGGTTATGGTCGATGTGTTTTTGACCAATCGCTCAAAATAAAAAATAACAGACTGAATATTCAGGGGAAAATATGCGCAAGATCACACTGGCGCTCAGCGCTGCCTGCTTATTGTTCTCGCTTAGTCACCCGGTCGTCGCTCAGGCCTCTTCACCCACGCCGCTGTACAGCGGTACAACCGCCGCAAAGCTGGCTGAACAGGCCCCCATCCACTGGGTTTCCGTGGCCCAGATTGAAAACAGCCTGATGGGCCGTCCGCCGATGGCTGTAGGCTTTGATATTGACGACACGGTCTTATTTTCCAGTCCCGGCTTCTGGCGAGGGAAAAAAACCTTTTCGCCTGACAGTGAGGCGTACCTGAAAAACCCCGCTTTCTGGCAGCAAATGAATAACGGCTGGGATGAATTCAGTATCCCTAAAGAGTCCGCCCGCGCGCTGATTGCTATTCACCTGAAGCGCGGGGACCAGATCTGGTTTATTACCGGGCGCAGCCAGACCAAAACTGAGAGCGTCACCAAAACCCTGCAGGACGCTTTTATGATCCCGGCGGCGAACATGAACCCGGTGGTCTTTACCGGGGAGCAATCCCGACAGAACAGCAAAGTGGCTACGCTTGAGCAGAAACAGATCAAAATTTACTACGGCGATGCCGACAGCGATATCACCGCCGCCCGCGACGCGGGGGCCAGAGGCATACGCGTGCTGCGTGCCTCAAACTCCACTTACAAGCCGCTGCCACAGGCGGGTGCGTTTGGCGAAGAGGTAGTCGTCAACTCAGAATACTGACCGCATGATGCGGCGTCGTTTATTTTTTAATCGGATTTTCGTGGTTCGGGTTTTACCTTTCGTCGTATTGCTGCACACTTAGAAGGACTCATCCCGCTCAGAGGAATAATGATGACAATTTCGGAGATACTTCAGTACTGCATGAATAAGCCAGGTGCCGAGCAGAGCGTGCACAGCGACTGGAAGGCAACGCAAATCAAGGTCGCGGATGTGCTGTTTGCGATGGTGAAGGATGTGGAGGGGCGCCCGGCGGCATCGCTGAAGACCAGCCCGGAACTGGCCGATCTGCTGCGTCAGCAGCACACCGATGTGCATCCGAGCAAACACCTGAATAAAGCGCACTGGAGCACGGTTTATCTGGACGGTTCGCTGCCGGATTCGCAGATTTACTACCTGGTGGATGCTTCTTATCAGCAGGCGGTGGCGCTGCTGCCGGAGATGACCCGACAGCAGCTTTCGGTATGATTAATTCAACAGCGGTTTGAGGAAGCGGGCTGTGTGCGATGCTTCGCACTCCGCCACGGTTTCCGGCGTACCGGAGACCAGAATCTCACCGCCGCCGCTACCGCCTTCCGGGCCAAGATCGACAATCCAGTCCGCGGTTTTAATCACGTCCAGGTTATGCTCAATCACCACGATGGTGTTGCCCTGATCGCGCAGCTGATGCAGAACGTCGAGTAGCTGCTGGATGTCGGCAAAGTGCAGACCGGTGGTCGGCTCATCCAGGATATACAGCGTCTGCCCGGTGCCGCGCTTCGACAGCTCACGCGCCAGCTTCACGCGCTGGGCTTCGCCGCCGGAGAGCGTGGTGGCTGACTGACCCAGACGAATATAGGTCAGGCCGACGTCCATCAGCGTCTGCAGCTTACGCGCCAGAGCCGGAACCGCATCAAAGAACTCGCGTGCTTCTTCAATGGTCATATCCAGCACTTCGTGGATGGTCTTGCCTTTGTACTTAATCTCCAGAGTTTCACGGTTATAGCGCTTGCCCTTGCACTGGTCGCACGGCACGTAAATATCCGGCAGGAAGTGCATTTCAACCTTGATTACCCCGTCGCCCTGGCAGGCTTCGCAGCGTCCACCGCGCACGTTAAAGCTGAAACGTCCCGGCGTGTATCCGCGTGAACGGGATTCCGGCACCCCGGCAAACAGTTCACGTACTGGCGTAAACACGCCGGTATAGGTCGCCGGGTTAGAACGCGGGGTACGACCGATTGGGCTCTGATCGATATCAATGACTTTGTCGAAGTGCTCCAGCCCGTGGATCTCACGATACGGCGCCGGTTCCGCCAGCGTCGCACCGTTCAGCTGGGTTTGCGCAATCGGGAACAGGGTGTCATTAATCAGCGTTGATTTACCGGAACCCGACACCCCGGTAATACAGGTAAACAGACCTACCGGCAGGGTCAGGGTCACGTCTTTCAGGTTATTACCCCGGGCGCCGGTCAGCTTCAGCACTTTTTCCGGATCGGCGGCGACGCGTTGTTGCGGTACGGCAATCTGACGCTTGCCGCTCATGAACTGGCCGGTCAGCGATTCAGGCACTGCCATAATGTCATCGAGCGTGCCCTCGGCCACCACCTGCCCGCCGTGTACGCCTGCGCCTGGACCGATATCGATAACATGGTCTGCCGCGCGAATCGCATCCTCGTCGTGTTCGACCACAATCACCGTGTTGCCGAGGTTACGCAGGTGGATCAGGGTCCCGAGCAGGCGTTCGTTGTCGCGCTGGTGCAGGCCGATAGACGGCTCATCCAGTACGTACATTACTCCCACCAGCCCGGCACCAATCTGGCTCGCCAGACGGATACGCTGCGCTTCGCCACCGGACAAGGTTTCTGCCGAGCGGGAAAGAGACAGATAGTTCAGACCAACGTTGACCAGGAACTTCAGGCGATCGCCAATCTCTTTCAGTATCTTCTCCGCAATTTGCGCCCGCTGGCCCGCAAGCTTCAGGTTGGTGAAAAAGTCCATCGCATGGCCGATGCTCATGTCTGAGATGGTTGGCAGCGGCGTATTTTCAACGTACACGTGACGCGCTTCGCGACGCAGACGGGTGCCGTCGCAGGTGGCGCAGGAGCGGTTACTGATAAACTTCGCCAGCTCCTCGCGCACTGCGCTCGATTCTGTCTCTTTGTAGCGGCGCTCCATGTTGTGCAGCACGCCTTCGAACGGATGACGGCGCACTGACGTATCGCCGCGATCGTTCATGTACTTGAACTCGATGTTCTCTTTGCCGGAACCGTACAGCACCACTTTATGCACGGTCGGGCTCAGGCTGCCCCACGGGGCTTCGACGTCGAACTTGTAGTGTTCGGCCAGCGACTTCAGCATCTGGAAGTAGTAGAAGTTGCGCTTATCCCAGCCGCGAATCGCACCACCTGCCAGCGACAGTTCCGGGTTTTGGATCACGCGGTCCGGATCGAAATATTGCTGCACGCCCAGCCCGTCGCAGGTTGGACATGCGCCCGCCGGGTTGTTGAATGAGAACAGGCGCGGTTCCAGCTCACGCATGCTGTAGCCGCAAATCGGACAGGCGAAGTTAGCAGAAAACAGCAGTTCGTCCGCCTTTGGATCGTCCATATCGGCCACCACCGCGGTACCGCCGGAGAGATCCAGCGCGGTTTCGAACGACTCGGCCAGGCGCTGGGTCATGTCCTCACGCACTTTAAAGCGGTCGATAACCACTTCGATGGTGTGTTTCTTTTGCAGCTCCAGCTTTGGCGGATCCGACAGATCGCACACTTCGCCGTCGATACGGGCGCGGATATAACCCTGGCTCGCCAGATTCTCCAGCGTTTTGGCGTGCTCGCCTTTACGCTCTTTAATGATTGGCGCCAGCAGCATCAGGCGTTTGCCTTCAGGCTGCGACAGCACGTTGTCCACCATCTGGCTGACGGTTTGTGCCGCCAGCGGAACGTCGTGATCCGGGCAGCGTGGCTCACCCACGCGGGCATACAGCAGGCGCAGGTAGTCATGAATTTCAGTAATGGTCCCCACGGTGGAGCGCGGGTTATGGGACGTTGACTTCTGCTCAATGGAGATGGCAGGCGACAGACCTTCTATATGGTCGACGTCTGGCTTTTCCATCAGCGACAGGAACTGGCGCGCATAGGCAGAAAGCGATTCAACGTAGCGACGTTGCCCCTCGGCATACAGCGTGTCGAAAGCCAGTGACGATTTGCCTGAACCCGACAGCCCGGTGACGACGATCAGCTTATCGCGCGGGATGATAACGTTGATATTCTTGAGATTGTGGGTGCGGGCGCCCCGAACTTCTATCTTATCCATTCACCTTTCCCGGTAGGTAGATACACGGAATGCCTGGTTTGCTTGAAGGACAACCGGCAGAAACGATTAATTATGACACAATTTGACCTGTTTGAATATACAGTATTGGAATGCAAATTCTGATTACCTGTGCAACAATGTAACGTTCGTGAGAACTCTGGAAGATGCTTCGAAACTATCGGAGTACCACGTGGAAATGGTACACTCGCGCGTTTACACTATTAAGAAATGTTTTCAGGAGACACGATCATGGCCAGCAGAGGCGTAAACAAGGTGATTCTCGTCGGTAATCTGGGCCAGGACCCGGAAGTACGCTACATGCCGAGTGGTGGCGCAGTTGCCAACATTACGCTGGCTACTTCCGAATCCTGGCGTGATAAAGCGACCGGTGAGATGAAAGAGCAGACTGAATGGCACCGCGTTGTGCTGTTTGGCAAACTGGCAGAAGTGGCCGGTGAATATCTGCGTAAAGGTTCTCAGGTCTATATCGAAGGCCAGCTGCGTACCCGCAAATGGACCGATCAGTCCGGCGCCGAAAAATACACCACTGAAGTGGTGGTCAACGTCGGCGGCACCATGCAGATGCTGGGTGGCCGTCAGGGCGGTGGTGCACCGGCAGGCGGTGGTCAGCAGCAGCAGGGTAGCTGGGGTCAGCCTCAGCAGCCACAGGGCGGCAACCAGTTCAGCGGCGGCGCGCAGTCTCGTCCGCAGCAGCAGTCCGCTCCAGCGCAGTCTAACGAACCGCCAATGGATTTCGACGACGACATCCCGTTCTGATAACAACAGAACCTGCGTTGCGCAATAAAACAAAAACCCAGACATCGGTCTGGGTTTTTTGTTTCTGCCGTCGGGATCAGGTGTACATCATTGGCCAGTCTGGCGGCGTATGACTCATCACCTCAACCATCACTTCTTTCACGTTATGCAGGATAGTTGCTACGTCCAGCAGGGTGATACCCAGTAACCCGGTCGCGAACCAGCAGGCCGCAGCCAGGCCCAGACAGGTACTCACCACGGCCAGCGCGGCGTAATCCGCTTTACGAAATTGAATATTCAGCGTGCTGGCCAGAAACATCAGCATTGCGCTCAAAAATTCCCAGCGCGCAAGCAGAACGCCGGTGGTAATGGTTGCCATAAAACCGATCCTCAAAGATATCCGCCGCCGGGTATAGCGCGACGTTGCGCACAGGCTGTGGCAAACTGGCTATTGGCAGGCTCAAATTCACAATAATGAAACATTGTTTCTTGTTGCACAAGATGTGTGAACTATATCACGTTTGTTCTTTTATTCACCAGTAGGAGAGGCGGTAAAAACGTCCTTTTTTTGACCAGCTAAAGAGCAGGGGTATTGCAGGTAGCATTTCGTCAGCGCCAGGTGCCGTCAGACGGGATGCCGAACGGGTAGCAGAGTGCGAACAAGAAGGGAGGAACACCGTGGCTGCGGTTGATTATTTATAAATCATGTCACGCACATACAGCTTTAAATAGCGCAAATTTTCATGATGATGTTGTATTTTTTTCACCCTACCGTTAGTTTGACTTAATCAACGATCCTCTGCCGGGTTATCTTGAAACCATCCGTTCAGAATGGATAATTATTTTACTTAATAAAAACGGAACGAATACTTTCAGTTTGGCTTACGGACAAATATTATCGCCATAACCAAATATTAGGTTATTGAGGGTAAAAGTCTGTTGCTAACTTCGCATGATTCATGCAACGTAATCACCTGTTTACCAAAGCATCCGGCCTTCATCACTACAGGCACATAAAAAGCAGGGATATAGGGCGGAAATGAATCAAAGCGCGCGGAGCAAGGTGCTGAAAATAGCGGGGGTCATCATGGTGGTTTTACTGCCTGTGATGCTTTCGCTATGGTTTGCTCAGCAACGCGCCATCAGCGAAACCAGCAGCCATCTTCGCTCATTTGCCGAACTCGCCTTAGATAAAACTGAGCTGGTTATTCAGCAGGTTGATTTAGCGCGTAACGACGCCGTAAAATATGCGGGTGATATTTGTACGCCAGCGCATCGACAATATATGTTAAATATCGTTCGCGGCCGTCTGTACATTGCTGATTTAATTTATGCGAAAGACCGCGACTTTCTTTGCTCCACGCTAAGTACTCCGCAAAACGCCTACACCATCCCCGTGGCTAATTACACTCGCCCGCCGGATGTCTCCATCTATTATTACCGCGACACGCCGTTCTACGCGGGATATAAAATGACATATATGCAGCAAGGCAATTATGTGGTGGTGGTCAATCCGCTGACTTATAGCGAAGTGATGTCGTCCGATCACTCGCTGGCGTGGGGCGTATTTGACACGGTGACCAATACTTTTTTCTCGATCAGCGAACAGGCTAACGAAAATATATTACATAAGCTCGTTGATGATGATGAAGCCATCTTCCAGCATGAGGGGCGCTTTTACACGGTGGTGCAGTCACCGAAGCGACCTATCGCCGCAATTGTCTCGACCACCAATAAGCGATTTTATGCCGCTCTCTATCATCAGGCGACGTTAACCCTGCCGCTGGGGATGTTATGCAGCATCATCATTTTATTACTGTGGTCGCGAACGCGACGCGAATTTAATTCGCCAGGGCGCTTATTACATCGCGCGTTAAATAAACGCCAGCTTTGTCTGCACTATCAACCGATTATCGACATTAAATCCAATCAGTGCGTGGGAGCAGAAGCTCTCTTGCGCTGGCCGGGCTTTAACGGGCCGGTTATGAGCCCGGTGGAATTTATTCCGCTGGCGGAAAAAGAGGGCATGAGCGAGCGCATTACGGATTACGTGGTGGAAGAGCTGTTCAGCGACCTCGGCCATTTCCTGGCCTGCAACCCTCATCTCTATATTTCGATTAACCTCTCTGCCACGGACTTCCACTCTTCACGCCTGATTGCGATGATTACCGACAAGGCCCGGCACTATTCCGTGCGCGCCCAGCAGATCAAAATCGAAGTGACGGAGCGTGGCTTTATCGACGTGCCGAAAACAACGCCGGTTATTCAGGCGTTTCGTCAGGCGGGCTATGAAGTAGCGATCGACGACTTTGGTACCGGCTATTCAAACCTGCACAACCTCTACTCGCTGAACGTCGATATCCTGAAAATCGACAAAACCTTTATCGATACGCTGACCACCAACAGCACCAGCCATCTGATCGTCGAGCACATCATTGAAATGGCACAAAGCCTGCGCTTAAAAACCATCGCGGAAGGCGTGGAGACGGCAGAGCAGGTGACATGGCTGCATAAACGCGGGGTGCAGTACTGTCAGGGCTGGCACTTTGCGAAGGCCATGTCGCCGCAGGACTTTATGACCTGGCAGCAACAGCCTGTCGCAGCATCACTGGCGCACAGCCATTAGTTAAGTTGATGGCGATAATCGGTGGGAGTGCGATCAAACTCGCGGCGGAAGACGCGCGAAAAGGTCTGCTGCGACACATAGCCCAAATCCATCGCGATATCAAAAATAGGACGTTGCGTAGTGCGTAACGCCTGCGCCGCCAGTAATAACCTGCGCTGACGAATATACTCGCCCAGCGTCTGGTGCATCACCGCGCGGAACATTCTCTGCAGATACCATTTCGAATAACCCGATTTTTTAGCCACCACATCGATACTGAGCTGTTGATCGATATGCTCATCCATCCATTCAATAAGTGCGTGAACAATCTGCTGATGTGACATAAATCGGCCTCTCTGCGGGTATAGCTGTCGCTGTGGATTCGTGTTTTTATCTGCGGCCGAGTATAATTCCTCAAGTTAACTTGAGGTAAAGAGGTTTTATGGAAAAGAAATTACCGCGGATTAAAGCGCTGCTGACGCCGGGTGAGGTGGCTAAGCGTAGCGGTGTGGCGGTATCGGCACTGCATTTCTATGAAAGCAAAGGGTTAATTAAGAGTATTCGCAATGCCGGCAATCAGCGGCGCTACACCCGCGAGGTGCTGCGCTACGTGGCGATCATTAAGATTGCCCAGCGGATAGGGATCCCGCTGGCGACCATTGGCGAGGCGTTTGGCATCCTGCCGGAAGGGCACGCCCTGAGCGCCAAAGAGTGGAAGATGCTGTCATCCCAGTGGCGCGTGGAGCTGGACCGGCGCATTCATACCCTGGAGGCGCTGCGCGATGAACTGGATACCTGTATTGGCTGCGGATGTTTGTCGCGCAGTGATTGCCCGCTGCGTAATCCTGGCGACAGGCTGGGCGAGCAGGGGACCGGCGCGCGGCTGCTGGAAGAGGATTAATTCCTGCAACGCATAAAAAACTAAAGCGCCACAACAGAGCGCTTTAGTTTATTCCCGGTCTTTGTCTTTCTCTCTATCCCGCTGGTTCACAGGAGGGTTTCCCCCGACATCAACACCCCTCAGTCGAGCAATTTTTGGAGGTTCCGGTTTGTGCTGACAATTTAATTCTAGGCCGGGACCGCAGGTTTACCAGCTTTCAAGGGCAAAAACCTGGCAAAATTTTTTCGCCATGTTGTGCAGTTTTCTATAGTTAGTGAGTCAGCCTAACTGGAGATCACCATGATTACGGTCCACCACCTCAATCAGTCCCGATCTCAGCGCGTGCTCTGGGCGCTGGAAGAACTCGCTTTGCCTTATCAGATTGTCCGCTATCAGCGTGAGAAAAACATGATGGCGCCGGATGCGCTGCGTAAAGTCCATCCGCTGGGCAAATCTCCGGTGCTGGAGGACAACGGTCTGATCCTCGCGGAGTCGGGCGCGATTCTCGAATATCTGCAGGAAACCTACGATTCTGAATCACGGCTCAAGCCGCAGGAGCCCGAGCTTAAGCTGAACTACCGCTTCTGGCTGCATTACGCAGAAGGATCGCTGATGCCGCTGCTGCTGATGAAGCTGGTTTTCGCAAGCCTGGGCAAGCCGCCGATCCCTTTTGGTCTGCGATCGCTGGGCAAAGTATTAGGTCAGGGGGTACAAAAAGCGTATCTCAATCGTCAGCTGGAAACTCACGCCCGCTATCTTGAGTCCTGGCTGACGGATCATAGCTGGTTTGCCGGGGATCGCCTCAGCATGGCCGATATCCAGATGAGCTATCCGGTGATGGCGTTGCTGTCCCGAGGCGGGATCAGCGATCTCCCACATCTGCAGGCATGGCAGAAAAAGGTCGATATGCGTCCGGCCTGGCAGCGGGCGATCCAGCAAGGCGGTCCGTTCGAGATCCCCGGCGAGCCCTGAAAATGTTATCAAATTGCGCATTGACGATAACGTTTGCGCATCCTCTGTCTACTTCTTCGCCGTCCCGATCAAATTTTAGGGGAAAACGACAAAGTTAAGTTGAAAATGCCCGTGTTCAGGACGGATAATCGTTTGCTTTTATTTCACCACCCGATTTGTAAGCGCGAAGCTAAACGTTTGCTTTTTTTATGACGCCCCCTGGTGGTCATAAATTTCGCACAAGGATATGACGTTTCGCTGGCCGTGGATTGTCCATCACGCTTACAAACGACGATTATCATTTTCAGGGGATGTTTTCTATGTCTACGCCTTCTGCGCGTACCGGCGGTTCACTTGACGCCTTCTTTAAAATTTCAGCGCGCGGCAGCACCGCGCGTCAGGAAGTGGTTGCCGGTCTGACGACCTTCCTGGCCATGGTTTACTCCGTGATCGTGGTGCCAGGCATGCTCGGCAAAGCCGGTTTCCCGCCGGCAGCGGTCTTTGTTGCCACCTGTCTGGTTGCCGGCGTCGGCTCCATCGTGATGGGTCTGTGGGCCAACCTGCCGCTGGCCATCGGCTGCGCCATCTCTCTGACCGCGTTTACTGCGTTCAGCCTGGTGCTGGGCCAGCATATCAGCGTGCCGGTCGCGCTGGGTGCGGTGTTCCTGATGGGGGTGCTCTTTACCATCATCTCTGCCACCGGCATTCGTAGCTGGATCCTGCGCAACCTGCCCCAGGGCGTGGCACACGGCACCGGCATCGGTATCGGCCTGTTCCTGCTGCTGATTGCGGCGAACGGCGTAGGTCTGGTCATTAAAAACCCGCTGGACGGGCTGCCGGTTGCGCTGGGCCATTTCGCCAGCTTCCCGGTGATCATGTCCCTGATTGGCCTGGCGGTAATCATCGGTCTGGAAAAACTGAAAGTGCCGGGCGGGATCCTGCTGACGATTGTTGGCGTCTCCATCGTCGGCCTGATTTTCGATCCGAGCGTGCATTTCTCTGGTGTCTTCGCGATGCCATCCCTGAGCGATGAAAACGGTAACTCGCTGATCGGTAGCCTGGATATCATGGGCGCGCTTAACCCGGTGATCCTGCCAAGCGTGCTGGCGCTGGTGATGACGGCGGTCTTCGACGCTACCGGCACCATCCGTGCAGTCGCGGGTCAGGCTAACCTGCTGGATAAAGACGGTCAGATTATTGATGGCGGCAAAGCGCTGACCACCGACTCCCTGAGCAGCGTGTTCTCAGGCCTGGTGGGCGCAGCCCCGGCGGCGGTGTATATCGAATCCGCAGCAGGTACCGCGGCAGGCGGCAAAACCGGCCTGACGGCGATCACCGTTGGCGTGTTGTTCCTGTTGATCCTGTTCCTCTCGCCGCTCTCTTACCTGGTTCCGGCCTACGCAACGGCCCCTGCGCTGATGTACGTTGGCCTGCTGATGCTGAGCAACGTAGCGAAAATCGATTTTGCCGATTTTGTTGACGCGATGGCGGGGCTGATCACCGCCGTGTTTATCGTGCTGACCTGTAACATTGTTACCGGCATCATGATTGGCTTTGCTTCGCTGGTGATTGGTCGTCTGGTCTCGGGCGAATGGCGCAAGCTGAACCTTGGCACCGTGATTATCGCTATCGCACTGGTGGCGTTCTATGCGGGTGGCTGGGCAATCTAAGCTGTCAACTGCTTAAAAAGACGGGTGGCTCAGGCCGCCCGTTTTCATTTTCGGAACACATGTCGTTGCCTTATGCGTTACTCTGGGGACGATACACTGTGGCAAGATGCCAATGAGTTAAACGTACAGAAATCTCGCAAACAGGGAACGCATGGAAATCTTCTTCACAATACTTATCATGACCCTTTTGGTCTCCCTTTCCGGGGTAGTCACCCGCGTACTGCCCTTCCAGTTACCGCTGCCGCTAATGCAGATTGCCATCGGTGCTCTGCTGGCGTGGCCCACGTTCGGTTTGCATGTCGAGTTTGATCCTGAACTGTTTCTGGTGCTGTTCATCCCCCCCTTGCTGTTCGCCGACGGCTGGAAAACGCCCACCCGCGAATTTCTCGAACATGGCCGGGAGATCTTCGGTCTGGCGCTGGCGCTGGTCGTCGTCACCGTGGTGGGGATTGGCTTTCTCATCTACTGGGTGGTGCCGGGTATCCCGCTGATCCCGGCGTTTGCGCTGGCGGCGGTACTGTCGCCGACCGATGCCGTGGCGCTGTCTGGTATCGTCGGTGAAGGACGCATACCGAAAAAAATCATGGGTATCCTGCAGGGCGAGGCACTGATGAACGACGCCTCCGGCCTGGTCGCACTGAAATTTGCCGTTGCCGTGGCGATGGGCACCATGGTCTTCACCATCGGCGGCGCGACCGTTGAATTCTTTAAAGTGGCGATTGGCGGCATTATTGCCGGGTTTGTGGTGAGCTGGCTGTACGGCCGCTCGCTGCGCTTCCTCAGCCGCTGGGGCGGTGACGAACCCGCCACGCAAATCCTGCTGCTGTTCCTGCTGCCGTTCGCCTCGTACCTGATTGCGGAACACCTCGGCGTATCGGGCATTCTGGCGGCGGTGGCGGCGGGGATGACCATCACCCGTTCCGGCGTGATGCGCTCTGCGCCGCTGGCGATGCGTCTGCGCGCCAACAGTACCTGGGCAATGCTGGAGTTTGTCTTTAACGGCATGGTATTCCTGCTGTTGGGCCTGCAGTTGCCGGGTATTCTTGAGTCGTCGCTGGTGGCGGCAGAGGCTGACCCGAACGTCGAAACCTGGATGCTGTTTACCGATATCGTGCTGATTTACGCCGCGCTGATGCTGGTACGTTTTGGCTGGCTGTGGACGATGAAAAACTTCAGCGTGCGTTTCCTGAAAAAGAAACCGATGGAATTTGGCTCCTGGTCCACCCGTGAACTGCTGATTTCCACCTTTGCCGGGGTGCGTGGGGCCATCACGCTGGCCGGTGTGCTCTCCATTCCGCTGCTGCTGCCTACCGGTGACGTCTTCCCGGCCCGCTATGAGCTGGTGTTCCTCGCCGCCGGGGTCATCCTCTTCTCACTGTTTGTCGGCGTGGTGATGCTGCCGATCCTGCTGCAACACATGGAGGTGGGCGATCACGTTCAGCAGCATAAAGAGGCGCGGATTGCCCGGGCGGCAACGGCTGAAGTGGCAATCGTCACTATCCAGAAGATGGAGGAGCGTCTGGCCGCTGATACCGAAGAAAACATCGATACCCAGCTGCTGAAAGAGGTGAGTTCCCGGGTTATTGGTAACCTGCGCCGCCGCGCGGATGGCCGCAACGACGCTGAGAGCTCGCTGCTGGAAGAGAATCTCGAACGCCGCTTCCGCCTGGCCGCGCTGCGCTCTGAGCGCGCAGAGCTGTACCACCTGCGCGCCACCCGGGAGATCAGCAACGAGACGCTGCAGAAACTCCTGCACGATCTCGATTTGATGGAAGCGTTGTTGATTGAGAAGCAGTAGTGCGGCCTGACGCCCTCACCCCGGACTGTACACCCGCGGGGTTGAGGGATCCCCACAAAATAATTGGTACGGTCTGCTCCCTCTCCATTCAGGGAGAGGGCTGGGGTGAGGGGGAGCATGCGGCTCCGGTGGTGGTTCCGTTCACTTTAAGTGTTGTGCTTCTCTGTCAGTCGCGTCACCCGTGAACGTGCCAGGGCGGCTCAATCGCCACCGCCCTGGCTACCCGGGCTCCCGGCAAGAAAATCGCCGCTTCGCGGTACCCTCAGCTTATTCCTTTCGGCTTCGGGTCGGGCGCGATCCTACATCCATGTAGGTCACGCCCTCTCGGCGCATCCCTGCGCCTTGCCCCGGCCTACAGGAAGCGCTTCGGCGATTTTCAGCCGGACAAGGTAGTCGCTGTAAGTCTCTTATTATCCTGCAATTATTCCATTGCTTTAAGGATAAGAAAATTACTGGGGATTCCTGAGCCCGCGAGGAGAGAGAGAAGACATCAAAAACGGTAACCCGGTGGTTACCGTTTTGCTTTTACCTTGAAACCCAAAACCCCTCACAGCACTTGAGCCACGCCTGGGCGCTGTGCGACAGATAGACCCCCTCCCGCCAGATCATCCCCAGCTGCCAGTGCAGATCGCTCTGCAGCGGGATCCAGCGCAGCGTGTTTTTATCCAGCCGCTCGCAGATGGGCTGTGGCAATATCGCAATCCCTACCCCTGCCTGCACCATTGCCGCCAGAAAGTCCCACTGCCCACTGCGCACCGCGATGCGCGGTTTGACGCCGTGCTGGCTGAAGAGCTGCATCAGCTGGCGGCTGAGGGCAAAATCTTCGTTGTAGATCAGTAACGGGTGCTCGGCCAGCAGCTCAGGATTGATAGTGTCGAGCGACAACCAGTTGCCGGAGCGCGGTACCAGCACGCACAGGGGATGGCTGAACAGCGGCAGTGCCGTCAGACCGCTGTCCTCCTCCACCGGGAGGGCGGTCATCGCCAGATCCAGCTCGCCGTTGATCACCGCCTGCTGGACGGTTAAGCCGCCAAATTCAGAAATTTTTAGCTCCACGCCGGGATAGCGCTGGCGAAACAGGCCGATGGGTCCGGCCATCATCATCCCCACCATCGGCGGGATCCCGAGGCGCAGTATCCCCTTGTTGAGGTGGTTGATGTCGCCAAGCTCGGCCTCCAGCTGGCGAAACTCCGCGAGGATCGCCAGCCCGCGCTCAAACACCACCCGGCCGGTGTCGGTTAACAGCAGCTTGCGTCCGTCGCGGATCAGCAGGGTGCAGTTGAGCTCATCTTCGAGGTTTTTCAGCATCTTGCTGATGGTGGGTTGGGTGACAAATAGCTTCTCCGCTGCGCGGGTAAAACTCTGCTGACGAAACACTTCGACAAAGTAACGCAGCGTTCTTATGTCCATGATTATTCCTCGAAACTATACCTTTGATGATTTTAATTCATTTCTGTCAGCTACGTGCGCTCACTATACTGGCGCCTCGTCTCATTTTAAGGAATTCACCATGACCGTGGCGTCAGTTCGCGTTACGCCTGCCGTTGTGCAACGACTCCAGGTACCGGTTCAGGTACTGCTGTACGCGGCTCTTTTCGTCTTTGCTGAATACCTTGTCGACTGGCTGCATCTGCCGCTCCCGGCCAATCTGGTGGGGATGGTGCTGATGTTCAGCCTGATCCTGTGCCGTATTATCCCCCTGCGCTGGGTGCGGGCCGGTTCCCGCTGGCTGCTGGCCGAAATGCTGCTGTTTTTTGTCCCGGCGGTGGTGGCGGTGGTGAATTATGCCCAGCTGTTGCTGGTGGATGGCTGGCGCATCTTCGCGGTGATCGCCCTGAGCACCCTGATGGTGCTGGGCTCTACCGCGTGGGTGGTGGATAAAGTCTACCGCTTTGAAATCCGCAGGCAGAAGCATGACTCATTTTCAGATTAGCGTGCTGTGCCTGGCCGTTACCCTGGTGCTCTACTTCGCCAATAAACGTCTGTATCGCCGTTTCCCAAAGCTGCCGCTGATGCCGCTGGTCCTTACGCCGCTGTTACTGGTGATGATGCTGGTTTGGGGGCATATCTCCTGGCAGAACTATATCGGCGAATCGCACTGGCTGCTGTGGCTGCTCGGCCCGGCAACCATCGCCTTTGCCGTACCGGTGTATGACAATCTCGCCATCATCAAACGCCACTGGATGTCGCTCTCTGCTGGTGTATTAACGGCAACCGTGGTGGCGGTGACCAGCTCCGTGTGGCTGGCGCGGCTGTTTACCCTGTCGGATGAGATCCAGCGTAGCCTGGCGGTGCGCTCCGTGACCACGCCGTTTGCGCTGGCGGCGGCAAAACCGCTCGGCGGACAGCCGGATCTGGTGGCCCTGTTCGTGGTGGTGACCGGAGTATTTGGCATGGCGGTGGGGGATATGCTGTTTTTGCGCCTCGCCATCCGTGAAGGGATGGCGAAAGGCGCCGGGTTTGGTGCGGCATCTCACGGCGCGGGCACCGCACGCTCTTATGAGCTGGGCCCGCAGGAGGGCGTGGTGGCAAGCCTGGTGATGATGCTCTCCGGGGTGGTGATGGTGTTGATTGCCCCGCTGGTGGCATGGATGATGTTCTGAGCCGCCTTATGACTAACGGTTCAGACGCCGCACAATGCGCTCCACCTGCTGGCGGAAATCGGCCGCCACCTGAGCAGGGGTCTGCTTGCCCTGGTCCAGTTTTTCGCGCGCGGCGGTGAACTGGTCGATCACCTGCAAATCCTCGATATACGGCGTGGCGACGACGGTGGTTTGCAACGACTGCGCCTGACGCAATCCGGCAATTACCGGATCGTTCGGGTCAATCACCCCTTTCTCGGATAGCAGCGTTTCTGCCCCCTTGTTGAGCGGGATACCGCGCTCCAGCCCCAGTGCCTCGACCGACTGCGGATCGTTAAGCAGGAAGTTGACGAGGATCGCCGCCTCTTTTGGATGTTTGGTGGATTTCGCCACCGACAGCATCTGCGCCGTTTTGAAGTACACACCAGACTCGGTGCTGCCGGGCTGCATGACGTAGTCGCCCAGCACCAACTTCGCCGGCGGGGTCATGTTGTTGGCGAACATACGGATGGTGATGTTCCAGGTGAACAGGCCGCCCCATTCGCCGTTAATCCACGGCTTCATCTCATACAGGTTGCCTTTGCCGTAAGAGGAGAGGGTCTTAGGTGATGGCAACACATGATCGTCGCTCAGGCGTTTCACAAAGCTGAAGGCCTCGGACCACTGCGCCTCGTTCCAGGCAAAGGTGCCGTCGCTGTTGAACATCGGCTTCTGATGCGTCTGCATCATGTACGCATTGAGCAGCAGAATGACGTCCTGATCGACCATGGCGTAAGGGTAATAGTTGTTGCCGAGCTTTTGCTGGAACACTTTCCCGGCGGCAAAGAACTCATCCCAGTTTTTCGGGTACGCCAGCCCGGCTTTTTGCCAGGTGAGATCGTTGTAGTAAAACACCGGCGCGTTGACCGAGATCGGCAGGCCGTTGAGCTTGCCTTTGATGGTGGTGGATTGCAGATCGTTGGCCTGATACTGGCTTAAATCCAGCCCCGCTTTCAGCTTATCAAGATCGTAATAGCCGTCGCCGTTTTTGGAAAAGAGGATCAGCCACGGCCAGTTGGTTTGCATCACGTCCGGCTCGGTGCCGCTGGCCATCTGGGTGGTCAGGCGCGAAAGGTGCCCGTCCCAGCCGGTATATTCGGCCTTCACTTTGATATCCGGATGCGTCTTCTCAAAAGCCTCCAGCGCCTTCAGCGTGGCCTGATGGCGGCTGTTGCCCCCCCACCACGACATGCGTAACTCAACGGGCTGCGCCCAGGCAGCGGTACAGGAAAATAACAGCGATGCGATGACACCTGATACGAGTTTACTCATTATTGTCTCCAGGACTTTTATTATTAAACAGGTGAGTAACGGCTCAATACTGACCCCTCTCCGGCGCAGCCCTCTGCCGCGCCGGGATACGGTACTTAAGGTTTCGCCAGGCGCGACACCAGTTCAAACTCCTTAAAATTCACCGGACGCTGCTGCTGCATCGAGATATTGCCCGCAATCCCGGTAAGGATCGACATCGCCCCCGCGCGATGGTCGGCCGCCCGCTGCAGCGGGTCGTTGCCAGGCTGGCCGAACAAATCGGCCAGCATCGCGTTATCGCCGCCGCCGTGGCCGCCTTCCCCAAGGTTAAATTCTGCTTTCCAGGGTTCGGCAAACATCGGGAAGACGGTGATATCGCAGGCTTCCAGGCTGCCCTCTTCGGCGCGTTTCCCCCCGGCGTTGACGTAGGACTTCTCGACAATTTTCATCTCCAGACGGCCTTCGGTACCGTTAAAGACCACGTTCAGCCCTTCCCAGGGCAGGTAGGCGTTCAGGGAGTAGGTCAGCTGCACCTGATTCTGGTATTTCACCAGCACCGACATCGTGTCTTCGATGGTGATACCGTCGCTGAACACGCTCTGGTCGCGGAAGTAGTTATCTTCATGCTCGGCGTCCAGATACAGCGCTTTAAGCTGGGGGTTGTCCGCCATATGCAGCGCGAACGGGTCATCTTGCGCTTCGGCAAAGCCGTGGGCGCGTGGGTAGAACTGCGTCACCCCGCGCTTCTCGGCGTTCTCTTTGCCGTAGAACTGCAGGCTACCTTCGGCGTAAACGCGTTCCGGGTAGCTGCCGAGCCAGAAGTTCATCAGGTCAAAGTGGTGGGTGGATTTATGCACCAGCAGGCCGCCGCTGTTGCGTTTTTCACGGTGCCAGCGGCGGAAGTAGTCCGCGCCGTGCTCGGTATTCAGCAGCCACTCAAAGTGAACGGAGGTGACGTTGCCAATTGCACCCTGCATCAGCAGCTCGCGCACTTTGCTGTGGTGCGGGGCGTAGCGGTAGTTGAAGGCTACGCGCACGGTGTGGCCGGTCTCTTCGATGGCGTCGAGAATGCGCAGGGCGCGCTGTTCGTCGATGGTCATCGGTTTTTCGGTGATCACATCGCAGCCCGCGTGCAGGGCGCGGACGATATAGTCATCGTGGGTGCGGTCCATGGTGGTAACGATGACAATATCCGGCCGCGTTTCGCAGATCATCTCTGCAAACTGCGCCGCTTTCCAGGTGGAGACCGGCTCCGCGCCTTCGTTTTTTAACAGTTGGTTGGCGTAGTCCATTCGCGTCTGATTAGTATCGCAAAATGCGACCATTCTGGCATTATCACGCCAGGCACCACCGATGGCGGAAATATATAAACCGGCACGACCCCCGGTACCGACTAATGCATATTTTTTCATGGCATCCTCAATTAAGATATCAACACAAATAGCAGCAAGGTGACGCCATGAAACGTATTCCGCATCAACTGATGGAGCTGAACAGCACTTTTATCTGGCACTGGCCCTGGTTTATTCAGGGCGTTAAAAGCGCGAAACAGCATGGTTTCACTGGGATCATCCTGCACCAACAGGAACTGCTTTCTGTTCTTGCGACGCCCTCGCCGTTAAGTCAGAAACTTAACGTCGAGAACTTAATTCATCAGCAACATTACGCGTTGCAGTATTTAAAACGCGTCGACCGTTATCTGGCGGACAATAATTTATCGTTCTGGCTGCAGGGTGAAGCCGCGCCGAATGACGACATTATTAAGCGTAAATTTCCCGAACTGACCTTCGATGAAAAAAGCGCCCCGGATTTCTGGCAGCATTTCTATTCGGCAATATTGCATCCGCTATTACATTCGCTGCCGCATCTCAGCGGACTTATTCTCAGCCTGACGACGCCGGGCTTTCAGACCACCCGCTGGCAGCAAAGCCTGCATGATGTCTGGAGCCTGCTGCGCGGCCAGGGCAAAAAGCTGGTGCTGCGCGACTTTATCGATGACAGCTGGCCGCGACAGCAGCTGTCCAACATTCTGGCGACCTTGCCGGACGACGTGCGCGCCTCAATCAAAGCCACGGAGCTGGATTACCACCCCGGTTTTGCCAACCATCCCCACATCGCCACGCTGCCGGGGCATAAAAAGTGGATCGAGTACGATCTCTTCGGCACCGGCTACGGCTGGACCGCGCTGCCATGCTATCTGGCCGATGAAATCAGCGGCCGCTTAAGCTGGGCGCTGAGCGCCGCAGAAAACGAAGTTGAAGCCGTGACCTCGCGCGTTAGCTGGCAGTGGCTGCCCGACAGCCGGGTTATGGATTCCGCCAACGCCATCAATCTGTTCGGCCTGACCGCCGCCAACCAGACCGCCGATTCGACGCTGCCCACTCCCTTTGAGCGCTGGGCCGAACATCATCAGCTTGGCTTTCGATCCCTGCAGGATAAACATCAGCTCGATGCGATCCTGCGTGCCAGCTACGACTGGCTGTGTAAAACACCCAACTTCCTCGGGCGACGGCTGCACTATCAAAGCCAGATCCCCGAGAGCGTGGCCCAGGCGCAGCTGCTGCTGCATATGGACACCCGCAGTGCCAACTGGATGCACGCCTGGCAGCCGCTGATGCCCACCGACGATCCTGCGCTGGGTAAAGAGCAGCGCGAGCGGGTGGCGCTGGAAAAAGAGGCCGCCTGCTTCCTGGCGTCGCGCACGGTGCTAAACCTGCGTGAACTGATGCCGCGGATAACTTGCCCGGACGACACGCTGGAGATCCTGCTGGCCGCCTGGCGCAGCGCCGAAATCTACAGCCAGATGTTCTCCCATGTCGCCGCTGCGATGACCGATGTCCTGTGGCTCGACCATTACGGCGCTGACAGCCTGTCTGCTGATACCCTGTCGCAGCATCAGCAACAATTACTGCGCTACTCCGATACCCTCGAACGCTGGCTGGTGAACCCGCCCGCCAACGGCCCGCTGTTTCTGCCGCTGCTGCTGAATCCCGAACGCCTGAACCGTTTCGCCCGCAGCCTGAGCAAGTCGCTGTGATATAAGAATAAAAACTGTGGCCGGAGTTGTCTGTACGGGGGGCAGAGCGAAAGCTGAGGATTGGCGTGAAAACCGGGAAAGTGTGATGGCCTTTGCGAATCACAGATAAAGCTTGTGATACGCATCGGCTTTTTTGGTTCCGGTGACGTGATAAACGTCACCAGAAGGGGAAAAAAGTGTGATCCCCGACCAGCGGCCGGGGAGGGGGATTAGTGTGCGCGGCCCTGCTCGACACCCAGACCGGTTTGCGAGCGGATAAACTGGGCGCGGAACTGACCACGCTCCAGGTTGCCTGCCGGGGAGTTATCGGTAGCCGAGAAGAACCAGATCCCGATAAACGCCACCGCAATGGAGAACAGCGCCGGGTATTCATACGGGAAGATGGCCGTGGCATGACCGAGGATTTTCACCCAGATGGTCGGACCGAGCACCATCAGGATCACTGCCGTCATCAGCCCCAGCCAGCCGCCAATCATCGCCCCACGGGTGGTCAGTTTTGACCAGTACATGGAGAGCAAAATGATCGGGAAGTTACAGCTCGCCGCAATCGAGAAGGCCAGACCCACCATAAAGGCGATGTTCTGATTCTCGAACAGGATCCCCAGCAGGATCGCCACTACGCCCAGCACCAGTACGGTGATTTTGGAGACGCGCAGTTCATCACGCTCGCTGGCACCTTTACGGAACACGTTGGCGTACAGGTCATGGGATACCGCAGAGGCACCCGCCAGCGTCAGACCAGCAACCACGGCCAGAATGGTGGCAAAAGCGACCGCCGAGATAAAGCCGAGGAACAGGTTGCCGCCCACCGCATCGGCCAGATGGACCGCTGCCATGTTATTGCCGCCAATCAGTGCGCCCGCAGCATCTTTAAACGCCGGGTTCGCCCCCACCAGCATGATGGCGCCAAAGCCGATGATAAAGGTCAGGATGTAGAAGTAACCCATAAAACCGGTGGCATAGAAGACGCTCTTACGCGCTTCGCGGGCATCGCTCACGGTGAAGAAACGCATCAGGATATGCGGTAGACCGGCGGTACCGAACATCAGACCAAGACCAAGCGACAGCGCGGATATCGGATCCTGCACCAGCCCGCCCGGACTCATGATTGCTGCCCCTTTCGGGTGGACCGCCATCGCTTCAGTAAACAGGTTATTGAAGCTGAATCCGACGTGTTTCATCACCATAAAGGCCATAAAGCTGGCGCCGAACAGCAGCAGAACCGCCTTAATAATCTGTACCCAGGTGGTGGCAAGCATGCCGCCAAACAGCACGTACATCACCATCAGCACGCCCACCAACACGACTGCAACGTGGTAGTTCAGGCCGAACAGCAGCTGGATAAGTTTACCGGCACCGACCATCTGCGCGATCAGATACAGGGCGACCACCACCAGCGAGCCACAGGCTGACAGGGTACGGATGGGACCCTGCTTAAGGCGATAGGACGCCACATCGGCAAAGGTATATTTACCCAGGTTACGCAGACGCTCAGCAATCAGGAACAGAATGATTGGCCAGCCCACCAGGAAACCCAGGGAGTAGATCAACCCGTCATACCCGGAGGTATACACCAGCGCGGAGATCCCGAGGAACGACGCGGCAGACATATAGTCGCCAGCAATCGCCAGCCCGTTCTGGAAGCCGGTAATATTCCCGCCCGCTGTGTAATAGTCATTACGTGAACGCACGCGTTTAGACGCCCAGTAGGTGATCCCGAGGGTAAACACCACAAACACCAGGAACATCACGATCGCCTGCCAGTTGGTTGGCTGGCGCTGGACTGCACCCGTAAGGGCATCCGCCGCGTTGGCGGCGAGGGGGAGCGTGGCGGCGAGCGCCGTCAGGACTCTCTTCATGATACTTTTACCTCGCGCAGTACAGCCTTATTCAGACGGTCAAACTCGCCGTTCGCCCGCCAGATATACACCCCGGTCAGGGCGAAGGAGATCAGAATCACCCCCACGCCAATCGGGATCCCGCGGGTGACGCTGGTTCCCGCATGCAGTGGCGTTCCCAGCCAGCCAGGCGCAAAGGCAATCAGTAAAATAAAGCTGATGTACACAGCCAACATGATGATAGATAACGTGAAGGCAAACCGTTGCCGCTTATCGACGAGCTCCCTGTAGTGCGCACTATTCTCTATCTGCAGACAAATATTCTCATTCATCACAGAGTCTCCAGCGTTTTTTGTAGGGTAGTGGTTTTTATTATTCCCTCTCCCCGGAAGGAGAGGGTGAGGGCGAGGACATCAGACCCTCTCCCAGGGGGAGAGGGAGAAAAACGGTATTACGACGGCATGGCGATGGCTTGCTTCTCTTCAAGCAGTTTTTCCACCACACCTGGATCGGCCAGGGTTGAGGTATCGCCCAGGTTACTGGTATCGCCCGCGGCGATTTTGCGCAGGATACGGCGCATGATCTTGCCGGAGCGGGTTTTTGGCAGTGAGTCGGTCCAGTGCAGCACGTCAGGAGTGGCTAGCGGGCCGATCTCTTTACGCACCCAGTTACGCACGTCGGTATACAGCGCTGGCGACGGCTCTTCGCCGTGGTTCAGGGTGACGTAGGCGTAGATCGCCTGGCCTTTAATGTTGTGCGGAATGCCGACCACGGCTGCTTCGGCAATCTTCGGATGCGACACCAGCGCCGATTCAATTTCTGCGGTTCCCAGACGGTGGCCGGAGACGTTCAGCACGTCATCCACGCGTCCGGTGATCCAGTAGTAACCGTCCTCATCCCGACGCGCGCCGTCGCCGCTGAAGTACATGTTTTTAAAGGTGGAGAAGTAGGTCTGCTCGAAGCGGTCATGATCGCCAAACAGGGTGCGCGCCTGACCCGGCCAGGAGTCGGTGATCACCAGGTTCCCTTCGTTGACGCCCTCCAGCGGAGTGCCTTCGTTATCCACCAGCGCAGGCTGGACGCCAAAGAACGGACGGGTTGCAGAACCGGCTTTCAGCTGGGTGGCGCCGGGCAGCGGGGTGATCATAAAGCCGCCGGTCTCGGTCTGCCACCAGGTATCCACCACCGGGCACTTCTCGTTGCCGATCTTCTTCCAGTACCACTCCCAGGCTTCCGGGTTGATCGGCTCGCCCACGGAACCGAGGATGCGCAGGGAAGAGCGGTCGGTGCCTTCGATGGCCTTATCGCCCTCGGCCATCAGCGCGCGGATGGCGGTTGGCGCAGTGTAGAGAATATTGACCTGGTGTTTGTCCACCACCTGGCTCATTCGCGCCGGAGTTGGCCAGTTGGGTACGCCTTCAAACATCAGGGTCGTGGCGCCGCAGGCCAGCGGGCCGTACAGCAGATAGCTGTGACCGGTGACCCAGCCCACATCGGCGGTACACCAGTAGATATCACCCTGATGGTAATCAAAGACATATTTAAAGGTGGTCGCGGCATACACCAGATAGCCGCCGGTGGTATGCAGAACGCCTTTCGGTTTGCCGGTGGAGCCCGAGGTATACAGGATAAAGAGTGGATCTTCTGCGTTCATTGCTTCCGGCTGGTGCTGGTCGCTGGCTTGCTCAATCAGGTCGCTCCACCACAGGTCGCGTCCCTCATGCCATTCCACGGCGTTGCCGGTACGTTTGAGCACAATCACGCTGTTAACGCTGTTCACATTCGGGTTTTTCAGCGCGTCATCGACGTTTTTCTTCAGCGGAACCGCGCGACCGGCACGCACGCCTTCATCGGCGGTGATCACCAGTTTTGAGCTGGAGTCGATAATGCGTCCGGCGACCGCTTCCGGCGAGAACCCGCCGAAGATCACTGAATGCACGGCACCGATGCGGGCACACGCCAGCATTGCCACGGCGGCTTCCGGCACCATTGGCATGTAAATCGCGACGACATCGCCTTTTTTGATGCCTTGCGCCAGCAGCACGTTGGCAAAGCGGCAGACGTCGCGGTGCAGTTCACGGTAGGTAATATGCTTGCTCTGGGTGGCGTCATCGCCTTCCCAGATAATGGCCGTCTGGTCACCGCGCTCGGCGAGATGGCGATCCAGGCAGTTGGCGGCCAGGTTCAGGGTACCGTCTTCATACCATTTAATAGAGACGTTACCGGGGGCAAAAGAGGTGTTCTTAACCGTTTTATAGGGGGTAATCCAATCGAGGATTTTGCCCTGTTCGCCCCAGAAGGCGTCAGGATTGCTGATGGATTGCTGATATTGCTCCTGGTATTGCTCCGGATTGATCAGGCAACGGTCCGCAATATTGGCGGGAATGTCGTGTTTGTGGACTTGGCTCATGGCTTTTGTTCTCCTTGTTGAATGTTAATAATATGTCGCATAAAAGTTAATTACAGAGGGCTGGTCAGCTTTGTTTACTATTTGGGCGGCAGATCACGAGAAAATTGTGGAGTTCAAAAAATAAGCAAATGACACTTTCAAGAAAAATAATTGCCTAAAACGATTATTTACATTTGTGGATAAAAAAGGTTTTTTATAACAAAAGGTTATTAACCATGACTAATATAAATTAGCGTAATAACCTCATTTGTCAGTCAAATGCCTTGTTGTTAAAGGCTTGCGCAGCATGCCGTGCAAATGGTACTGATACGGCGCGTTAAAAAACCCCATAAATGAACGCAACACAATTCATACCCTTTCAGTATGTGTCGTCCCCGCCGTTTTACGAGTACGAACACTTCATTGAGGAAGTCTCTTGTTATGAAAAATTTGAAAGTCAGCCTGGCCTGGCAAATTTTGCTGGCCCTTGTGCTGGGTATCTTGCTGGGTAGTTATCTGCATTATCACAGCGACAGCCGTGAATGGCTGGTCGTGAATATGCTGTCGCCTGCAGGCGATATCTTTATCCACCTGATTAAAATGATTGTTGTCCCGATTGTGATTTCGACGCTGGTGGTCGGCATTGCAGGGGTGGGCGATGCGAAGCAGCTTGGGCGTATCGGCGCGAAAACTATCCTTTATTTCGAAGTGATCACTACGGTGGCGATCGTTCTCGGCATCACGCTGGCGAACGTCTTCCAGCCAGGCTCGGGCATTGATATGTCGCAGCTGGCGACGGTGGATATTTCGAAATACCAAAGCACCACGGCGGACGTGCAGAGCCACGCGCATGGCCTGATGGGGACCATCCTGTCACTGGTTCCGACCAACATTGTGGCGTCGATGGCGAAGGGCGAGATGCTGCCGATCATCTTCTTCTCGGTGCTGTTTGGTCTGGGGCTTTCCTCCCTGCCGGCGACGCATCGCGAACCGCTGGTGACCGTGTTCCGTTCTATTTCCGAAACCATGTTTAAAGTCACCCACATGGTGATGCGCTATGCGCCAGTGGGCGTGTTTGCGTTAATTGCCGTTACTGTGGCGAACTTCGGTTTTGCTTCCCTGTGGCCGCTGGCGAAGCTGGTTCTGCTGGTGCACTTCGCGATCCTGTTCTTCGCGCTGGTGGTGCTGGGACTGGTGGCACGGATTTGTGGCCTGAGCATCTGGATTTTGATCCGCATCCTGAAAGACGAGCTGATTCTGGCGTACTCCACCGCCAGCTCCGAGAGCGTGCTGCCGCGTATTATTGAGAAGATGGAAGCCTATGGGGCGCCTGCGTCGATTACCAGCTTCGTGGTGCCGACCGGTTACTCGTTCAACCTTGATGGTTCGACGCTGTACCAGAGTATTGCTGCTATCTTTATTGCCCAGCTGTATGGGATCGATCTCTCCCTGTGGCAGGAAATCGTCCTTGTGCTGACCTTAATGGTGACGTCGAAGGGGATTGCCGGTGTGCCGGGTGTCTCGTTTGTGGTACTGCTGGCAACGCTCGGTAGCGTAGGCATTCCGCTGGAAGGGCTGGCGTTTATCGCCGGTGTTGACCGTATTCTCGACATGGCGCGTACCGCGCTGAACGTGGTCGGCAACGCGCTGGCGGTGCTGGTGATTGCCAAATGGGAACACCAGTTCGACAGCAAGAAAGCGCGGGCTTATGAACGTGAAATGCTGGGCCGCTTCGATAAGACGGCGGATCAGTAAGACAGAACCATCCTCTCCCCCCAGGGGAGAGGATGGGACATTACTCCCCGCTTAACGTCTCAAACTCTTCGCATCCTGTATCAAACCCTTCGCTACAGCTCAGATTTAACCAGTACAGCGCTTTCTGTTTATTGGGGGTGATAAACCCAACTTCCCCCTGCTGAAACACTTTACCCGCCCAGTACTCCGCATAGCCCGTGCGCGAGAGGGTGGAACTGCGCTTAAACCAGGTGGTGGCCTGGGCGTCATCCTGGGCGACTTCCACGCCGTTGGCATAGATCAGCCCCAGCAGCAGCTGCGCATCCACCGCGGCGTCATCCTCGGTGTTTTCTGCGGCTTTCTCCAGCAGGCTCAGCGCCTGCGGGTAGTCGGTTTTACCGGCCTGGGTATTCACCAGCAGTCGCGCCAGCATCACCGCGCCCGGCGCGCTGCCCGCCACCATCGCCTGCTGCGCCAGCCCCTTCGCCTGGACCAGATCGCCATGCTTAAACTTGATTTGCGACAGCAGCGCCATGGCGTCGACGTCACCGCCGGTGGCTGCTTTTTCGGCCCACTGTTCGGCCTGCTTATCATCGCCGGAGCTGTAATAGGTTTCGGCCAAATAATACTGGGCGCGGCTGTCACCGGCCTGGGCCTGTGCCAGGTACGGACTGCCAATCTCCTCGGCAAATGCCTGTGAGGATAAAAGTAACAACAAGAGATAAAGAGGTTTCATATGCTTTTTTCGTCTGGGTACATTGCGCGAGTATAAGCGCGGTACGAGAAGAAAAAAAAGTGTCTTAGTCCCTCAACATCTAATAAGCCGGGCGGGTGATCCCGCCCCTTTTTCCCACTTTCCATTCATTAATTGTCAGCCCATCGCGGTTTCGCGTAAGCGGTTTTTGAGCTGGGTATACTCCTCGATAACATATTGCTCAGCGGAAGACTGATCGGCGATAGGTTCTACGCGCACGGCACAATATTTATATTCCGGCGTTTTGGTTATCGGGCTTAAGTTTTCCGTCACCAGCTCGTTGCAGGCGCCAATCCACCACTGGTAGGTCATGTACACGGCCCCAGGGTTTGTCCGATCGCTAACCTGAGCCCGGGTGATGACCCGGCCTTTGCGCGAATTGACCCACACCAGCGCCTCATCCTCAACGCCGAGGCGTGCAGCATCGTCGGTGTTGATCTGCACATAGCCGGGTTCATCGGCCAGCGTTGAGAGGGCCGCGCAGTTGCCGGTCATCGAGCGACAGGAGTAATGCCCCACCTCGCGCACGGTAGAGAGCACCAGCGGATAGTCAGCATCGAGCTTATCCCTCGGTGCCATCCAGTCGCAGGTGAAGAACTGCGCCAGCCCGTTCGGGGTGTCGAAGCGCTCTTCGAACAGGAACGAGGTTCCCTGGTCGGCTGGGGATTCATCCCGGCACGGCCACTGGATATACCCCAGCTCACCCATTTTGTCGTAGGTTGCGCCTTTAAACCCCGGGCACAGCTGGCGCAGTTCATCCCAGATCTGCTGGGTGTTGTCGTAGTGCATCGGATAGCCCATCCGGGTGGCGATCTCACTGATAATCTGCCAGTCGGTTTTCAGGTCCCACTGGGGCTCTACCGCTTTAAAGAAGCGCTGGAAGCCACGGTCTGCGGCGGTATAAACTCCTTCATGCTCGCCCCACGAGGTGGACGGCAGGACAACATCCGCCACTGCCGCGGTTTTGGTCATAAAGATGTCCTGCACAATCACCAGCTCCAGGTCATCAAAGGCTTTACGCACCGCCGACAGCTCGGCATCGGTTTGCAGCGGATCTTCCCCCATGATGTACGCCGCGCGCACCTCTCCGTGCGCAACGCGGTGCGGCAGCTCGCTGATGCGATACCCGGTATGCGCAGGCAGGCTCTCCACGCCCCAGGCGCTGGCGAATTTCTTGCGGTTTTCCGTGTACTTCACAAACTGGTAGCCCGGGAAGGTATCCGGCAGGGCGCCCATATCGCAGGCACCCTGCACGTTATTTTGCCCGCGTACCGGGTTGACCCCGACGTGGGCTTTGCCGAGATTGCCGGTCAGCATCGCGAGGCTGGTCAGCGAGCGTACGGTCTCCACCCCCTGCCAGAACTGGGTCACGCCCATGCCCCACAGCAGCGTCGCGGTTTTGGCCCCGGCGTACAGGCGCGCCGCCTGGCGGATCTGCTGTGCGCTGACGCCGGTGACGGCCTCGACCGACTCCGGCGTGTAGCCCTCGACTATTTGACGGTATTCATCAAAGCCTTCGGTGCGGGCCGCGATAAATGCCGGGTCATACAGCTTCTCGGCAATAATGACGTGGCCAATCGCATTCAGCAGGGCGATGTTCGACCCGTTGCGTAGCGCGATGTGCAGGTCGGCAATGCGCGCGCTTTCTATCCGGCGCGGATCGCAGACGATAATTTTGGCCCCGTTGTGCTTCGCACGCAGAATATGGTTTGCGACGATAGGGTGCGAATCCGCCGGGTTATAGCCAAAAATGAACACCAAATCGGTGTTATCAATCTCGTTGATGGCATTGCTCATAGCGCCATTACCGACCGACTGGTGCAGACCTGCAACCGAGGGGCCGTGTCAGACGCGCGCGCAGCAGTCGACGTTATTGGTACCAATCACGGCGCGGGCAAATTTTTGCATCAGGTAGTTGGTTTCATTCCCGGTCCCGCGCGAGGAGCCGGTGGTCTGGATGGCATCCGGGCCGTACTGGTCCTTGATGTCGCTCAGGCGGCGGGCGACGTAGTCCAGCGCCTCGTCCCAGGAGACCGACTCCAGCTTGCCGCCGCGCGTGCGGCGGATCATCGGGGTTTTCAGGCGCGGGGTGAGGATCTGGGTATCGTTGATAAAATCCCAGCCGTAGTAGCCTTTCAGGCACAGTTTGCCCTGATTGGTTTTCCCTTCAGCGGCCTCTGCACGCACGATTTTGCCGTTTTCGACCACCAGGTTTATCTTGCAACCCGAGGCGCAATAGGGGCAAACCGTGATGACGTTTTTCATCGCTCTCGCTCCGGTAATTTAAAATAGGTGATTGTTTTTATTATGCCGTCTTAATGCCACATTCCTGTTGTGGGATCCCCCTGACTTTACGGGTGAATCCTGGTCAATACCCTGACGGAAAGCAGGCAAGGGGCAAAATCCGTCTCTCTTTCAGGGTGGGGATGTGACGGCGGTTGAAGATCCGCGAGGGAAACGCCGTTTTGGCTGGAGGCTTGCACAGAATGGGCCAGACTGATCTTTACCCCTTCAATGGAAACCGGCAATGAAACCCGCAATTCTGGTGGTTGATGACGACATCGCAGTCTGCGAGCTGTTACAGGACGTGCTCAACGAGCATGTCTTCACGGTTTACGTGTGCCATACCGGCCAGGATGCCCTGCGTCAGGCGCAGCAGGCACCGGAGATCGCGCTGGTGCTGCTGGATATGATGCTGCCGGATATTAATGGCCTGCAGGTATTGCAGCAGCTGCAAAAACAGCGCCCGGAGCTGCCGGTGGTGATGCTGACCGGGCTGGGCAGTGAATCGGATGTGGTGGTAGGCCTGGAGATGGGCGCGGACGATTACATCGGCAAACCCTTTAACCCCCGGGTGGTGGTGGCGCGGGTCAAAGCCGTGCTGCGGCGCACCGGCGCGCTGGCGGCCGAGCCCGCAGTGACGCGGGCGGCGGGGTTAAGCTTTAACGGCTGGACGCTGGATACCGCCCGCTGTGAACTGGTGGATACCCAGCGCAGCGTGGTTGCTCTGACCCAGGGTGAGTACGGTTTACTGCTGGCGCTCACGCAAAATGCCCGCCGGGTACTGAGCCGCGAGCAGCTGCTGGAGCTGACCCACAGCGAAAGCGCGGAAGTATTTGACCGCACCATTGACGTGCTGATCATGCGCCTGCGGCGCAAAATTGAAATCAACCCTCATCAGCCCCTGCTAATCAAAACCATTCGTGGGCTGGGCTACGTCTTTGCCGCCGACGTGCAGCACGGGGATCGGGCAGCCTAAGCCTAATGCTGATCAGTTAAGCATTGATGATTGTTCCGTTCACTTTATGTTCAGCAGAATAGAGTAACTTCACGGCACGTGAACGTGGAAAGGGGGTCACCGCGACCCCCTTTCCAATCCCCGCGGCCCCGCGACGAAATCGGTGCTTCGCACTACGTTCACCTCACGACCTCCTGCCTGCGGTCGGCTTAACTCGACATCCTGTCTCGCGTCGCCTCTGTCCGCCATCCCTGGCGTCCAGCCCTTGTCATCCGGTCTCCGGTTCGCCGATTTCAGCGGGGACTCAACACCCGTGCCCCATTCAGACCGCTGAGAAGGTGGAGGGA
>Ga0160449_1000126_pt1 | contig 76996 bp, 70 predicted proteins | sample HID1975I_E1MG_FD_108216 | JGI IMG/M metagenome (GOLD analysis project Ga0160449, IMG submission 108216) | Enriched soil microbial communities from UW Madison campus, WI, USA - HID1975I_E1 MG | ecosystem: Environmental > Terrestrial > Soil > Unclassified | place: USA: Madison, Wisconsin...
AGCTTGCGTACGACGGCGACGGCGACCTCGTCGGCGCACCGTTGCCCGGGGTCGAGGCCCGTGTCGCGGCTCCGGCTGACGATGCCGACCCGGCTGCCAGCGTCGACCCGGCTACCGACGTCGACCTGGCTGCCGACGTCGACCTGGCGGATAGCGACCGTCTCGGCGAGGGCGACCTGGGCGAGCTCGTCGTGCGCGGCCCCTCGCTCATGCGTGGCTACCTCGATGGCTCCTCGGCGGACGGCCCCGTGGACGCGCCGGTCTCCGAGCACCGCACGGGCGACCTCGCCCGCATCGCCGCCGACGGTCGGATCGCCCTGCTCGGCCGCACCCGGGACATGATCATCCGCGGCACGGTCAACATCTACCCCGGCTTGTTCGAGCCGAGGATCGCGGCGCTGCCGGGCGTCGGCGAGGCGGTGCTCGTGGGGCTGCCCCGCGACGACGGCGACGAACGGGTCGCCCTCGTGGTGACGGCGGCCCGTCTTTCGCCGTCATCGGCTAGCCATACCGAGGTCCAGCTCGTGCCGGACTCCGACCTGGTCGGTTCGGTGCGCGCCGCGCTGCCGGCGGTGGTCGATCACGGCGCGCTGCCCGACGTCGTCGTCGAGGTCCGCGCCATCCCGCTCACGGGCCGCAGCCGCAAGCCAGACCGTCGCGCACTCGCCGCGGCGCTCGCGGAGGTGGACTGATGCGCATCGCCGTCACGGGTGCCTCGGGCTTCGTGGGCGGGGCGGTCGTGGCCGACGCCGTGGCACGGGGCCACGAGGTGTTGGCGCTCTCGCGGCGGCCAGCTGTCTGCGACGGCGTGACCTGGCGCCACTGGGACGTCACCTCGGGGCGGCTCGCGCAGGCACCCGAGGTGGACGTCGTCGTGCACGCGGCGGCGCGGGTGGGGGAGCACGGTCGATCCTCGGACTTCGCCCGCGCCAACGTCGCAGGGACGGCGGCCGTGCTCGAGTCCTTCCCGGGCGCGCGCCTGGTCCACGTCTCCTCGGCGAGCGTCTACGACCCGTTCGTCCCCACGGTGCAGGGCCGCGAGGGCGAGGCGCCCGTGTGGCGCTACCTCGGCAGGTACGCCGCGTCGAAGGCGGCGGCCGAGCGGTACCTGCTCGCTCGCGCGCACCGGGCCGGCGGTGGCGTGGTCATCCTGCGGCCCCACGCGGTCTACGGTCCGGGCGACACGACGCTGCTGCCCCGCATCGAGTCGGCGGTGCGGGGGCGACGGCTCGTCATCGCGGGCGACGGGCGCACGTTGCAGTCGCTCACCCACATCGAGAACCTGCTCGCCGCCGTGCGTGCGGCTGCGCAGCTCGATGTGCGCGAGCTCGTCGTACCTCGGTTCGGCACGGACCCGTTCGGCACGGACCCGCCGGGCACGGACCCGTCCGGCACGGACCCGCGGGGCACGGACCCGCCGGGCACGGATGCGCTCGGCGCAGGCCCGGCCGCGATCGTCGCGAACGTCGCCGATGCGCATCCCGTCGTGCTGCGCGACGTGCTGCTCGAGCTGCTCGCTCGTAGGGGACGGCCCGACGTCGAGGTGATCGGAGTGCCGCTCCCGGTCGCCTCGACTCTCGCGCGAGTCGCCGAGCTCGCTGCGTGGCTCGACCCGCGGGGACCCGGGACCCCACCGCGCGAGCCGAGGCTGAGCAGGTACGCGATCAGCCATCTCGCGCTCGAGCGCACGCTCGACCTCAGCGTGCTGCGGCACCGGCTGGGCGTGGATCCCGCCCCGACCGACCTCACGGGGGCCGAGCACTGGTAGTCCCCGGTCGGAGTGTCCGGCATCCGCGGCCGCCGGCCGTCGATAGGGTTCGGATGCCGAGCAGGTGGGCTCGCCGCGCACCGGAGGGGGACACATGACGGGGACGACGACGCAAGCACCGGACCTCGCGATCTCGACGCGCGGGCTGCGCAAGACCTACTCCACGGTGACCGGCCGACGCGTCGTCGGTGTCGAGGGGCTCGACCTCGACGTGCCGGTGGGTGGCGTGCACGGGTTCCTCGGCCCCAACGGCTCGGGCAAGACGACGACGATCCGCATGCTGCTCGGCCTCGTGCGCGCCGACTCCGGGTCGATGGAGATCTTCGGTCAGGCCGTGCCCGAGCACCTGCCCTCGATCGTGGGGCGCGTCGGCGCGATCGTGGAGCAGCCCAAGTTCTTCCCGTCCTTCTCGGGCCGCAAGAACCTCGACCTGCTCGCCCGCGCGATCGGTGCGCCGCGCGAGCTCGTCGCGACGGTGCTGCACGACGTGGGCCTCGCGGACCGGCAGAAGGACGCCTACCGCACCTACTCGCTCGGCATGAAGCAGCGCCTCGCGATCGCGGCGACGTTGCTCAAGGACCCCGACCTGCTCATCTTCGACGAGCCGACCAACGGCCTCGACCCCGCGGGCATCCGCGAGATCCGCGAGACGATGCGCGGTCTCGCCGATCAGGGCAAGACGGTCCTCGTGTCGAGCCACGTGCTCGCCGAGGTGCAGCAGGTCGCGGACACGGTCTCGATCATCGCGCGTGGTCGCCTGCTCGCCAGCGGGCGGGTCGACGACCTCGTCGCGGGCCGCTCGGCGGCCTCCGTGCGCGTGGGTGTGCGGGAACCGGAGCGTGCGGCGCAGATCCTGCGCGAGGCGGGGATCGAAGCGACGGTGGACGACGGCGGGACCATCCACGCATCCGGCGTCCCCGACCCGGCCCGGGTCACGTGGCTGCTCGGCAGCAACGGGCTGTACGTGCACGAGCTCGCCGGCGAGCGCGTCGACCTCGAGTCCGTGTTCCTGGAGCTCACCCAGGGGCTCGGCCCCGGGACGCCGCCACCGCCGGAGGAGGGCTCGCGACGTTCCCGACGTCGCGCCGGGGGAGGGGAGCAGTGATGCGCCTCCTCCGGGTCGAGCTCGACCGCTTCCTCTCGCGACCCGCGGTGCGGTGGATCATCGTCGCGGTGCTCGCGCTGGCCGCATCGGCGGCGCTGCTGGCGCTCGGGCCCGCGACGCCGATGTCGGAAGCCGAGCGCGCGCAGGTCGTCGCGGACTTCGAGAGCTACCACGATCAGTGGCTCGCCGATCACGAAGAGCTGTACGAGGACTGTCTCGCCGGGGAAGCGGTCGAGCGAGAGGTTGACCCGGACGTCGACTGGGAGTGTGAGTGGGCGCTCCAGGAGCCGCAGATCACCGACTGGTTCTGGGAGACGACCTTCGCCGAGTCGGGGCACGAGATCTTGCGCGGCGTGACCCTCGGCGTGCTCTTCGGCCTGGCGGTCGCCGTCGTGAGCTTCGTCGCGGCAGAGTTCTCCACGGGCGCGATCGGCAACTGGCTGACCTTCGAGCCTCGCCGGGTTCGCGTCTACCTCGCCAAGCTCGGTGCTGCGGTCATCGGTGCGGGCGTCCTGGCAGGCATCGCCTACGTGATCGCCGTCTTCGCCACCTACCTCCCGTTCGCCGCGCACGCCACGACCGGCGAAGTCACCGCCGCGCTGTGGGAGGACCTGGCTGCCGGGGGAGCGCGGTTCGCGCTCGCCGGCGCGCTCGTCGCGGTGATCGCGGTCGCGCTCGCCTTCCTGCTTCGTCACCTCGCCGCCGCGATCGGGGTCGCGATCGGCTGGCTCGTGATCGTCGAGCTGACGTTCGCGGCCGTCAGCACGGGGCTGCAACGCTGGACGATGTCGAACAACCTGCGGGCGCTCACGGAGGGCGGGACGGTCTATCACGCCGAGGTCTGCTCGCTCGGTGAGAGTGGACGCCGCGTGTGCGAGTGGACGGAGTTCCCGATCTCGGCACTGCAGGGCGGTCTCGTTCTCGGGGGCGTCGCCGTCGTCCTCACCGTCGTCGCGCTGCTCGTCTTCCGACGTCGGGACGTCTCCTGAGATGCCGAGCCGTGCGACCCCGGCCCGGCCCCACTGGGCCGCGAGCGGTCTGAGATATGAGACGGTGAACCACATCGTGAGATTGACCCCGGGTCGCGTGACAAACGAACCTACGCAGGCGTAGTGTTCTCGTCGTGCAGCAGACCGTCGTAGTACTTCCCGGGCGCGCCAGGTAGGCACCCCCGCCGGTCCACCTGCGCGCGCACCCCTCGACAGCCTTCGGGCCGAGGGGTTTTCGTCTTGTTACGGCAGTTCCGCTCGGCGGTTCCGCAGCACCAGCACGGCCGCTTCACCAGGCAGCACCCAGCACCGACGCCAGGGAGTATGAGATGGATCAGGGCAGCACCCCACCGGCGCCCCGCGTGATTCCCACACCGCGCAGCGCGACCCCGACGCCCCCCGTGCACGCCGCGACGCACGCGGTCGCGCCGGTCGAGGTCACGGGGGCCGAGTCGATCGTGCGCTCTCTCGAAGAGGTCGGCGTCGAGGTCGTCTTCGGCATCCCCGGTGGCGCGATCCTGCCGACCTACGACCCGCTCATGGACTCCGAGCGGCTGCGCCACATCCTCGTGCGCCACGAGCAGGGTGCCGGCCACGCGGCCGAGGGCTACGCGTCCGCGACGGGCAAGGTCGGCGTGTGCATGGCGACGTCGGGCCCGGGTGCGACGAACCTCGTGACGCCGATCGCCGACGCGCACATGGACTCCGTCCCCCTCGTCGCGATCACGGGCCAGGTCGCGGCGAGCTCGATCGGCACGGACGCGTTCCAAGAGGCCGACATCGTCGGCATCACGCTGCCGATCACGAAGCACAACTTCCTCGTCACCAACCCGGACGACATCCCGCGCGTCATCAGCGAGGCGTTCCACATCGCCTCGACGGGCCGGCCCGGTCCGGTGCTCGTGGACATCGCGAAGTCGGCGATGCAGACGACGACGACGTTCTCCTGGCCGCACGAGATCTCACTGCCCGGGTACCACCCGGTGACCAAGCCGCACGCGAAGCAGGTCCGGGAAGCGGCGAGGCTGCTCGCGACGGCACGCCGGCCCGTGCTCTACGTCGGCGGCGGTGTCGTCCGCGCACGCGCCGCGGCCGAGCTGCGCAGGCTCGTCGATCTGTCGGGCGCCCCCGTCGTGACGACCCTCATGGCGCGCGGTGCGCTGCCCGACTCGCACCCCCAGCACCTCGGGATGCCGGGGATGCACGGCTCCGTGCCCGCCGTCCTCGCCCTGCAGAAGGCCGACCTCATCGTCGCCCTCGGCGCCCGCTTCGACGACCGCGTCACGGGCAAGCTCTCGTCCTTCGCCCCGAACGCGACGATCGTGCACGCGGACATCGACCCCGCCGAGATCGGCAAGAACCGTGTCGCGGACGTGCCGATCGTCGGCGACCTGCGCGACGTCATCGCCGACCTCCTGCCCGCCCTCGAGAAGGAGCACGGCCAGCACGGCAAGCCCGACCTCGCAGCCTGGTGGCACCAGGCCGACGACTGGCGCGAGACCTACCCCCTCGGCTACACCGAGACAGAGGACGGTCTGCTCGCGCCGCAGTACGTGATCCAGCGCATCGGTGAGCTCACGGGACCCGAGGGCATCTTCGTGGCCGGCGTCGGCCAGCACCAGATGTGGGCGGCGCAGTTCATCAGGTTCGAGCGGCCCAACGCGTGGCTCAACTCGGGCGGCCTCGGGACGATGGGCTACTCCGTGCCCGCCGCGATGGGGGCGAAGGTCGGCGAGCCCGACCGCACGGTGTGGTCGGTCGACGGCGACGGGTGCTTCCAGATGACCAACCAGGAGCTCGCGACGTGCGCGATCAACGACATCCCGATCAAGGTCGCCGTCATCAACAACTCCTCGCTCGGCATGGTGCGCCAGTGGCAGACCCTGTTCTACGAGTCGCGCTACTCCAACACTGACCTGCACACGGGCCACGGCACGAAGCGCATCCCCGACTTCGTCAAGATGGCCGACGCCTACGGCTGTGTCGGGCTGCGGTGCGAGAGCCCGGCAGACGTCGACGACACGATCAAGCGGGCGCTCGAGATCGACGACCAGCCCGTCGTCGTGGACTTCACCGTCTCGCGCGACGCGATGGTGTGGCCCATGGTCGCCGCCGGGGTGAGCAACGACGAGGTGCAGTACGCGCGCGGCATCTCGCCGCAGTGGGACCGGGAGGACTGATGCGACGCATCGGTCTCATCGGCGGGACCACGTGGCAGTCGACGTCGATCTACTACCGACAGCTCAACGCGGGCGCGGCGCAGCGGCTCGGGGGCCTGCACAGCGCCGACCTCGTGCTGCGCTCGGTCGAGTTCGGTGAGGTCGCCGCGCTCCAGGGCGCCGGGGACTGGGTCGAGCTCGGTCGCCGGTACCGGGCGGAGGGCGAGCTGCTCGCGCGGGCGGGGGCCGGCGTCGTCGGCATCCTCGCCAACACGATGCACCTGCTCTACGACGACGTCGTCGCGGGGTCCGGCCTGCCCGTCGTGCACGTCGTCGACACGGTCGCCGCGGCGGCGAGCGAGTTCGGCGTGACCCGGCTAGGTCTCCTCGGCACGGCCTACACGATGTCCTCCGACCTCTACCCGCGTCGCCTCGAGGGCACGGGCGTCTCGACCTTCACCCCGGGCGAGGCCGGGGCGGCCGAGGTGCACCGCATCATCTACTCCGAGCTCGCCCACGGCCACGTGCTCGACTCCTCGCGCGAGACGCTCCGGGGCATCGTGGCCGGACTCGTGGAGCGCGGGGCGCAGGCCGTCGTCCTCGGCTGCACGGAGCTGCCGATGATCCTGTCCGCCCCCGACGCCGCGGTGCCACTCCTGGACACCACGGCACTGCACGTCGACGCGCTCCTCGACGCCGCCGTCGAACTGTCCGAACCGACCCAGGAAGAAGGTGCAGCATGAGCAGGCACACGCTGTCCGTGCTCGTGGAGAACAAGCCCGGCGTGCTCACGCGCGTCGCGGGGCTGTTCGCCCGGCGTTCGTTCAACATCCACTCCCTCGCGGTGGGACCGACCGAGCACGACGACATCTCCCGCATCACCGTCGTCGTCGACGTCGACGCCCTCCCGCTCGAGCAGGTGACGAAGCAGCTCAACAAGCTCGTCAACGTCATCAAGATCGTCGAGCTCGAGGAGAAGGCCTCCGTGCAGCGCGAGCTCCTGCTCGTCAAGGTGCGCGCCGACGCGACGCAGCGTTCCGGTGTGCTCGAGGTCGTCAACCTCTTCCGGGCGCACGTCGTCGACGTCGTGCCCGACGCCGTGACGATCGAGGTGACGGGTGGCCCCGAGAAGCTCCAGGCGCTGCTCGTGGCCCTCGAGCCCTACGGCATCCGCGAGATCGTGCAGTCCGGCACCGTGGCGATCGGCCGTGGCGCCCGCTCCATCACCGACCGTGCCCTGGAACGGGTCACCCGCTCGGCCTGACCTGCGGCAGACTCACCTCCGGTACCCCTGACCCAGTCCCTAGCACCCAGCACCCCAAGAACGAGGAGTTCCACCGTGGCAGAGATGTTCTACGACGACGACGCCGACCTGTCGGTCATCCAGGGCAAGAAGGTTGCCGTCATCGGCTACGGCTCGCAGGGCCACGCGCACGCGCTCAACCTGCGCGACTCGGGCGTCGACGTCCGCGTCGGTCTGCGCGAGGGCTCGAGCTCGCGCGTCAAGGCCGAGAACGAGGGCCTGCGCGTCGTGAGCGTCGTGGACGCGGTCAAGGAGGCCGACGTCGTCGTCATCCTCGCGCCCGACCAGGTGCAGCGGCACATCTACCGCGACGAGATCGCCCCCAACCTGAACGAGGGCGCCGCGCTCGTCTTCGGCCACGGCTTCAACATCCGCTTCGGCTACATCGCCCCCGAGGCCGGCCACGACGTCCTCATGGTCGCCCCCAAAGGCCCGGGCCACATCGTTCGGCGCGAGTACGCCGACGGTCGCGGCGTGCCCGTCATCGTCGCCGTCGAGCAGGACGCCTCGGGAGCGGCGTGGGCGCTCGCGCTGTCCTACGCGAAGGGCATCGGCGGCCTGCGTGCCGGCGGCATCAAGACGACCTTCACCGAGGAGACGGAGACCGACCTCTTCGGCGAGCAGGCCGTCCTGTGCGGTGGCGCGTCGCAGCTCGTCCAGTACGGCTTCGAGACGCTGACCGAGGCGGGCTACCAGCCCGAGGTCGCCTACTTCGAGGTGCTGCACGAGCTCAAGCTCATCGTCGACCTCATGGTCGAGGGCGGCATCGCCAAGCAGCGCTGGTCCGTGTCCGACACGGCCGAGTACGGCGACTACGTCTCGGGCCCGCGCGTCATCTCCCCGCAGGTGAAGGAGAACATGAAGGCCGTCCTCGCGGACATCCAGAACGGAGCCTTCGCCGAGCGGTTCATCGCCGACCAGGACGCGGGCGCCCCGGAGTTCTCCGAGCTGCGCGCGAAGGGCGAGGCGCACCCGATCGAGGCGACGGGCCGCGAGCTGCGCAAGATGTTCTCGTGGATCAAGCCGACGGACTCGGACTACGAAGAAGGAAAGGCCGGCCGCTGAGCCCAAAATGCCCGTCGACCCTGTAGGGTAGGGGCGTTCATCAAGTTGTAGTGCTTGCACGCCTGAGCGCTCTGGGTGGGAAACCACCCTGTGGGCTCTCCTTTCCAGGAGCGGACGACACACCGCGATGACCACGGCCCGGAAACGCGGGTCGTTCCCCCAAACTCCTGAAGGAGACTGCCATGGCAACCGGAACTGTGAAGTGGTTCAACGCTGAGAAGGGCTTCGGCTTCATCGCCCCGGACGACGGCGGCGCCGACGTCTTCGCCCACTACTCGGCCATCACCACGAGCGGCTACCGCTCGCTCGAGGAGAACCAGAAGGTCGAGTTCGAGGTCACCCAGGGCCCCAAGGGTCCCCAGGCCGAGAACATCACGCCTCTCTGATCGCCCGTTCGCGGTGAGCATCGACTCGCCGCACGGCTGACTCACCGGACGCCCCGACCCTCGCGGTCGGGGCGTCCGCGCGTTTCCCGTCGTCTTCTCGACCCTCGCCGCGTCGGGTCCAGAAGATGAGATCGGCTGTCCGCCATGTAGGACGCGGAGTAGGATGGAGCGCATGGTCCAGCGCGTGAGTCTCGCCGTCGTCGCCGGTGACGGCATCGGTTCCGAAGTCGTCACCCAGGGCCTCGCGGTCCTCGAGGCCGCGCTGCACGGCACCGACCTCGTCGTGAAGACGACGGACTTCAACCTCGGCGCAGCCCGCTGGCACGCGACGGGGGAGACCCTCACCGACGCCGACCTCTCGGCGATCCGCGAGCACGACGCGATCCTGCTCGGCGCCGTGGGCGACCCGCACGTGCCGAGCGGCGTGCTCGAGCGCGGGCTGCTGCTGCGGCTGCGCTTCGAGCTGGACCACTACGTCAACCTGCGCCCCTCGAAGCTCTACCCGGGCGTCGCGACCCCGCTCGCTGACCCGGGCGAGGTCGACTTCGTCGTCGTGCGCGAGGGCACCGAGGGTCCCTACGTCGGCAACGGCGGGGCGATCCGCGTCGGCACCCCCCACGAGGTCGCCAACGAGGTGAGCGTCAACACCGCCTTCGGCGTCGAGCGGGTCGTGCGCTACGCGTTCGCGCAGGCCGCGGCGCGCCCCCGCAAGAAGCTCACGCTCGTGCACAAGCACAACGTGCTCGTCCACGCCGGCCACCTGTGGCGCCGCACGGTCGACACGGTGGGCGCCGAGTTCCCGGACGTCACGGTCGACTACCTGCACGTGGACGCCGCGACGATCTTCCTCGTCACGGACCCCGCACGGTTCGACGTCATCGTCACGGACAACCTGTTCGGCGACATCCTCACGGATCTCGCCGCGGCGATCACGGGCGGCATCGGCCTTGCCGCCTCGGGCAACATCAACCCGGACCGCACCGCGCCCTCGATGTTCGAGCCCGTGCACGGCTCGGCGCCCGACATCGCGGGCCAGGGCAAGGCCGACCCCACCGCCACGATCCTGTCCGTGGCACTCCTGCTCGAGCACCTCGGTCAGCCCGAGGCAGCAGCGCGGATCCACGCGGCCGTCGCGGCCGACATCGCCGAGCGTGCGGGTCGAGTACGCAGCACGGCCGAGGTGGGATCGGAGCTCGCGGCGCGCGTCGCCGGATAGGGCTCCCCGCCCGGTCGTGGGAACGGTAGCGTTCGAACCTACGTCCTTCGGAGAGGCCAGCGACATGAGCACGATCGCCGACAACGCAGCGGCAACGTTCACGATCCACCGCACCACCACGCCCGCCTCCGACGCGGAGCGGGCAGCCCTGCTCGCCGCGCCGAAGTTCGGCACCGTCTTCACCGACCACATGGCGCGCGTCTCCTGGACGTCCGCCGACGGCTGGCAGGACCGGCGGGTCGAGCCCTACGGACCGCTCCAGCTCGATCCAGCATCAGCGGTGCTGCACTACGGCCAGGAGATCTTCGAGGGCCTCAAGGCCTACCGGCACGCGGACGGCTCGGTGTGGTCGTTCCGGCCCGAGGCGAACGCGGCGCGCCTGCGTCGTTCGGCACAGCGGCTCGCGCTGCCGGAGCTGTCGGACGCGGACTTCCTCGGGGCCATCGAGTCCCTCGTGCGCCTCGACGTCGCGTGGGTGCCGGACCTCGAGGAGTCGAGCCTGTACCTGCGGCCGTTCATGTACGCCTCGGAGACGTTCCTCGGCGTGCGCTCGACGCTCGAGGCGGAGTTCCTCGTCATCGCCTCGCCCGTCGGACCCTACTTCGCGAGCGGGGTGCAGCCCGTCGCGATCTGGGTCGCCACCGACTTCCACCGCGCGGGGCCCGGCGGGACGGGATCTGCCAAGTGCGGCGGCAACTACGCCGCGAGCCTGCTGCCGCAGCAGATCGCCTACGACAACGGCTGCGAGCAGGTGTGCTTCCTCGACGCCGCGACGAACACCAACCTCGAGGAGCTCGGGGGCATGAACGTGTTCGTCGTCTTCGCCGACGGCCACGTCGCGACGCCCGAGCAGTCCGGGACGATCCTCGAAGGCATCACGCGGTCCTCCGTCCTGACGCTCCTCGCCGAGGACGGCCGCCCGGTCGAGGAACGCCCGATCCCGCTCACCGAGGTGCAGGCGGGCATCGCCGACGGCACGATCAGCGAGGTGTTCGCTTGCGGCACGGCCGCCGTGCTCACCCCGATCGGCCGCCTCGCGGGTGAGGGCTTCGACCTCACCGTGGGTGACGGTGGGGCCGGTGCAGTGACGATGGCACTGCGCACGCGGCTCACCGACATCCAGTACGGCCGCGCGACGGACACGCACCACTGGATGCACCGGCTCGTTTGAGCCGGTGCATCCAGCGTTCGGTCCGGCGGGGTTCGGTCAGGCGGCGCCGGGCCGTATCGCCCGGCCCGCCACGCCGGCGAGCAGGCTCCAGATCGCGGCGATCACCACGAGGTGCAGCACGGCCGTCGCGATCGCGTCGCCTGGCTCGGAGACGCGCGTGAACGGCAGCGTGACCGCGACGATCATGAGCAGCACGACGAGCCAGCCGAAGAAGAGTCGCGGCCGGGGTGCGCCGAGAGCCAGGAGCGCGAGCACGATGGCTGCGGCCACGGTGATGAGGGCCGTGTCGAACGCGTACGCGCCGCGCTGACCTCCGGTCGAGTCGTCGGAGGTGCCCAGCACGTCGGGTGGGGAGAGCACGGTCAGGTTCGCCAGGTCGGTCAGCACGTAGTGCAGCACCCACGCGATGAGCGCGCACACGACGACGGCGGCGAGCGCCCCTCCCGCGTAGCGCGCAAAGTTGATCCGTGGCTCGGGGGCGACGGCGATCGGCACGGCTGCGGCCTGTGGCACCGGAGCGGCGTGCTGCGGGGCCGTCGGTTGCGCCACGGGTACTTCTCCTGCGGGCACTGCGGCGGCTGGTGTCACCGGTGGCTCGTACGGCGGTTGTGCTGGGAGGCGGGTGGTCGGGTCGTTCGGGTCAGATGTCATCGCGTGCGCTCCTCGCTCGGCGTGTGCCCTTCGACATCGCCATTCGACCACGAACCGGACACCGCCGCGCCCGGAACCGGCTTGCCGGATCAGCGCGTCTGCCTCTGGACCGGGGACGACGACGGGCCCCGGGGAACTGCTCCCCGGGGCCCGTCGTGATGTCGCGTGGGTTCAGTCTGCCGCGATCAACGCTTCCGGACGACGATCTTGTCGGTCTTCGTCTTGTATCCCTTGGCCCACTTCACGGCCGAGACCTTGATGTAGAACTTGCCGGACTTGCTGAGAGCCTTGGTCTTGATCTTCGCGGTGCTCCGGTAGGCGGTGCTCTTCGCCTTGAACTTCGCGCTCTTGACCTTGGTGAACTTCTTCGCGCCGCTCTTCTTGTAGAAGATGGTGGCCTTGGCGCCCTTCAGGTAGACGGGCGCGGTGACGGTGAACGTGGCGGTCCTTCCGGGCTTCCAGCTCGGGGCGTAGTAGGTGGTGCTGGCCCTGGAGACCGCTCCGGTGGCCAGGAGCTCGAAGCGGAGCTTGGCGACCTTGGTCACCGACACGCGCGTGGTTCCCGTCCAGTCGTTCTGCGTGATCGGGACCCGCACCTCGTAGAGACCGGGGGAGGTGTAGCTGTGGACCGCCAGGGAGAAGGAGTTCTTGCCCGTGCTGACCGTGACCGGCGAGCTGACCCGCGGCACGGTCCGCGTCTTCTTGTGCACGTTGGACTTGACGCTGACGACCTTGGCCCCGGCGAAGCTGGCGTCGTGGGCCTTGTAGTCGACGGCGAAGCCATCGCCGTTCACGTCGGTGACGCCACCGTCGCTCGCGGTCCCGGAGATGTTCACCGTGAACTTCACGGTCCGCGTGCCCGACTTCGGCAGGTTGACCTTCTTCTTCAGCCCGGAGATCGAGACCTTGCTGAACGTGGCGGCCGCAGCAGGCGATGCTGCGCTGTCGGTGGCCTGATCAGCGGCAGTGGCGGGGGCGGCTGCGAGACCGAGGGCGAGGGCCGCGGCTACACCGGCGGCGACGATGCGGGAGTGCGTACGCACTGAGAGCTCCTTGAGGCTGACGACAGATCGGGGCGTTCCGGTACGGACCGCCCGGAAGATCGTATGTCGGGTTTGTCGCCTGCGTGACAGGACTGTCCGCTTCGTGACCATCTCGTGGCGGGTGAAAGTTCCCCTGCGCCCCGTCGGTGTGGCATGATCGCCCCGTGACCCAGTTCACCCTCATTATCAGCTAGCGCGCTCGGCACCAGCCAAGCGCGCAGACCTCCCGTACCCCGGGGGGTCTTTTTGTTGGACCGGGCACCACCCCCGCCCGGGCCACAGCGTCGACCACGTCGCCCGGCACCACCCCCGCCGGCAGTCATCCGATACGTGACCGTGGCCGTCGCGCGCCCATCCGACGAAGGAAGATCGATCGTGAGCCAGAGCCCGTTCCACGTGTACGACACGACGCTGCGCGACGGTGCGCAGCAGGAGGGGATGAATCTGTCCGTCGCGGACAAGCTCTCGATCGCCCCGCTCCTCGACGAGCTCGGCATGGCGTTCATCGAGGGCGGCTGGCCCGGTGCCATCCCGAAGGACACCGAGTTCTTCAAGCGTGCTGCCAAGGAGCTCGACCTCAAGAACGCCGAGCTCGCGGCCTTCGGCTCGACAAGGAAGGTCGGCACGCGTGCCGCCGACGACACCCAGGTGCGCGCCCTGCTCGACTCCGAGGCGCCCGTCGTCACGCTCGTGTGCAAGTTCGACGTCCGCCACGTCGAGCGCGCCCTGCGCACGACGGGGCAGGAGAACCTCGAGATGATCCGCGACACCGTCGCCTACCTCACCTCGCAGGGCCGCCGGGTGTTCGTCGACGCCGAGCACTTCTTCGACGGTTACCGCTTCGACCGCGACTACACGACGTCCGCCGTCCTCGCCGCCTTCGAGGCCGGGGCCGAGGTGGTCGCGCTGTGCGACACCAACGGCGGCATGGTCCCCTCGTGGGTCACGCAGATCGTCACGGAGCTGCGCGAGGTGACGGGCACCGGGTCCGACGACGCGATCCTCGGCATCCACGCCCACAACGACTCCGGATGCGCCGTGGCGAACTCGCTCGCCGCGATCGAGGCCGGCGCCCGGCACGTCCAGGGCACCGTCAACGGCTACGGCGAGCGCACGGGCAACGCGGACCTGCTCACGATCGTCGCGAACCTCGAGCTCAAGTCCGGCCTGTCCCTCTTGCCCGACGGCGGGCTCGCCGAGGTCACCCGCATCGCGCACGCCGTCTCCGAGATCACCAACATCGCCCCGTTCGCCCGCCAGCCCTACGTCGGGGCGAGCGCCTTCGCCCACAAGGCGGGCATCCACGCCTCGGCGATCAAGGTGGACCCGGACCTGTACCAGCACATCGACCCCGTGGCCGTGGGCAACGACATGCGCATGCTCGTCTCCGACATGGCGGGGCGCGCCTCGATCGAGCTCAAGGGGCGCGAGCTCGGTTTCGACCTCGCGGGCCAGGGCGACCTGCTCGGTCGCGTGACGGACCGCGTCAAGGCGCTCGAGGCCGAGGGCTACACCTTCGACGCCGCGGACGCCTCGTTCGAGCTGCTGCTGCGCGCCGAGCTCGCCGGCTCGCCCGTGAGCTACTTCGACGTCGAGAGCTGGCGCGTCATCGTCGAGACGCTCCCAGGTGCCGTGCACGAGGCTGACGCCGAGGCCACGGTCAAGCTCCGCGCGGGCGGCTCGCGCGTCGTCGCGACCGGCGAGGGCAACGGCCCCGTCAACGCCCTCGACCACGCGATGCGCCAGGCGCTCGCACCGAGCTACCCCGAGATCGAGCGCTTCGAGCTCATCGACTTCAAGGTGCGCATCATGGACACCCAGCACGGCACGGACGCCGTGACGCGGGTGCTCGTCGAGACGATGGACACTGAGGGCGAGGCCACGTGGCGCACGGTGGGTGTCGGCCCCAACGTCATCGAGGCCTCGTGGGAGGCCCTCGTCGACTCGGTCACCTATGGACTGCTGCGCGCGGGGATCGAGCGTCGGGACTAGGTCGCCCGTGGTCCGCCGTCGGACACGGGTGTCGAAGGGCAAGGGCGTTGTCCGACGGCGAGGCGTCGGGCCGGTGCCGCTCTCTCAGGTGGCCGTGAGGCGGGCGAGCCGGTCCCGGGTCTCCTCGTCGCGGGGCGTGTAGAGGACGAGGTGCAGCCCCGGGTGGTCCTCGGGTGCGAGCCTGTGGTGCTCGAGCCGAAGCTCGCCGGCGTCCGGGTGGGTGAAGAGGCGCTCGCGGGTCGTGAAGCCCTCGACGTCGCGCGCGTCCCACCACGCGCGGAACTCCGGGGAGCGCGCCGTGAGGCGCTCGACGAGGTCCACGACCTCGGGAGTGCCCAGGCGTGGCCCGGCCTCCGCCCGGAACTCCGCGAGGAACCGGCGCGAGTCCGTGGGCCAGTGGGGGAGCAGCGCGCGCACCCACGGGTCGGTGAAGACGAGCAGCAGCAGGTTGCGCTCGGTGGGCTCGAGGTCCGCGACGTGCGGCACGAGCCCCGCGTACGCGGCGTTCCAGCCCACGATGCGCCAGTCCGCCGCGAGCACGAACGCGGGTGCCGGGTCGAGATGGTCGAGGAGGCGCTGCAGGTGCGGGGTGACGCCGTCGTCGGCCGGGCTCGTCGTCGGCGGTGGGGCGGAGAAGCCCGCGAGCGACAGGACGTAGCCGTGCTCGGCCGTGGACAGGCGCAGCGTGCGGGCCACGGCGTCGAGCACCTGACGCGAGGGGTTGATGTCGCGGCCCTGCTCGAGCCAGGTGTACCAGGTGAGGCTCACCCCCGAGAGGAAGGCGACCTCCTCGCGGCGCAGCCCCGGGGTGCGGGTGCGCGTCGCGGGCGGGAGGTTGAGGCTCGCCCGGTCGACCTGCTCGCGTCTCGAGCGCAGCAGCTCACCGAGCTCGCGGCGGCGCTGGTCCGGTGTGGGCTGCGTGTCGGGTGCGGCCATGACGTCATGCTAGTGGTCCTGGTACTAGCATGAGCGCCGTCTTCCGTCGCGGAGCCGATCCCGGCATCGTGTCCGGTGGAGTCGAGCGTCACCCGCGAGAGGAACCGTCGTGCCCCAGCTTCGATCACGCACCGTCACCCACGGCCGCAACATGGCAGGCGCCCGAGCGCTGCTGCGCGCCGCGGGCGTCGACGGGAACGACTTCGGCAAGCCGATCATCGCGGTGGCGAACAGCTTCACCGAGTTCGTGCCCGGGCACACGCACCTGCAGCCCGTGGGACGCATCGTCTCGCAAGCGATCCAGGCGGCCGGCGGGATCGCGCGCGAGTTCAACACGATCGCCGTCGACGACGGCATCGCGATGGGCCACGGCGGCATGCTCTACTCCCTGCCGAGCCGTGACCTCATCGCCGACTCCGTCGAGTACATGGTCAACGCGCACTGCGCTGACGCTCTCGTGTGCATCTCCAACTGCGACAAGATCACGCCCGGCATGCTCATGGCCGCGCTGCGCCTGAACATCCCCACGGTGTTCGTCTCTGGCGGCCCGATGGAGTCCGGCCGGGCGACGCTCGTGGACGGCACCGTGCGCACCCTCGACCTCGTGGACGCGATCTCCGAGGCCGTGAACGAGAACGTCTCGGACGCGGACCTCGCCCGCATCGAGGAGGCCGCGTGTCCCACGTGCGGCTCGTGCTCGGGGATGTTCACCGCCAACTCGATGAACTGCTTGACGGAGGCCGTCGGCCTGTCCCTGCCGGGCAACGGCTCGGTGCTCGCGACGCACACCGCGCGCAAGGCGCTCTACGAGAACGCCGGTGCGCTCACGGTGGAGATCGCGAAGCGCTACTACGACCAGGACGACGAGTCGGTGCTGCCGCGCAACGTGGCCACCCGGTCGGCCTTCGAGAACGCCATGGCGCTCGACGTCGCCATGGGCGGCTCCACCAACACGATCCTGCACCTGCTCGCCGCCGCCCACGAGGCCGGCGTCGACTTCGGGCTCGACGAGATCGACGCGGTCTCGCGCCGGGTGCCGTGCCTTGCCAAGGTCGCCCCCAACGTCGCGGGCTCGCGCACCTACTACATGGAGGACGTGCACCGCGCCGGTGGCATCCCCGCGATCCTGGGTGAGCTGTACCGGGCCGGCGCGTTGCGAACCGACGTGCACGCCGTGCACGCCCCGTCGCTCGAGACCTGGTTGAAGGAGTGGGACGTGCGCGGCGGCTCGCCGTCGGACGAGGCGGAGGACCTGTTCCACGCGGCCCCGGGCGGGGTGCGCTCGTCGACCGCGTTCTCGCAGTCCGCGCGCTGGGAGGCGCTCGACACCGACGCCGAGGCCGGCTGCATCCGCGACGCGGCGAACGCCTATTCGCAGGACGGCGGCCTCGCGGTGCTGCGTGGCAACCTCGCGGTCGACGGCTGCGTCGTGAAGACCGCCGGCGTCGACGCGTCGATCTGGACGTTCACCGGTCCGGCCGTCGTGTGCGAGTCGCAGGACGAGGCCGTCGACAAGATCCTGCGCAAGCAGGTGAAAGAGGGCGACGTCGTCGTCATCCGCTACGAGGGGCCGCGCGGCGGGCCCGGCATGCAGGAGATGCTCTACCCGACGTCATTCCTCAAGGGGCGCGGGCTCGGCAAGGTGTGCGCGCTCGTCACGGACGGCCGGTTCTCCGGTGGGACGTCGGGCCTGTCGATCGGCCACGTCTCGCCCGAGGCCGCGGCGGGGGGCGTGATCGCGCTCGTCGAAGACGGCGACATCGTGTCGATCGACATCCCGGGCCGGTCGATCCGGCTCGAGGTCGACGACGCGGAGCTCGACCGTCGCCGTGCCGCGCTCGAGGCCGACGGCGGCTACCGCCCCCGCTCGCGCGAGCGCGAGGTCTCACTGGCCCTGCGCGCCTACGCCGCCATGGCCACGTCCGCCGACCGCGGCGCCGTCCGCGACATCACCCTGCTCGAGCGCCGCTAGCTCCCGCCGCACTAGATCCCACCTTCTGCACGCGAAGTCGATCGCGGCGGTGGCGCGGGGTCAGGGGCGCAGCGGGGTGTGGGCCGGGTCGACGCGCTCGGGCTCGGGGACCGGGCCGGGCGGGGTGCCGTCGCCGAAGGGGCGTCCGCCGAGGGCGTCGCGGCCGTGCGGGCTCATCCAGCCGCTCAGGTCGGGACCGCGCGGCACGATCTGCGTCGGGTTGATGTCGGTGTGCACCACGTAGTAGTGCTCCTTGATCTGGGTGAAGTCGACCGTGTCACCGAAGCCCGGCGTGTGGAAGAGATCCCGCGCGTACGCCCACAGGGCGCGCATCTCGGTGAGCCTGTTGCGGTTGCACTTGAAGTGGCCGTGGTAGACGGCGTCGAAGCGCACGAGGGTCGTGAAGAGCCGCACGTCGGCCTCGGTGATCGTGTCTCCCATGAGGTAGCGACGAGCGGTGAGGCGCTCCTCGAGCCAGTCGAGCGCCGTCCACAGTCGCTCGTAGGCGGCGTCGTACGCGGCTTGCGAGCCTGCGAAGCCGCAGCGGTAGACCCCGTTGTTGACCTCGGTGAAGATGCGCTTGTTGACGGCGTCCATCTCGTCGCGCAGGTGATCGGGTAGCAGGTCGGGGGCGCCGGGGCGATGGTGCTCGCTCCACTCGGTCGAGAGGTCGAGGGTGATCTGCGCGAAGTCGTTCGTGACGACGGCGCCGCTCGGGACGTCGACGATCGCGGGCACCGTGATGCCGCGCGGGTAGTCGGGGAACCGGGCGAAGTACGCCTCCTGGAGCCGCTCGATGCCGAGCACGGGGTCGCGCCCGCCGGGATCGAGGTCGAACGTCCACGAGCGCTCGTCGTGGGTGGGGCCGGGGAGCCCGAGGGAGATCGCGTCCTCGAGGCCGAGCAGGCGGCGCACGATGATGGCGCGGTTCGCCCAGGGGCACGCGCGCGCGGCGACGAGCCGGTAGCGGCCCGGTTCGACGGGGTAGCCGTCCTGGTCGTCGCAGGTGATGCGGGTCGTGATGTAGCGGGTGTCGCGCTCGAACTCCTGACCCGGGACCGAGTACGTGCCGCCCTGCGAGTGCTCGGGGCGTTCGGTGCTGCTCATCTGGCCAGCCTAAGGTGAGGGGATGCGAGGCGAGTACAAGGTTCCCGGTGGCAAGCTCGTGGCGGTCGATGTCGAGGTCGCGGAGGGGCGCGTCTCCCACGCCGCGGTGAACGGCGACTTCTTCCTCGAGCCCGACGACGCGCTCGAGTCGATCGACGGGGCCCTGCTCGGCATGCCGGAGACGGCGAGCGTCGCCCAGCTCACCCAGGTCGTCGAGAGCGTGCTCGGGCCCGAGGTCATGCTCGTGGGTTTCAACGCCGAGGCGGTCGCGATCGCGGTGCGCCGGGCGCTCGGTCACGCGACGCGGTGGGAGGACCACACGTTCGAGATCGTGCACGAAGGGCCGCAGAGCCCCGCGATGCACATGGCGATCGACCAGGCGCAGGCCGAGGCCGTGGGGGCGGGGGAGCGCGGACCGACGTTGCGGCTGTGGGAGTGGGGGGCTTCCGCCGTCGTCATCGGTTCGTTCCAGTCCCTGCGCAACGAGGTCGACCCCGCGGGTGCCGAGCGACACGGCATCACCGTGGTGCGGCGCGTCTCGGGCGGCGGCGCCATGTTCATCGAGCCGGGCAACACGATCACGTACTCGCTCACCGTGCCCGCCTCCCTCGTGGAGGGCCTGAGCTTCGAGCGCTCCTACTCCTTCCTCGACGACTGGGTCCTCGGTGCGCTGCGCGAGCTCGGCATCGACGCGACCTACGTGCCGCTCAACGACATCGCCTCCCCGACGGGCAAGATCGCCGGTGCCGCCCAGAAGCGCTTCGCGAGCGGTGCGGTGCTGCACCACGTGACGATGGCCTACGACATCGACGCGGACAAGATGCTCGAGGTGCTGCGCATCGGCCGCGAGAAGCTCTCGGACAAGGGCACGAAGAGCGCCAACAAGCGCGTCGACCCGCTGCGCTCCCAGACCGGGATGCCGCGGGCCGACGTCATCGAGGCGTTCAAGAACCACTTCCGCTCCAGGTACTCGACCGTGGACGGTGAGGTCACGGCGGCGGAACGCGCGCGGGCCGAGGAACTGGTCGCCTCGAAGTTCGGCACCCCGGAGTGGACCACGCGCGTCCCGTAGCCCGGTGCTCGCGTCTTCGCCCGCCGCGCCGTACCTGACCCCAGCGGCACGGGTGTCAGTACATAGGTGGACTTCCTCCTGGTAGATAGTTAGCCTATCTATCGTGGACGCGAGCACCCGGCAGCACTGGCTCCACGGGTTCCTGGACCTGTGTCTCCTGGCGCTGCTCGCCGAGCGCAGGGACTACGGCCGGGGCCTGGCGGAACGTCTTGCGGATGCCGGGTTCGACGACGTTCCCGGTGGCACCCTCTACCCGGCCCTCCTCCGCCTGGAGAAGCAGGGGTTCGTGCGGACCGAGCGGGAACCGTCGGTGACCGGCCCGCCTCGGAAGTACTACGAGCTCACCGATCTGGGCCACGCCGCGATGCGTGAGCGCCGGGATGCGTGGCAGCAGTTTCGCGCGGCGATGAGCACCGTCGTCGAGGGAGCGAGCCGCGCGCCGAACGGACCGGGGAGCGTGCGATGACGGCGTCCCACTGGGAGTCGGAGCTCCGCGTGCACCTCGTCGAGGCGGGGATCGAGGCCGTCGAGGCCGTCGAGCTGGCCCGCGACGCGGCGGCCGAGGCAGAGGCGGCCGGTCTCCACCCCGACTCCATGTACGGTCCGGCGGTGGCCTACGCAGCCACGTTGGCCAGCACGGTGCGCCGGGCGAGTGTGACCGCCGCCCCGTTGGCACGTGAGCTCGGAGCGGTCGTGCTGCGGGTGTCCGGGGTGACCAAGGCCTACCGGCGCCGTCAGGTGCTGCGCGAGGTCGACCTGACGCTGCGCGCCGGGGAGGTCGCGGCGATCGTGGGTGCCAACGGCTCCGGCAAGTCGACCCTGCTCAACATCTGCGCCGGTCTCACCCGAGCATCCTCGGGGTCCGTGGAGCGCACCTCGCGGATCGGGTACGCCCCGCAGCACGACGGGGTGTCGGCCCTGCTGACCCCCGCGGAGCACTTCCGGCTCTTCGGTGCGGTCTACGGGATGAGCCCGAAGAAGTCCGTGGCTCTCGGCACGCGCCTGGCCGCCCAGCTCGGCTGGCGGCCCCGCAAGGACGTCGTCGCCTCGCAGCTGTCGGGTGGGACGCAGCAGAAGCTCAACGTGGTCCTCGCCGAGCTCAACCGTCCGGACCTCATCCTGCTCGACGAGCCCTATCAGGGGTTCGACCAGGACTCCTACCTCGACTTCTGGGACCAGGTGTTCCGCTGGCGCGACGGTGGTGCCGGCGTGCTGGTCGTCACGCACATGCTCCACGACCTCGACCGGGTCGACCACGTGCTCGAGCTGCGCCCCGTCGAGGAGTCGTGATGCTGCTCGTCGTCGCGTCGACCGTCCTGCGTGAGATCAGTCGTCGGCGCGTGGCGCTGCTGTTCATCCTGCTTCTCCCGCTGGTCTTCTACCTGGTCCGTATCGACGTGCACTGGCAGGCGATCCGCTTCCTCGCCATCGGCATCGGATGGGCGGTCGCCACCCTGTCGCTGTTCAGCCACGTCGGCTCTCGTCGGATGGATGAGCGCCTCAGTGTGGTCGGGGCCCCACCCACGGCACTGTTCTTCGGCAGGCAGCTCGCGCTCGTGGCCGTCGGCCTGGGCGTCGCCGCGGTCTACTTCGGTCTCGTCGCCCTGACCCAGAGCGAGCTGCCCAGGCTCGGGGGAGTCGCCCTGCTGCTCGTGACGACGGTCCTGATCGGCGTGCCGCTCGGTGCACTCGTGAGCATGGTCATCACCCGAGAGCTCGAGGGCGCACTCGCGCTGCTGTCCGTCATGGCCCTGCAGCTCCTCGTCGACCCGGACGGCCCGATGGCGAAGCTCTTGCCGTTGTGGTCCACCCGCGAGCTCTCCGCCTACGCCATCCAGGAGCACGGCGCCGGCAGCCTCTCCTCCGGGCTCCTCCACTTCGTCGTCACGGCCTCGATCTGTGTCGCGGTCGCGTGGATCGTCAGTGTCGTGCGCCTCAGTCCAGTTCGCATGCTCCCACCCAGCCAGGGCGGACCCGTGGGCGCCGACGGCTGAGCCGAGCAGCGCCCACGGGTCCCGTAGCCCGGTCACATCCGGCGATTGGCGACCGCGAACGCCGTGATGAGCACGGCGAGCTCGACCCACAGCAGGACCCCGATCGTCGCGACGGGGTCGACGCCGACGGCGATGACGATCGCGGCCACGCCCGTCAGGGGGAGTGCGGTGGCGCCGACGACGGCCGCCGCCCGCGTCGACACCGCACGGTCCCTCTCGTCCGCGATCGTGGTGACGGCGCGCTCCGCCGTGGTGGTCGAACCCGGGTGCCGCCATACGCGCCACAGCGCGAAGCCGAACCCCACGAGCGCGATCGAGGCGCCGACGATGTATCCGGCCCACATGTTGCCCGGGCCGTAGGTGCGCAGCAGCAACGCGCCGGTGACGAGGGCCACGAGCCCGGTCGCGAGACCAAGGGCGACCGGGACGACCGCCGAGCGCGTCGAGGTGGTGGGCTGCGTGGCGTCAGTGTTCGTCATGGAAGATCTCCTCGATGGTCAGCCCGAAGTGCCGGGCGATGGTGAACGCGAGTGGCAGGGACGGGTCGTAGCGCCCCGTCTCGAGGGAGTTCACGGTCTGGCGGGACACCCCCAGGGTGGCGCCGAGCGCGGCCTGGGACAGGCCCTGCTCCTCGCGCAGACGGCGGATCTCGTTCTTCACGGGACTCCTTCCGGTATGTCAAGGTGGTTTGATATGACAAGGATGCTTGACTGTGCCGCGCATGTCAAGCGTGTTTGTCACATGGGCGTGAACCGAGTGCGAACCGGGGCGCGGGCCGGGGTACGGGCCGGAACGTGAGCCGGGGGAGCGGGTCGGCCTACTCGGCCGCCGTCGACCTCGCCGGTCGTGCCCCGAAGACGGCGGTGCCGAGCCGCACGATCGTCGCGCCCTCGGCGACGGCGAGCTCGAGGTCGCCGCTCATCCCCATGGACAGCTCGGTGGCCGACTCGGTCCCCGGTGCGCCGCTCGCGACGACGCCGTCCCGCAGGGCGCGGAGGGTGGCAAAGCCTTCGCGGACGACGGCGGCCTCCCGGGTGTTCGCCCCGATCGTCATGAAGCCGCGCAGGCGGATGGCGTCGAGTGCCGCGACCCGGGCGGCGAGCGCGGCGGCGTCGGTCGGGGCGGCGCCGAACTTCGTCTCTTCTCCCGAGACGTTGACCTGGACGAACACGTCGACCGTGCGGTCCGTCGCCCCCGCGCGTCGGGCGATGCGTTCGGCGAGCTCGAGGCTCGCGACGGACTCGATGCCGTGCGCCCAGGCGAGCGTGTGGTTGACCTTGTTGGACTGCAGGGGGCCGATGAGGTGCCACGTGGGCGCGAGGTCGGCGAGCTCGGGCGCCTTCGCGACGAGCTCCTGGACCCGGTTCTCACCGAGCAGCACGGGGATGTCGAGCTCTGCCGCGGCCTCGAGCGCCGCACGGACGGCCGACGCCGGCTGCGTCTTGCTCGCCAGGAGGATGCGCACGTCGCCGGGATCACGACCGGCGTCGACGGCGGCCCGGGCCACGCGCTCGCGAGCCGCAGCGAGCCGTTCCGTGTACTCGCCCGCCGAGGTCATGGCGCCACCCTAGCCAGTCGGGACCGCGAGCTCGGCGGTGGCACACTTCCTGGATGGACTCCCGCGACGACGTCTTCGCGCTGATCGCGCAGCGCATCGTTTCGCAGGAGTCGCGTCGCGCACCTCTCGTCGCGGTGGACGGCGTCGACGGCGCGGGCAAGACGACGTTCGCCGACGGGCTCGCCGCGTTCCTCGACCGGGTGGGTCGGGCGACCGTGCGGGTCTCGATCGACGACTTCCACCGTCCCCGCGCGGACCGGTACCGCCGCGGGCGCGACTCCGCCGAGGGGTTCTACCGGGACTCCTTCGACCTCGAGGCCCTCCGGGCGGCCGTCGTCGACCCCCTGCGCCCGGGTGGGGACGGATCCATCACGCCCGCCGTCTTCGACCACCGCACGGACACGGCCGTCGTTCCGGAGCGCATCGCGGCGGGGAACGTCGTCGTCGTCGTCGATGGTGTCTTTCTGCAGTCGGCAGCGCTCGATGGTGCGTGGGACCTCGTCGTGTTCCTCGACGTTCCGTTCGAGGAGACCTTCGCCCGCATGGCCGTCCGCGACGGGTGCCCCACCGATCCCGACGACCCCGCGAACGCCCGCTATCGCGACGGCCAGCTGCTGTACCTCGCGGAGCGCGACCCCGCCCGGCGCGCCGACATCGTGGTGGACAACACCGACCCACGGCGGCCAGCGGTGCGGTGAGCTCCGCCGAGGAGGCACGATAGGTCCATGAAGAGCGTCCTGAACGTCATCCTCAACGTCGTGTGGCTCGTGCTCGCGGGCATCCCGCTCGCGCTCGGCTATGTCGCGGCCGGGCTCATCTGCTTCGTGCTGATCATCACGATCCCGTGGGGAGTCGCGTCGTTCCGGATCGCCAACTACGTGCTGTGGCCGTTCGGGCGCACCGTCGTCGACAAGCCCAGCGCGGGGCTCGGCTCGGCGATCGGCAACGTCGTCTGGATCATCGTGGCCGGGATCTGGCTCGTGATCGGGCACATCACGACCGCGGTCGCGCTCGCCGTGACGATCGTGGGCATCCCGCTCGCGATCGCGAACCTCAAGATCATCCCGGTGACACTGACGCCCCTGGGCAAGCGGATCGTCCCCAGCTCCACGGTCTTCGCCGGCTGGTAGCCGCGCGAGGTAGCGCCAGAGCTGGGGCGAGCTCTCCGCTCAGGGGCACAGGGCCGCGACGAGTCCCGGCAGCGCCTCGGTCACGTGTTCGCGCAACGAAGTCGATGGCTGGTCTTCACCGGGTGGCGCGACGGCGCTGATCGTGAACGCGCAGTCACCCGTGTCTGCTCGAGCCTCGAATCGCCAGTCCGCGTAGCTGTCTCCGTGCTGCGCCGCTTCTGCGAAGCCCACGAGCTCGACGGGTTCCCCGCCCGCGACGGACATCCACCATGCGTCCGGGTCGGTGTCGTCGAACCGCACCATGAAGCCGAAGCCATCCGGGTCGATCGCGCGCATGCCAACGACCTGCCCGTCTCCGGACACAGAGGTCTCCACGCCCTCGACGGGTGAGGCGAGGGCGATGAAGCGCTCGGCCTCGGCACCGGCGAGAGGTTCGAAGCCCTCGGGGAGCTGGGTGGCCGCTTCGTCCTGCGGGACGTCGGGGTGCCAGAGGACCTCGACGACCTCGTGCGAGTGCGCGTCGAGGATGAGCCAGGCGTCGGGCCACTCGGGGTCGACGGGCACCGGGTCGAAGGTGCTGACAGGGACTGGTCGTGCGAGCCCGGTCTGGGGATCCCGGGCATACGCCTCGTAGATCTCGTCGGTCCAGCCGGCGACCAGCAGGGTGTCCGGGTGCCGCGACTCCAGCTCCGGCTCGATGCCGTCGTTGTTCCACCAGCCCTCGCCCGGCACCGCCGGGTACGCGCCGGGATCGGCGAGCTGTGCATAGCCGTGAGTGGCGTCGGACGGAACGGATACGGCGTCAGCACTCGGCGTGGTCGTCTCGGTGGCGTCGGTGCTGGGTCCGGCGCACGCCGTGAGCGTCAGCGCGAGGACTGCCGCAGCTCCGGCGCTGGTGCAGCGAGCAACCATCGTTCCCTCCTGCGTGCTCCTCGTTGAGGTGCCCTGCCGACATCGCCGAGCGCGTTCACTCGACCACCATACGTCTGCGCAGAACCTCGGCGACTTCTGTACGACCTCTGGCCACCACTCGGTCCATCACCCACGCCGCTTGCTCAGGAGGGTCGTCATGGTCGCCGCCGCCGTGGCCGCCCTGACAGGGCTGGCCACGCACGGATCGTCGTCAGGGAGCCGGTGGCATCCACCAACCTGATGCTCCGAAGTGACGGGACTGCCGATGAGTAGCCGGTCCGCGGCTGCGCACCTCGGCCCCTTTGGTGAGATGCGCGGCGGTTACGCGCGGGCGATGTCGGCGAGGGTCGCGTCGGTGAGGCGGACGAGGTCGGCGGGGGCGAGCTCGACGTCGAGCCCTCGTCGACCGCCCGAGACGAACACCGTGTCGTAGAGCTCGACCGACTCGTCGATCACGGTGGGGTGGGTCTGGCGCTGGCCGAGCGGAGAGATGCCCCCGGCGACGTAGCCCGTCACGCGCTCGGCGACGGCGACCTCAGCCATCACGGCCTTCTTCGCACCGCAAGCGGCGGCGAGCGACTTGAGGTCGAGCGTGCACGTCACCGGCACGATGGCGACCGTGAGCTCGCCGTCGACCACGGCCAGGAGGGTCTTGAACACCCGGTCCGGCTCGACGCCCAGGGCGTGGGCGGCCTCGAGCCCGTAGCCGAGCGTCGAGGCGGGGTCGTGCTCGTACGGATGGGTGGTGTGGGCCACCCCGGCGGCCGCGAGCGCCGCGAGGGCCGGTGTTCCCGAGGGTGCGCGCTTGGCCACGGCGGCACTCTACCGGCGGGCTAGAGGCGCCCGGCGGCCGTGATGCGGAGCACGAGGTCGGCGGCGGCGTCGCACGCCGGGAGGTCGACGCTGGCGTCGATGAACCAGTCGTGGTGGCCTGCGGGGTCGTCGAGCACCTGACGTACCTGCCACGCCACGGGGCCACGCGGTCCTGTGACCTCCTCGACCCGGAACAGCTCGGGCCCGCGCGCCCGCGGACCGATGCCGACGTCGTCGTGCTCGTCGAAGTACGCGTCCAGGGCTTCGTGCCAGCGCGCAGCGGTCCAGGGGGCACCGTCGTCGTCCACGTCCCCGAGCCCCGCGAGGCCGTCCCACGCCTCGCGCGCCACGAGCTCGATGCGACGGAAGAGCGCGTTGCGGACGAGGACTCTCAGCGTGCGGGTGTCGGCGGTGAAGCGGTCGGTGCCGGGCGGGCGGACCTCGCCGTCGGACGCCGTGCTCCTGTGCGGGGCGAGCGGGTCGGCGAGCCGCTCCCACTCGTCGAGCAGGCTCGAATCGGTGCCGCGCACGAGCGCGCCGAGCCACGCGATGAGGTCCTCGAGCTCCTCGTTGCGGCGTTCGGCGGACACGGTCTGGCGCAACGTGCGGTAGGCGTCGGCGAGGTAGCGCAGCAGCACCCCTTCGGAGCGCGCGAGCTGGTAGGTCGAGACGAACTCGGCGAAGGTCATCGCGCGCTCGGCCATGTCCCGCACCACGGACTTCGGCGCGATCTGCAGGTCGGCCGTCCACGGGTTGGTCTGGCGGTAGATCGTGAACCCCGCCTCGAGCACCTCCTCGAGCGGCTTGGGGTAGGTCACGTCCTGCAAGAGCGCCATCCGCTCCTCGTAGTCGTAGCCCTCGGCCTTCATCGCGGCGACGGCGTCACGCCGGGCGACGTTCTCCTGCGCGGCGACCACCTGACGTGGATTCTCGAGGGTCGCCTCGACTACGGAGATGACGTCGAGAGCGTAGGTCGGGGCCTCGGCGTCGAGCAGGTCGAACGCGACGTACGCGAACGGCGAGAGCGCCTGGTTGAGGGCGAAGTCCTGCGGGATGTCGCGAGTGAGTCGCACCGTCCACCCGGGGCGGTCCTCGCGCCGAACCCGCTCCACGACCCCGGCCGCGCGCAGCGAGCGGTAGACGTTCACGGCCTGGCGCACGTGGCGGCCCTGGCGCTCCGACGGCTCGTGGTTGGCGGTGAGCAGGTGTCGCATGGAGTCGACGGGATCGGCCTCGCGCGCGAGCACGTTGAGCACCATGGCGTGCGAGACGGCGAACGACGACGTGAGCGGCTCGGGCTGGGCGTCCCGCAGCCGCTCGAAGGTCTTGTCGGTCCAGTTGACCTGGCCCTCGGGCGCCTTCTTGCGGACGATCTTTCGCAGCTTCTTCGGGTCGTCGCCCGCCTTCTCGAGCAGGCGGCGGTTCTCGATGACGTGGTCGGGAGCGACGACGACGACGTCGCCCGCCGTGTCGAAGCCCGCACGCCCGGCCCGCCCGGCGATCTGGTGGAACTCCCGGGCGGACAGGTGACGCTGCCGCTCCCCGTCGAACTTCACGAGCGAGGTGAGGACCACGGTGCGGATCGGCACGTTGATGCCGACGCCCAGGGTGTCCGTGCCGCACACGGCCGTGAGCAGCCCCGCCTGGGTAAGCCGCTCCACGAGGCGGCGATAGCGCGGCAGCATCCCCGCGTGGTGCACGCCCACGCCGTGGCGCAGTAATCGGGACAGAGTCGTGCCGAAGCCGGTGGCGAAACTGACGTCGGCGAGCTCCGCGGCGATCGCGTCACGCTGCGCCCGCGTGGCGACGCCGGCCGAGAGCAGCGCCTGCGCCCGCTCGACGGCGGCGGCCTGCGTGAAGTGCACGAGATACACCGGCGCCCGACCCGTGTGGATGAGCTCCTCGACGAGCTCGTGGACGGGCTCGACCGCGTAGGAGTAGTTGAGCGGGACGGGACGGTCGTTCGACGTCACGGGCAGGACCGACCGGCCCGTGCGGCGCTCGAGGTCCCGGGTGAAGAAGTCGACCTCGCCGAGCGTCGCGGACATGAGCAGGAACTGCGTGCGGGGCAGCTCGATGAGGGGCACCTGCCACGCCCAGCCGCGCTGCGGGTCGGCGTAGAAGTGGAACTCGTCCATGACGACCTGGCCCACGGCGTCGTCGCCGGGAACCACGGGGTCGTCGTGATGGTTCGGCGCCTCCGCGACGCCGCCGCCGGTGCGCAGGGCGATGTTCGCGAGGATCTCCGCGGTGCAGCAGACGATCGGTGCATCGGGGTTCACGGCGCTGTCGCCCGTCATCATCCCGACGTTGGCGGCGCCGAACGCGTCCACGAGTGCGAAGAACTTCTCAGAGACGAGGGCCTTGAGCGGGGCGGTGTAGTACGTGCGCTGCCCCTGGGCGAGGGCGACGAAGTGCGCGGCAAGGGCGACGAGCGACTTCCCCGAACCCGTGGGTGTCGACAGGATGACGTGCGCGCCCGTCACGAGACCGAGCACGGCCTCCTCCTGGGCCGGGTAGAGCGCCAGGCCCTGGTCGCTCGCCCACCCGGTGAACGCCTCGAAGAGGGAGTCCGGGTCCGGTGTGGTGGGGATGCGGTCGGCAAGGTTGGCCGTCGTGACCGGGCTGGTGCTCACCGGGCCCATCCTCGCAGCACTACGCGCGAGGGGCGCGCAGCAACCAGAGGGCGACGACGGCGAACCACAGCGCGGCCACCACGAGGTAGAGCCGCTGCAGCAGGCCGAACGCCCCGAGCGGCTCGCCCGCGAGCACGAGCACGGTCGCGACGACGGGTGCCCACGACACGAGCACGGTGGCGCGTCGCGTGGCCCGGCCCGCGAGCAGCGGCGTGAGCAGGACGACGGCGAACGGCAGCGCGAAGAAGGCGAGGTTGCCGAGCAGGTTGTGCAGCTCGCCCGACGTCGTCGCATCGCCCTCGGCGTCGATGGGGAAGAAGGCCTGGGCCACCTTCGCGAGGCCGAAGACGGCGAGCAGCACGACGCCGGTGCGCGAGCGACCGCTCGGCGCACTGGCCTTGAGCGCGGCGAACGCGAGCGCGAGCGCCCCGAGCCCCACGGCGAAGGCGGCGACCTGCGAGAGCACGCCGAGCGTGCCGTGCACGTAGCTGCTGGTCGCCGCGCTCACGACGTCGACGTCGGGCTGGACCACGTGGAACAGGGCGAGCACCACGAGGTCGAGGACGGCGGTGGCGAGCGTGACTGCCGCCGCTCGGCGAACGGCGGGGCTGTCGATGTGGGCCATGGGACTCCCGTCGAAGGTCGTGGCCGGCAGCGCGCTGGGACGAGCGTAGGGGCGCGGGGCTGCGGGAGTGAAGACCCTGGTGCGAACCTGATCGCCGCGGGCGGGCACGCGGGTGGCCCCGCAGAACCTGCCCGCGCGAGCGAAGCGACGATCTAGGCTCGTCCCAGCGCGCCGCGTGGAGGCGGCATCGAGTCGAGGAGCACCGCGATGAGCACCCCCGTCCCGCACTGGATCGACGGCGCCGCGCGCCACGGTGAAGGGCGCACCGCCCCCGTCACGAACCCCGCGACCGGCCAGGTCACCGGGCAGGTGCCGCTCGCGAGCGCGGCCGAGGTGTCCGCCGTCGTCGGCTCCGCCCGTGCCGCGTTCCCCGCCTGGCGCGACGCGTCCCTCGCGAAGCGCACCGAGGTGCTCTTCGGCTTCCGTGAGCTGCTCGCGGCCCGCAAGCACGAGCTCGCCGCGATCATCACCGCCGAGCACGGCAAGGTGCACTCCGACGCGCTCGGCGAGGTCTCGCGCGGGCAGGACGTTGTCGAGTTTGCGTGCGGCATCGGCCAGCTGCTCAAGGGCATGTACTCCGAGAACGTCTCGACGCGCGTGGACGTCCACTCGATCCGCCAGCCGCTCGGTGTGGCGGCCGTCATCTCACCGTTCAACTTCCCAGCCATGGTGCCGCTGTGGTTCGTACCGATCGCGATCGCCACGGGTAACGCCGTCATCCTCAAGCCGAGCGAGAAGGACCCGAGCGCCGCCGTCTGGATGGCCGAGCGGTGGGCCGAGGCGGGCTTGCCCGACGGCGTGTTCTCCGTGGTGCACGGCGACAAGGAAGCCGTCGACGCGCTCCTGACCCACCCCGAGGTCGACTCGGTGTCCTTCGTGGGCTCGACGCCGATCGCACGCTACGTCTACGAGACGGGCACGGCGCACGGCAAGCGGGTCCAGGCGCTCGGCGGGGCGAAGAACCACATGCTCGTGCTGCCCGACGCCGACCTCGACCAGGCCGCCGACGCCGCCGTCAGTGCCGGGTTCGGCTCCGCGGGGGAGCGGTGCATGGCGATCAGTGCGCTCGTGGTGGTCGAGCCGGCCGCCGACGAGCTCGTCGCGAAGATCACCGAGCGGATGGCCGGCATCCGGGTGGGTGACGGCGCGGACGCCGACCCGCCGGACATGGGTCCGCTCGTGACGCGCGAGCACCGGGACCGCGTCGCCGGTTACGTGCAGGCGGGCATCGACGCGGGGGCGCGCGCCGTCGTCGACGGACGTGGTGTTGCGGTCGAGGGGCGCGAGGACGGCTTCTGGCTCGGCCCCACGCTCTTCGACCACGTCACGACCGAGATGTCGATCTACACCGAGGAGATCTTCGGGCCCGTGCTGTCCGTGCTGCGGGTCGCGAGCTACGACGAAGGGCGCGCGCTCGTCAACGCCAACCCGTACGGCAACGGCACCGCGATCTTCACGCGCGACGGCGGGGCGGCCCGCCGGTTCACGAACGAGGTCACCGCCGGGATGGTGGGGGTCAACGTGCCGATCCCCGTGCCCGTCGCCTACTACTCGTTCGGCGGTTGGAAGGCTTCGCTCTTCGGGGACACCCACGCCCACGGCGTCGAGGGTGTGCACTTCTTCACGCGCGGCAAGGTCGTCACGACCCGCTGGCCCGACCCGAGCACGGGCGGCATCGACCTCGGCTTCCCGACGCACCAGTAGGCCGGGGACTGCCGGCGGTCAGCCGCCGTCGGACACCTGGGACGGCTCGAGGTGGATGAGGGCGCTCGTCCAGTAGAAGACCAGCACGGCGAGCATCCCCAGCGCGGCCCCGGCCCACCAAGAGCGACGAGCACTCGACGACGGCGCACGGGCGGCGACGACAGCGAGCCCCGTCCCGCCCAGCGCGAAGACGACGGTGGCCACGGTCGGGCGAGACACCAGCGATGCCAGGCACAGCCCGGCGAACACGATGAACGCCACGATGCCGAGCGGCACGTGACGCCGGGCGGCAACCTCTTCCCGCACGTCCGTACCGACGGTATCCACGGCGACTCCTTCGAGGTCGTGCCCGCTGCCCCACCGGGTGTGGTGACTCCAGGCTGCGCCTCCAGGCGCCCTTCGTCAATGACTTCCACCGGACTCCGCATGCGCCACCACCGCGCCGGGCCGTGGGTTAGCGTCGGGGAAGCCGCACGAGAGGGGGGTCGACGATGACCCAGGAGCGCACGGTCGGTCCGCGCGGAACGGCCAGGTCCGACGACGGCGCAGCGCCCGCGGACCGAGTCCCCGTGATCATCGGCGTCGGACCCCTCGCGGCCGCCGACGTCGTCGCGGTCGCGCGCGCGGGTGCCCACGTCGAGCTCGACCCCGCCGCGCTCGCGGAGGTCGAGGCGAGCCGAGCCATCATCGACGCGCTCGCGAACGAGACCGAGCCGCACTACGGCATCTCCACCGGCTTCGGCGCCCTCGCCACGACGTTCATCGAGTCCGACCGCCGCGCCCAGCTCCAGGCGAGCCTCGTGCGCTCCCACGCCGCCGGCACGGGCGCCGAGGTCGAGCGCGAGGTGATCCGGGCGCTCATGGTGCTGCGCCTGTCCACGCTCATGACGGGCCGCACGGGCGTGCGACCCACGACGGCCCGCACGTACGCCGCGCTGCTCAACGCGCACATCACGCCCGTCGTCTACGAGTACGGCTCGCTCGGCTGCTCCGGGGACCTCGCGCCCCTGGCGCACTGCGCGCTCGCGGCCATGGGCGAGGGCACGGTCCGGGACGCCGACGGCGGGCTCGTGGACGCGGGTGCAGCCCTCGCCGCCGCAGGCATCGAACCCCTGCGGCTCACCGAGAAGGAGGGGCTCGCCCTCATCAACGGCACGGACGGCATGCTCGGGATGCTCGTCCTCGCGGCCGCCGATCTCGAACGCCTCCTGCGCACGGCCGACGTCGCCGCCGCGATGTCCGTCGAGGCGCTGCTCGGTACGGACGCCGCGTTCGCCGAGGACCTCCAGCTGCTGCGACCCCAGCCCGGCCAGCAGGACTCGGCCGCGAACCTGCGCGCCATGCTCGAGGGGTCACCGATCGTCGCGAGCCACCAAGGCCCGGAGTGCACACGCGTCCAGGACGCCTACGCCCTGCGGTGCGCGCCCCAGGTCCACGGCGCCGCGCGCGACACCCTCGCCCACGCGAGCAACGTCGCCGAGGCCGAGCTCGCGAGCGCCGTCGACAACCCCGTCGTCACGCTCGACGGCCGCGTCGAGTCCAACGGCAACTTCCACGGCGCGCCGCTCGCCTACGTGCTCGACTTCCTCGCGATACCCGTGGCCGACGCCGCGTCCATGAGCGAACGTCGCACCGACCGCATGCTCGACAAGGCCCGCAACCAGGGCCTGCCGCCTTTCCTGGCCCACGAGGTCGGTGTCGACTCGGGGTTGATGATCGCTCAGTACGCCGCGGCGGGCATCGTCTCCGAGCTCAAGCGGCTCGCCGTGCCCGCCTCGGTCGACTCGATCCCGTCGTCGGCCATGCAGGAGGACCACGTCTCGATGGGCTGGGCCGCCGCCCGCAAGCTGCGCCGCGCCGTGGACGGCCTCGAGCGCGTGCTCGCCATCGAGATCCTCGCCGCGGCCCGCGCCCTCGACCTGCGCGCCCCGCTCGAACCGGCCAGAGCCACGGGTGCCGTGCGGGACCTCGTCCGCGAGCACGTCGAGGGCCCCGGTCCGGACCGGTTCCTCAGTCCCGAGATCGACGCCGTCGTCGGCCTCGTCCACTCCGGCGCCGTGCTCGACGCGGCTCGTGCCGTCGTCGGTGAGCTCGCGTGACCCCGATCCTGATCCTGGGCCGTCGCGGTCGCCCCGCGCGGCGACCCGACACTCTGAGGAGGTCCGCATGACGCCCCGTCCCGCCGTCCGCGCCGCGCGCGGCACCACGTTCACCGCCCGTTCGTGGCAGACCGAGGCGCCGCTGCGCATGCTCATGAACAACCTCGACCCCGAGGTCGCCGAGCGACCCGAGGACCTCGTCGTCTACGGCGGCACGGGCCGGGCGGCGCGCAGCTGGGAGGCCTTCGACGCGATCGTCCGCACGCTCCGGACGCTGGCCGACGACGAGACGCTGCTCGTCCAGTCCGGCAAGCCCGTCGGCGTGTTCCGCACCCACGAGTGGGCGCCCCGCGTGCTCATCGCCAACTCCAACCTCGTGGGCGACTGGGCGACGTGGCCCGAGTTCCGCCGCCTCGAGCATCTCGGCCTGACGATGTACGGGCAGATGACGGCCGGCTCGTGGATCTACATCGGCACGCAGGGCATCCTGCAGGGCACCTTCGAGACGTTCGCGGCGGTCGGGCGGGCGCTCGCGGCAAGGCGCGGGGCCGACGGCGGGACGCTGGCCGCGACAGTGCCCGACGGCGGCAGCGTGCCCGACGGCGACGTCCTGCCCGACGATGTGTCCCTCGCCGGCACCCTGACCCTGACCGGCGGCTGTGGTGGCATGGGTGGCGCGCAACCCCTCGCGGTGACGATGAACGGCGGCGCGGTGATCGTCGTCGACGTCGACCCCACCCGCCTCGCCCGCCGGGTCGAGCACGGCTACCTCGACGAGTACACGGACGACCTCGACGAGGCCGTGGCCCGCGCCCTCGCGGCCAAGGATGCGCGCGAGCCGCTCTCGGTCGGGGTGGTCGGCAACGCCGCGACCGTGTTCACCGAGCTGCTGGCCCGCGGCACCCCAGTCGACATCGTCACGGACCAGACGAGCGCGCACGACCCGCTGAGCTACCTGCCCGAGGGCGTATCGCTCGAGCACTGGCACGCCGAGGCGCAGCGCGACCCCGAGGCGTTCACGGCGGCGGCTCGCGCCTCGATGGCCAAGCACGTGGCGGCGATGGTCGGTTTCCAGGACCGCGGGGCGGAGGTGTTCGACTATGGCAACTCCATCCGCGCCGAGGCGCAGCTCGGCGGCTTCGACCGCGCCTTCGACTTCCCCGGCTTCGTGCCCGCCTACATCCGCCCGCTCTTCGCGGAGGGCAAGGGACCCTTCCGCTGGGCGGCGCTCTCGGGCGACCCCGCCGACATCGCCGCGACGGACCAGGCCGTCCTCGAGCTGTTCCCCGAGGACGCGCACCTGCGCCGCTGGATCACCCAGGCCGCCGAGAAGGTCCACTTCGAAGGCTTGCCCGCACGCATCTGCTGGCTCGGCTACGGGGAGCGCCACCTCGCAGGGCTGCGCTTCAACGAGATGGTCGCCTCGGGCGAGCTCTCCGCGCCCGTCGTCATCGGCCGCGACCACCTCGACTCCGGCTCGGTCGCCTCCCCGTACCGCGAGACCGAGGCGATGGCGGACGGCTCCGACGCGATCGCCGACTGGCCCCTCCTCAACGCCCTGCTCAACACGGCGTCCGGTGCGACGTGGGTGTCGATCCACCACGGCGGCGGCGTCGGCATCGGCAGGTCGATCCACGCCGGGCAGGTCGTCGTCGCGGACGGCACGGTCCTCGCCGCGCAGAAGATCGAGCGTGTCCTGACGAACGATCCCGGCACGGGCGTCATGCGCCACGTCGACGCCGGGTACGACCGGGCCGTCGAGGTGGCGCTCGAGCGCGGGGTGCGCACCCCGATGACGGAGGGCTAGATGCGCACCCTGGTCACCGGCATCGGCGAGCTCGTCACCAACGAGCCCGCGGCGGGTCGCACCGGCGGACCGCTCGGCATCGTGCGCGACGCCGCCGTGCTCATCGAGGGCGAGCGCATCGCCTGGGTCGGGGCGAGCAAGGACGTGCCCGGCGGCGAGCACCGGGTGGTCGACGTCGGCGGCTCGGCCGTGATCCCCGGCTTCGTCGACTCCCACACCCACCTCGTCTTCGCGGGCGACCGGGCACCCGAGTTCGAGGCGCGCATGGCCGGGCGCCCCTACGCGGCCGGTGGCATCCGCACCACGGTCGCGGCGACCCGCGTGGCCACCGAGGAGCACCTGCGCGCGCGGCTCTCGGGCTTCGTCGCCGAGGCGCTCGCCCAGGGCACCACGACCCTCGAGGTGAAGAGCGGCTACGGCCTCGACGTCGGGCACGAGGAACGCCTCGTACGGCTCGCCCGCGAGGTTACGGACGAGGTGACGTTCCTCGGCGCGCACGTGGTCCCGCTCGAACTCGCCGGGAGGTCGGAGGACTACGTCGACCTCGTCGTCGGCGAGATGCTCGAAGCGTGCGCCCCGCACGCGCGGTGGATCGACGTGTTCTGCGAGGAGGGCGCCTTCACCGTCGCGCAGTCGCGGCGCATCCTCGAGGCGGGCATCGCGGCGGGACTGCGCCCCCGGATCCACGCCGGCCAGCTCGGGCCGGGCGACGGGGTGCGCATGGCGGTCGAGCTCGGCGCGGCGTCCGTGGACCATGCGACCTTCTTGTCCGACGACGACGTCGCGGGGCTCGCGGGATCGGCCACCGTCGCGACCCTCCTGCCCGGGGCCGAGTTCTCGACCCGGCAGCCCTACCCGGACGCCCGGCGGCTCCTCGACGCGGGTGTCACGGTCGCGCTCGCGAGCGACTGCAACCCTGGGTCGAGCTTCACGACGTCGATGCCGTTCGTCATCGCGCTCGCGGTGCGGGAGATGAGCATGACTCCGGCCGAGGCGCTGTGGGCCGCGACGGCCGGCGGAGCCCGCGCCCTCGACCGCACCGACGTCGGGCGCATCGCCGTGGGCGCCCGCGCCGACCTGGTCCAGCTCGACGCGCCGTCCTACCGCCACCTCGCCTACCGCCCCGGCGTGCCACTCGTCCGCCGCATCTGGAGCGGGGGAGAGTTCGCGGTCGGTTGACCGTGCGTTGAGAGTCGGGCTGCCTTCAGACGGAGCCAGTTGTGGCCCGCCACCATGGTCGGACACGAACCGTAGCGTGATGCCCGCTTTGGGAGTATGCTCCGAGTGGCCGCGGGCAGCGGCACTGTCAAGTAGCAGGGAGCACACAATGAAGTTGCTTCAGAAGGGGGCCATCTTGACGGCTCTCTTGACCTTGTTTGTCGCCGGATCGTTGACTCCGGCCAGCGCCAAGATTGTCGGTGACTGCCAAGCGACGGCGAACGCGTACGCCACTTCGGATATCGCGAGGATCAAGGACGGTCTCAAGGTCTGCGCGTACATCGCTATCCGGCACGAGTACTATCCGGGCGGCCCTGCCGTCTGGACAACGCTGAGCGGTGGGACGGGCGACGAGTACTGGACCTCAGTGCACCGCGAGCTGTCTCGTGGGCAGGCGCGAACTGGGCCGAACGCCAACACGTTCGGCGTGTATGCGGTACCCGCTGAATGAGAGAAGTTGTCTCAGTTCTACCGTTGGTGATCGCTCTGCTCCTGGTGACTTCGTGCGCAGGAGCGGAGCGCTCGCCGCTTCTCGACACCGAACAGGGGGAGACGTACGTCAAGAACGTGGACGACTGGCTTTCCCTCGGTCAGGTCTCAGAACGGCAGCGCGGGATCCTCGAGGAGAGTAGGCGTACGGGGGAAATCCCGCTAGATGACTACCAAGCAGTCACCGACGACGCCCTTGAGTGCATGCGAGATGCTGGCATACCTGTCACGGGGCCGACGCTCGAGTTGGATCGAGGCATTCCGTTCATCTCCTACACCCACGGCACGCCATCTGGGATGACATCGGATCAGGCGCTAGAGTTGGCCGATGGATGCCTAGACATGTACTCGTTGGCAGTCCAGATGCTCTGGGACAGCGTGCCCGCCAACATAGAGTTGCGTGAAGCCGAGTTCGCCAAGGTGAAGCCCGGCATTCTTGGATGTCTCGCGGACCAGGGGGTCGAGGTGCCCGAGACGGCCGCGCGCTCGGAGATCGAAGGGGCGGCCATCACGGCCTACATCGAACAGAGCAACATCGACGGGCAGCCAGCGCGCAACTGTCTGGAAGGTTGGATGCGCTAGTGCGTGAACGACGGTACCGCCGTGAGCGCGGTGGGCCGCTGACAACGGTTGCAATCGTCGCGCTTGTTCCGACGCTTGTCGCTGCGGGCGTCTGGGTTGCGGACGGCGCGCGATCCCCGCTTGACTCCGAGTCGCGACCAGGCCCCCTCATCGTCCCGGTAGCGGCGTCGGAGCATCGGGCGACGGCGCAGGTCGCAGTTGTCGCGACGTCTGAGCCGGGGTTCCCCGGAGTGATCCTCGACGGCGGGAGAGTCACGTCACTGCGGGTGGCGGTCGGTACAGAGCTCCACAGCGGCGACCCGGTTCTCGAAGTGGAGGACCGCACGATCATAGCTGCGCAGTCGGATCGTCCGCTCTGGCGAGACCTCCGTGGCGGAATGCAAGGGCCGGATGTCCAGACCTTGCAGACGTTGCTCGCTGAACTCGGTCACTTCGACGAAGATCCGGACGGCAAGTTTGGTCCGCAGACTGCGCTTGCGGTACGTGAGTTCAATGAGGAGTTCAGAGGCGACGGGCGTGACGCGACGTTCCACCGGGGCGCGCTCGTGTGGATTGGTGCCGAGCCATTGCGAGTCGGGGAAGTCACGATTCGCGCCGGCGAGATTCTCACTGAAGCGACTGTGATCTTCCGTGGCGAGGAGTCTGTCGCTTCAGTGGAGGTCAGCGAACCGACAGGTGGTTCTCTGCCTTCGGGTGAGTACGAACTCGTAGTGGGCCAGACGCGCGTCCCCTACAGCTTGGGAAGTGGAACGGTCGAGGGCGATGACGCTGGCCGCGTCTTCGGGGCGATGTCCGGCACGGAGGGAGTCGGACTACTCGCGGCAGCCGAGGCAGAACACGTCGTGACAGTTCCGCCATCAGCAGTTGTCGTCGATGGGTCCGGCCAGCTCTGTGTGTTCTCAGACGCCGACTCGGGCCCCACCCCCGTCGAGGTGGTTTCTGGCGGAGTGAACACGACACAGATCCGGCCCGTGCCGGAGCTCGCGACGGTCCTCGCGAATCCTGCGGACGTCATCGAGGAGTTGGTGTGCTGAAGGTCGAGGGCATCAGCCACGGCTACGAGGAGGGCCACGACATCCTCGTAGACCTAAACCTCGAAGTGTTCGAGGGTGAACGGCTCGCGATCATGGGTCCTTCGGGATCGGGCAAGAGCACGCTGCTGGCGATCATCGGCGGCCTCATCCGCCCTCGGCGCGGAAGCGTAAGAGTGTGCAGCGGAGAGGATGAGGCATCGACCGTCGCCTGGGTCCTGCAAACCGTTAACGTGCTATCCGACCGACCGGTCATTGACAACGTAGCTGTGGGTGCCCTCGCTGGCGGGTGTCGCTGGCGCGATGCCGTGGCCGTGGCGCGTCAGGAACTGAAGCGCGTGGGGCTGGGGGACCACGCGTCTGCGCCGGTCCGACTACTGTCTGGTGGTGAGGCGCAGCGCGTTGTCATTGCTCGAGCACTCGCCTCATCGGCCGAGGTGATTCTTGCTGACGAGCCCACTGGTCAGTTGGATGCACGGACAACCGACGATGTGCTCGACATCCTTCTCGGTCCGCACGGACGGACAACCGTCGTCGTGACCCATGATGTGTCCGTGGCGGCTCGCTGCGATCGAACCATGCATCTCGTCGACGGTCGGCTTGCACCGTGAGTTGGCGGCGTTCAGAGGCAGCCGGCGAGGGGCTGCGGTCGATCTGGTACGGCCGAGGGATCTCGGCGGCATTGCTCCTGACGGCAACGTGGGGCGCAGTTGTGCCCTCCGTACTGGACGCAGTCACGGTCCAGGAACTGGTGGACGAGGAGAGAGCCTGGGTCGCTGCGGGAGGACGGGTACTCATCGCCTCTCAGGCCCGATCGGGCGGCGTTGACCGCCGTCGGTGCGAGCAACTCGGAAGCCTCGAAGGGGTAGACGCCGCAGGTTCGTTGTCTCGCTCGGAGCGGGCCGTGCAGACAACTATGGCGCCGTCGGACAACGTCGCGCTCGTGTCACTGAGCCCGGGAGCGTGGGGCCTTCTGGGCGGCCGCGGCGCATGGCTGTCGCCTTTGACAGGTGACGTGGGAGTGCCGCTGACGCGGGCGGAGCGGTGGGGTCTTCGTGACGGCTCACACATCGTCGTTGGCGGCACCAACGACCTGGCCACAGGCGCCGTCAGCTCGGACCGTCAGCCTGCGCCCGGTAGCGCCGAAGGAGCAGGGGACCCACTCCGCGTCCTAGTGGTGCGGTCTGAGCTGATCGGCGAAGAGTTCAGCGGGCTGCTCGTTCGTGTCGCCCCGGTGGGAGCCGCAGACGCGTGCTACGTCGCTCTCAGCGCTCGCCAATACGCCCCGATGCGCGACGCACTAGCGGCAGTGCTCGAGAGCGAAGGCGAGCCGGCCCAGGTTGCCGACAGGCTGCACCGAGGTGCCTTCTTCGAGGATTACGCGTCGCGCTACGAAGCGCGCGCAACTCGCTGGGGTGCTGCGGGGGCCGGAGTGCTCGTAGGCGCGGTGTGGTTGTTTGCTGGATGGGCCACGCGGGGTGTGCGCGCTCTCTACGTCACGTTGGGGTTCGGGCGCCGCGAGTTGATGTATCTCCAGGGGGCAGAGTGGGCCTTCGTGGCCGCCATCGCCGCTGCAGTCGGGTGGGGCGCGGCCGTGCTGATCGCGTCCACGCTTGGTGTGCCCTTCGCGGACATTGCGCCGTCCGCGGCAAGGAGCATCGCTGGCACGCTGCTCGTCGCGTCGGCGTTTGTCTGCGTCGGGATCCTCACGCCCGTCCGATCTGTCGTGGAGGACCTCAAGGACCGGTAGAAGTCCCTGTCGGATGCCCGAGGGCTCAGATAGGGGTGAGCGGAAGGAGGGCTCCGGAGCGGAGTGGTCAGCGTGGTTTCGGCGCGAGACCAGCGGCGACCTCCAGGACGCAGAGGGCGGCCAGGCGGACGGTGCGGCCGTCCGGGGCGTCGGCGAGTGCGTCGACCTCGGTGATGTCGACTGAGCGCACGCGTGGGTCGGCGCCCGCGGCCCGTGCGGCGGCGCGCAGCTCCCACGCGGCGATCCCACCGGGCACGGAGGCGGGGCAACCCGGCGCGACGGCGCGGTCGCACACGTCGACGTCGAGGTTCACGTGGATCGGGCCACCGCCCGCGCCGGCGATGTCGAGGGCCTCGGCCATGACGTCGTGGATGGGGCGCCGGTGCAGCTCGTCGCGATGGACCACGGTGATGCCGTGGTCGGCGGCCCGGCGGGCGTAGTCGACGGAGTTGGCGAAGTCCGCGATGCCGATCTGGACCACGCGCCGCCCGTCGAGCCCCGCCTCGAGCAGGCGTCGCACCGGCGAGCCGTTCGAGACACCGTCCCGCAGGTCGAAGTGCGCGTCGAGAGTGACGAGGCCGGCGCGGGTGAGGTCATCGCCCCACGCGCCGCGCGCGACGGCCACCGTGATGGAGTTGTCCCCGCCCACCGCGACGACGGTCCGGGCCCGGGTGAGGGCCGCCGCGACCCGCGCACTGGTCCGGGACTCGCCGTCGGGCCCGTCCGGCTCGGCCATGTCGCCGAGGTCCACGCAGATCAGCTCGCCGAGACCGCGCGGTCCCGGCGTCCCGCCGTCGGACAGCTTCGCCGCACCGCTGGCCAGGCGGCCGCCGTCGGGTATGGGTGTGGCCGTGCTGCCGCGGGACCGGTCGGGCATGAGCGCCGGGCTGTAGCGGGAGAGCGCGTCGCGGACCGCGCCCGGCGTGGCGTGCGCGCCGGTCGGGGAGAGGGAGGTGCGCCACGCGGGTACGCCGAGCAGGGCGAGATCGACGGGGGCGTCGGGCGCGAGCCGGTCGAGCGGCGGCCACCCCCCGGCGCGGGGCCACAACGGATCGACGGTGCTCACGCCCCTCACGCTAGCCACCGCCCCGCGAGTTCGTGAGGAATGCGCGAGTTCGTGAGCCTGGACTCGCGAACTCGCGCACAGGTGACGAACTCGGGGGTGGAGGTGGAGTGTCAGCACGGAGTGCGGCGCGGGGCCGGTCGGCGTGGCATGCACCGACCGGCCCCTCGTCGGCCTCAGCCCGCGGTCGGGGCGAGCACGGCCTCCTGGTCGGCGAACGCGCCGCGGTAGCCGGCCGCGGGGTGGCGCTCGTTGAGCCGGGGGTAGCCGAAGAGCTTCTCGCGCAGGGTGCCCGGGGCGTACTCACCCTGGGCGAGGCCGCGCTCACGCAGCACGGGCAGCACGTGCTCGGCGAACTCCTCGAACGAGCCGGGGATCACCCAGTTGACGACGTTGATGCCGTCGACCCCGGCGTCCTGCCACACCTCGAGCTGGTCGGCGATCTGCTCGGGCGTGCCCACGACGCGGGTGCTTCGTGAGATGAGGAACGCGATGTCCTCGACGAGCGGCTCGCGGTCCGTGATCGCCTTGGAGACCCACTCGCCGAAGCCCTTGGCCGTGTTGGTGTCGACGTCTTTGAGCGGGGTCTTCGGGTCGTAGACGCGGCCCGTCTTGTCGACGAGCGCGATGTGGGCGAGGTAGCCCTCGACGCTCACGTACTTCTCGTACTCGGCCGCCTTGGCCCACGCCTCTTCCTCGGTGGCGCCGATGACGAAGCTCAGGCCCTGGTAGAACGTGATGTCCTCGGGGCGCCGGCCCGCCTCGACGGCGAGCTCGCGCGTCTCGGTGATCTGCTGGCGGGCGAGCTCGGGGCTCGGGGCGATGATGAACACGGCCTCGGCGTTGCGGGCCGCGAACTGGCGGCCGGAGCGCGACGAGCCCGCCTGGTAGAGCACCGGGGTGCGCTGCGGCGTGGGGGAGGGCAGGTGGGGACCCTGCACCGAGTAGCGCTCGGAGACGTGGTTGATCTTGTGGATCTTGCTCGGGTCCGAGTACGAGCCGCCGCGGTCCTTGAGCACCGCGCCCTCGTCCCACGAGCCCTCCCAGAGCTTGTAGGCGAGGTCGACGTACTCCTCGGCCCACGCGTAGCGGTCCGTGTGGTCCGTCAGCCGCGGGAGGCCGAAGTTGCGCGCGCCGTTGTCCTGCAGGCCCGTGACGATGTTCCACGCGATCCGGCCGCGCGAGATGTGGTCGAGCGTCGAGATCTGGCGGGCGAAGTTGAACGGGTGGTTCTGGGCCACGTTCGACGTCACAGCGAGCCCGAGGTGCTCGGTGTGCGTCGCGAGCGCGCCCACGAGCACGAGCGGGTCGTTGCTCGGGATCTGCAGCCCTTCGCGGATGTAGACGTCGAAGTCCGCGTCGGCGTCGCCGTACACGCCGCTCACGTCGGCGAAGAAGATGGCGTCGAACTTCGCGGCCTCGAGGAGCTTCGCGAGGTTGATCCACGTCGAGACGTCCTCGAAGTCGACCTGGTTCGCGTCGGGGCGCCGCCACTGGCCGTGGTGGATGTGGGAGGTCGTGTTCATGACGAAGGCGTTGAAGCGCAGGCGGGGTCGGGCGGTGGTCATGGTGGTCATCCTTCGGTGGTGGGGGTGGTGTTGAGGGGGTGCAGGGCACCGATGAGCTCACGCGTGTAGTCGTGCTGCGGGCGGGCGAAGATGTCGTCGACGGTGCCGCGCTCGACGACCACGCCGTCCTTCATGACGAGCACGCGGTCGGCGAGGTGGCTGATCACCCCGAGATCGTGCGAGATGAACAGGTAGCTGAGCCCCAGCTCGGCCTGCAGCGTGACGAGCAGGTCGAGGATCTGCGCCTGCATCGACACGTCGAGCGAGGACACGGCCTCGTCGAGCACGACGACGGACGGCCACGGCGCGAGCGCACGCGCGATCGCGACGCGTTGCCGCTGCCCGCCGGAGAGCGTGAGCGGGGAGCGTCCCAGCACGGCCGGGGTGAGACCGACGAGCGCGAGCAGCTCGGCCACCCGTTCGCGCCGGGCCGCGCGCGAGGGGAGGTCCGTCGAGCTGATCGCGTCCTCGAGGATGCGCTGCACGTCCCAGCGCGGGTCGAAGGAGCTCAGCGGGTCCTGGTAGACCACGGAGATCTCGCGGCGCAGGCGACGACGGCGGCGTTCCGGCAGCGACGTCCACTCCTGGCCGAGCAGCCGCACGCTCCCGCCGTCGGCCTCCGTCAGGGCGAGCGCGATGCGCGCCGTCGTGCTCTTCCCGGAGCCCGACTCGCCCACGACGCCGAGGGTCTCGCCGCGCTCGAGCGTGAAGGAGACCTGGTCGACGGCGGTGTGGACGGAACCGTCGGGGCTGCGGAACCGCTTGACGAGGTCGGTGGCCTCGAGCAGGGGGCCGGCGTACTCCGCCTCCGGCGTGGCCGGGCGCGGCGGCACGGACACGACGGGTGGGACCTGGGATCCGAGCAGCCGTCCCCGCGTGTGCGTGCCCGGCACGGCGGCGATGAGGCTGCGCGTGTACTCGTGGCGGGGCGCCGTGAGCACCTGCTGGGCCGGCCCGTCCTCGACGATGTGCCCGCCCTGCATCACGAGGATGCGGTCGGCGAGCCGGGCCACGACGGACAGGTCGTGGCTGATGAGGATGATTGCCTTGCCGCGCCGCTTGGTCTCCTCGAGGAGGTCCAGCACCTGGGCCTGCACGGTCACGTCGAGCGCCGTCGTCGGCTCGTCCGCGACGACCACGCCGGGGTCGAGCGCGAGCGCGGAGGCGATGAGCGCACGCTGGCGCAGCCCGCCGGAGAGCTCGTCGGGGCGCTGGCGTGCCCGGTTCGCGGCCGACGGCACCCCCACCGAGTCGAGCAGCTCGAGCACCTTGGCCCGGCGCGAGGCGCGGTCGCCCCAGCCGTGCAGGCGCAGCGCCTCGCCGATCTCCTTGCCCACGGGGCGCAAGGGGTCGAGCGAGACGAGCGCGTCCTGCAGCACGAAGCCGACCTTGCTCCCGCGCACGCGGCGCCAGTCGCGGTCGGTGAAGCCGCGCAGGTCCTCGTCGTCGAGCGAGAGCTCGTCCGCCTCGACGGTGGCGCCGGCGCCCGTGAGCCCGACGAGGGTGCGCGCGCTCACGCTCTTGCCGGAACCGGACTCGCCCACGATCGCGACGCACTCGCCCGCGGCGAGCTCGAAGGAGAGCCCGTGCACGACGCGGCGCTCGTGGCCGCCCTTGGCGAAGCCGACCCTGAGATTCGTCACGCGCAACCGGGTGGGCGGTCGGGAAGCCTCGTCGGTTTGCGCGGCGGGGTTGAGGGCTGTCGTCGTCATCACTCGTCACCACTCTCGAGACGTGCCTGGATGTCCTTGCCGATCGTCGTGGCCGCGAGGGCGAGCACGACGATCACGAGCCCGGGGATCACGATGAGCCACGGGGCGTGGGTCACATAGCTGCGACCGGCGTCGAGCAGGGCGCCCCACTCCGAGGACGGCGGGGCGACGCCGAGCCCGAGGAAGGACAGGCTCGACGCCCACACGATCGACTGGCCGACGCACAGCGTGAAGATCGCGACGAGGGGTCGCACGGCGTTGGGGATGATGTGCTGGCGCAGGATCAGTCCCCTCGGGTGCCCGAGCGCCGTGGCCGCCTCGACGTACCCGGACTGGCGCGCGGCGAGGATCTGGCCCCGCACGATCCGCGCGTATCCGGGTGCCGAGCCGACGCCCACCGCGATGATCTGCGTCGTGGCCGAGGGGCCGAGGATCGCCACCAGGAGGAGGGCGAACAGGAGAGTCGGGAACGCGAACAGGATCTCGACGAGCCGGTTCACCGAGCCGGAGACGAACCGGCCGGCGAGGGCCGCGAGCGAGCCGAGCACGAGCGCGAGCCCGAGGCTCACGGCCGCGGCACCGAGACCGATCGAGAGCGACTCGCGCGTACCGAACACGACCCGCGAGTACAGGTCGCGGCCGGACTCGTCCGTGCCGAACCAGTGGTCGACGCCGGGTGGGCGCAGCGAGCTCGTGAGGTCCAGCGCCGTCGGCGCGTGGGTCGCGAGCAGGCCGGGAGCGATCGCGGCGAGGGCGAAGAAGGCGAGCACCCCGACGGCGAGCGCCACGGACCAGCGCAGCCGCGTAACGCGCCGTGTCCGCGGTGGCGTGGTCGAGGTCGCGGTGTCCGACGGCGGGACTTGGGGAGTGGTGCTCGGGGCGATGGCGGTCATGATGTCCTCAGCCTCGGGTCGATGACGGTGTAGGCGACGTCGACGAGCAGGTTCGCGGCGACGTAGGCCGCGGCGATGACCACGACGATGCCCGTGACGACGGGAAGGTCCTGGGAGTTCACGGCGGCGACGAGCACCTTGCCGATCCCTGGCCTCGTGAAGATCGTCTCGACGACGACGGCGCCCGAGATGGTGGCTCCGAGCGCCCAGCCCGAGAGCGTCACGGCGGGCAGCACGGCGTGGCGCAGCACGTGCCGCAACCGCACCGCGAGATCCCCCATGCCGCGCATGCGTGCCGAGATGACGAACGGTTGGGTGAGCGCCGTCTCGAAGGCCGAGCGCGTGGCCTGGCCCATGAACCCGGCGAGCGGGATCGCGAGCGTGAGGGCCGGCAGCAGGAGACCCTGCAGCCCGGACCCGCCGATGACGGGGAACCAGCCGAGCCCGAGCGCGAACACGAGCAGCAGCACGATGCCGAGCCAGTACGGCGGCAGCCCGGCCGTGACCGTCTCGACGAACGTGCCGAGCGCCCGGACCTGGGGGCGGCGTCCGGCCGTGAGCGTCACCCAGACCACCATCAGTAACCAGGCGAGCCCGATACCGGTGAACGTCAGGGCGAACGTCGCGCCGATCTGCTCGCCGATGACGTCCCACACGGGTCGGTACTGCTGGTAGGAAGCGCCGAGGTCGCCGCGCGCGAGCCCGCCGAGGTAGTTCAGGTACTGGACCACCACGGGGTTGGCCAGCCCGTACTGCTCGTTGATCGCCGCGAGCTCCTCCGGGGTGCGCTGGATGGCCTGACCAGCTCGGACGTTGAGGATGACCGTGGCGCGGTCGCCGGGCAGGGCGAGCTGGGCGGCGAAGGCCGCCGTCGCGGCGCCCCACAGCACGAGGACCGCGGCGAGCAGCTTGCTCGTGATCCGCCGGCCGACGGCGAGCGTGTGCTCAGTCGACGAGGTAGGCGTCATGGAACACCGGCCCCCCCTGTGCGTTCTCCTGCCACACGTCCACGAGGCCGTCACGCACCGCGAGGGAGCTCAGCCGCGCGTACACGCCGATAGAGAGCGCGTGCTCGGCGATGTAGTCCTGCGCCTCGCGGTACAGCTCGTTCTGCGCCTCGACGTCGACGGTCGAGTTCGCGTCGAGGATGATCTGCTCGAGCACGGGGTCGTTGTAGAAGGAGGCGTTCCAGTAGTTCGGGCTCTCGGGCAGGTTCTGGCGCCAGTTGATGTGCAGGATGCCCGCCGTGACGGCCGTCCAGTAGCCGGGGTAGATGTCGCGCTCCTCGGGGGTCGAGTACGCCCCGGCGAAGAGGGCCGACTGCGGCACCGGGATCAGGTCCACGTGGAAGCCCACCCCCTTGGCCTGCTCCTGGATGCCCTGCAGGATCGACGCGCCGTCGGCGTTGATGATGGAGCCGATGCCGTAGGGGAGGACGATCGTCAGTGTCTGACCGTCCTTCGCCCGGTAGCCGTCGGCGTCGCGCTCGGTCCAGCCCGCCTCGTCGAGCAGGCGGTTCGCCTCGTCCGGGTCGTACGTGTAGAGGTCCGCGGCCGCCTGGCTGTACCCGGGCGTCGACTGGCTCACGCCGCCGTTGCCCTCGTAGGGGATGACGCCGCGGCCGATCGTCTCGACGATCTGCTGGCGGTCGGTCGCGTACGCGAAGGCCTTGCGCACGAGCTCGTCCGTGAACGGCCCCACCTGCGTGTTGAACGAGAGCTGCTGCGGGCGTCCCGGCGTGACGTACTTGTGCAGCTCGAAGCCCTCGGTGTCGAGCGGCGCCCAGTCGATCGCCGGGACGTCGTAGATCACGTCGGTCTCACCGCTGCGCAGCGTCGCGACGCGGGTCGTCGCGTCCGAGACGAACTTCCAGTCCACGCGGTCCACGTAGGCCGGGCCCTCGTGGCGCGAGTTCGCGGGCCACGACGTGTAGTCCTCGTTGCGGACGAGCACGATGTTCTCGCCGCGGTTCCACTGCTCGACGACGAACGCCCCCGAGCCGATCGGCTTCTCGCAGTTCTCCTCGTCGCTGCGCGTCTCGAGCGCGACCTGGGACTGGATGCCGAAGTAGCCCTGCGTGAGGTTGTCCGCGAGCCGCGGGTACGGGCGAGACAGGGTGATCTGCACCGTGAGCTCGTCGAGCGCCTCGGCGGACTCGTAGTAGCCCTGGAGCCACGCGATGGCCGTGGAGTTGCCGCCCGCGAGCCAGTAGTCGAAGTTGTACGCGATGACCTCGGCGGTGAGCGGCGAGCCGTCGGTGAACTGCACGCCCTCCTTGAGGCGGAAGGTCCACGTGAGCTGGTCGTCCGAGACGGACCACTCCTCCGCGAGCCACGGCACGACCTCGTGGTTCTCATCGAGCGAGACGAGCGAGTCGAGCACGTTGTACGACAGGTATGCCTGCTCGATCCAGCCACCGAAGACGCACGCGGGCTCCTGCTGGTGGCCGTAGAGGATCGTGCCGCCGGTCGCCGGCGCAGCGTCGCCCGTCGTGCTCACGGCCGGGTCGGTCGTGGACGCGCTGGTCTGGGCGGGGGTCGTCGCCGTGCAGCCGGCGAGCAGCGCCGCGGTCGCGGCGAGGGCGGGGAAGAGAGCGGCCGGGTAGGCGCGACGGGGGGCAGGGGTGTGGGCTCGGGCAGACATGGGTGTTCCTCGGTTGCGTGGTGGGACGGGCGTAGGCGGTGCCCGACGCCGGGATCGGGTGCCGCGCGAACCCGAGCTGCTCGTGCCCAGCGCTGCGCGGTGTGACGCCTACGCGGCGCGACACCGACACGGTGGGGGAAGAGACAGGTCCGGGTCCTACGGCCTGGAAGCTCGCGCGGCGGGGGTTGTTACCCGAGACGCCGGCGAGCGGTCAACAGGTCGGACAGGTGCCCGGACGACACGGCGAAGCGGCCACGCACGGGTGCGCAGCGGTCATCGTCCGGTCGGAGGTCATGGCCGGAACAGTGGCACACCCGTCCAGATAGCACCCACGGAGCGTCCACGATGCGGACAAACGTCCCGTTCGACCTGGAAGCCTCAACGACGCCCATCCCGACATATGGACGCTCGATGGGCCGTGGCGCCGTCATGGTGGGAGTCTTCCCCGCATGACACACGACCGCCCCGCCGGGAACGCGCTGCTGCGCGTCCCCGTGGCGTGTCGCCTGTGCCCCTGTCCGTCCTGTTGACGGCTCGCCGCCCCCGCCCCTCGGCGGGGCCCCGCGAGCTTCCCGGCGGTCGGGACTAGATCCGCGCGGCCCTGCTCCTCGACGGGCTGCCCGCGCGCACTCCCTCCGCACGGCCTCGGACGAGGCCTTTCCCCGCCTGCCCCCGCGCCCGGCGCGACCGTGGTGCACCCGTGCACCGGAAGGACACGACCATGACCAAGCAGATCGGCTTCAACCTCTTCGAGATGAACTGCGTCGGGCACATCTCGCACGGACTGTGGGTCCACCCCGAGAACACCCGGCACCGCTTCAACGACCTCGAGTTCTGGACCGAGCAGGCGAAGCTCCTCGAGGAGGGGCTCTTCGACGCCGTCTTCCTCGCCGACGTCATCGGTGCCTACGACACCTACCTCGACAGCATCGACACGTCGCTGCGCGAGTCCGTGCAGATCCCCACGAACGACCCGCTCCTCGTGATCCCCGCGATGGCCGCGGTCACGAAGCACCTCGGCTTCGCCGCGACGTTCTCGACGACCTACGAGCCGCCGTTCGCGTTCGCGCGCCGGGCGAGCACCCTCGACCACCTCACCAAGGGCCGGTTCGGCTGGAACATCGTGACGAGCTACCTGCCGAACGCCGCCCGCAACTTCGGGCTCGCCGAGGAGGTCGAGCACGACAAGCGCTACGAGATCGCCGACGAGTTCCTCGACGTCGTCTACAAGCTCTGGGAAGGCTCGTGGGACGACGACGCCGTCATCCAGGACCGCGTGGGCCGGGTGTACACCGACCCGAGCAAGGTCCGGTACATCAACCACGTCGGCGAGAACTACGCCGTCGCCGGACCGCACCTCGTCCAGCCCTCGCCGCAACGCACCCCCGTGCTGTTCCAGGCGGGCAGCTCGGACGCCGGGCGCGCGTTCGCGGCCAAGCACGCCGAGGCGATCTTCGTGGGCGGCTGGGACATCGAGAGCTACCGGCGCAACGTCGCCGACGTGCGCCGTCGGGCCGTCGAGAACGGCCGGGACGCCCGGGACGTCAAGGCGTACGCGATGGCCGCGATCGTCGTCGCACCGACGCGCGAGGCCGCGGAGCGCAAGCTCGAGGAGTACCACGCGCTCTCCCGTGCGGAGGGGTACCTCGCCCACCTGGGCGGCATCGGCGTCGACCTCGCCTCCTATCCGCCCAGCACGCCGCTCTCGCAGATCGTCGCCAAGGAGCGGGCCGCCGGCCGCGACAAGAGCGTGCGCAGCCGTTTCTTCGACACCGACCAGACGGTGGGCGAGGCGCTCGAGCGACTCACGCGGCTCGACCGCGGCCCGTTCTTCGCCGTCGGCACGCCCGTCGAGGTCGCCGACGCGATCGAGGGGTGGGTGCGCGGCACGGACCTCGACGGCTTCAACCTGCAGCAGCTCCTGACACCGGGCACGGCCGAGGACTTCATCGAGCACGTCGTGCCCGAGCTGCAGCGACGCGGGCTCTACCGCACGCGCTACGAGGAGTCCACGCTGCGCGAGCGGCTCTTCGGCGCCGGCCGCACCCGCCTGCCCGAGACCCACCACGGCGCGCGCTACCGCGGCGGGGCGAACCTCAAGGTCGAGACGATCGAGGCCGACCTGGCGGCAACACGATGAGCGCCGGGCGGGCGGCGGCAACGCGGTTCGCGCCGCTCTTCGCCGAGATCGCGTCGGGGGCAGCGGCACGCGACCGTGACCGCGAGCTGCCATGGGGCGCCGTGCGGGACCTCCGCGCGGCGGGCTTCGGCGCGCTGCGGCTGCCCGTCGAGGCGGGCGGCTCGGGGCTCGGCTTCACCGAGTTCTTCGAGCTCGTCGTCGAACTCGCCCGCGCCGACTCGAACCTCCCGCAGCTGCTGCGCGGGCACATCGCCTTCGTCGAGCAGGTGCTCTCGAGCCCGCCGAGCGCCACGCGGGAGCGCTGGCTCGCGCGGTTGGCCGACGGCGAGCTCGTGGGCAACGCGCAGAGCGAGCCCGGCGCCGCGCCGTTCTGGCGACCGGAGACACGCTTCGAGCAGACGGCGGGCGGCTGGCGGGTCGAGGGGCGCAAGTACTACTCGACCGGTTCGATCTTCGCCGACTGGATCTACACCTCGGGTGCCGCGGGCGAGGACTCGGTCGCGGCGCTCGTGCGTGCCGACGGTCCGGGGGTCGAGCGCATCGACGACTGGGACGGCTTCGGGCAGCGGCTGACGGGATCCGGCACCACGATCTTTACGGGTGCGGCGGTCGAGGACGACGACGTGACGGTCTACCCGCGCGGCGAGCGACCGCCCACGACCCAGGCCGCCGTGTTCCAGCTCGTGCTCCTCGCGACGCTCGCGGGCATCGGCCGGCGCGCCCTCGACGACACCGTCGAGTTCGTGCGAGGGCGCACCCGATCGGCGTTCACGGCGCGCATCCAGACACCGGCGCAGGACCCGCAGGTGCAGCAGGTGCTCGGCGAGGTCGCGGGGCTCGTGTTCGCGGCCCGCGCGAGCGTCGTGGCTGCGGCGCACGCTGTCGAGCCCGTGCTCGAGCTGGAGCGGGAAGGTACGGCCACGCCCGACGACGTCGCACGCGCCGACGTGGCCGTGTTCACCGCCCAAGGCGTCGTGGTCGAGCAGGTGCTGCGCGCCACGACGGACATCTTCCGGGTGGGAGGAGCCTCGGCCACGGCCGAGCACCGCGCGCTCGACCGGCACTGGCGCAACGCGCGCACCGTGTCGTCCCACAACCCGGAGATCTTCCGGGCCAGGGCCGTGGGGGGGTTCCTGCTCAGCGGCAGGACGCCCCACGAACAGCTCGCGGCGGACGTCGCGGCGCAGATCTCCGAGGGGGTACCAGCATGAGCAGCAACGGTAGTGGTCACAGCATCGATGCAGGTCTGAGCACTGGAATCGGTCAGGCGGCGGGCACGCGCGTCGTCGTCGTCGTCGGAAACCCTCGGCCCGGTTCTCGCACCGCGACCGCGGGTGCGCGCGTCGCCGAGCGCGTCGCGGAGCTGATCGGCGCGGGACGGCCCGCCGTGATCGAGCTCGCCGACCTCGCGGGAGAGCTGCTCGTGCGCGAGCATCCCGCCGCGGACGTGGCGCTGAAGCAGGTGGCGGCCGCGGACGTGATCGTCGTCGCGACCCCCGTCTACAAGGGGAGCTACACGGGGCTGCTCAAGTCCTTCCTCGACCTCTACGGCGGCGGGGCGCTCCGCGGCGTCGTCGCGGTGCCGCTCGTCGTCTCCGCGAGCCCGGCGCACTCCGTGGCGGGCGAGATCCACCTGCGGCCAGTGCTGCTCGAGCTCGGTGCCGCGGTCCCGACGGCGGCGGTCGCGCTCCTCGAACCGCAGCTCGCGGCGATCGACGAGGCCCTCGACGGCTGGTTCGCCGGCCACGCGGCCGTCCTGTCCGCCGCGGTGCGCCACGGCGCTCAGGACGTGCTCGCTCCGGCCGGGGCGGGTGGTGCCCGATGAGCGCCCGGGAGCTCGCGTCGCCGCTGCCCGCGCTCGACGCCGGGGCGGCCGAGGCCGAGGACGCTCGACGCCTCACGGCCGAGGAGTACAAGGCGGTGTTCCGCCGGCACCCCGCGGGTGTCGCCGTCGTCACCCTCGTCGATCCGGTGCAGCGGACGCTCGTCGGCTTCACCGCGACGAGTGTCATCTCCGTCTCGGCGAGCCCGCCGATCCTGGCGTTCTCGGTGCTCGCGACGTCGTCCTCGTGGCCCGCGCTGAGCCACGCGCCCACCGTCGTGGTCAACTTCCTCGGCTTCGAGCAGGTCGCCGCATCGCAACGGTTCGCGACGAGCGGGGTCGACCGGTTCGACGGCGTGCCGTTCCACCAGCTCGCGACGGGGGAGCCCGTGCTCGACGGTGCGCTCACCTGGGTGCGGGGCGTCGTGGCGCAGCGGGTGCCCGTCGGCGAGAGCTTCCTCGTCACGGTGCACGCCGTCGAGTCGGACTCCTCGCGGGAGGGCACGCCGCTCATCTACCACGACCGCGCGTACCACGCGCTGGGCGGCGACTATCAGATCTGACCTACCCCGCCCTGGGGCGGTGTCGTAGGGCGACCGCCCCCGACCGGAACTCCTGGCGGTTCACGAGCTCGAGCTCGATGCGCTCGCGCAGTCCGGCGAGCAGCGTCGGCCCGTGCCCGGCGAGCACCGGCTGCACGACGAACTCGTACTCATCGATCAGTCCCAGATCCGCCAACGCGAGAGGGAGTGTCACGCCACCCACCCACAGACCCGCGCCCGACTCCTGCTTGAGCCGCTGCACCGCTAGCCCCACGTCGCCCTGCACCAGCTCGGCGTTCCAGTCGACCGTGCTCAACGCGCTCGACACGACGTACTTCTTCGCCCGGTCGATGGTCTCGGCGAACGGGATCTGCCACTCACTCATCCAGTCGGGCCACGAGCCGGTGGCCGGCTTCCGCCACGCCGACTCCATCATCTCGTACGTCACCCGGCCGAACAGCAGGGCGTCGGCTCGCTCCAGCTCCGCGGTCCAGTACTGCATCGACTCCTCGTCCGGGGGGAGCCCTGCCTCGTGATGGCAGCAGCCGTCGAGCGTGACGTTGATCGAGTACCGCAGTGGTCTCATCTCGTTGCTCTCCGTTGGTGCGCGTCCACCGCGTCCGGGCTCGCGACGGGACGTCGACCGTAGCGTTCGCGCGACACCGCGCGCTAGTGCCGGTCGACCCAGACCCGGATCGTCTCCCGTACCCAGGCCGCGCCCGTCTCGCCGCCGTAGCTCGCACCGAACCGGGGGTCGGCGACGTACATGTCGGCCAGGCCGAGCAGGTATCCGGTGTCGACCTCGCCCGAGCCGTAGCCCGGCGTGCCGGGGATGCTCGAGAGCCAGTCGACGTGCCGCTGCGCGAGGGCCTGCGCCTCGTCCGAGTCGGGTGCGATCCCCGACGTGGCGGCGTCGGCCCAGGCGCGCGTGAGCTCCTGCGTCTCGGCCTGCCGCGCCCGGCGCTCCTCGTCGCCGAGCGAGGTCCACCACGAGCTCGATGCCTCGTACGTGTCCTTGCCCCAGCGCCGGGTGACCTCGTCCTTGTACTGCGTGTGGTCGAAACCGTCGAACATGTCCTTCGCCACGATCCCGCCACCTCCTTCCAGGGAATGGATGGTCCGGGCCACCGCCGCGTGCTGCCGGTCGAGCCGCTCGCGCTCGGCGGTGAGCCAGTCGAGGTGGGCGCGCAGGGCGATCACCTCGTCCGTCTCCCGGTCGAGCACCGAGGCGATCTCGTCGAGTCCGAGCCCCAGCTCGCGCAGCAGCAGGATGCGCTGCAGTCGCACGAGGGCGTCGTCGTCGTAGAACCGGTAACCGTTGGCCCCGATGCGCGTGGGCGGCAGGAGCCCGACGTCGTCGTAGTGGCGCAAGGTGCGGCTCGTCACGCCCGCAACCTTGGCGACCTCCTGGATCGACAGGTCCATGGCCCCTCCCTCCCGCATCGAGGCCCACCGGCGGCCTCCCGAACCTCTGACCCGAACCACGCTAGACATTGACGTCGCGTCAATGTCAACCGCTCCTAGGGACTGTCGAGACACATGGGTAGACTTCTCCGCACAGGCGTCGACCCGGCCATCACCGGCGAGCCTCCGGAAGAACGGGCGCACGACCCACCAGAAGTGCGCCTTACTAGAACCGGACGGGTAGGCCCGTCACAGCCCAACGAAGCGGTCGAGGCGCGCGCGAGCGAGCAGCGGCAAGCGGGGTGGTACCGCGGTGTTCCTCGAAGGGGGGCGTCGTCCCCGTGCCGAGCAGCACCCGCAAGGGCGCCCACCGCAGGAGAGCACCACCCGATGGCCTACCCGCTGCACCGCCGTGAGGACTCCGTCCCCGCCTCGCCCGACCTGCCCCGGCTCGAGCTCGACGTGCTCGCCTACTGGGACGTCGACGGGACGTTCCAGGCGTCCATCGACCAGCGCGACGCGGGCGAGAACGGCGCGAACGAGTTCGTGTTCTACGACGGCCCGCCCTTCGCCAACGGCCTGCCGCACTACGGCCACCTGCTCACGGGCTACGTCAAGGACGTCGTGCCGCGCTACCAGACGATGCGCGGCCACCGCGTCGAGCGCCGCTTCGGCTGGGACACCCACGGCCTGCCCGCAGAGCTCGAGGCCGAGCGGGTGCTCGGCATCACGGACAAGTCGCAGATCGAGGAGATGGGCATCGCGGCGTTCAACGCCGAGTGCCGCGAGTCCGTGCTGCGCTACACGAAGGAGTGGCGTGACTACGTGACGCGCCAGGCGCGCTGGGTCGACTTCGACAACGACTACAAGACCCTCGACCTGTCCTTCATGGAGTCCGTCATCTGGGGCTTCAAGCAGCTCTACGACAAGGGCCTCGCCTACGAGGGCTACCGCGTGCTGCCCTACTGCTGGCGCGACGAGACACCGCTGTCCAACCACGAGCTGCGCATGGACGACGACGTCTACGCCTCCCGCCAGGACCCGGCGCTCACCGTCGGGGTGCGCCTCGAGTCCGGCGAGCTCGCGCTCGTCTGGACCACGACCCCCTGGACGCTGCCGTCCAACCTGGCGATCGCCGTCGGGCCCGAGATCGAGTACGTCGTGGTCGAGCCGGCCGACGGCGAGCTCGCGGGGGAGCGCGTCCTGCTCGCCGGCTCGCGCCTCGCCGCCTACGTGCGCGAGCTGGGCGAGGAACCCGTCGTGGTGGAGCGGCTCACGGGCGCCGACCTCGCCGGGCGCGCCTACGCCCCGATGTTCACGTACTTCGAGGGGCACGACGGCGCCTTCCGCATCCTCGCCGCGGACTTCGTCTCGACCGAGGACGGCACGGGACTCGTCCACCTCGCCCCGGCCTTCGGCGAGGACGACATGACCGTCTGCGACGCGGCGGGCATCGCGCCCGTGGTCCCCGTGGACGACGCCGGGAAGTTCACGGCCGAGGTCCCCGACTACGCGGGACTGCAGGTGTTCGACGCCAACAAGCCGATCATCGCCGACCTCAAGGCGGGCACCGGCCCGCTCGCCGCCGTCGGCCACGAGCGCCGTCCCGTCGTCGTGCGCCACGAGACGTACGAGCACTCCTACCCGCACTGCTGGCGCTGCCGGAACCCGCTCATCTACAAGGCCGTGTCGAGCTGGTTCGTGCGCGTCACGGCGTTCCGCGACCGCATGGTCGAGCTCAACCAGGAGATCACCTGGGTGCCCGAGCACATCAAGGACGGCCAGTTCGGCAAGTGGCTCGAGAACGCCCGCGACTGGTCGATCTCCCGCAACCGCTACTGGGGCACACCCATCCCCGTGTGGGTGAGCGACGATCCCGCGTACCCGCGCATCGACGTCTACGGCTCGGTCGCCGAGCTCGAGGCGGACTTCGGCGTGCCCGTCACGGACCTGCACCGCCCCTTCATCGACGACCTGACGCGCCCCAACCCGGACGACCCCACGGGCGCGTCCACGATGCGGCGCATCCCCGACGTGCTCGACGTCTGGTTCGACTCCGGCTCGATGCCCTTCGCCCAGGTGCACTACCCGTTCGAGAACGCGGACTGGTTCGAGCACCACTACCCGGGCGACTTCATCGTCGAGTACATCGGCCAGACGCGCGGCTGGTTCTACACCCTGCACGTGCTCGCCACGGCGATCTTCGACCGGCCCGCGTTCCGCTCGTGCGTCTCGCACGGCATCGTGCTGGGCGACGACGGCCGCAAGGCGAGCAAGTCGCTGCGCAACTACCCGGACCCGCTCGAGATGTTCGACAAGTACGGCTCGGACGCCGTGCGCTGGACGCTCATGAGCAGCCCGGTGCTGCGCGGCGGCAACCTCGTGGTGGCGGAGGAGTCGATCCGCGACGCGGTGCGCCAGGTGCTGCTGCCGCTGTGGAGCACGTACTACTTCTTCACGCTGTACTCGGCCTCGGCCGACGGCGGGAAGGGGATCGAGGCCGGTCCCGTGGACCCGGCGCGGTTCGCCGAGCTGCCGGTGCTCGACCGCTATGTGCTGTCCCGCACGCGTGACCTCGTCGCGCAGACGCAGGCGTACCTCGACGTCTACGACATCGCCGCCGCGTGCCAGGTGGTGCGCGACCACATCGACGTCCTGACCAACTGGTACGTGCGCACTCAGCGCGACCGGTTCTGGGCCGAGGACGCCGACGCCTTCGACACGCTGTGGACCTCGCTCGAGACCCTCACCCGCGTCATGGCGCCCCTCGCCCCGCTCCTGACCGAGGAGATCTGGCGCGGTCTCACGGGCGGGCGCAGCGTCCACCTGACGGACTGGCCGGGCGCGAGCGGGTTCGGGCACGACGACGCCCTCGTGGCCGCGATGGAGCGCACGCGCGAGGTCGTCTCCTCGGCCCTCGCCCTGCGCAAGTCGGCCGGGCTTCGCGTGCGACAGCCGTTGCTGTCCGTGACCGCCGTCGTGCCCGGCGGGCTCGACGACCACCTGACGGAGATCGTCGCCCGTGAGCTCAACGTGCGCGAGGTGCGGGTGGTGGACCTCGACTCGCTCACCGACGACGAGGTCGCGCGCTTCGGTGTGACGAGCACGCTCGTCGTCAACGCGCGCGCAGCCGGCCCGCGCCTTGGCCGAGCCGTGCAGGGCGTCATCCAGGCCGCCAAGGCGGGGGCGTGGTCGCAGGACGCCGACGGTGCGGTCACCGTGCGCACGGCCGACGGCGAGGTCCCCCTCGTTGCGGGGGAGTACGAGCTCACGACGACGGTCGACGCCGACGCCGCGGCCGAGGGACTCACCGCCGCCGTGCTGCCCGGGGGCGGGTTCGCGCTCCTCGACGTCACGGTGACGCCCGAGCTCGAGGCCGAGGGCTACGCGCGCGACGTCGTGCGTGCCGTGCAGGACGCCCGCAAGGCCGCCGACCTCAAGGTCTCGGACCGGATCGCGCTCGAGCTCACGGTGCCCGCTGACCGGGTCGCCGCGGCCGAGGCGCACTCCGAGCTCATCGCGCGCGAGACTCTCGCCGTCGAGCTCGTCGTCGTGGCGGGTGCGGAGCTCGCGGTGGTGGTGCGGGCCGTCGGATGACGCTGCTCAGCTGATCTTCGAGCCGGTCCTCGTGAACTTCTTGCCGAGGAAGAAGATGCTCTTCGTCTTGCCGGTCCAGAACCGCGCACCCGTGTTCTTCGTGATCCGCGCGTTCTTGACGGTCAGGGAGCCGGAGCGGTCGTTGCTGACGTAGAAGATGCCGGGCCCACCTTCGGGAGCGACGTTCTTCTGGATCGTGGTGCCCTCGACGCGTACGTTCTGGCGGGTGCCGTCGAAGTAGATCGCGCCGCCGTTGCCGCCCTTGCCGCTCGAGGCGCCTTTACCGGTCGCGCGGTTGCTCGTGAAGGTCGAGTCCTTGACGAGCATCGGGGCGTGGAGGCTCGACAGCGCCCCACCGTTCGCGCAGCGGTTGGACTTGAAGGTCGACTTCAGGACGCGCGCCGTCTTGGTCTGCCCGGTCACGCGGATCGCGCCGCCCCCGGCGTCGGAGTGCGACTTGACGCAGCGGTTTTTGGTGAACGTCGCGTTCTTGACGGTGAGCCGCCCGCCGCGCATGGCGATCGCCCCGCCACCGCCCCCGCCGGTGACGCCGTCGTAGCCCGCCGGGCCCTTGGTGGCGTTCCCGTTCTTGAGGGCGATGTTCCGGAACACGACGTGGGGGGTGGACTGGGTGTTGCAGTGTGCGTCGATCCAGCCGAGCTTGTGGTCGCACGTGTTCGAGTAGAAGATGCCGCGCTTGCCGCCGCCGCTCAACGTGACCTTGTTGCCCCCGTTGATGCGGACCTTGGTCACGCGCTTGCCGCCCTGCCACGCGTCCTTGCAGTTGTGCGTGTTGCACGTGACGAGGGTCTTCTTCACGACGATCGTCAACGGCTTGGGCCCGCAGTTGAACGAGATGTCGCCCCCGGACCTCACGGCCTTGGCGAGCTTCGCGTACGTGCACGACTTCGGCGTCCCGTTGCCGATGACCTTCTTCTTCACCTTGGCCGACTTCACCGTAGCGGGCTTCACTGCCGCTGGCTTCGCCACGCCCGCCCGGACCGCCGACGGTGCGCCGTCCGACGGGGCCGCCTGAGCGGGGACGACGACGGCGAACGCCATGGCGGAGAGCGAGACGAGCGCGAGAATGCGCAAGCGGGACGAAGAAGACATGGGGAAGAAGGTATCCGACGTCCGCGCCGGGTGCGCGACAATGACCGCATGACGCAACGCCCCGAGCAGGACCCGCAGTCGCTCGCCGAGGCGGACCGCATCTACCGCCAGATCCTCGACCGCGCCCCCGAGCACGACTTCGACCCGACGATCGCGCGCGTACAGCGCACTGTCGACCTGCTGGGCAACCCCCAGCACGCCTATCGGGTGGTCCACCTGACGGGCACGAACGGCAAGTCCTCGACGTCCCGCATGGTCGAGCGGCTGCTGCGCGAGTACGGGCTGCGCACCGGCCGGTTCACGAGCCCCCACCTGACCACGGTGCGCGAGCGCATCGCGATCGACGGCGAGCCCCTCACCCCCGAGGCGTTCGTCGCCGCGTGGTACGACGTCGCGCCCTACGTCGAGATGGTCGACACCGAGCTCGCCGAGGCGGGCCAGAGCCGGCTCAGCTTCTTCGAGGTCCTCACGGTCATGGCGCTCGCGGCCTTCGCGGACGCGCCCGTGGACGTCGCCATCCTCGAGGTCGGCATGGGCGGGGAGTGGGACTCCACGAACGTGGCCGACGCCGAGGTCGCGATCGTGACCCCCGTCGCGATGGACCACGAGCGCTGGCTCGGCCACGACCTCGTGTCGATCGCCGAGGTCAAGGCGGGCATCGTCAAGGACGGCACCACGGTCGTGAGCGCGGCCCAGCACGAGGACGTCGAGTCGGTGTTCATGGCCGCCGCGGCACGCCACGGTTCGCGGTACGTCCGCGAGGGGGTCGACGTCGAGGTCCTCGACCGTCAGGTCGCCGTGGGCGGTCAGCTCGTCGCGCTGCGCGGGCTCGGCGGTGTGTACACGGAGATCTTCCTCCCGCTGCACGGTGCGCACCAGGCGCGCAACGCCCTGCTCGCGCTCGTCGCGGTCGAGGCCATGGTGACCGGGGGAGCCGCGCTCGAGCCGGGGGTCGTCGAGCTCGCGTTCGCCGACGTCGACTCCCCGGGGCGACTCGAGCTCATCCGCAACTCGCCCGCCGTCATCGTCGATGCGGCGCACAACCCGGCGGGCGCGACGGCCCTCGTCGAGGCGCTCGACGAGGCGTTCGCGTTCCGCCGCGTCGTCGGCGTCGTCGGGGTGCTCGACGACAAGGACGCCGAGGGCATCCTCTCCGTCCTCGAGCCGCACCTCGCCGAGATCGTCGTGACGCAGTCCGGCTCGCACCGCGCGGTGCCGACGCACGAGCTCGCCGAGATCGCCGTCGACGTCTTCGGCGAGGACCGGGTGCACGTCGCCGAACGCCTCGACGACGCGCTCAACCGGGCCGTCGAGCTGGCCGAGGCGGACGAGTCGCTCGGTGCGGGCGTCCTCGTGACTGGCTCGATCACGATCGTCGCCGAGGCGCGGACGCTGTTCGGTCGGCCCTAGTTCGACCTTCCGCGCGCGGGCGGTGATACTGGGGGCGACCGCGGCGGGGATCGCCACTGTTCGGTGCGCCGCTGCCCGCAGCGGGAGCGACGGATGGAGAGAGATGACGCTGGGCGTGACCTGGGCGCTGGACTGGATGAGGCGCACCGCCACACTGGTCGTGGCGCACCGTGAGGAGCTCAGCGAGCTGGACCGCCAGATCGGCGACGGCGACCACGGCGAGAACCTCGCCCGCGGCTTCACGGCGGTGATCACGAAGCTCGACGAGCAGCCGACGCCGCTCCAGCACGTGGGTGAGGTGCTGCGCATCGCGGCGACCACCCTCATGTCGACCGTCGGCGGCGCCTCCGGACCGCTGTACGGGACCGCGTTCCTGCGCGCGTCACGCGCGACGGCCCGCACCGAGCTCGACGCCGAGGGGATGGTCGCTCTCCTCGAGGCGTGCCTCGAGGGTGTCCGCGACCGCGGCGGTGCCGCGCTGGGGGACAAGACGATGGCAGACGCATGGTTCCCGGCGGCGGAGGCGGCCGCGCAGTCCGCCGAGCACGGGGCCTCACCCGTCGAGGTGCTGCGTGCCGCGACGCTTGCCGCCCGCCGCGGGGTCGAGGCGACGGCGCAGCTCGCGGCCGTCCGGGGCCGGGCGAGCTTCCTCGGCGACCTGAGCATCGGTGTCGCGGACCCGGGCGCGGCGTCCACCGCGCTCGTCATCGAGGCCGCGCACGATGCGGCCGTCGCCGCGGTGAGCAGGGCGGCATGACGGCGCGCGTGGGGATCGTGCTCGTGGCGCACGCCGCCGAGCTGGCCCGCGGCACGGCGAGCGTCGCGAAGCAGATGGCTCCCGACGTGCCCATCGAGGCGGTCGGCGGGTTCTGGGTCGACGGGCTCGAGTCGCTCGGCACGGACGTCGACGCGGTGCGCGCCGCCGTGTCACGGTTGCTCGACGACGGGCGCGACGTCGTCGTCCTCGGCGATCTCGGCTCCGCGGTGCTGACCGCCGAGCTCGTGCTCGAGCTGCTCGACGACGCCGAGTCCGGGCGCGTTCGCGTGCCGGGCGGCCCCTTCGTCGAGGGGGCGGTCGCCGCGGCGGTGCGCGCCGCGGGTGGCGCGGGGCTCGAGGACGTCGCCGCCGCAGCGCGTGGCGCCGCCCTGATCTGGAACGGGAACGTGTCCGGTGCAGCGGCGGAGTCCGGGAGCAGGGTGGTGTCCGACGGCGGGGAGGACTCTGAGGGCGGAGCCGTCTCCGAGGGTGGGGCGTCTCCTGAGGACGGAGCGGTGTCCGACGGCGGAGAGTCCGGCGCCCTGTCCTCCCGGGTGGTCCTCGGCAACACGACGGGCCTGCACGCTCGGCCCGCCGCCATCCTCGCGCGGCTCGTGGCGGGCTTCGACGCCTCGGTCACGGTCAACGGCGCGCCGGCCGAGTCCGTCTTCGAGCTCATGAAGCTCGCGGCCGACGGTGGCGCCGAGCTCGAGGTGGTCGCCGTCGGCCCCGGCGCGTCCGAGGCGCGGGACGCCGTCGTGGCCGCGATCGCGAGCGGGCTCGGCGAGCGCTGAGACCTGACCCCGGCGCCCGCCCCGCGTCCTAGATCCCGCCGGCTGAGAGCGCGGTACCGAGCGCCGCGACGTGCTCGTGATTCGTGCCGCAGCACCCGCCGACGACCTTGAGCGCGGGCAAGAGCTCGCGCAGCGCGACGTAGTGCGCCGCGAGCTCCACGGGATCGCCCGCGTCGAGCTCGGTGGCCTCGTCGAGCTCGGCGTGACTGAGCGTCGACGCGTTGGCGCGCACGCCCCGGATCCGGCGGGTCCACGCAGACCCGGGGTCGAGCACGTGTGCGAAATGGGTCGGGTGCGCGCAGTTGACCATGTAGTACGCGGGGTACGACCCCGTTGCCCGGTCTACCTCGTCGATGGCGGCTCCGAGCGAGTCGCCGGTGGGCAGGGCGCCGTCCGTCTCGACCGTGAACGAGATGACGACGGGGAGCTGGGCCTCCCGTGCGGCGAGCGCGATGCCGATCGCCTCGGCGGGGTAGGTCATGGTCAACGCCGTCACATGGTCCGTAGCGCTGCGGGCGAGGGCCCGCACCTGGGGTGCGTGGTAGCGCTGCGCCTCGGCCGCCGACATGAGGTCGTCCGGCTGGTAGCCGTCGCCGCGCGGGCCGACGCAACCGCTGATGACGACCGTTGTCGCCGTGGCCGCGGCCCGGCGGCGCGCTGCGAGGACGAGCTCGACCCCCAGGACGTTGCTGCGCTCGAGGCGCGTCGGTCCGTAGCCGAGCCGTGCGCCCCAGTCCTGGTTGGCGCGCCACGTCGGGGTGTCGAGGATGACGCCGACGCCGAGCCGGGAGGCTGCGGCCACGTACCGGTCGTAGTAGCGGGCCAGTGCGTCACGACCCTCGGCCTGCTCGAGCAGCACGAACGCGGCGAACTCGGGCAGGTCGAGCCCGTCGTCGAAGATGAGGGAGGTCTCCATCCCCGCGTCCGCGAGGACGATCGGGGCGGCGATCTGGGCGGGTGTGGTTCGGTCGTGCTGCATGGAATGCCTCAGGGCGGTGCGATGCGGCTGTTCGGACGTGATGCGGGGCTCGACGATCTCACGCAGCGCTGCAGCACGCACCTGCGGTCGTGGGGGCCGGTGGCGTCGGGAAGGCCGCCCTGGCCCATGCCGCAGCGGCCCAGCTCTCCGGTCGGTTCCCGCACGGGTCGCGCGTGATCGACGCCGCGGCGAGGGCCGTCGAGGCCGGCACGCCGGGGGAGTGACGAGGGTCACTACCATTGCAGTTGATGCAAAATTGCACGAGGCGTAAAGTTGCATCTCGTGCAACAGACTCTCGACACCGAGCGGCCCACGGGCCTGCGCGAGCGCAAGAAGGCGGCCCGCCGGGCTCAGCTCATCGACGCCGCGCACCGCCTCGTCCTCGAGCGCGGCTACGACCACGTCACGGTCGACGACATCGCCGCGGCGGCGGGAGTGTCGACCCGCACGTTCTTCAACTACTTCGAGACGAAGGACGACGCGATCCTCGTGTTCGACCCGTGGCCCACCGACGAGGGCGCCTCGGAGGTCTTCGCGAGCGGCGGTCCCACGGGGGACGACGCGACGGACGTGGCCGCCCTGCTCGACTCGGTGCTCGGCTACTGGGAGCACAACACGGGCCGGATCGCGACGGCCATGCGGCTCGCGGCCACCAACCCGCAGCTGCACGCCAAGCACATGGCGATGGGCGAGCAGTACCGCGGTGCGCTCGTCGGCCTCTTCGCCCGACGCGCCGGCCGCACGGATCCGGAGCCCGTCGACACGCTCGGCGCGATCGCCATCGTGTGCCTGCTGCGCGGCGCCTCCCACCTGTGGGAGTGCGCCGGGGACGGCTCGCGGCTGACCGATCACCTGCCGGCGGTCCGGTCACGGATCCGCGAGCTGCTCGGCGAGCCGCGTCCCAGCCCCGACGCGACCTAGACCTCACCGCGGCGCCCCCGCACCGCACACGACGACACCACCACCCCCGAACGTCCGCCCCTCGCGGCGCGCCCCTCACCTCCTGGAGTTCCCGTGGCCACCCCCACCCTTCCCGTCGACAAGCCTCCCGTCGTCCTGACCCAGCGCGCCGTCTGGGCCATCTTCGGCGCCCTGCTCGCCGGCATGTTCATGTCCTCGCTCGACCAGTCCATCCTCGGCACCGCGATGCCCACGATCGTGGGCGAGCTCAACGGCGTCGAGCACCAGGGCTGGCTCATGACCGCCTACATCCTCGCGATCGCCATCGTCATGCCGATCTACGGCAAGGCCGGCGACGTGTGGGGGCGGCGCTACCCGTTCCTCATCGCGATCGGCCTGTTCACGCTCGCGAGCGTGGGCGGCGCGCTCGCGAGCTCGTTCCCGATGCTCGTGACGTGGCGCGCGATCCAGGGCCTCGGCGGTGGCGGCCTCATCATCCTGTCACAGGCGATCATCGCCGACGTCGTCTCCGCCAAGGACCGTGGCAAGTACATGGGTCCCATGGGTGCCGTGTTCGGGCTGTCCGCCGTCGTCGGCCCCCTCCTCGGCGGCTGGTTCACGGAGTCCCTCACGTGGCGCTGGGCGTTCTGGATCAACCTCCCGATCGGTGCGGCCGCATTCGCCGTCGCGTGGTTCACGCTCAAGCTCCCGAGCCACCGCTCCTCCAAGCGCATCGACTTCGCCGGTACGTTCCTCATGATCATCGCGACGTCGGGCCTCGTGCTCGCGACGTCGTGGCAGAGCTGGTCCGGCAACCGCGACTTCGACTGGTCCCACCCGGGCCTGGTCGGGCTCGTCGTCATGACGCTCGTCGCGGCCGTGGCCTTCGTCTTCGTCGAGCGGCGCGCGGAGGAGCCCCTCCTGCCGCTGCACCTGTTCCGCAACCCCACGTTCGCGATCGCCACGAGCGTCGGTCTTGTCATCGGCATGGGCATGTTCGCAGCGCTGACCTTCCTGCCGACGTTCCTGCAGATGTCGACGGGCGCGGGTGTCACCGAGTCCGGCTGGCTCCTGCTGCCGATGATGGCGGGCATGATGCTCACCGCGATCGGCTCCGGTCTGCTCATCTCCCGCACGGGCCGGTACAAGGTCTTCCCCGTGACGGGCATGGCCGTCGTCGTCGTGGGCCTCATCGCCCTGACCCGGCTCACGGGCGACATCTCGATGCTCGTGTTCGGCGCCATGATCTTCGTGCTCGGCGCGGGACTCGGCCTCGTCATGCAGACGATCGTGCTCGCGGTGCAGAACGCCGTGGACCCGCACGAGATCGGCACGGCGACGAGCGCCAACAACTTCTTCCGCGAGATCGGCGCCGCCGTGGGCGTCGCGCTGTTCTCCACGATCTTCACGACGCGGCTCACCGAGCGCCTCGAGCCGCTCTTCGCCGGGGTGCCCGCGGGCGACGGCGGGGCGAGCTCGCTGACCCCGGGGATCGTCGCGGCCCTGCCCGAGCCGCTCAAGACGGGTGTCATCGACGCGTTCGCCGATGCCCTCGCGCCGGCCTTCTGGTACCTCGTGCCGATCGTCGTCGTCGGGTTCGTGCTCACCCTCTTCCTGCGGGAGGTCAAGCTCTCGACGGAGGCCGGGATGGTCGCGCGCGGCGAGGCCGTGATGGCCGACGCCGAGACCAGCACGCCCGGGTAATCTGGCGCGGTGTCCACCGAGCCCAGCCCCTCCGCCGACGGCGAGCTTCGCGAGCCGGAGCGCCGCAAGGCCCCGGCGAAGCGCCAGTTCGCGTCGACCACCCTGCTGCTCGAGGCCTTCCTCGTGCTGTTCGCGACGCTCGTCGCCTTCGGGCTGCGCGTCGCGGATCCCGTGACCGTGTGGGTCACGGGCGGGGTGCTCATGGTCGTGCTCGTGGTGCTCTCGCGGCTCGTGGGGCAGCCGGGCGGCTACATCGCGGGGAGCGTCGTGCAGGGGATCGTCCTCGCGGGGGCGTTCGTGATCCCGCAGATGATCGTCATCGGGATCGTGTTCCTCGCGATGTGGGTCACGGCGCTGCGCCTCGGCGGGCGGATCGACCGCGAGCGGGCCGAGTGGGACGTCGCGCACGGCATCGCCCCGGACCCTCGGGTCTAGGCGCGCGCCGGATGCCGGTCGGCTCGGTGACCTGCAGGCGGGGCGAGTAGTCTGCCGAGTCATGTCGACCGAACGCACCCTCGTCCTCGTCAAGCCCGACGGCGTCTCCCGCGGCCTGAGCGGAGAGATCCTGCGCCGCATCGAGGCCAAGGGCTACCGCCTCGTGGCCATCGACCTGCGCACGCCCGACCAGGCGCTCCTCGCGGCGCACTACGCCGAGCACGAGGGCAAGCCCTTCTACGCCCCGCTCGTGGAGTTCATGAGCTCGGGGCCTGTGCTCGCGCTCGTGGTCGAGGGGCACCGCGTCATCGAGGGCTTCCGCGCGCTCGCGGGAGCCACGGACCCGACGGCGGCGGCGCCCGGCACGATCCGCGGCGACCTCGGCCGCGACTGGGGGCTGGCGGTGCAGCAGAACCTCGTGCACGGCTCGGACTCGCCCACCTCGGCCGCGCGCGAGATCGCGCTCTGGTTTCCGCACTCCTGACCTGATCGTGGCCCTGCCGCAGCGCGCCGAGGGCCGCGGCCGACCCGCGGACTGGATCGCCGAGGCTGTCTCCCATCATGGTGCCGACCACGTCGTGGACTGGTGCCTCGAGCTGCTCGAGGGCACGGCACGTGCGGGTGACCAGGACTGGCCCTCGCTCGACCTGCTCGGTGGGCCGGGCGCGACGCGCTACGTCGTCGACCGCGCTGCGGCCGGCGAGGCGGACCACTGGTCCCGCGTGTGGGGCGCCCGCGCGCTGCGGTACGTCTGGCGTGACGCCCCCGAGGTCGAGCTCGCACTCGTCCGCGCCCTCGAGGACACCGCCTGGCGGGTGCGCGAGCACGCGGCCGCGCTCGTCGCACTGCGGGAGATCGGGGCAGCAGCAGACGCGCTGGTGCCGCTCCTCGGTGACGAGACGCCGCGCGTGCGGGTCGCGGCGGCACGGGGGCTCGCCGTCGTCGGCGAGCACGAGCACCTCGGTGACTTCGAACGCGTGGCGGCTACGGACGACGCCCCAGGTACGGCGGCGCGTACCGCAATCGACGTACTGCGCCGGCGCCTCGACCTGGAGGCGTGAACTGCGCAGATGCGACGTCGTGCGCGCCCGTGCCTCTAGGCTTCCGGTGTGCACCTCAAGACCCTGACCCTGCGGGGGTTCAAGTCGTTCGCCTCGGCGACGACCCTGCAGTTCGAGCCGGGGGTCACCGCCGTCGTCGGGCCGAACGGCTCCGGCAAGTCGAACGTCGTGGACGCGCTCGCGTGGGTCATGGGCGAGCAGGGTGCCAAGTCGCTGCGCGGCGGCAAGATGGAGGACGTCATCTTCGCGGGCACCGCAGGCCGCCCGCCGCTCGGCCGCGCCGAGGTCGCGCTCACGATCGACAACACCGACGGCGCCCTGCCGATCGAGTACACCGAGGTCACGATCTCCCGCACGCTGTTCCGCAGCGGCGGCAGCGAGTACGCGATCAACGGTCAGTCGTGCCGCCTGCTCGACATCCAGGACCTGCTCTCCGACTCGGGGCTCGGCCGGGAGATGCACGTCATCGTGGGCCAGGGTCAGCTCGACGCGATCCTGCGTGCGACCCCGGAGGAGCGCCGCGGGTTCATCGAGGAGGCCGCCGGGATCCTCAAGCACCGCAAGCGCAAGGAGAAGGCGCTGCGCAAGCTCGAGGCGGTGCAGGCGAACCTCACGCGCCTCGGCGACCTCACCGGCGAGATCCGGCGCCAGCTCGGCCCGCTCGGCAAGCAGGCCGAGGTGGCCCGCAAGGCCCAGGTGGTCCAGACCGACGCCCGTGACGCCCGCGCGCGGCTCCTCGCGGACGACCTGCACCAGCTCACCGAGGCGATGGCCAAGGAGATCGCCGACGAGTCCGCCGTGCTCGCCCGCCGCGAGGAGGTGACCGAGGCGCTCGACGCCGCGCGCCGCCAGCTCGGTGCGCTCGAGCAGGAGGCCGCGCGCGCCGCCCCCGCCCTGACGGAGGCGAGCGAGACCTGGTACCGGCTCTCCGCCGTGCGCGAGCGGTTGCGCTCGACCCAGATCCTCGCGGACGAGCGCCGCCGGTTGCTCGGCGCGGCGCAGGCCGAGGCCGTCCCGGCGAGCGACCCCCAGGACCTCGACGCGCAGGCCGAGCGTGTGCGTGCCAGCCAGGCCGAGCTCGAGGCCGAGGCGGGTTCCGCGCGCACCGCGCTCGAGGCCGCCGTCGAGCATCGCACCACGTCCGAGAACGAGTCCGCCGAGGCCGAGCGCTCCCTCGCGACGGCGTTGCGGGCCGTCGCCGACCGACGCGAGGGCCTCGCACGGCTCGCCGGCCAGGTCGCCGCCCGCCGCAGCCGCCTCGAGGCCACGGAGTCGGAGGTCGGCCGGTTGCGGGCCACTCTCGCCGAGGCCGAGCACCGCGGTGCCCAGTCCTCGCAGGACTTCGCCGCTCTCGAGACCCAGGTCGCCGGTGTCGAGGAGGGCGAGGAGGGGCTCGACAAGGCGCACGAGGAGGCCACCGAGCGCGTCGAGGCGGCGAAGGCCCGGCTCGCCGAGCTCGAGGCCGATCTCACCGCGGCAGAGCGCGACCGTGCCACCGTCGCGGCCCGCATCGAGACGCTCGAGCTGAGCCTCACGCGCAAGGACGGCGCTGGCGCCCTGCTCAGCGCGGGCGACGGCGGCACCCTCGGCTCGCTCGCGGCGCTGCTCTCGGTCGCACCCGGCAGCGAGGAGGCGATCGCCGCGGCGCTCGGCCCCGTCGCCGACGCCGTCGCGGTCGAGTCCGTCGTTGCCGCCGTCGACGCGATCCGCAGACTTCGCGACGACGACGACGGCCGCGCGCACCTCGTCATCCCCGCCGGCTCCGATGCCGCGGAGGTGGCCGGTCCGCTGCCTGCCGGCGCCGTCGTCGCGACGAGCCTCGTCGAGTCACCCGCGCACCTGCGTCCCACCGTGGCGGCACTGCTCGCGGGCGTCGTCGTCGTCGACGACCTCGTCGGTGCGCAGGAGGTCCTCGCCGCCAGGCCCGAGCTGCTCGTCGCGACCCGCGGCGGCGACCTGCTCGGGACCACGCGCGCCGCGGGTGGCTCCGCGGGGGCGCCGAGCGTGCTGCACCTGCAGGCCGCGCTCGAGGAGGCCCGCACCGCGCACGAGGACGCCGTGGGCCGTGGTGAGCGTGCGCGCTTCGCGATGGCGGCCGCCCAGGCGGAGCTCGCGGCCGCGGAGGAGGTCCACGAGGACACGCTCTACCGGCTGCACCAGTCCGACGCCGCGCTCGCGGCCGTGGCGGAGCAGCTCGGTCAGCTCGGTGCGGCCGTGCGCGCGGCGAACGCCGAGGCGGAGCGCGCGCGGGCGTCCCTCGAGGAGGCGTCCCGCACGCTCGAGGCCGACCAGGTGGAGCTCGCCGAGCTCGTCACCCGGCTCGAGGCGGCCGAGGCCGATCCGGCGGAGTCTGCCGACGTCATCGCGGCTCGCACGCAGGAGCGCGACCGGCTCGCCGAGCTCGCCGCCGCTGCCCGGTCGCGCGAGACGGAGGCGCGGCTCGCCCTGCGCACGCTCGAGGAGCGGGTGCGGGCACTCGCGAACCGCGCCGAGTCGCTCGAGCGCGCCGCGGAGTCCGAGCGGGAGGCGCGTGAGCGGGCCGCGGAACGTGAGCTCGTGCGGTCGCGCCAGGCGGCGGCCGCTGCTGCCGTCTCCGAGGGTGCCCGGCGCGCGCTCGTGCTCATCGAGGGTTCACTCTCGCGGTCGAGCGCCGAGCGGGAACGTGCCGAGGAGGCGCGTACTGTGCGGGAGGGCGAGCTGACCAAGGTCCGCGCCCGGACGGACGAGCTCGGCCGCGAGATGGCCCAGCTCACCGACGTGGCGCACCGTGACGAGGTCGCTCGCGCGCAGCAGCAGCTCCGGCTCGAGCAGCTCCAGTCGCGCTCCGTCGAGGAGCTCGGCACGGACCCGGCGGACCTGCTCGCCGAGTTCGGGCCCGACCAGCCCGTGCCCGTCAACCTGCCCCCTGGGGAGGAGTTCGACGCCGGCTCGCCCACGACCGTGCCCTACGACCGCGAGGAGCAGACGAAGCGGCTGCGGGCCGCCGAGCGCGCACTCGCGCTGCTCGGGCGCGTCAACCCGCTCGCGCTCGAGGAGTTCGCCGCGCTCGAGGAGCGGCACCAGTTCCTCACGACGCAGCTCGCGGACCTCAAGAAGACCCGCGTCGACCTGCTCGAGATCGTGCGCGAGATCGACGAGCGCGTCGAGGTGATCTTCGCCGACGCCTACCGGGACACCGCGGCCCAGTTCGAGCGCATCTTCCCGCGGCTCTTCCCGGGTGGCGAGGGCCAGCTCGTGCTGACCGAGCCCGAGAGCTGGCTCACGACCGGGATCGACGTCGAGGCACGGCCCGCGGGCAAGAAGGTCAAGCGGCTCTCGCTGCTCTCGGGCGGGGAGCGCTCGCTCACGGCCGTCGCCATGCTCATCGCGATCTTCAAGGCCCGCCCGAGCCCGTTCTACGTCATGGACGAGGTCGAGGCGGCGCTCGACGACGCGAACCTCGGCCGGCTGCTCGACATCTTCTCCGAACTGCGCGAGGACTCCCAGCTCATCGTCGTGACGCACCAGAAGCGCACGATGGAGATCGCGGACGCGCTCTACGGCGTGACGATGCGCGGCGACGGCGTGACGACCGTCGTGAGCCAGCGCATGCGCGAGGACTCGGACTAGCCCAGGAGCTCCGCGAGGTCCGCAGCGGTCAGGTGGTCCGCAGGGGCCGGGCTGGCGCTCGTCGCCGTGAAGCTGCCGTCGTCGGACACCGCATAGATGCCCGCGGGCCCGGCCAACGTGTGGAACGCGCCGTCGGGTCGGCTCGTCGCGAAGAGGAGGTATCCGTCGCCGGGCTCGAGGATCGGTTCGCCGTGAGCGACGTAGGCGACGCCGTCGAGCACGCCCCCGGTCTGCATGATCGTGATCTCCTGTCCCGCAGAGAGATCGCCTCGGTGCACGGTGTCGAGCCGTAGCCTCACGGCGGTCGAGACGAAGGCGTCGACGTTCGCGAGCGCCGCGGCCTTCTCCGCCTCCGAGAGCCCGTAGAGCGGGTCCTCCTCGGGGTTGTCGCCGGGCACGTAGGTCGGGGTCTCGACGACGTACTCCGAGGAGACCACGGTCGCCTCGACGATGAGCGAGGCCTGGTCGACCATCTCGTCGAGCTCGTAGTACGGGTAGTCGACCATCATCTCGGCCGTGGCCGTGGGGCCTGGGCCGGGCAGGGCGCCCGGAGCTCCAGCGCACGCGCCGAGGACGAGCGCGGCCGCACACGTGAGGGCGGCGGTCGCTCGACTGCGAGCAAGCATGGTGGTCGCTTCCGGTCGGGACTGGTCCGGCGAGCGTAGCGGCGTGAGGTGAAGGTTGTGTGCGGGCCTCGCGGCGGACCCCTCCCGCGAGTGCAAGAGCTCGGATCGTCACGGACACTGGTCGCATGCGTGTTCTCGTGATTCCCGTCGTTGTCGCAGTGATCGTCTCCCTCCTCGTCGTCGTGGCCGCCGCCTTCGCGAGCCCGGAAGGGCAGGGGTTCCGCGCCTTCTTCCGTGACCTGCGGTCCGGCTTGTCCGACCGTCTCGGGGCCGGCCGCTCCGAGCGCGCTCCCGACGTCGAGCCCGTCGACTCGAGCCTCGAGGACTTCTTCGCGGCGACGGCCACCGACCAGGACGCCTACGTCGCGGCCGACGGTCTCGCGAGCACCATCGAGAGCGTCGTCGACGGCGTCACGGCCCGCGCCCGCCGCTAGGTCGTCCCATCGCGCGTGAGCCTGCGAGACTGAGCCGGTGATCGACCAGATTCCAGACCTCGTCCTGTTCGGTGTGCCGGCGCTCGTCGTCGTCGGCACCCTCGTCGGCCTCCTCGCCCGTCGCGGTCGAGGCGATCAGGGGGAGGGACGCCCCCAGGCGCCCAGCACGCCGTCGACGACGGTGTCCGACGACGGCGCACCCGCGGCCGCTGCTCCCACCGGGCTCGATGAGGCGCCGGTCGTCGAGGCGCCGCCGAGCCCCGAGGCCCCGCCGTCTGCCGAGCCCCAGGCGCCCACCACCCCCGCGGTCGAGACCCCCGAGCCCGTCGCGGGCCGGCTGCAGCGGCTGCGCGCCCGCCTCGCCCGCTCGGGCTCGCCGCTCGGCGCGAAGCTCCTCGACGTGCTCTCGCGCGACACCCTCGGCGAGGACGAGTGGGACGAGCTCGAGGAGACGCTCCTGCTCGCCGACGTCGGCGCCGGACCCACGGGCGAGCTCGTCGACGCGCTGCGCACCGAAGTCAAGGTCGGCGCGGCACGGGACACCGCCACGGTGCGCGCCCTGCTGCGCGAGCGGCTCGTCGAGCTCGTGGACCCCACCCTCGACCGTTCGCTGCACCTCGACGGGGCCGACGGCGCACCGGCCGTGGTGCTCGTCGTCGGCGTCAACGGCACGGGCAAGACGACGACGGTCGGCAAGCTCGCGCGTGTCCTCGTGGCCGAGGGAAAGCACGTGCTGCTCGGCGCGGCCGACACCTTCCGTGCCGCGGCGGCGGACCAGCTCGAGACGTGGGGCTCCCGGGTGGGGGTCGCCACGGTGCGCTCTGACAAGGACGGTGCCGACCCGGCTTCCGTCGCGTTCGACGCCGTGCGGCGCGGCCGCGACGAGGGGGCCGACGTCGTGCTCGTGGACACGGCGGGCCGGCTGCAGAACAAGGCGGGGCTCATGGACGAGCTCGGCAAGATCGCCCGCGTCATCTCGCGCGAGGCGCCCATCAGCGAGGTCCTGCTCGTGCTCGACGCGACCACGGGCCAGAACGGCATGAACCAGGCGCGGGTCTTCGCCGAGGTCGCGGGGGTCACCGGCATCGTGCTCACCAAGCTCGACGGGACGGCCAAGGGCGGCATCGTCGTGGCCGTGCAGCGCGAGCTCGGCGTGCCCGTCAAGCTCGTGGGCCTCGGCGAAGGGCCCGACGACCTCGCCCCGTTCGAGCCGGGCGACTTCGTCGACGGACTGCTCGGCGACTGAGACGCCTGCGTCCGAGGCGCGGACACCCGCGACACGCAACGTTTACGCGGGGGACCCGGTTGTCACACCGCTGTAACACGCGTGGCTGCCGGTGGAAACGGCTCTCCGTGAACGTTGTCCCCGACCGGTCGAGGGGCCGGCGAGGGAGAGGCGATTCATATGTTGGATACCGGAGTAACCGCGTGGATGCTGACGTCGGCATCGCTCGTTCTCCTGATGACACCAGGACTTGCGTTCTTCTACGGCGGCATGGTGCGCGGCAAGTCCGTGCTGAACATGATGATGCTGTCGTTTGGCGCAATGGCGGTCGTCGGGGTGATTTACGTGCTGTGGGGCTGGTCGATGTCCTACGGCGAGTCCGTCGGGGGCATCGTCGGGAACCCGTTCGACCAGTTCGGGCTCGGGGGCAGCTTCGATGAGATCGCGTATCTCGACGATGCGGAGACGATCTTCATGCCCACGATCGTCGACGTCGGCTTCCAGGCCACGTTCGCGATCATCACCGTTGCTCTCATCTCCGGCGCGTTGGCCGAGCGGATCAAGTTCTCCGCGTGGCTGATCTTCGCCGGCCTGTGGGCCACGTTCAGCTACTTCCCGCTCGCCCACATGGTGTGGGGCGGCGGTCTGCTGAGCGACGAGGGGCCGTTCGCGTCGATCGCCGACCCGATCGACTTCGCAGGAGGCACGGTCGTCCACATCAACGCCGGTGTCGCAGCACTCGTGCTGGCGATCATCGTCGGCAAGCGCAAGGGCTTCGGCAAGGAGCCGATCCGCCCGCACAACCTGCCGTTCGTCATGCTCGGTGCCGCCCTGCTGTGGTTCGGCTGGTTCGGCTTCAACGGTGGGTCGGCCTACGGTGCCGACGCGGCCGCTGGTCTCGCCTGGGTCAACACGACCACGGCGACCGCCGCAGCGATCGGTGGCTGGCTGCTCACCGAGCGCCTCCGTGACGGCAAGGCAACCTCGCTCGGTGCCGCATCCGGCATCGTCGCGGGCCTCGTCGCGATCACCCCGGCCGCCGGCGACGTCTCGCCGATCGGCGCGATCCTCGTGGGTGGCGTGGCCGGTGTCCTCTCGGCCCTCGCGGTCGGGCTCAAGTACAAGTTCGGCTACGACGACTCGCTCGACGTCGTGGGCGTCCACCTCGTGGCCGGCCTGTGGGGCACGCTCGCTCTGGGTCTCGTCGCGACGGACGACCGTGGCCTGTTCTACGGTGGTGACTTCAGCCAGCTTGCGGTCCAGGCGATCATCGTCGCCGTCGCCATCGCGTTCTCGGCGGTCGTGACGCTCATCCTCGGTCTCGCGGTCAAGTACACGATCGGCTGGCGGGTCTCCGAGGAGGCCGAGGAGCGCAGCATCGACCTCGACCAGCACGGCGAGGCCGCGTACGAGACCATCGGTGCCCGGGCAACCTCGGAGGTGAAGTGATGACGAAGCTCATCACCGCGGTGATCCAGCCGCACAAGCTTGATGATGTGAAGTCCGCGCTCGAGGCGGCGGGTGTCCGCGGCCTGACGGTGAGCGAGGCGAGCGGCTACGGCCGGCAGCGGGGCCACACCGAGGTCTACCGCGGTGCGGAGTACACCGTGGACCTCGTCCCCAAGGTCCGGGTGGACGTGCTCGTCGCCGACGAGGACGCCACCGGGATCGCGCAGGCCATCGTGAGCGCTGCGCAGACCGGAAAGATCGGTGACGGCAAGGTCTGGGTGGTCCCTGTCGAGGACGTTGCCCGGGTCCGCACCGGCGAGCACGGGGACGAGGCGCTCTAGCACCATGAAGGATCGACCGCTCGATGCGGTCGGGAGTGGTTCGCAGGAGGTCCCGCACCCCGCCATCGGGGTGCGGGACCTCCGCCGCGCCAGGCTCGAGCTCGCCGCGGCCCCGCTCGTCGGGGTCGGGGGAGGCGGGGTGGCCGACGACGGCGGAACCGCGACCGCCCGCGACGCCGCTGCCGCCCGTGTCGCTCGGCGAGACGAGGGCGCGCGACTGGTGGACGAGGCCCTCGTGGCCCTGTGGCGCGACGCCACGAGCCAGCTGCGGACGACGGGAGGCATCGCCCTGGGCGCCGTCGGCTCGCTCGGCCGAGGCGACCTCGGCCCCGCGAGCGACCTGGACCTGCTGCTCGTCCACGACGGTCGGACCCATCGCGCGGCGGACATCGCCCAGGTGGCTGAGCAGCTCTGGTACCCGATCTGGGATGCGGGACTCGACCTCGACCACTCGGTGCGCACGCTCACGCAGTGCCGCACGATCGCGTCGAAGGACCTCCCCGCGGCCGTCGGGTTGCTCGACCTGCGTCTTGTCGCGGGCGACGGTGGCGTCATCCACCGGGCGCAGTCGGCCGTGCTCGCGGACTGGCGCGACTCGACGCGCCGTCGGCTGCCCGAGCTCGCCTCCTCCGCGCGCCGGCGCGCCGAGCGCCACGGCGAGCTCGCCTATCTCATCGAACCGGACCTCAAGGAGGCCCGAGGTGGCATCCGGGACGCGATCGTGCTGTTCGCGCTCGCGGCGACGTGGATCGCCGACCGCCCGCACGGCGCCGTCGACGAGGCGTACGCCTACCTGCTCGACGTGCGCGACGAGCTGCAGGGCGTCGCGGGGCGGCACACCAACCGACTGCTGCTCGTCGACGCCGACGCCGTCGCGGACCGCATGGGGCTCGCCGACGCCGACGAGCTGCTCGCCCACCTCGCGGAGGCCGGGCGCACGATCTCCTACGCGCTCGACACGACGCTGCGCCGCGCGCGTCAGGCCCTGCAGACGCCCCGTCGCCCCGTGCTCGTTCGTGGTCGCCGTGGCGCTCCCCGGTTGCGTTCCGTGGCCGAGGGGCTCGTCGAGCACGACGGCGAGCTCGTCCTCGCGGCGGGGATCCGGCCCGCGGACGACCCCGTTCTCGCGCTGCGTGCCGCCGCGACCGCCGCGCGCACGGGACTGACGCTCTCGCCAGTCACGATCGGCTCGCTCATCGACTCGCCACCGCTGCCCGAGCCGTGGCCCCCCGCCGCGCTCGCATCGCTGCACGCCCTCCTCGCGACCGGACCGGCTCAGGTGCCGGTGTGGGAGGCGCTCGATCTCGCCGGTCTCGTGACCCGCTGGATTCCCGAGTGGGAGCACGTACGCAACCGGCCGCAGCGCGCACCCATCCACCGGCACACGGTCGACCGGCACCTCGTCGAGGCGGCCGCCCAGACCGCGGGGCTGCGCAAGCTTGTGCGACAGCCCGAGGTGCTCGCGCTGGCGGCGCTGCTGCACGACATCGGCAAGCGGCCGGGAGTCACGGACCACGCCGCCGAGGGTGCGCGCCTCGCGCCTGAGATCTTGCGACGGATGGGGGTGGCCGACGGCGACGCCGCCCTCGTGACTCTCCTCGTGCGCCAGCACCTGGTGCTCTCCACGCTCGCCACGACGCGCGATCTCGAGGACCCGGCGACGGTCGCCGAGCTCGCCGACGCCGTGGCCGACGACGTGCTGGCCCTCGAGCTGCTGCGCGCGCTGACCGAGGCGGACACGGCCTCCCTCGGCCCGAAGGTGTGGACCGCGTGGCGCCGCACCTTGCTCGACGAGCTCACTACGCGCACGCGGGACCACATCCTCGCGCGAAGGTAGGCCGGCGCGGAGAAGGCGCTGCGCGGAAGCTGCGCGGGTGCGATCCCGGTCACGGGCCGTTTCGTTGTCGGTGGCTCGTGGGAGCATGGATTCATCCACATTGACCTGGTTTCAGGGGTTGTGTTCATCACGCGAACCTGGCATAATGATACATACGTTGCATCTCGAACGGCGAAGGGAGGGGAACAGTGACGACGACGACGGACACCGGCGCGCTGCCCCGACCCGACGCGCTGCGGCGCAGCGCGGGCCCCGAGGTGACGCAGAGTCCGCCCTCGGTTGAGACCCCTGCAACGGGAGCGCACGCGACGGCCGCCGCCGCGGGGGCGGTGTGGGTGCCTGGGGTGTTGCGTGAGGCTGCGCAGTTCCCCGTCGGCGCTGAGGCGCACGTGGAGGCTGAGGTGTGGGCGCGGGTTCTGGCCACGGCGGCTCGTGAGCTCGCGGCGCGTTCGCGCGACGCTTCGGCGTGGCCCGCGGCGACGCAGGCGACGGTGGTCGGCGTGCTCGATGAGGCCACGCGTCTGGCCGCCGTCGCGAAGGCGCCGGTGTTGGCGGCGCAGGAAGCCGCCGGGGCGTGGCGGGCGACGGGGGTGCGCCGGTTCGAGGACTTCCGTGCGGCCAAGACCCGCGCCGGCAAGGGCGCCGCACGCCGGGA
>Ga0160449_1000130_pt1 | contig 75419 bp, 69 predicted proteins | sample HID1975I_E1MG_FD_108216 | JGI IMG/M metagenome (GOLD analysis project Ga0160449, IMG submission 108216) | Enriched soil microbial communities from UW Madison campus, WI, USA - HID1975I_E1 MG | ecosystem: Environmental > Terrestrial > Soil > Unclassified | place: USA: Madison, Wisconsin...
CGACGGCTCCGCATGGAGTACCGGCACAAGACTCGGGGCTCCGCTCAAGCCGCAGTGGTCGATCCGCACGGCCCCATCAGCGCGGGCCGGAGCTGGTACCTCTGCTCGTCGCACGACGCTGACCTGCTATTCACCAAGCTCTCCCGCATCGACAGTGCTGAGGTGCTGCCAGAGCCGTGCCGCGCGTCGGAGGTCGAGGTCGGCGCCGCGTGGCGGGCGCGACGCGAGCAGTTCCTCGGTGGCTTCACGGCGATCAGCGCGAGCGCCTGGGTACGCGAGACGCGATGGAGCGACGCGCAAGAGTGGGCGATCCGGGCTACCGAGGTCGAACCGACCGCGCTGTGGCCTGCGGGTGAGGGGTGGAGCTTCCTCGAGCTCGAGTTCGTCGACCGGCTGCACGCCATGACGATCCTGCTCAGCCTCGGACCAGACGCCGAGCTCGTGGGCCCCACCGATCTGCGCGACGAGCTCGTCAACTACCTCGAGTCGACGCTGCGCCGGTACGCGGACTGAGGCGCGTGATTCCTCGACCTCCCACCGGTCGACCAGGAGTCTGCCGGCCCGGCTCGGCATTCCGGGAATGCCCAGCTTGACTAGCGATCATGCTTCAGCCTCAGAGGGAAGTACCTCTGCATCTGCTTGTAGCCGAGCCCTCTTTCGATGTCCAGGTTGGCGATGTGCCTCCCCTCCTCGTACAGGTAGGGCATATTGAACATCACGTTGCGGCTCTCGTCGATCTCGAACCTCGTGGTGCTGACCCACCGGTGGACCTTCTCTTCGACCTTGCGAATGCTTTCGGCGTCCTCGTCGATACTGACGGCCATCGCATACAAGCCGCCCGAGAAGTCGATCAGCTTGAAGGGCTCGACGTCGGCCTCGGTGACGTCGCTCTTCACGGCACAGATCCACTCGGCATTGTCGTTGACCGACAACAGGAAGTCGAAGCAGTCAAAGATCACTTCCTTGAAGAGATGCTCGCGCTGCCACAGCTGATACATGTAACCGCCGTCTGCGAACATGTCCTCCCATGTCTGCTCGCCCACGGTCACCGCTCTGAACTCCGGTATCCTCACCACCATCACGTCGGGGATCTTGCTGTCCAGCTTGTCCGTGATCTCGATCAGACGGCTGACGTTCGACGGCTTACCGATGTAGTCGACGCTGACAAGTTGCGTCTCGATCTCCTTGGCCTTGTCGTACAGCTGCATGACGTCGGGGCCTTCAGTGAAGCTTGCTCTCTCGATCTCTCGTATGAAGTCCAGCACGATCTCCTTCAGCTCGTGCAGGAGCGCGACCTCGTCGTCGATGTTCTTCACCTTCTTTCCCAGCACCTCCAGGACAACGCTCGAGTCCGAGGTGCTGAACACACGCTGGATATCTTTGATGCTGATGTTCAGCTTGCGCAGGATCAGTATCTGTTCAAGCCGGACTATGGCGCTCTCGTCGTACATCCGATAGGCATAATCATCACTCCGAGTGCTGGAGATCAACCCCATGTCCTCGTAATAGCGAAGCGCGCGGGCAGTAATATCGTATCGCGCTGAAATGTCCCGGATCTTGATGAGCTCGCTCACAGAAGTTGTCCTCTCATTCGCCGATGGGCTCAGCCTAAACTGTTCCCTAAAGGCAGAGTCAAGCGGACCCACTCTGAGACGCCGCCGCGCGGCAGTCCGGTGCCGGGATCCTGGGCTGCTGCGAATCTCGGCTTCTGCTCGACTTCGCAACCAACCCGCGCGGCATCATCTGCGCCTCGATCGTCTGCTCCGGCCACACCGCGGAAGAGACCGGCTGCACCCGGCAGGCAGTGCCCGCCGCGTTCCGCAAGACACCTTCGGTGGAGCTGAGGGGACTCGAACCCCTGACCCCCTGCATGCCATGCAGGTGCGCTACCAGCTGCGCCACAGCCCCGAGAAACAACGTCGAGAATCATACGTCGAACACGTCGTCGCTGCCTAATCTACCGTCCCCGGCCCGCGAACCAGTCCGCGGTCGAGACCGAGGGCCCCACGTTGTGGGCGACGAGGCGCCAGCCCGGCGCCACTCCCTCGCGCGTGGGCGACAGCTGGGACCAGTGCGCGTTGTCGATGCCGGCGATGCCGCGCCAGGCTGTCGGGTCGGCGCCCAGCAGCGCGGAGACCCCGAGCGCGATCGCCGCGCCGTGGGTGACGAGCACGAGCGTCCCGTCGAAGCCTTCGGCGAGCTCGCGGACGACGGCGGACACCCGCTCCCCCACTTGTGCGGGGCTCTCGGCTCCGGGCCGGTCCACGGAGCCGCCGGTCGACCACACGGATGCCTCGGCGGGGAACCCGGCGTGGATCTCCTCGGCCGTGAGCCCCTCCCAGTCCCCGAACGCGCGCTCGCGCAGCCGCACGTCTGTCTCGACCTCGAGCCCCGCGAGCTCGCCGAGGAAGCGCGCGGTGTCGAAGGCACGCACCAGGTCGGAGGAGACGATGCGGCTGGGCGTGTGCCGGGCGAACAGCGCGGCGGCCGCCGTCGTCCCCTGCCAACGCCCCACCTCGTCGAGCGGGATGTCGATCTGGCCTTGCAGCCGCCGCGTCGCGTTGTACTCGGTGCGCCCGTGGCGCCACAGGACGACCTCGGTCATGCGGTCCCGGAGCCGGAGATGACGTCGTCCGGCAGGGGCACGACGGGGCAGTCCTTCCACAGCCGCTCGAGCGCGTAGAACTCGCGGTCCTCGGCGTGCTGGACGTGCACCACGATGTCGTTGAAGTCGAGCAGCACCCAGCGGCCCTCGGCCTTGCCCTCGCGGCGCAGCGGCTTGGAGCCGAGCTTGTGCAGCGACTCCTCGACGGCGTCGACGATCGCGCCGACTTGACGCTCGTTGGTGCCCGAGGCGACCAGGAAGACGTCGGTCAGCACAAGCTGGGCGGACACGTCGAGGGCGATGATCTCCTCGGCCTTGACGTCGGCGGCCGCGCGCGCGGCGGCGATCGTGAGCTCGATGGATCGCTCGGAGGCGGTCACAGTTCTCCAGGTGGGGATGGGACGACGGCGGAAACCGCGCCAACACTACCCGCCGGCGACTCCGCGAGCCCCTCGACGCCGCCCACACCACGCCCCTGGATGAGCAGGAGCCACACGAGCAGGCCCGCGACGAACGCGACGAGCGAGAGCACGATCATGTGCAGCCACGTGTAGCCGTGCTGCGGCTCGGGCTCTTCCTGCTCGGCGACCTCCTCGGGCGAGATGCCCAGACGACCCCACGTGGGCATCGCCGCGCCCGCCTCGCCGGGGCTCTCCCAACCGGGCTGGGCCGGTCCGGCGGACGGCGCGCTCGGGGCGCCGACACTCCCCAGCTGGCTCGGCGACACGATCGGCATGGATCCCGTGGGCACGAAGGTCCCTGGCGGGGGTGCGTCCGCCACGGGGGCGATGACGCCCGGCGGCAGGGTGCCCGGCTCGACCGGGGCCCGTACGGCACCGCTGACGGCGGGCGTCCAGCCGGACTCCGGCGACGGCGCCTGGGAGCGCTGGTCCGGCACCGACTGCTGCGGGTGGCCGGGCTGGGGCCGGGCCGGCTGCGACGGGATCGGGGAGAACGGCCCGCTCGGGGCCCACTGCCCGCTCGGAGCAGGCTGAGGGGCGCTGAACGGCGCGCTGCCGAACTGAGGACCGGCCGACGGCACGTCCTCGGGCCGCGCGGGCACGAAGGGCGCGACCTGGGCCGGCAAGCCGGGTGCTGCAGCAGGCGCCGTGTTGGCCGGGCGCGCGACGGGCGGCACGGGGACCCCGGGCGCGACGGGCGAGCCCGGAACGCGCTCCCCCCGTGAGCCAGCGGCCTGAGGACGCACGGCCGTGGAACCCGCCGTCGTCGGCTGCTGCGTAACTCCGGGCTGGCGCACGGCTTGAGTAGGTGCGGCGTTCGGCGAGCCAGTGTTCGGCGAGCCAGTGTTCGGCGAGGCAGCGTTCGGCTGTCCTGCCGTCGAGGGCCTTGCCGTCGGAGTCCCCGCGTGCGTGGGGCCCGCGTTGGTGGGACCCGCGTGCGTGGGGGCCGCGTTCGACGATGCGGCGTGGGGCACGGCGACGGTCGGTGCCCCGAGGTGCGGCGCGCTCGAGCTCGTCGGAGCTGCGTTCGCCGGGCCTGCGTTCGCCGGGCCCTCGTTCGCCGACGTGGCCCCGGACGCCGCGTGCGGCGCGGGTTGAGCCGGAGCGAAGTGCCCCTGCGGCAGTGCCGGGTTGGGCGACGTCGCAGGGCGCACCTCACCGAGCCCGCCCTGGGCGTTGAGTCCGCGCACCGCGCCTGAGGCCGGCGGCCGCACCGCGGTCTGGCGTACCGGCGCGCCGGGCTGCGGCGGAGCCACGGGCGTCGCCTCGCGCATCGCGCGCCTCGAGACGAACGGGCTCGCCGACGACGGCGGAGTGCTGGGCTGGTCCGCGCGCGACGGCGCGGGCGGCACGAAGGGCTGGACGGGCTGCGCAGGCGGCTGCGCGCTGCGGCGCCGGAGGGGCTGCCCCTGCGAGGATCCGGGCTGTGCCTGGGGCTGCGCTGCGGCAGGTTGGGGCTGCGCTGCCGCGGGCCGGGCGGGCTGCTGCTGCGCGGGTGTCGCCGTCGGCCGCGGAGCCTGCTGCGGCGGCGACTGCGGCGGCGACTGCGGCGGAGCTGGCTGCGATGGCGCTGCGGGACCACCCTGCGGAGCGGCGGGACCACCCTGCTGCGCGGCGCGGGCGGCCTCCAGCTCGCGCAGCTCACGGCGGGTGAGGACCGGTGCGGACTGGGGAGGTTCTTGCGCCGGGGCAGGGGCCGCAGTCGGCGGCTGGTTCGCCGGTCCGGGGGGCGCCGTCGTCGGCGTCGATCCTTGCGACTGTGGGGTCGCCTGACCGGCACCCGAGCCCTCCGCCGCGTCCTGAGCGGCGAGCTCACGTGCCCTCTCGAGTTCGCGACGCCTCCGCCGCTCCCCCGGTTCGATACTCATGAAGAACCTCGATACAGACCGTACTTAGCAATGTGCTGAACTACCCCGTCGGGGACGAGGTACCACACGGGTTCCCCGTCGGCGACGCGCTCGCGCACGTCGGTCGAGCTGATCGCGAGCGCCGGAACCTCGAGCGCGCTCACGACTCCCGAGGGAAGTCCAGCATCGGACAGTGCGTGACCCGGCCTCGTCACTCCGACGAAGTGGGCCATGGTGAAGAGTTCCGGAGCGTCCTTCCACGTCAGGATCTGGGCGATGGCGTCTGCCCCCGTGATGAAGTAGAGATCGGCATCCGGGCGCTCCGACTGAAGGTCCCGGAGCGTATCGACCGTGTAGGTCAGCCCGGGACGCTCGATGTCGACGCGCGAGACCGTGAAACGCGGGTTCGACGCCGTCGCGATGACCGTCATCAGATACCGGTGCTCGGAGTCCGTGACGGCGCCGTCCTGCTTGAACGCCGGCTCGCCCGTGGGGACGAAGACGACCTCGTCGAGCTCGAAGCGATGCGCGACCTCCGAGGCGGCGACCAGGTGACCGTGGTGGATGGGGTCGAAGGTTCCGCCCATGACACCAAGCCGGGTCGTCCGCCGCGTCATCTAGTTGCGCGCGCCGATGTTACGGAAGGCGAACGTCACGAGCAGCAGGGCCATGAGGGCAGACAGGGACACGATCCCGAACCAGATGGGCGGGATCGACAGCTCCCGGTGAACCTCTTCAGCCGCCTGCAGTACAGCGTGCACGTGCGCCTCCTTGTTGTGGTGGGAACCGCTCTCGCGGGTCTGCTCATTGTGTCACGAGCGGCTGAGAGGAGGGTCAGCCCCTGACCTGGCCGTTGCCGCGGACGATCCACTTGGTGGTCGTGAGCTCGGGCAGTCCCATGGGGCCGCGCGCGTGCATCTTCTGGGTCGAGATGCCGATCTCCGCGCCGAGCCCGAACTCCCCGCCGTCGGTGAACCGGGTCGAGGCGTTGACCATGACGGCGGCCGAGTCCACGCCCTCGACGAAGCGGTCCGCGGCGGCCAGGTCGTTCGTGACGATCGCCTCGGTGTGACCCGAGGACCAGCGCCGGATGTGCTCGATCGCCTCTTCGACGTCGTCGACCACCTTGACCGCGAGCTCGAGCGCGAGGTACTCGGTGGCCCAGTCCTCGTCGTCGGCCTCGTCGACCGAGACCCCCGACGGCGCGGCAGCACGGACGGCCTCGTCGCCGTGCAGGACGACGTCGCGCGCGGCGAGCGCCGGGAGCACGTGCGGCAGGAACTCCGAGGCGATGTCGCGGTGGACGAGCAGCGTCTCGGCCGCGTTGCACACCCCGACGCGCTGGGTCTTGGAGTTCAGGACGATCTCGAGGGCCATCTCCGGGTCCGCCGCGACGTCCACGTACACGTGGCAGTTGCCGGTACCGGTCTCGACGACGGGCACCTTGGACTCGCGCACCACGGTGCTGATGAGGTCCGCACCACCGCGAGGCACGAGGAGGTCCACGAGTCCGCGCGCGTGCATGAGCGCGACGGCGCCCTCGCGGCCGTACTCGTCGATCGACTGGACGAGGTCCGCGGGCAGGCCCTGCGCCTCGAGCGCCTCGGAGAGCACCTGGACGATGAGCCCGTTCGAGCTCGCCGCCGCCGAGCCGCCGCGCAGGATGACGGCGTTGCCCGACTTGAGGCCGAGCCCGGCAGCGTCCACCGTCACGTTGGGTCGCGCCTCGTAGATCATGCCGACGACGCCCATCGGGACGCGTGTCTGGGTGAGCCGCAGCCCGTTGGGGAGCGTGGAGCCGCGCACGACCTCGCCCACGGGGTCCGGGAGCGCCGCGAGCTCGCGCAAGGCGTCCGCGATGGACCCGATGCGCTCCTCGGTGAGCGTGAGGCGGTCGAGGAGGCCCGGCGACATGCCGTTCGCACGGCCGCGGGCCGTGTCCTCGGCGTTGGCGGTGACGATGTCGGCCGCGCGGGTGACGAGCGCGTCCGCGAGGGCGTGCAGGGCCGCGTCCTTGACGGCGCGCGTGGCCGTGGCGATCTTCGGGGCGGCGACCTGCGCGCGGCTGGCGATCGCGTGCACCGCGGCGGTCACCTCGGGGTTCGGGGCTGCCGGCTGGGGCGCTTCGGGTACTGCCGTGGCCGTCGTCGCGGGCGCGTCGGAGGTCGTCGTCATGCACTCCAGGGTAGTCCGCGTGTCCAGCGCGCAGCCGTCGCCGTCCGCCCCCTGGCTCACGTGGGCGGGAGTCACGCTGAAGACGTGGCGCCCTGTCAGGGAACCAAGTCTTCAGCTCAACGGCGTGGCGCGGCGGCGGACGATGACGATGTCGTCGCGGTGGGCGATCTCCCGCTCGTACTTGGGGCCGAGCGCGGCGCGCAGTTCCTTCGTGGACCGGCCGAGCATCTCGGGCAGCTCGGTCGCGTCGTAGGACACGAGGCCGCGGGCGACGACGACGCCGTCCTGGGAGACGAGCTCGATCGGGTCGCCGGCCTCGAACGTGCCCTCGACGGCCGTGACACCGGCGGGCAGGAGCGACTTGCGGCCCTCGACGATGGCCCGCACGGCTCCGTCGTCGAGCACCACGCGTCCGTGCGTGCGAGCGGCGTGCTCGAGCCACAGCAGCCGGGGGCTGCGCCGTCGGCCCGTCGCGGCGAAGTAGGTGCCGACGTCCCTGCCGGCGAGCGCATCGACGGCGTTGGCGGCCGACGTGAGCAGCACGGGGATACCTGAGCCCGTCGAGATGGCCGCCGCGTCGAGCTTCGTGATCATCCCCCCGGTGCCCACGCGCGAGCCGCGCTGCGAGACGTCGATCCCGTCGAGGTCGGCCGGGTCGGCCACCTCGGAGACTTTGCGCGAGCCGGGGCGTCCCGGCTTGGCGGTGTAGAGGGCGTCGACGTCGGAGAGCAGCACGAGGGCGTCCGCGCCCGTCAGGTGGCCCACGAGCGCGGCGAGCCGGTCGTTGTCGCCGAAGCGGATCTCGTCGGTGACGACGGTGTCGTTCTCGTTGACGATGGGGACGACGCCGAGGTCCAGCAGGCGGCTGAACGCGCGGCGGGCGTTGCGGTAGTGGCCACGGCGGATCGTGTCCTCGACCGTGAGGAGCACCTGGCCCACCCGGATGCCGTGCTGGGCGAAGGCCTGCGTATACCGGGCGACGAGCAGGCCCTGGCCCACGGAGGCGGCGGCCTGGGCCGTCGCGAGGTCACGCGGGCGCACGTGCAGGCCGAGCGGGGTGAGACCTGCGGCGATCGCACCTGAGGACACGAGCACGACCTGGGCGCCCGCGGCGTGACGGTCCGCGAGGACGTCGACGAGCGCGGTGAGCGCCTCGACGTCGAGGTGGCCGCTGTCGTCCGTGAGGCTCGACGAGCCGATCTTGACCACGATCCGCCGCGCCGTCGCGAGGTCGGTGCGCGAGGTCACAGTCGAGTTCACGTGGACGATTGTCCCGCACCTGGCGCCAGGCCCGCGCCACGCCGCGCCCGCACGGGACCGGCGAAGGGCTGGCTAGTCCTCGTCCGTCGCGGCGTCGGCCCAGTGGCCGGCCTCGCGCTCGGTCCACAGCTCCGCGCGGGCCTCCGCCTTGGCGTCCATGCGCTCGTGGTACTCGCGACGCTTCTCGCCGCGGGTGGGGCGCGCGGCGTCCTCGAGGCGCAGGTCGCTGCCGCGCGGGCCGCCGAGCAGCTCGGAGCCCGTGAGCAGCGTGGGCTCCCAGTCGAAGACGACGGCGGACGGCCCGTCGCCGATGACGACCTCGGCACCGGCGAGCGCACCGGCGCGGAAGAGCTCGTCCTCGACGCCGAGGCGCGCGAGCCGGTCAGCGAGGTAGCCGACGGCCTCGTCGTTGGCGAAGTCGGTCTGGCGCACCCAGCGCTCGGGCTTGCTGCCGAGGACCTGGAAGAACTCGTGCGTGCCGTCGCGGCGCTTCGTGACCGTGAAGCCCGAGTCGTCGACGGCGCGGGGCCGCAGCACGATGCGCTCCCCCTCGGGCTTCGGCTCGGCGGCACGCGCGGCCTCGACGATCTCGGCCAGCGCGAACGTGAGCGGGCGCAGCCCCTCGTGGGAGACGGCGGAGATCTCGAACACGCGCAGGCCGCGCCCCTCGAGGTCGGCGCGGACCAGCTCGGCGAGCTCGCGTGCCTCGGGCACGTCGATCTTGTTGAGCACCACGAGCCGCGTGCGCTCCGCGATGGGCGTGCGGCCGCTCTCGAGGTCTTCGGCGTAGGCGGCGAGCTCGTCCTCGATCGTGTCGAGGTCGCTCACCGGGTCGCGGTTCGGCTCGAGCGTCGCGCAGTCGAGCACGTGCACGATGACGGCGCAGCGCTCGATGTGACGCAGGAACTCGAGACCGAGTCCCTTGCCCTCGCTCGCACCCGGGATGAGACCTGGCACGTCCGCCACGGTGAAGCGCGAACCGCCGGCCTGGACCACCCCGAGGTTGGGCACGAGGGTCGTGAAGGGGTAGTCGGCGATCTTGGGCCGGGCGGCGGAGATCGCGGCGATGAGGCTCGACTTGCCGGCGCTCGGGTACCCCACGAGCGCGACGTCGGCGATCGTCTTGAGCTCGAGCAGGAGCTCGGTCTCCTCACCCGGCTCGCCGAGGAGCGCGAAACCCGGTGCCTTGCGGCGCGGTGAGGCGAGGGCCGCGTTGCCGAGGCCGCCGTGGCCCCCCGCGGCCGCGACGAAGCGCTCGCCGGGCACGACGAGGTCTGCGAGGATCTCCCCGCTGCGGGACTTCACGACGGTGCCGACGGGCACCCCGAGCTCGAGGTCGCCGCCGTGGGAGCCGCTGCGGTCGTCACCCATGCCGGGGCCGCCGCTGCGGGCACGCCGGTGCGGTGAGTAGTGGTACTCGAGCAGCGTCGTGACCTGCGGGTCTGCGACGAGGACGACGGATCCGCCGCGCCCGCCGTTCCCGCCGTCGGGGCCGCCGAGCGGCTTGAACTTCTCGCGGCGCACAGAGGCGCAGCCGTGGCCGCCGTCACCACCGGTCGCGTGCAGCACGACGTGGTCGACAAACGTGGCCATAGCCCACCTCCTTGGTTCAGCGTCCCATGACGACGGGAGCCGTGAAAACGACGAAGGGGCGCACCTTCGCGGTGCGCCCCAACGTGTGAAGAACTAGCCGACGACGTCGACGACCTTGCGACCGCGCCGCACGCCGAACTTGACCGAGCCCTCGGCCAGGGCGAACAGCGTGTCGTCCTTGCCGCGGCCGACGTTGTTGCCGGGGTGGAAGTGCGTACCGCGCTGGCGGACGATGATCTCGCCGGCGGAGACGACCTCGCCACCGAAGCGCTTGACGCCGAGGCGCTGCGCGTTCGAGTCGCGACCGTTGCGAGAGGAGCTCGCACCCTTCTTGTGTGCCATGTCAGTTCCTCCGCTACTTGATTCCGGTGACCTTGAGACGGGTGAGCTGCTGCCGGTGACCCTGGCGCTTGCGGTAGCCCGTCTTGTTCTTGTACTTGAGGATGTCGATCTTCGGGCCCTTCTCGTCGCGGACGACCTCGGCCGTGACCGAGACCTTCGCGAGAGCCTTCGCATCGTGCGTGACGGTCGTGCCGTCCACGAGGAGCAGCGCGGGGAGCTCAACCGTCGAGCCGACACCTGCGGAGAGTCGGTCGACGACCAGGATGTCGCCCACGGCGACCTTCTCCTGGCGCCCACCTGCCTTAACGATCGCGTACACCACGATGTTGCTTCTTTCCTCGTCCGGGACGGTGTCACACGCGGTCGAGCCGCGGACACCCGTGATTGCGCGGCGTTGTGCACGCCGACGCTCAAGAATACGGACTGACTGCCAGGCGGTCAAACTGCGCGTGCGGCGCGGCGACCACCTGGCGTGACGGTCCTACTGCTGCTCAACAGCCTCCGCCGGCGACTCGTCCTCGACCGGGGCTCCGAAGTCGAGCTCGGGCGCCTCCGCCACGGGCTCGGACTGCCCCGAGGGCGCGCTCGTGGCCTCGCCCTGAGCCTCGTTCTGGCCCTCACCCTGAGTCGCCACCTCGGCGTCGTGCTCGTGCTCGTGCGCGTGGGCGGCCGCGGCGGCGATCGTCGCGAGAGTCGCGTTGACCTTGTCGCGCTCGGCCGGCAGGACGGGCACGGGCGTGTGCGGCACGGGCTCCTTGGCCGGCGACTTGCGCGAGCGGCGCGACTTCTTGGGCTCGGCCGACTCATCGGGCTGCGAGGACTCGCCCTTCGCCACGGGGTGGTCGTGCACGATGTAGCCGCGCCCGGCGCAGTGGTCGCACGTCTCGGAGAAGGCCTCGAGCAGTCCCTGGCCCACACGCTTGCGGGTCATCTGCACGAGCCCGAGCGACGTGACCTCGGCGACCTGGTGCTTGGTGCGGTCGCGCCCGAGGCACTCGACGAGGCGCCGCAGCACGAGGTCGCGGTTGGACTCGAGCACCATGTCGATGAAGTCGATGACGATGATGCCGCCGATGTCGCGCAGCCGGAGCTGACGCACGATCTCTTCGGCCGCCTCGAGGTTGTTGCGCGTGACGGTCTCCTCGAGCGTGCCACCGGTCCCGGTGAACTTGCCCGTGTTGACGTCCACGACGGTCATGGCCTCGGTGCGGTCGATGACGAGCGAGCCGCCCGAGGGCAGCCAGACCTTGCGGTCCATCGCCTTGGCGATCTGCTCGTCGATGCGGTGCTCGGCGAAGACGTCCTTCTCCCCCGTCCAGCGCGAGAGCTTCGTGGACAGGTCGGGAGCGAGGTCGTCGACGTAGCCGGAGATCGTGTCCCACGCCTCGGTGCCCTGGACGACGAGCGAGGAGAAGTCGTCGTTGAAGATGTCGCGCACCACGCGGATCGCGAGGTCGGCCTCGCCCTGCAGCAGCGCCGGGGCGCTCGCGGACTTGGACTTCTTCTCGATCTTCGCCCACTGGTCGGTGAGCCGGGCGATGTCCGCGCGCAGCTCCTCCTCCGAGGCACCCTCGGCGGCCGTGCGCACGATGACACCGGAGTTCTCCGGCACGATCTCGCGCAGCAGCTTCTTGAGGCGCGCACGCTCCTTCTCGGGGAGCTTGCGCGAGATGCCCGTCATCCCGGCACCCGGGACGAACACGAGGTAGCGGCCCGCGAGCGTGACCTGCGACGTGAGCCGCGCGCCCTTGTGACCGATCGGGTCCTTCGTGACCTGGACGAGCACCGAGTCGCCCGACTTGAGCGCCGTCTCGATGCGCCGCGGCTGCCCCTCGAGCCCCGCGGCGTCCCAGTTCACCTCGCCGGCGTAGAGCACGGCGTTGCGGCCCTTGCCGACGTCGACGAACGCGGCCTCCATGCTCGGCAGCACGTTCTGCACGCGGCCGAGGTAGACGTTGCCCACCATCGACGCCTGCGTCGAGCGCGAGACGTAGTGCTCGGCGAGCACGCCGTCCTCGAGCACGGCGATCTGCGTGCGGCCGTTCGACTCGCGCACCACCATGGCGCGCTCGACGGCCTCGCGCCGGGCGAGGAACTCCGCCTCGGTGAGCACCTGACGGCGGCGGCCCGCGTCGCGGCCCTCGCGGCGGCGCTGACGCTTGGCCTCGAGCCGGGTCGAGCCGCGCAGTGCGGTGACCTCGTCGGAGCGGGAGGAGCGGGGCTCTTCCGAGTCGCCGGAGCGTCCGGAACGGCTACGACGGCGACGACGACGGCGGCTCGAGGACTCCTCGTCCCCGTCGGCGTCCGACGGCGCGTCACTGCCGGACTCGTCCTCCGCGTCGGTGGTGTCCGCACCGGAGGCCGACTCGTCGGCCTGGTCGTCCGAGGAGCCCTTGGAGCGGCGACCGCGGCCGCCACGGCGACGACGACGGCGGGACGCGCCCGACGACGAGTCCTCGGAGCCGTCCTGGCTCTCATCGTCCTCGTCCTGGGGCTCGTCGCCCTGTGACTGGTCGTCCTGCGACTGGTCGTCCTGCAACCCGGCGCTCTCGGCGTCGGCGGCCAGGGTGTCAGTCTCGACCGCCTCTTCGTCGATGAGATCTTCGTCCTCGGTGGCCTCGACCTGCTCGCGCATCTTCTGCGGGCTGCCGGCCTCCGCCACCACGCGGCGGCGCTTGGGGCGGGCGAGTGCGGGGTCGGGTGCCTGGAACAGCACGGCCGTCGTCGCGAGGCGAGGGGAGCTGCCGGCGCCACCGGGTGCGGCGGTCGCCGCCGTCGCCGGGGCGGGCTCGTCGCCCGTGGTGGACTGCGTCGCCTCCGCCTCGGGCTCGGCGGACTTCTTGGACTTGCCACCCCTGCGAGACCTCGTGGCCTTCTTGGGCTGCGCCTCCTCGGCCTGCTGAGGTTCGGTCGCTGCGGGCTCGGCCGACGCGGCCTCGACGGCCTCGGACTCCGCGGGCGCCGAGTCGGTGGGCGCGGACTGCGTGGCCTTCGCGGCTGCCTTCGTCGCGCGCTTGCTTGGTGTGCGCTTCGCGGGCCGCGCATCATCGGCCGCCGCATCACCAGCGGACGGCGCATCGGCCGATGCGGACCCGCCGTCGGTCCCCGCAGAGACAGCGCCCCGGGCGGACCCGTCATCGGTCCCGGCGGGAACAGCCTCGCGGGTTGCGCCGTCGTCGGCCCCGCCGTCGTCGGCCCTGCTCGGGATCACGAGGTCGCTCACGGCCTTCACGGGCGGTGCCTTGCGGCTGCGCGTGGCCTTCTTCGCCGGCGGGGAGGCGAGCTCGGAGAGCTCGGCGCCGAGGTCGACGGCGGGCGCGGGTGCGTCCGCCGCGGGGGTGTCGACGGGAGTGCTGGGCGGGGGTGTCTGGACGGGTGCGGCGGCCTTGCGGACAACGCGTCGACGTGCGGGGCGTGAGCCCTCGTTCTGCTCTGTCACGGTGGGTACTCCGACCTACCGCCCGTCCACACTGCCGGGGCGGCAGGTGCCTTCTGTTCTGTCGACGCACGCAGGCGCCGGAAGTCTCGGTCGACCGATCTCGCACTCACGCGCCACGCCCTCGCCGGCCTGGCGCTGTTTCCTCACGGATGAGGACTGGCGCCGGGGCGTCGGGCGGGCCGCGCTGGTGCGGTGGACACGGTCCGGGTGTGGAAGGCGGTGTGGTCGCCCTCCGCTGGGAAGTATCGCACATCACACGTCGGTAACGGCGCGCCACACCGGGCTAACAAGGTGACACCGCGTCAGGAACCGGGACTTTGGTCCCAGGCGCGCGGGACCCCGAGAACTAGCGTCTTTGCTGGTCTGCGGGGCGATCTGCGGACCGGCTCGATCTCAACGGAGGACCCGTGGACGCCCTCGACCTGGCGCGTTGGCAGTTCGGCATCACGACCGTCTACCACTTCATCTTCGTCCCGCTGACGATCGGCCTCGCGCCCCTCGTCGCGATCATGCAGACGATGTGGGTCCGCACGGGCGACGAGAAATGGCTCAAGCTCACCAAGTTCTTCGGCAAGCTCCTGCTGATCAACTTCGCGATCGGCGTCGCGACGGGCATCGTGCAGGAGTTCCAGTTCGGCATGAACTGGTCGGAGTACTCCCGCTTCGTGGGCGACGTCTTCGGGGCGCCGCTCGCGATGGAGGCGCTCGCCGCGTTCTTCGTCGAGTCCACGTTCCTCGGCCTGTGGATCTTCGGCTGGGACAAGCTGCCCAAGAAGATCCACCTCGCGTGCATCTGGGCCGTCGCCATCGCCACGAACCTGTCCGCCTACTTCATCCTCGCCGCCAACTCGTGGATGCAGCACCCCGTCGGCACGATCTTTAACGTCGAGACCGGCCGCGCCGAGATGGTCGACGTCGTGGCCGTCCTGACGAACAACACCCTGCTCGCCGCCTTCCCCCACACCATCTCGGCCGCGTTCCTCACCGCGGGCACGTTCGTCGCGGGGATCGCCGCCTGGTGGATGGTGCGGCTCGCCCGCGCCGGCAAGCTCGACAAGGCCCGCATCTACCGGCCCGCCGTCGTGCTCGGCATGGTCACGATGCTCGTCTCCGGCGTCGGAGTCGTCGCGAGCGGCGACTGGCAGGCCAAGCTCATGTTCGAGCAGCAGCCCATGAAGATGGCCTCGGCCGAGGCACTGTGCGAGACGCAGGACGGCGCCGCGTTCTCGATCCTTACGCTCGGCGACCTGTCCAACTCGTGCGACGGTGTCATCCACGTCATCGAGCTGCCCGGCTTCACGTCCTTCCTCGCCACGGGCGACTTCTCCGCCACGATCCGCGGGGTCAACGACCTGCAGGCCGAGTACGAGGAGAGGTTCGGCTACACGGACGAGAACGGCGACCCGATCTCCTACCAGCCCAACCTTGCCGTGACGTACTGGAGCTTCCGCCTCATGATCGGGCTCGGCGTCGGGTCCGCCGCCCTCGCGCTCGCCGCCCTGTGGCTCACGCGTCGCGGCCGGATCAGCACCGAGCCGTGGTTCGCCCGCCTCGCACTCATCGCGATCCCCATGCCGTTCCTCGCCTCGAGCTTCGGGTGGATCTTCACCGAGATGGGTCGACAGCCGTGGGTCGTGGCACCGAACCCCACGGGCGTCGACGGCGTGTGGCTGCTCACCACGCGCGGCGTCTCGGAGGTCGTGAGCGCCGGCGACGTGATCGGCTCGCTCGTCGCCTTCACGGCCCTGTACGGGGTGCTCGCCGTCATCTGGTACCGCCTCATGCACCGCTACGCGGCCGAGGGCATCGCCGACGTCGAGCACGACCCCAGCCCCGACAACCCCGACAAGGACTCGGCCGCGCCGCTGTCCTTCGCGTACTGAGGAGGCCGTCGTGGAGCTCGCCACCGTCTGGTTCCTGCTGATCACCGTCCTGTGGACGGGCTACCTCGTGCTCGAGGGCTTCGACTTCGGCGTCGGGATGCTGCTCGGGATCTTCGGCCGACGGCGCAAGGCCGCCGGGAACGAGTCCGACGGCGAGGCGGAGAAGAACCGTCGCGTCATCATCAACACGATCGGCCCCGTCTGGGACGGCAACGAGGTGTGGCTGCTCACCGCGGGCGGCGCCACGTTCGCCGCGTTCCCCGAGTGGTACGCGACCCTGTTCTCCGGCTTCTACATCCCGCTGCTCCTTATCCTGCTCGCCCTCATCGTGCGCGTCGTCGCGTTCGAGTGGCGCGGAAAGATCGAGTCCGAGCAGTGGCGCGCGTGGGCGGACCGCGCCATCGTCTTCGGCTCGTGGACGCCAGCCGTGCTGTGGGGCGTGGCCTTCGCCAACCTCGTGCGCGGCGTCGAGCTCGACGCGAACCACCAGTACGTGGGCGGGTTCTGGGCGCTGCTCAACCCGTTCGCGCTGCTCGGCGGCGCCGTGACGGCGCTGCTCTTCCTCACCCACGGCGCGGTGTTCCTCGCGCTCAAGTCCGACGGCGAGATCCGCGAGCGTGCGGCCCGCCTCGCGGAGCGGCTCGCACCCGTGACGCTCGTCGTGGCCGGCGGGTGGGCCGTGTGGGCGCAGCTCGCGCACTCCGTCGCCTGGACGTGGATCGCCGTGGTGATCGCGGCCGGCGCGCTCGTCGGCGTCGTCCGCGCCACCCGGGCCCGGCGCGAGGGCTGGGCCTTCGTCGGGACGGCGGTGACGATCGTGGCCGCCGTCGTCCTCATCTTCGGTTCGATGTACCCCGACGTCATGCCCGCGCTCGACCCCGCGAACTCGCTCACGGTGACGAACGCCTCCTCGACGCACTACACGCTCACGATCATGACGTGGGTCGCCGTCGCGCTCACGCCGATCGTGCTGCTGTACCAGGGCTGGACGTACTGGGTGTTTCGCAAGCGGATCTCCACGGCCCAGATCCCCGACGGGATCGGGCTGTCGCTGCGCAAGGCCGACGAGCCGGTCCGCGCCGAGAGCGAGTGAACGTCACCCGTGAGTGAGACGCTTGCCGCGTGAAGCCCCTTGACCCGCGGCTCCTGCGGTACGCGCGCTCGGCCCGGGGCTACCTCGCGCTGACGGTCGCGCTCGGGATCCTCACCGCAGGGTGCGCCGTCGCGCAGGCGCTGCTCATCGGGCACGCGCTGGGGCGGGCGATCGCCGACGGGGCGTCGCTCACCGAGGTGGGGCCGCTCGTGGGCTGGCTGGCCGTCGTCGTCGTCGTGCGTACCGCCGTCGTCGCGGTGCAGGAACGGTTCGCGCACCGGGCCGCGACGCGCGCTGTCGCCGAGCTGCGCCTCCAGGTCGTGACCGCGGCCTCCCGGCCCGGCCGGCACGCCTCCGCGGCTCGGGGCGCCGAGGTCGTCACGCTCGCCACCCGAGGGCTCGACAACCTCGAGCCGTACTTCGTGCGCTACCTCCCCCAGCTCGCGCTCGCGGCGACCGTCACGCCCGCGACGCTGCTCGTGGTGCTCGACCTCGACTGGATCTCCGCCGCCCTCATCGCCGGGACGGTCCCGCTCATCCCGGTGTTCATGTGGCTCATCGGCGTCATGACGCAGGGACGTTCGCAGCGCGGGCTCGCCGCGATGGAACGGCTCGGTGCCCAGGTGCTCGACCTGCTCGCGGGGCTGCCGACGCTGCGTGCGTTCGGGCGTGAGATCGGACCGGCGGCGCGCGTGCGCTCGCTCGGGGACGCCCACCGGCGGGCGACGATGGGCACGCTGCGCATCGCGTTCCTGTCCGGGATGGTGCTCGAGCTGCTCACGACGCTGTGCGTGGCGCTCGTGGCCGTGGGCGTGGGGCTGCGGCTCGTCTACGGGGACGTCGGCCTCGTGGTGGGTCTCGCTGTGCTCGTGCTCGCGCCCGAGGTGTTCGCACCGCTGCGGCAGGTGGGCCTGCACTTCCACGCCTCGACCGACGGCGTCGCGGCCGCCGAGCAGGCCTTCGCGGTGCTCGACGAACCCGCACCCGTGGCCGGCACGCGGCCGGCGCCCGACCTCGCGACTGCGACGATCCGGGTCGAGGGCGTGAGCGTCGCGACGGCGCACGGTCAGTTCCCGCGGCGACTGAGCTTCGAGCTGCGTCCCGGGCGCGTGCTCGCGCTCGCCGGGCCGAGCGGCGGGGGCAAGTCCACGGCCGTCGAGGTGCTGCTCGGGCTCATCGCGCCCGACGACGGCCGCGTCGTGGTCGCAGAGACCGACCTCGCCGATCTCGATCTCGCCACGCTGTGGCCCCAGGTCGCGTGGCTGCCGCAACGACCCGTGCTCGAGCCCGGGACGCTCACCGAGGCGGTGGGTGCGAGCGCGGTGTCCGACGACGAGCGCGACCGTGCTGCGGCCAGCACGGGACTCGACGAGGTCGTCGCGGCGCTCCCGTTCGGCTGGGCGACTCCCCTGGGCCGCGGCGGGGTGGGTCTGAGCGTGGGCCAGCGCCAGCGCGTCGCGCTGACCCGCGTGCTGCTGCGGCCCGCGCCCCTCGTGGTGCTCGACGAGCCCACGGCGCACCTCGACACGGCCGCGGAGCACGTCGTGCTCGCCACGGTGCGTGCCCTGCGCGCGGCAGGGAGCACGGTGCTGCTCGTGACGCACCGGCCCGCCGTGCTCGCCGCGGCGGACGAGATCGTGGAGGTCAGCGGCGCTCCCCTGGATGACGCACTGGACACACATGCCGTTGCGACGCTTCACACGGATCCTGCGGGAGCGACGCCGTGAACCACGAGCTGCGCCGCGCCGTCCGGCTGCTCGACGTCGACCCCCGTCGCTTCGCTCTCGCCGTCGCGCTCGGCACGGGTGCGCTCGGCAGCGCGATCGCACTCGCCGCCGTCGCCGCATGGCTCATCGCCCGGGCGTCGCAGATGCCTCCCGTCCTCGAGCTGTCCGTCGCGACCGTCGCCGTGCGCGCGTTCGGGGTGGGCCGTGGCGTGCTGCGATACCTCGAACGGATCGCGTCCCACGAGGTCGCGCTGCGGGGCATGACGACGCTGCGCACCACCGTCTACTCCCGCCTCGCCGAGGGCCGCCCGGAGGCCACGTTGCGTGTGCGCCGCGGCGACCTGCTCGCCCGGATGGGGGCCGACGTCGACGCCGTGGGTGACGTCGTCGTCCGGGGACTGCTGCCCGCCGCCGTCGCGGCCGTGCTCGGTGTGGGCACCTCCGTGGTCATGGGGCTCTTCCTCCCCGTGGCTGGCCTCGTCCTTGCCGCGTGCCTCGTGCTCGCGGGTGTCGTCGCCCCGCTGCTCGCCGCGCGAGCGGCGCGATCCACGGAGATCCGTGCGGCCGAGGCGCGCGCGGACATGACGGCCACGGCCCTCGGGCTGCTCGACGACGCGGGGCCGCTCACCGTCGCAGGGCGCGCACCGGGCAAGCTCGCGACACTCACCGCGGCCGACCGGCGGATCGCCAGGGCCGTGGACGCGGGTGCGACGCCGTCGGCCCTCGCGACGGCCGTGGGCACGCTCGCCCAGGGGATCGCCGTCCTCGGGGCGCTCGCGTTCGGCATCCCCGCCGTGGGAGCCGGTGTGCTGAGTCCCGTGGAGCTCGCCGTCATCGTGCTGACCCCGCTCGCCGCGTTCGAGGCCGCGAGCGCACTTCCCGCTGCGGCCGTGCAGGTCGAGCGCTCGCGCGCCGCCGCAGGGCGCATCCTCGCCCTGCTCGACGATGCGGGTGAGCACGACGTGCCGCCGTCGGACAACGTCGTGATGACTGGCGACGCCCGCCCCGACGAGACTTCCCGGGCGGCGGGACGCGAGACCCCGGAACCTGGCACACCGCCGAGTGCAGGGTGGAGCGGAATCGGCACGGACTCCCCCGGAACCGTGCTGCGCGCCGAGCGCCTCGACTGCGGCTGGACGGGTCGCCCGATCGCGGTCGAGGGGCTCGACCTCGAGGTGCGCCCCGGCCGGTCGGTGGCGGTCGTCGGTGCGAGCGGGTCGGGCAAGACGACGGCGCTCCTGACGCTCGCCGGGCTGCTCGAGCCGCGGGGCGGCCGGGTCACGGTCGACGGTGTGCCGATCGAGCGGCTCGGGCGCGCCGAGCGGGTGTCCGCCGTCGTCGTCACGACAGAGGATGCGCACGTGTTCGGCACCAACGTGCTCGAGAACCTGCGTGTCGCGCGCGGCGACCTCGCCACCGCGACGGCTCGGGATGCCCTCGACCGGGTCGGGCTGGGCACGTGGCTCGCCGCGCTGCCCGAGGGGCTGGACACGATGCTCGGCAGCGACGGGCGCACGGTCTCTGGCGGCGAGCGGCGGCGGCTGCTGCTCGCGCGGGCGCTCGTGGGACCGGCTCGGATCCTCCTCGTGGACGAGCCCGCCGAGCACCTCGATCCCGCGACGGCGGACGAACTCGTCACGGCGCTCCTGACCGACCCGCGGGATCTCGCGGGCGAGCCGCGCGGCGTCGTCGTCGCGACCCATCGCCTCGCTCCCCTCGCCGCCGCCGACGAGGTCGTCCTGCTGCGCGGCGGTCGGGTCGCGGCACGCGGCACGCACGCCCAGCTGCTCACCAGGAGCGGCTACCGTGAGGCCCTGGAGCGCGAGTTCGCGCGCGGCCAGGACGCGTGAGCGCATGACCGATCACGGAGCCGCCATGAGCACCGCAGAACGCACGGACCGTGCCGGCACGTTCGAGCTGCTGCGCGCCGTCCTCTCGCTCGGTGCCGACCTCGACCTGTCCGCCGTGCTGCAGCGCTTCGTCCAGGTCTCGGCGCAGCTCACGAGCGCGAAGTACGCGGCGATCAACGTGCTCGACGCACACGGGGCCTCGACAACCTTCGTGCAGTACGGGGTGCCCGAGACCGCCGCGGCGCGCCTCGCCAACTCGCCGCACGCCGTGGGTGTGCTCGGTGCGATCCCCGACTACGGCGTGCTGCGCCTCGACGACCTGCGCGAGCACCCCGCGTTCCAGGACTACCCCGACGGGCACCCCGACATGGGCTCGTTCCTTGGCACAGCCGTGCGAGTGCACGAGGAGATCTTCGGGTACCTGTACCTGTCCAACAAGGAGCCCGTGTTCGAGGACGCCGACGTCGACGTCGTGCTCGCCCTCGCCGCCGCGGCGGCCGTGGCGATCCAGAACGCGCAGCTCTACGCGGACGCCCGGGCGCGCGAGGACTGGTTGCGCGCGGGCCAGGAGATCACGACGCTCGTGCTGTCCGGCGCGGAGGAGGACGAGGCGCTCGAACGCATCGCCGGCCACGCCAGGGAGATCGCTGAGGCGGACACCGCGGTGCTGATCCTGCCCGGGCTGGGCGGCGAGCTCGTCATGGAGATCGTCGACGGGGACGGCAAGGACGGGCTGCTCGGGACCGTCATGCCGCGCGACGGGCGGGCGTGGCGCACGATGCGCGGCGGCGCGGGTGAGCTCGTCGAGTCGCTCTACGCCCACCGCCAGGTGCGGCTCGAGCCCATGCGCCAGTTCGGACCGGCGCTCTACGCACCGATGACGGCCGAGGGGCACGCGATGGGCGTGCTCGTGCTGCTGCGCAACATCGGGCGCATCCCGTTCGGCCCGCACGACCTGCTCACCGCGCGATCCTTCGCCGCGCAGGCCGCCGTCGCGCTGCGGCTCGCCGAGGCGCGCCACGTGGCCGACGCGAACGCCCTGCTCGACGAGCGCGAGCGCATCGCGCGCGACCTGCACGACCTTGCCGTCCAACAGCTCTTCGCCACCGGGATGCAGCTCGAGTCGCTGCGGCGCAAGGCCGAGCGCGGCGAGTCCCCCGACGCGCTCGAGGAGGTGCTGCACGAGGCGCTCGACAACGTGGACGCCTCGGTGCGCCAGATCCGCTCGATCGTCCACGCCCTCAAGGACCCCGACGCCGCCTCGGGACTCGTCGAGCGGCTGCGGCGCGAGGTCTCCCTCTCGCGGGCCGGGCTCGGCTTCGCCCCGACGTTCGTGGTGACGCTCGACGGCGCGGTCGTGGGCGCCGAGGTCACCGACGACGACGGGATCGACGCGCGGGTACGCGGCGGGCTCGCGGACGACGTCGTCGCCGTCGTGCGCGAGGGCCTCGCCAACGCCGCGCGCCACGCCCGTGCCTCGTCGGTCTCCGTGCGCGTCACGGTCGAGGGCACGCGGTCCGAAGGGGCCGAGGACGGGGAGTGGAGCGGCTCCGTGCTCGTCGAGGTGGAGGACGACGGCGGAGGGCTCGACCCGCTGCGCACCCGCAGCTCGGGATCGGCGAACCTCGCTGAGCGCGCCCGCCAGCACGGCGGCACGTGCTCCCTGCAGGACTCCGCCTCCGGCCAGGGCGCCCTCCTACGCTGGCACGCCCCCCTGGGCTGAGCCCTCACCCGCTCCGCCGACCCCCTGCGGCACCCACCTCCCCACTCCGCGGCCCCCGCTGCCTCCCCTGCCCCCCTCCGCTCAGCCGCCCCCTCCGCCCCGCGCCGCCCTTCACCCCGTCCCCCTCCCCGCCCCGCGCTCGGGTGGAGCAAGGATCCTGAAGACTTGGTGCCCTGACAGGGAGCTAAGTCTTCACGATCACGAGTGCGGCGGAGCCGCTGGGGGGCGTCGTCGTGCCCGGGAGTGCCCTCGGGATCTGGCCGACGAAGCCGCGGTGATCACAGTGAACGATTGCGTGCGTCACACGCACGAGAACGTTCAACGTATCGCTGGCCCGGGGCGGGGCACGGGTCGGGGGCCGGGTCGGGGGCCGGGTCGGTGCCCAGGGCGGGTCGGTGCCCAGGGCGGGGCCGGGGGCGAGGGCCGGGTCGGTGCCCGGGGAGTCGCCGCGCTAGGTGCTGCGGCGAGCTGGGCGTCTGCGGGGCGCGGGCGAGGGGTGCTTGCTGCGCCAGATGCTGTTGCTAGCTGCGCCAGCCACTGTTCTTGCGGGCGGCCACCCACGCGGCGACCTGGGTGCGGCGCTGCAGGCCCATCTTGGCGAGCAGCGAGGTGATGTGGTTCTTGACCGTCTTCTCGGCGACGCCGAGCCGCTCGCCGATCTCGCGGTTGGACAGTCCCTCGCCGATGAGCTCGAGGACCTTGTTCTCGCTCGGGGTCAGGTGCTCGGTCGGGTCGTCGTGCGCCGCCTTGTGACGCGTCACGGTGCGCTCGTCGAGGAGCGTGCGACCCGCCGCGACCGCCCGGACGACGTCCGCGATCTCGGCGCCACGCACGCTCTTGAGCAGGTACGCGGCCGCGCCGGCCTCGAGAGCGGCGGCCAGGGCGTCGTCGTCGTCGAAGCTCGTCAGGACGATCGCCCGCGCGTCCGGGAGCGACTCCTTGAGCGCCGTCAGGATGTCGATCCCCGTGCCGTCGGGAAGCTGGAGGTCCACGAGGAGCACCTGCGGGCGCACGAGCGAGGCGCGGCGCAGACCCTCGGCCACGGAGGCGGCCTCGGCGACGACCGTCATGCCGTCGGAGCGCTCGACGACCTCGGCGATGCCGCGGCGGACGACCTCGTGGTCGTCGATGATCATCACGGAGATCGGCGCACGGGAGCTCGGGGCTGCAGGTGTGGACACGCCGCCATGCTATCGAGCCCGTGCGGCCCGCGGGTGCAGCAAGGGCGAGAATGGTCAGATGGCCCTCAAGGTTCTGCTCCCGAACACCTTCCCCGGCGACCTCCCGGGCGAGCAGCCCGGTGTCGAGTACGCGCGCTACCCCTCGCGCGGCCCCGTCCCGGCCGAGCACTCGGACGCCGAAGGGCTCGTCGTGTGGGGGGCCGGCACCGAGTCGATGCGTGAGTTCGCGAAGGCGCTCCCCCGGCTGCGCTGGGTGCAGACCCTCGCCGCCGGGCCCGACGCCGTGCTCGAGGCCGGGTTCGCGCCCGACGTGCTCGTGACGTCCGGGCGTGGGCTCCATGACGGCCCCGTGGCCGAGCACACGCTCGCGCTCACCCTCGCGGCAGTGCGCCGGTTCGACCGCGTGCTGGAGTCGCAGCGCGAAGGTCTGTGGCGCACCTCGCTCGACCGGAAGGGCGACGCGCCGGCCGGGCGACCCGACCCCCACACGCTGCGCGGGGCGAACGTGCTGATCTGGGGCTTCGGTTCGATCGCGACGCGGCTCGCGCCGATGTACTCGGCCCTCGGTGCGCACGTCACCGGGGTGGCGACGACGGCGGGCGAACGGTCCGGGTACCGCGTCGTGGCGACCGAGGACATCGAGGCCGAGCTCGCGTCGACCGACGTGCTCGTGATGATCCTGCCGACCCTGCCCTCGACGCACCACGCCCTCGACGCGCGGCGGCTCGCGGCGCTGCCCGCCTACGCGTGGCTCGTCAACGTGGGGCGGGGTTCGACCGTCGACGAGGACGCCCTCGACACGGCGCTGCGCTCGGGACAGCTCGCGGGCGCAGCCCTGGACGTGTTCGCCACCGAACCCCTGCCGCCCGACTCCCCGCTCTGGTCGGCCCCGAACGTCATCGTCTCTCCCCACATCGCAGGGAACCGGCCGCTCGGCGCCGGCGCCCTCGTCGAGGAGAACGCGGCCCGACTCCAGGCCGGCGAGCCGCTGCGCAACCTCGTGGCCCGCTGATCCGCCACACTCCTCGACGAGCCCGACGTCGACGGCGTCGCGCGGGTGCGCGAGTGCGCGAGTGCGCGGGTGCACGGGTGCACGGGTGCACGGCCAGCCGAACCCCACGTGTCGGGTCGCGAGGACGTCGGCCTCCGGCGACGCCCCTGCCGCTACGCTCAGGGCCATGTCGAGCGAGAGCGCCCTCCACGTCGACGACGACGGCTTCGTCCTCCTCGTCGCACCCGACACCTACCGCGGGTTCGTCAGCGAGAGCTGGACCCTCGACGAGATCCTGAGCCACTTCGTCGCGCAGATGAACCGGGCGTCGCTCTTCGTCGCCCACCCGGGCCCGGACGCCGCGGACGAGCCGCTCGCACTCGAGACGGCGCCCTCCGCTCGGACCGCGAAGCGCGACGCCTCCGGCGTCATCGAGGTGGGCCTGCAGGGTCTGTGGCTCACCGACTACGCCCAGCTCACGATGGCCGCCCAGTACGAGGACGAGCCGCCGATCACCGAGTGGGGCTCGACGCGGCTGCCCGCGGAGCCGGGAAGGTACCGCATCCAGCTTCGCGAGCTCTCCGAGGGCGATCCCACGTACGTCCTGACGCTGACCCCCGATGAGGCCGAGATCGGCGAGATCGGCGAGATCCAGTCCGTTCCCTGGTTCTGAGGAATTCGCACACCGCCGGAGCGACCGGATCAAGACGGCGGCACCTCAGCCGCTCCATCCCTCTCGCAGAGCGATGGGCGTCCAGGCCGGCCAGTGGGCAGAGCCGATCAGCGCGCCGTGCTCGAACGAGGCGCACGGTCGGAAGGGAGTGCGTGCGCTGCTGTTGTCGAGCACTTCCACCACATCTGCGATCTTGATCGCTGACACGACGTGATCCCACAGGCGGTCGTAGCGGTCGCGGATCTTCTCTTCCGGCACCGCATGGCCACCGCGGCGTACCCGCTCAAGTACGCGCTGGACGGTGAGCTCGACGGGGACCACGATCACGTGCAGGCACACGAGGTAGCCGGCATCCACGGCATCGGAGACGAGCTGCACCTTGCTCGGGTGCGAGAACACCGTCTCCGTGATGAACGACGCACCCTCGGCGATTCGGTCGCGGCGCTGGGTTTCGGCGATCCGCGCCGCCTCATAGGCGTGCTCGACCTGAGCATCGGGCCATCGCTCGGCGGAGATCTCGTCAGCGTTGATGAACGGCAGGCCGGTCGCGGGTGTGAGGACGTCGCGGACGTAGCTGGACTTGCCAGCGCCGTTCGGCCCGGCGAGCAGGTGAATCAGGGGCATCAGCCGCGAGCCGGGTGAACGATCAGGTTGCCGTCCTCGTCGATCTCCGAGTACGACTCGCCGGCAGCCGCGAACTCCGCCGCGTAGTCCAGCTCGCCCCGTAGCGCGGTCATGCGAGCGGTCCACTCCTCGCGGACGATGGCCTGTTCCTGCTCGCCAAGCGCGTCGTACGAGCCCGTGCCGGCCAGGACGTCGACGATCTGCCGGTGGTTCACCCGCGGCGACATCTCCAGCTCACGCCCGATGCGCGCCCAGTGTGCGATCTGCTGCGGCACCGTGCGCGACGTGACGAGCGTGGCCGCGAGTGCGGACTCGTACACGTCTGCTGGAAGCCGGGTCGGCTGGCTGCTCCTCGTCACGAGTCCAATGTAGCACCGTGCTACCGGCCAGGCCCTGACGCACCCTCGGTCAGAGGTACCGCGTCGGATCCACGCGCTGATGCAAGATCCGGATCACATCCGCACCGTCGGTGCTCTCGACGTAGTAGAGCGTGTGGCTGGCGATGCCGTAACGGCGGTAGCCCTCACGGATCTCGTCGCAGGCGCGCCCACGACCGGGATCGTCGGCGACGCGCTCGATCGCGGCCCTGATCTCGAGCACGTACGTCTCGGCCTGGCGGGCGTCCGAGCGCTCCTGGGCGAAGTACCAGATCGAGGAGAGGTCACGCTGGGCGGCCGGTGTGAGGCGGTATCCGCTCACAACTTCTTCGCCGCCATGAAGGCGTCGACGTCGAAGTCTTCCGGAGCTCCGCTCTCCTCACCTGCGACGAGGGCGGCGCGGAGCATGGCCATCTGGGTCTCCTGATCCTCCAGCAGCCGCAAGCCGGCGCGTACCACCTCGCTGGCGGACCGGTAGCGCCCCGACGCGACCTCGCGGGAGAGGAACTCCGAGAAGTGGTCGTCCAAGCTGATCGACGTGTTCTGGGCCATGCACTGAAGGTACCAAGAGTTGGTACTCCTCGACCGCTCGTCAACGACTCGCGACGTTCAGCACCGCCGCTGGCAGGAGGGGCACGAGTACGAGGAGCGGTTGGTGAAGCGCTCGCGGACGATCGGGGTCCCGCAGCGCGAACAGGGCTCCCCCTCGCGCCCGTAGACGGCGAGCGAGCGGGAGAAGTACCCGGACGCCCCGTTGACGTTGACGTAGAGCGCGTCGAAGCTCGTGCCTCCCGCGGAGAGCGCCTCGGACATGACCTCCGCGGCGGCGTCGAGCACGGCCCGCGCCTCGCCCGCGCGCAGGGTCGCGGTGGGGCGCTCGCCGTGGAGCCGTGCGCGCCACAGCGCCTCGTCGGCGTAGATGTTGCCCACCCCGGACACGAGCGTCTGGTCGAGCAGGGCACGCTTCACGACGGTCCGACGACGGCGCATCGCGGCGGCAACGGCATCCCGGTCCGCCGCCGGGTCGAGCAGGTCGCGCGCGATGTGGGCCACGGGTACCGGCAGCAGGGGCGCCGTCGAGCCGAGCCCCCCGGGCTGCCCGTCGGGGGTGGGCACCAGCTCGGACACCGCGAGATAGCCGAACGTGCGCTGGTCTACGAAGTCGAGCGCGCCGCCGTCGTCGAGCTCGAGCCGCACGCGCAGATGGGTGTGGGGGCCGTCGTCGGCCATCGTCCCCGACCGCACGAGGAGCTGGCCGGACATGCCGAGGTGGGCGAGGAGCGCCTCGGCGGGCGGTCCGTCCGGCTCGGCGAGCTCGAGCCACAGGTACTTGCCGCGTCTCGCGGCGGCGGTGAACCGGCGCCCGCGCATCCGGGCCGCGAAGTCGGTGGGCCCGGCCTCGTGGCGGCGCACGGAGTAGGGGCGCAGCACGTGGACGCCCGTGACCGTGCGGCCCAGCACGTGGCGGGCCAGCCCGTCGCGGACGGTCTCGACCTCGGGGAGCTCGGGCACCGCTAGTGCGTGTCGCGCGCCGAGAGCGACTCGAAGGCCGCGGCCGCCGCGATCTGCTCGGCGATCTTCTTCGCGTGACCGGTGCCGGAGCCGCACTCCTCGCCGTCGACGAAGATCCGCGCCGTGAAGACGCGGTCGTGGTCCGGTCCGGTCCCGTCCACCACGTAGACGGGGGTGCCAAGACCGAGGCGGGACGTGAGCTCCTGCAGCGAGGTCTTCCAGTCGAGACCCGCGCCGAGCTCGGCGGCCGCGTCGAGCGTGGGACCCACGAGCCGTTCCACGAGGATGCGCGCGACCTCGAGACCGTGGGAGAGGTACACCACGCCGAAGAGCGCCTCGAGCGTGTCGGAGAGGATCGAGTCCTTGTCCGCGCCGCCCGTGGTCTGCTCGCCCTTGCCGAGCAGCACGTAGTCGCCGAGCCCGAGCTCCCGTGCCACGGCGGCGAGCGCGCGCTGCGAGACGGTCGCGGCGCGCATCTTGGCGAGCTCGCCCTCGGCGACGTCGGGGTGGCGCCGGTAGAGCGCCTCGGTGACGACGAGCCCGAGCACGGTGTCGCCGAGGAACTCGAGCCGCTCGTTGGTGGGCAGCCCGCCGTTCTCGTGGGCGAAGGAGCGGTGGGTCAGGGCAAGCACGAGAAACTCGGGGTCCACAGGGACACCGAGCTTCTCGAGGAGCTGCTCAGCCGAACCGGCCAAGGCCGTGGTCGACGTCGCGGGTCAGTCCGACAGCTCGGACCGGATGGCCTCGGCGTACAGCCGACCCTTGTAGGCGCCGCAGCTCGCGCACGCCTGGTGGGGGCGCGTGGGGGCGTTGCAGCGGGGGCAGGTCGACAGGGCGGTGGCAGTGGTCTTCCACTGCGACCGACGCGCACGGGTGTTGCTGCGCGACATCTTGCGCTTCGGAACAGCCACGGCTAGCTCTCTTTCGTCTCGTCAAGCGTCTCGGCGAGGGTGCGGAGCGCACCCCAGCGCGGGTCGTAGTTCTCGTGCGCGTGGTCCGGGTCGTCCGCGAGCCGCGCTCCGCACTCGGAGCACAGACCCGGACAGTCCGGCTGGCACAACGGTCCAAACGGTAGCGCAGGCACCACCGTGTCGCGCAGTACGGGCTCGAGGTCGATCAGGTCGCCGTCGAGCTCGCGCACGTCGTCCTCCTCCGCACCGTCCTCGCGGGCGACCTCGGCGCGCTCGGGGTAGGCGAACAGCTCCGTGAACGGGACCTCGACATCCTCGAGGACCTCGTCCAGGCAGCGCACGCACTCCCCGACCGCCCGGCCACTCACGGTTCCGGACACGAGCACCCCCTCCATGACCGCCTCGAGCCGGACATCCAGCTCGAGCTCGGTCCCTTCGGGGAAGCCGATCACGGCGGTACCGAGGTCCTCCGGCGCGGGGACCGTGGTGCTCGAGCTCCGCATCGAACCTGGACGGCGACCGAGCTCATGGGTATCGAGCACGAACGGCGACCGAGGGTCGAGGGGACTGTGGCGCTCCACGGCTTCGCTTCACTACTAGGGGGACGACGGCCCGTGCCAGATCGACTGGACCAGCCTGCGATCTTACGCCATGGCCGCCCGCAGTCCCAAACCTAGCCGTCGAGGCGTTCGGCGAGCTTCGCACGGCCCGCCTGCACCTGGGCGAGCACGCGGCCTAGGTCGATCTCGAAGTCTCCGAGCCGGCGGTCGCAGTAGTCGTCGGCCTCGCGCCGCATGCGCTCCGCATCCGTGCGGGCCTCGTCGAGGATCCGCTCGGCCTCCTCGCGCGCCGCGTGCACGACCTGCTCCTGCGAGACGAGCTCCTCGGCCCGCCGTCGCGCGTCGCTGAGCACCTGCTCGGCCCGCGCGGCGGCCTCGGCCCGTTGGGCGTCCGCGGAGGCGAGCACGTCGTCGGCCTCGAGCAGCTGGGTCGGCAGCACCTGCTTCGCCTGGGCGACGAGGTCGAGCAGCTCGGCGCGCGAGACGAGGACGGAGGCCGACATCGGCATCGCCCGGGCACGCGAGACTGCCTCGGCGAGGGCGTCGAGGATGCCCGTCAGCCCGTGAGCGTCGGGGGCAGGGCTGTCCGACGACGGCCCACCGGCCGCCGTGGCGCCGGCGCCGGGTTCCCCCGCCGTCGGCCAGTCGGCGCCCGTGTCCGTGTCGTCCCTCGGGAACTCGCTCATGCGCGCCCCCGCAGAGCCGAGGCGAGGGCGTCGACCACGCCCTCCGGCACGAGGTCCCCCACGTCCCCGCCGTGGCGGGCGACGTCCTTGACGAGCGAGGACGCGATGTGGGCGAGGGCCGGGTCGCCGGTCACGAAGACAGTTTCGACCCGCGTGAGGTGGCGGTTCATGAGCGCCATGGGGACCTCGGCGTCGTAGTCCGCCCCGCCGCGCAGGCCCTTGACGATAGCCGCGGCACCGACGTCACGGCAGAAGTCCACGAGCAGGCCGGGGACGACGGCGACCTCCACACCGTCGATCTCCGCGAGCGCGGCACTCGCGAGGCGCACGCGCTCGTCGAGGTCGAGCAGCGGGGACTTGCCGGCGTTCTGCGCGACGCCCACGACCACCCGGTCGAACAAGGAGCGCGCGCGGCGCACGACGTCGAGGTGGCCGATAGTCACGGGGTCGAAGGAGCCCGGGCACACGGCGGTCGTCATGGCACCCACCGTACCCGCGCAGCGTTCACCGCGTCCCGAGGGGCGGTCCTCGACGAGGTCAGTCGTCGGCGGGGAGCCGGGTGCGCGCGAACCACACGGCGGTGTCCCCGTACGTGCGGCCGCCGAGCTCGACGAGCCCCGCGGGCCACGCAGGCTCCGGGCTGCGCGCGGAGCGTTCGACCACGACGACGGCCTGCGGGGCGAGCGAGGGCACGACGCCGGCGAGCACCGCGGCGAGCTCGCCGTCCTCCAGGTCGTAGGGCGGGTCGAGGAGCACGAGATCCCAGGGCTCGGGCGAGATGGCCTGCACGAAGCGCTCGGCCTTGGCGGCGACGACGTCGACCTGCTCGGCGAACCCGAGGTTCGCGGCGTTGCGCCGGCACACCTCGACGGCGTCCTTGCTCGACTCGACGAGCGTGACCCGCTCCGCACCGCGGCTCGCGGCCTCGAGGCCGACGGCGCCGGACCCGGCGTAGAGGTCGAGGACGTTGGCGCCGACGACGATCCCCTGGTGCTCGAGCCGCGAGAAGAGAGCCTCGCGCACCCGGTCGCTCGTCGGGCGCGTCCCCGCGCCCGGCACCTGAAGGGTCCGCCCACCTGCACTGCCTGCCACGATCCGAGTCACGGCGCCAGGGTATCCGCTCGCGAGCTACGTCCGTTCGAGGTACTGCTCCCGGCCCGGGGTGAGGGCGTCGATCGCGTGGCGCAGGTCACCGAACTCCGCGAGCGCAGGTCCCGTCGACACGACGCGCTCCGCCTCGTCGCGCGCCTTGACGAGGATCTCGACGTCCCGCGTGACCCGCAGCAGCCGCAACGAGGAGCGGGCGCCGGACTGCGCGGCGCCGAGCACGTCGCCCTCGCGACGCAGCTCGAGGTCGGTGTTGGCGAGCTCGAAGCCGTCGCGAGTGCTCGCGAGCGCCTCGAGGCGCGCCGCCGCGTCGCTGTCCGGGGGCGCGTGGGAGACGAGCAGGCACACCCCGGGGCGCTCCCCACGGCCGATGCGGCCGCGCAGCTGGTGCAGCTGGGAGATGCCGAAGCGATCGGCGTCGAGCACCACCATCGCGGTGGCCTCCGCGACGTCGACCCCGACCTCGACGACGGTCGTGGCCACGAGCACCGGGGCCTCCCCCGACGCGAAGCGGGCCATGGCCCGGTCCTTCTCCGCGGCGGAGAGTCGACCGTGCAGCACCTCGACCTCGGGGAAGCCCGGCATCGCCCGGAGCTCGGCGGCGACGTCGTGGACGGCCCGCAACGGGGGTCGCGGGGCTGCGAAGGCGAGCTCGCCGTCGTCGAGGGTGACGTCGGGCCCGCCGTCGTCGCCGCCGTCGTCCCCACCGGGTCCGTCGCCCTCGATGCGCGCACACACGACGTACGCCCTGCCGCCGCCGCGCACCTCTTCGGCGACGCGCTGCCACGTACGCGCGAGCCACACCTCGTTGTCGGCGGGCACGACGTGCGTCACGACGTCGGCTCGGCCCGCCGGCAGCTCGGCGAGCGTCGAGATCGCGAGGTCACCGAACACGGTCATCGCGACCGTGCGCGGGATGGGGGTCGCCGTCATGACGAGCAGGTGGGGCACTCGCTCGGCCCGCGAGCGCAGGGCGTCGCGCTGCTCGACGCCGAACCGGTGCTGCTCGTCGACCACCACGAGCCCGAGGTCGGCGAACTCGACGGACTCCGAGAGCAGGGCGTGCGTCCCGACGACGATGCCCGCCGAGCCGTCGGCCATCGCGGCGAGCGCCTCGCGCCGGGCGGCTGCACCCTGGGAGCCCGTGAGGAGCACCACGCGCGTCGCGTGCTCCGGCGCGCCGAGCTCTCCCCCGCGGGCGAGCGGGCCGAGGAGCGCCTCGAGGGAGCGCAGGTGCTGGGCGGCGAGCACCTCCGTGGGCGCGAGGATCACCGCCTGCGCCCCGGCGTCGACCACCTGCGCCATGGCCCGCACGGCGACCACCGTCTTGCCGGAGCCCACCTCGCCCTGCAGCAGACGTTGCATGGGCCGCGAGCGCGCGAGGTCTGCCTTGATCTCCTCGCCCACGACGTGCTGTCCCGCCGTGAGCGTGAACGGCAGCGCTGCGTCGAACGCCGCGAGCAGCCCGTCCTCGCGCTCGGGGCGTGGCGTGGCCTGCCACTCGAAGGCGATCGCGCGACGGCGGACGAGGGCCGCCTGCAGCACGAACGCCTCCTCGAAGCGGAAGCGAAGGGTGGCCACCTCCACCTGGGACATGGACCGCGGCTGGTGGATCTGCCGCAGCGCGTCGAGGACGCCCAGCAGGCCGTGGCGCTCCCGCACGTCGTCGGGCAGGGGCTCGAGGAGCTCGTCCTCGCTCGCGCTGGAGAGCACCGTGTCGATCGCCTTCTGGATCCGCCAGCTCGGGGCCTTGGCGCTCGCGGCGTAGATCGGGATGGGGCGGGCCGCCTCCTCGAGCGTGTTGGCACCCTCGTCGATGTCCTCGCCGAAGAACTTCGCGTCCGGGTGGGCCAGCTGCAAGCGGTCGCGGTAACGGTTGACCGTGCCCTGGAAGAGGCCGGAGCGGCCCGGCGCGAACCGCTCCTCGAACCAGCGCGCAAGGTTCTTGCCGCGCCCGCCCTTGGGCGTGAAGAACGTCAGGTCGAGGTGACGCCGGCCGTCGGTGATGACGGCGTTGACGATGAAGGCGCCCGCTCGCGTGGAGCGCACCGTCGTGGACTCGATGCGGGCGAGCACCGTGACGTGCTCGCCGATCCGCAGGCCCTCGAGCTGAGTGAGGCGACCCGGCTCGGCGTAGCGACGCGGGTAGTGGCGCAGCAGGTCGTGGACCGTGTGGATGTCGAGCGTCGCGAGGGCCTTGGCTGACGCCGGACCCACACGGCGACCGAGCTCGACGGAGCGTGGGTCGGGACCCACGTCACTCACGCGACCCCCACCACGAGCACGGCGTCGTCACGACCCGACTCGAGCGCGAGGAACTCTCCCGCCCCGGCCGTGAGCGCCGCCGCCTCGAGCTCGGCCAGGAGCCCCGAGGCGACGAGGGACCCGTGGAGCACCGCGACGAGCTCGGCGTCGGTCGCCGCGACGGTCCGCACGCGCGCGACCGCGTCGGTAGGGAGCGCGCCGGGTGCGCCGTCGTCGGCGGATCCCTCCGCGTCGAGACGACCGCCGTCGACCGCAGAGCCTGCGTCCCCGACCGCAGCGCCTGTGCCCCCGAAGATCTCGGTCCGGGCGGCCGCCGCAGCCTCCCGCAGGGCACGCTCGGCCTCGGCCGGTCCCGCGAAGTCACCCGCGACGAGAGCCCCGAGCGTGAGCACGGCATGGAGCCCGTCGCGCGCCTCGAGCACGCCGACGCGTGGGTCCTGAGCGGCGAGGCGGCGCGCGGCGGCGAGCGTCCCGGGGTCGTCGGCGATGACGACGACGCGGTCGGCGCCGGTGTCCGTGACGGCCCGGGCGAGCTCGGCGGGCGTGACGGGCGGGGTGGACGGGACGTGGACCACGGCACCCGTGCGGGCCACCTGGGTGAGGAGCCCCGGTTCAGCCACCGCGGCGACGACGCCGAGCCCTCCCGGCACCGCGTCCCCCGCGTGCAGAGCGAGGTGGCGCACCACGATCTGGCGCTGCGGACCGAGCTCCGCCGCCGCGAGGGCCAAGGACGGGGAGTCCGTGTGCACGTGGGCCTGCCACACGCCGCCGGCGCCGACGACGGCGACCGACTCGCCGAACCGCCCGAGCGCAGCACGTAGCCGGGCCCCGTGGTCCCCCACCGCGTGGAGCAGGAACATGAGCTCGAACTCGCCGTCGGCCCCCGCTTGCGGTGCGCACGCGAGGTCCGGTGCGGCGATCTCCGTGCGCTCGGGCGCGACGAGCCCTCCGGCGAGGGCGCCGGAGCGGGCCGGGCGTTCGCCCGTGACGGCCTCGACGAGGGCCTCGAGAAGGACGACGAGGACGCTCGCGCCCGCGTCGACGACGCCGGCCTCCGCCAGGACGGGCAGCTTCTCGGGACTGCGCCGGGTCTCCTCGCGGGCGGCGTCGAGGGCCGCCTGGCACACGTCCGCGAGCTCTCCGCCGCCCTTGGCGGCGCGGCGGGCGTGCTTGGAGGAGCTCTTGGTCGCGGACAGCACGGTGCCGCGCACGGGGACGGCCACCGCCCCGCGAGCGGCCCGGTGCCCCGCCCGCAGGGCGCGCGAGAGCTTGCCCGGGCCCACGTCGTCGGGCGCGGACTCCGCGAGGAACTCGGCCATGCCGCCCACGAACTGGCTGATGATGACCCCGGAGTTGCCGCGGGCGGAGACGAGCGCCCCGCGCGCGAAGGCGGTGAGCACCTCGGCGACCCCGCGCCCGGCGTCGAGCCCGGCCACCGCATCGAGCCCGCCCGAGACGGTCAGGAGCGAGTTCGTCCCCGTGTCGGAGTCCGCGACGGGGAAGACGTTGATGGAGTTGATCCAGGCGTGCTGCTCGTCGAGGCGTGCCGCGGCGAGCCGTGCCCACCGCGTCGCGGCGGCGCCGTCGAAGCGCTCCACACACCCTCCCGTCCAGACGTCGTAGGATTCCTAGCCTGCCCCACGCGGGTGACAACCGGGCTCGCATTTGGGCACGGGGCATCCGATCGGCTAGTCTGTCCAGGTTGCCCGGCACGCGCCGAGCACCGCCGCGCGGACATGAAGGCCCGCGGCACACCCCAGACGATGACAGCGCCGCCCCGCGGCGTGCCAAGTACCAGGAGAGTTGACGTGGCTGCGAACTGCGAGATCTGCGGCAAGGGTCCCGGCTTCGGGCACACCATCTCGCACTCCCACATCCGCACGAAGCGGCGCTTCAACCCCAACATCCAGCGCGTGCGCGCCGTGGTGGCAGGGACGCCCAAGCGCCTCAACGTGTGCACCTCGTGCCTCAAGGCCGGCAAGGTCCAGCGCGCCGTCTGACGTCGCCTTTCGCACTCCGCGAAAGACTGACCTGCCCGAGCGGCTGCGCCCCGGGCGAAGATTTGGCATGGTGGCTGTCATGGCCGATACCCAGGGCGACGTGATCATCCGGCAAGCGCAGATCGCGGACGCCCCGCAGATCGCCCGGGTACATATCGCCTCCTGGCAAGAGGCGTACGCGGGCATCGTCCCCGACGATGTGCTCGACAACCTCGACGTCGCCCGCCGCGAGGAACAGTGGCGCGACCTCCTCGAGCGTGGCCCTCGCGAGAGCCTGCGGACGTGGCTCGCCGAGGTCGACTCCGACGTCGTGGGCTTCGGCTCGTTCGGCCCGAGTCGCGACGAGGACGCCGATCGCCGCACCTCCGAGATCTACTCGATCTACCTCCTGCCCTCCGCGTGGGGGCGCGGTGTCGCGCGCGAGCTGATGCGCACGTTGCTCGCCGAGCCCGAGGCGAACGACCCCATCACGCTGTGGGTGCTCGCCGACAACGAGCGTGCGCGCCACTTCTACCGCCGCCACGGCTTCGCGCCGGACGGGACGGAGCGGATGGAGTCCTTCGGCGGCTCCCAGCTCCTCGAGGTCCGCTACCGCCGCGGCTGATGTGTAGCAGTCGCTAGGACTCCCCGCCGAAGTGGTCGTAGCCGGGTGAGCCGCCGTGCTCGCGGCCGTCGACGAGCACCCGCGGATCCCCCGCTGCGTCGAGCACGCGGCCGACGACGACGAAACCCGGTGGCACCGCGCCCTCGGGGAAGGTAGCGAGCAGGCCGTGGTCCTCGCCGCCCGTGAGCACCCACGTGAGCGGGTCGGTCCCGAGCGCGCGTGCGGCCGCAGCGAGCGGTGCGGTGTTCGGCTCGAGCGCCTCGGTGCTGATGTCGATCCGCACACCGGAGGCCCGGGCGACCCGGCCGGCGTCGCGCAGCAGTCCGTCGGAGACGTCGATCATGGCGCGTGCGCCCGCCCCGGCCGCGACCGGTCCGAGCTCGAGCGGTGGCGTGGGCCGCAGGTAGGAGCCGACGAGCTTCGCGTGGTCGACGGTGGTCGGGTGGGCGCCGTCGTCGGCCTCGTTGCCGTCGTCGAACCCCCGCCCCTCGGTGCTGCGCCCACCGGCGCCGTCGTCGGCTGTGAGCAGTGCGAGCCCCGCCGCGGCGCGCCCGAGCGTTCCCGCGAGGGCGAGCACGTCCCCCGGCCGGGCGCCGTCGCGTCGGACGGGTTCGCGTCCCTGCAGGTCACCGTGGACCGTGACGGCCACGACCACCGCGTCACCGCCCGCCAGGTCGCCGCCCACGACGCCGACGCCGTGCGGGGAGCATGCCGCAGCGAGGCCTCGGGCGAGATCGAGCACCCAGTCGACCTCGACGTCGCCCGGGAGCACGAGGCCGACGACGATCGCCGTGGGTCGCGCCCCCATCGCCGCGACGTCCGCGAGGTTCTGGGCGGCCGCTCGCCAGCCGAGATCGGCCCCGGTGCCCCAGCCTCGGCGGAAGTGACGGCCCTCCACGAGGACGTCGGTCGACACCACCACGCGTCCGTCCGGCGCGGCGAGCACAGCGGCGTCGTCGCCCGGGCCGAGCAGCGTGGCCGTGCCGGCAGGCAGGAGCGGGAAGACGCGAGACAGGAGGGCGTCCTCGCCGACGTCGGCCACCCGCTCGGTGTTGGCAACCGGCTCGGTCTTGGCCACGTGCTCGGCCTGGGCCACCCGCTCGGTCGGGGCTACGGGCTCCGCATGGGCCACGTGCTCGGTCTCGCTCACCCCGCGAGACTAGTCCGGGATACGGTGCGGGGGTGGTCACGCTCCGCCCGTCCTTCCGCCCCGGCGCTCTGCCGCTGATCCTCGCGGCAGCCCTCACGCTCGCCGGCTGCGCGGGTCCCGTCGTGTCCGTGCCGGTGGCCCCCGAGGCGCACCACCCGGACTGCGCCCGCATCGTCCTCGCGCTCCCCGAGGTGCTCGACGGTCAGCCACGGCACACCACGTCCTCCCAGGCCACACGCGCGTGGGGCGACCCGCGCGACGCCGTCACGCTGCGCTGCGGCGTGCCGGTCCCCGCTCCGACCACCCAGACGTGCACGACGGCGGACGACCTGCGCGGTCACGCCGTCGACTGGGTCTCGGTCGAGGACGCGTCGGGCTGGACCTTCACGACGTACGGCCGCCACCCGGCCGTCGAGGTGTTCGTGCCCGCGACGGTGGCAGCCCAGCGCTCGACGTCGTTCCTGCTCGACCTGGGCCCGGCCGTCTCGCAGGTCCCCGCGACCCGCGCCTGCATCGGCCTGACCGACTTCTGACCCGAGCCAGTCAGCGCAGGCCCGTGGGCCGTTCCAGGGCGAGCTGGATGAGCTCGTGGACGAGGTGCGGGTAGTCGATGCCCGAGCGCTCCCACATCCGCGGGTACATCGAGATGGGCGTGAAGCCCGGCATCGTGTTGATCTCGTTGACGATGACGTCGCCCTCGTCGGTGACGAAGACGTCGACGCGGGCGAGGCCCTCGCACCCGACGGCCTCGAACGTGCGCCGCGCGAGGTCCTGCACGCGGTCGATGACGACCTCGGGCAGGTCGGCGGGGCAGATGAGGTCGACGTTGCCCTCGTCGAGGTATTTCGCCTCGAAGTCGTAGAACGTGTGGCCGCCGCCGTGCACCCGGATCTCACCCGGCAGCGAGACCCGCGGCAGCTCGCCGTGGCGCCCACCGAGCACCGCGCACTCGATCTCCCGTCCGTCGATCGCCGCCTCGACGATGACCTTCGGGTCGTGCTCGCGCGCGGTGTCGATCGCGGCACCGAGGTCGTCGAGGGACGTGACGCGCGTGATGCCGAGGCTCGAGCCCGCGCGGGCCGGCTTGACGAAGACGGGCAGCCCCAGCTTCGCGACCGTCTCGACCCACGTGGCGCTGTGCCGCTCCCACTCCCCCGGCGGGATCACTGTGTAGGGGCCCACGGGGATGCCCTGGCCGGCGAGCACGAGCTTCATGAACTGCTTGTCCATGCTCACCGCGCTCGCGAGCACGCCCGCACCGACGTAGCGCACTCCGGCGAGCTCGAGCATGCCCTGCAGGGTGCCGTCCTCGCCGTAGGGGCCGTGCAGCAGCGGGACGACGACGTCGATGCGTCCCAGCTCGCGCAGCTCACCGCCGAGGGACTGGGGGGCCAGCGTGCCGTCGTCGGACACGTCCTTGCCCGACACGTCGGTGCCCGGTGCCCCGCCGTCGGACACTGCGCCCTCGGACCCGCCACCGCCGGCCGTCTCCGGGATGACGCGCGCGATCGCCGGGTCGCCCGCCTGCGGCAGGATGACGCGGCCCGCGATGTCCTCGACCTCGGGCAGCACGCCGTCGACGATCGCCCACCGGTCGGGGTCGTCGGAGACCTCCACCCAGCGCCCGGTGCGCGTGATGCCTACCGCGAGCACGTCGTAGCGCTCCCGGTCCAGGGCGCGCAGCACACCGCCGGCGGTCACGCAGGAGATGGAGTGTTCGCCCGAGACGCCCCCGAAGAGGACAAGGACGCGGGGCCGGTGCGGTTGCGCGTTCATCGCCCGAAACCCTACCTGGGACGGGCCGTCGCGACGGGCGTGCCGGGCGCTAGTCTTCGCACGTGCACGATGAGAACCTGGACCCCGCCACGTTCGTCGTCGCGGCCGGGCGGCCGGACCGCGTGCAGGGGAACCCGGTCAACCCGCCCGTGACGTTCACCTCGACGTACGTCTCCACGGGTGTGCCGACCCCCGGCGAGCCGCTCTACGCCCGGATCGACAACGAGACCTGGCACCCCTTCGAGGAGGTGCTCGGCGCGCTCGAGAGGGCCGACGGCGCGGCGCTGCTGTTCTCCTCCGGCATGGCGGCGATCGCCGCGGCGATGAGCGTCGTGCCCGCGGGCGGGCGGCTCGTGATCGCCCGGCACGCCTACCAGGTGGCCCTCGCCTTCGCCCACGACCTCGGCGAGCGGTACGGCGTCGACGTCGTGCTCGTCGACATCGACGACACCCCGACCGTCGAGGCTGCGCTCGGCACCGGTGCCGACCTGCTGTGGGTCGAGTCGCCCACCAACCCGATGCTCGAGGTCGCGGACCTGCCCGCTCTCGTCGCGGCGGCCCACGCGAGCGGCACCCTCGTGGGCGTCGACAACACGTTCGCGACACCGCTCGCACAACGCCCCCTCGAGCACGGCGCGGACATCGTGGTGCACTCCGTCACGAAGGCGCTCGCGGGCCACAGCGACGTCGTGCTCGGCGCCCTCGCGTGCCGCACGGCCGAGCTGCGCGAGCGCATGCACGCCTACCGCACGCTCCACGGCAACATCGCCGGGCCGCTCGAGGCGTGGCTCGCGCTCCGAGGGCTGCGCACGCTCGCCCTGCGCGTCGAGCGCTCACAGGCCAACGCACTCGAGCTCGCGGCCCGTCTCGCGGAGCACCCCGACGTCGTCGAGGTCCGCTTCCCCGGCCTCCCGGGCGACCCGGGCCACGCGCGCGCGGCCGCCCAGATGTCGGGCTTCGGCTCGCTCCTGGGCATCCGGCCCAGCGGGGGTCTCGCGGCGGCCGACGCCGTGACCCGCGCCGTGCGGCTGTGGGTGCCGGCGACGAGCCTCGGCGGCGTCGAGTCGACCCTGGAGCGCCGGCGCCGGTTCGCCACGGAGTCGCTCACCGTGCCCGAGGACCTCGTCCGCCTGAGCGTGGGGATCGAGTCCGTCGAGGACTTGTGGGAGGACCTCGACCAGGCGCTGCGCGCCGCCCACGCGTGACCCAGGTCCTGCTCGCGTTCGTCGGCGCGACCCTCGTCATCGTCATCTCGCCCGGCCCGGACACGCTCCTCGTGCTGCGCAACGCGGCGGCGGGCGGGCGCCGGGCCGCGGCGTGGACCACGGTGGGAATCCTCGTGGGCGGGCTCGCGTGGATGGCCGCCGTCGTCGCCGGTCTCGCCGCGCTCGTCCGCTCGAGCGAGGCCGTGTACGACTCGCTGCGCTACCTCGGTGCCGCCTACCTCGCCTACCTCGGGGTGCGCTCGCTCGTCGACTGGTGGCGCACGCGCGACATGCGGGTGCCCGTGTTCGGCGGCGGGGCGTCCGGTGGTCAGGATGGGGCCGACGACGGCGGACCTCGGCGGGCCGTGACGCCGCACGCCGCTGTCGCGACGGGTGCCGGCGCCAGTGCCGAAGCCCTCGTCGGCGGCGAGTCGTGGTGGCCTTGGGCGCGGCAGGGGCTCTTCACGAACCTGCTCAACGCGAAGCTCGGTGCGTTCCTCGTCGCGTTCTTCCCTCAGTTCACGCTCCCGGGTCTCAGCCCGGTGGTCGGGAACGTGGTGCTCGCGACGATCTTCTGGGTGATCGCGCTCGCGTGGTATGTCGCGATGCTCGTGGCGATCGGTCGGCTCGGCCCGTGGCTCGCGCGGGCGGGTGTGCGGCGCGGCATCGGCGGGCTCAGCGGGGTGATCCTCGTCGCGATGGCCGTGGTGGTCGCCGTCGGCCACTGACCGCCGTCGGGCTCTGACCGCCGTCGGGCTCTGACGGCCTTCGGGCACCGCGCTCCTGCTCTCCCGCAACCCCGCCAGCATCACGCTGAACGATTGCGTGCGTGTGACGCACGCAATCGTTCAACATCATCCGCGGGGGCGGGGACCGGCCGCGGTCGTGGATGCGCGGGCGGGCGAGGGTTAGCGGCGCTCGTCCTTGCGGGGGCGGGCGAGCAGGCGCGGGGCGAGGTCCTCGACGGCGATGAGCCCTGCGAGCACCTCGTAGACGGCGTCCGTGATGGGCATCTCCACACCCACCGACGCGGCGAGCTCGCGGACGGACTGGGCGGACTTGACGCCCTCCGCCGTGCCGCCCGTGGCCGCGGTCGCCTCCTCGAGCGTGAGCCCGCGGCCGATGTGCACGCCGAGCGTGTGGTTGCGCGAGAGGGGTGAGGCGCACGTGGCCACGAGGTCCCCCATCCCGGCGAGTCCCGGGAACGTGCCGGCGTCGGCCCCGAGGGCGAGTCCCAGGCGGGTGATCTCCGCGAGGCCGCGCGTGATGACCGTGGCCATCGTGTTGTAGCCGAGGCCGCGGCCCTGCGAGATGCCGACCGCGAGCGCGATGACGTTCTTCACGGCGCCGCACAGCTCGACACCCGTGACGTCGGAGTTCGTGTAGGGCCGGAAGTACGGGTTGGCGCACGCACGTGCGACGAGCTCCGCTGCGGCGATGGACGTCGAGGCGACGACGGTGGCCGTGGGCTGGTGCACGGCGATCTCGCGCGCGAGGTTGGGGCCGGAGACCACGGCGATGCGCTCGTCCGGCAGGTTCAGGGACTCGGCGAGCACCTGGCTCATCCGGCGGTCGGTCTCGAGCTCGACGCCCTTCATGAGCGAGACGACGACGGCGTGCGCCTCGAGCAGCTCCGCGAAGGGGGTGAGCGTCTCGCGTGCGCGCTGGGACGGGACCGCGACGAACACGAGGTCCGCCCCCCGCAGGGCCGCGACGGCGTCCGTGGTCGCTCGGACCTGCTCGGGGAGGTTGACTCCGGGCAGGTAGGCGGAGTTGCGGTGCTCGCGCTCGATCTGGGCGCACACCTTCTCGCTGCGGCCCCACAGCACGACCTCGTGGCCGGCGTCGGCGAGGACCGCCGCGAACGTGGTGCCCCACGCCCCGGAGCCGAGGACGGCGGTGCGCAGCGCGCCCGGCTCGCTCATGGCAGCTCCGGCTTCGTCGCGTGGTCGCCGCCGATCTCCTTCGCGATGTCCGGCGAGCGGCGCGAGTCGAAGCGGTGGGCGGGCGGCTGCTCGCCCCGGACCTCCGCGAGGAGGGCGGTGATGGCACCCATGACGCGCTCGGTCGCCTCGCGCAGCACGAGGGCGTCGAGCGGCTTGCCGTACAGGTCATCGAGGTCGACCGGCGGCCCGGCCACCACGGTCTGGAGCTTGCGGGGGAAGGGTCGTGGCAGCTTGCCGTAGCGAGGCATGAGGGCGTCGGCGCCCCACTGGGCGATCGGGATGACGGGCGCCCTGCTCTGCAGCGCGAGCCGCGCAACACCGGTCTTGCCGACCATGGGCCACAGGTCCGGGTCACGGGTGAGCGTGCCCTCGGGGAAGACCGCGACGCACTCCCCGTCGCGCAGCGCGTCGAGAGCGGCGTCGAGGGACTCTCCGGCGCGCGAGGTGTTCCGGTACACGGGGATCTGGCCCGAGGCCCGCAGCACGGAGCCCACGAAGAACACCTTGAACAGCGGCGCCTTGGCGAGGATGCGGGGCGCGAAGCCGTTGTCGTACAGGTAGTGCGCCGTGGTGAGCGGGTCGACGTACGACATGTGGTTGGCCGCCGCGATGAAGCCGTGGTCCCGGGGCAGGTGCTCCGTTCCTGACCAGGCACGACGGGTCACCGCGAAGAGCACCGGTCGGATGATGTTCGCGATGATGCGGTAGGCGCGGTTCGCGCGGGCGGGGTGGGACACGGGAACCGATCCTAGCCGCCGGGCCTCGCGAGCGGGCCGACCCCGGGGTGCGCCGTCGTCGTCCTCATCCCCGCTCGAACTCGGCGCCGAGCGACGTGAGCTTGTCCGCGAAGTGCTCGTAGCCGCGGTCGATGATACCGATGCCGCGCACCGCCGAGCGTCCCTTCGCCGCGAGCGCGGCGATGAGGTAGCTGAAGCCGCCACGCAGGTCCGGCACCTCGACGTCCGCCGCGCCGAGCGGCGTGGGGCCGGAGACGACGGCCGAGTGGTAGAAGTTGCGCTGCCCGAACCGGCACGGGCGGCCACCGAGGCACTCCTTGTAGACCTGGATCGTGGCGCCCATCCCCCGCAGCGCCTCGGTGAAGCCGAAGCGGTTCTCGTACACCGTCTCGTGCACGATCGACAGCCCCTTGGCCTGCGTGAGCGCGACGACGAGCGGCTGCTGCCAGTCCGTCATGAAGCCGGGGTGGACGTCCGTCTCGAGCACGATGGGCTTGAGGTCGCCGCCGGGGTGGAAGAACCGGATGCCGTCGTCGTCGATCTCGAAGCCGCCACCCACCTTGCGGAACGTGTTGAGGAACGCCGTCATCTCGGGCTGCTGCGCGCCGCGTACGTAGACGTCGCCGCGCGTCGCGAGGGCGGCCGAGGCCCAGGACGCCGCCTCGATGCGGTCGGGCAGCGCCGTGTGCGTGAAGCCCGTGAGCCGGTCGACACCCTCGATGCGGATCACCCTGTCGGTGTCGACGGAGATGATGGCGCCCATCTTCTGCAGCACGTTGATGAGGTCCATGATCTCGGGCTCGATCGCGGCGCCGGAGAGCTCCGTGATGCCCTCGGCGCGCACCGCGGTGAGCAGGAGCTGCTCGGTCGCGCCGACGGACGGGTACGGCAGCGTGATCTTCGTGCCGTGGAGGCCACGCGGGGCGCGCAGGGCGAGGCCGTCCGCGCGCTTGTCCACGACGGCGCCGAACTGGCGCAGGATGTCGAGGTGGTAGTTGATGGGCCGGTCCCCGATGCGGCAACCGCCGAGGTCGGGGATGAAGGCCTCGCCGAGCCGGTGCAGCAGCGGCCCGCAGAACAGGATGGGGATGCGGCTCGAGCCGGCGTGCGCGTCGATGTCCGCGACGTGCGCCTGCTCGACGGCGGAGGAGTCCAGGTGGAGCGTCCCGCCCGCGGCGTCGGCCCCCACGGCGACGCCGTGCAGCTCGAGCAGTCCCGTGACGACGGCGACGTCGCGGATCTGCGGCACGTTGCGCAGCTCGCTCGGCGTCTCCCCGAGGAGGGAGGCCACCATGGCCTTGGACACGAAGTTCTTGGCACCGCGCACGGTGATCTCGCCGTGCAGAGGGTTGCCGCCGTCGACGTAGAGGAGGTCGCTCATGGTCCCATCGTCGCGCACGCCGGGCGGAGGGCGCTCGCGCGACTCACTGTCGGTCGTGCGTCCTAGGGTGGACGGCATGCGATTCGGATTCGTGGGCAGCTATGGCGGCGCGGCGCAGATGGTCGAGATCGGCCGCGCGACGGAGGAGCACGGCTGGGACGGATTCTTCTCGTGGGACGGCATCTCCCTGACGAGCGTCTCGGAGTGGGCCGGTGCCCCGCTGTCCCAGGTGGACACGTGGGACCCGTTCACGCTCCTCGGCGTCGTGGCGTCCCAGACCTCCCGCGTGCGGCTCGGCGCCATCGTGTTCGCGGTGCCGCGTCGCGAACCGTGGAAGCTCGCGCGCGAGGTCCTCACCGTGGAGCACCTCTCGCAAGGTCGCCTCGTGCTCCCGGTGGGCATCGGCGTGCCCGACGACGCCGCGGTCGCGGGCGTACGCGGCGGCCTCGCGACCGTCCGGGACCGCGCCCGGGCGATGGACGAGAGCCTCGACTTCCTCACCAAGGCTTGGACCGGCGAGGTGTTCGCGCACGACGGCGAGCACTACGGCATCACCGACGTGCAGTTCGTCCCCCGACCCCTGCAGCGCCCGCGCGTCCCCGTGTGGCCCGTCGGGGTGTGGCCGGCGCCGCGCTCGATGCGCCGGGCGGCCCGCTGGGACGGGGTCATGCTGCAGCGCGGGGCGGGGTCGGACGGCGAGGGCACGCTGCGACCCGACGAGGTCGCTGACGCCGTCGCGTGGCTGCGCACCGAGCGGGAGCGGCTGCGGTCCGAGGGGGCCGAGCTGCCCGAGGTGTTCGACGTCGTCGTCGAGGGCGAGCTGCCGGCAGACCGCGACGACGCCGGTGAGCTGGCCCGGGCTTACGCCGAGGCCGGTGCCACCTGGTTCATCGAGGCGTACTGGCGGCCCGAGACGGCTACCCCTGAGTTCCAGCTCGACCGGGTGCGCTCCGGTCCACCGCGCGTGTCGTGACCACCCGGGCCGTGTCCTGACTACCCGGACGACCCCGCCGGTTCCGTGACGAGGTTGACCAGGCGTGGAGGTCGCACCACGGTCCGAAGCACGCCACGGCCCGCCAGGGCGCGTCGGGCACCGGGCGCGGCCAGTGCCAGGGCGAGCAAGTCCTCTCCGGAGACGTCGCGCGGCACGCTCAGCCGCTCACGGACCTTGCCGTCCACCTGCACGATCGCGACCTCCTCCTCGACGGCGACGAGCTCCGGGTCCACCTGGGGCCAGCGCGCCGTCGCGACGGACGGCGCGTGGCCCAGCCGTTCCCACATCTCCTCCGCGGTGTAGGGGGCGAACAGGCTCAGCACCACGGCGACGGTCTCGGCCGCCTCGCGCACCGGCGCGACCCCCGGTCCCGGGCCGCTGTCGATCGCCCGGCGGGTCGCCGTCACGAGCTCCATCAACCGGGCGACCGCGACGTTGAGTCGGCGGTCGTCGATCAGGGTGCCCACGTCGTGGACCGTACGGTGGGTGACACGGCGCAGCTCGCTCGCGTCCGTGGCCGGGTCGGACGACGGACCGTCCGAGACCGCGGACGCCGCGGCGACGTCGTCGGCGATGCGCAGCGCGCGGTCGAGGAAGCGCTGCATGGCGCCGGGGTTGACGTCCGCCCAGTCGAGATCGGCCTCCGGCGGCCCGGAGAACACGATGGCCAGCCGTACGGCATCCACACCGTGCAGGTCGAGCTGCTCGCCCAGGTCGACCCCGTTGCCGAGCGACTTGCTCATCGACCTGCCCTCGTTGATGACCTGACCCTGGTTGACGAGCGTGGCGAAGGGCTCCTCGACGCCGATCACACCGAGATCCGCGAGCACCTTGGTGATGAACCGCGAGTACAGCAGGTGCAGGATCGCGTGCTCGGCGCCGCCGACGTACACCGCTGCCGGCAGCCACCGCCGGGCTGCCTCCGGGTCGACCGGCCCGCCCGTGAACCCGGGCGAGCAGTACCGCACGAAGTACCAGGACGAGTCGACGAACGTGTCCATCGTGTCCGTGTCGCGCCGGGCAGGTCCACCGCAGCGGGGACACGCGGTGCTGACCCACGCGGTCGCGGCGGCGAGCGGCGAGGTGCCGCGCGGCAACAGCTCGTCGCCACCGAGCGGGGGCAGCACCACGGGCAGCTCGGCGTCGGGCACCGGGACCTCGCCGCAGTCCGCGCAGTGCACGATGGGGATCGGCGTGCCCCAGTACCGCTGCCGGGAGACCAGCCAGTCCCGCAACCGGTACGACACGGCGCGCTCCCCTCGTTCGTGGCTCTCCAGCCACGCGATCGCGTCGTCGGGCGGTGGTGCGCCTTCGGGCACCTCCCCTTTCGCGACTCCGTGCGCGGCCGCGAACGCGGCGTCACGTTCGTCCCGGGACGGCACGCCCATGACGACGCCCGTCCCGTACCCGGGGAGCACGTAGTCCGCCGCCCAGACCGGCACCAGGGCCCCCGTCTGCGGGTGGACGGCGTGGACACCCAGGAACACCCCGGACTTCGGCCGGTCGGTGCTCTTCCGGGCTATCTCGCTCAGCGAGGCGACGGTCTCGCGGTACACCGCGAGCGCGGCCTCCTGGCTCGGTGCGCAGAGCCTCGTCGCGACGGCGGACTCCGGGGCGACCGCGAGGAAGGTGACGCCCGGCAGCGTGTCGGGCCGCGTGGTGAACACCTCGAGCGTCTCGGCCGACTCGCCGTGCGCTGCGTCCTGCCCGGGTGAGCCGACGTCGAAACGCACCGTGGCGCCCGCCGAGCGGCCGATCCAGTGACGTTGCATCGTCAGCACCCGGTCCGGCCAGGCGTCCTCGATCGCGGCCATGTCATCGAGCAGGCGGTCCGCGTAGTCGGTGATCCGGAAGAACCACTGCACGAGCTCGCGCCGCGTCACCTCGGCGCCGCACCGCTCGCACCGACCCGCGACCACCTGCTCGTTGGCGAGCACCGTCTGGTCGCGGGGGCACCAGTTGACCGACGAGGGCGCACGGTAGGCCAGCCCTCGCTCGACCATGCGCAGGAAGAGCCACTGGTTCCAGCGGTAGTACTCGGGGTCGGAGGTGTGGATCCGGCGGGACCAGTCGAACGAGACCCCGTAGCGCCGGGCCGTGCGGGCCTGCTGGTCGATGTTCGCCTCGGTGTAGGCCGCGGGGCTCTGCCCGCTGCGGATGGCGGCGTTCTCCGCCGGCAGCCCGAAGGAGTCCCAGCCGATCGGGTTCATCACGTCGAAGCCCTGGAGCCGCCAGTACCTGGCGATCACGTCCTCGATCGCGAAGACCTCGGCGTGACCCATGTGCAGGTCGCCGGAGGGGTAGGGGAACATCGTGAGCACGTAGCGACGCTCCGTCGCTCCGTCGTCCTTGGCCCGGAACACCTCGAGGTGCTCCCAGGTCTGCTGCCACTTGGCTTCCACCTCGCGGCGCGCAGGCCGCCCGGCCTGACTGCTGTGCTGCGTCGTCGGTTCGTCCATCGTGTGCTCCTTGGTCGGGACCTGGTCCCGGGCACGAAAAGGCCCCTCACAGGGAGGGGCGGCCGCACCGGGTGTGCCCGAGGAGACGGGCCCGGTGCGGCTAGGTAAGGAGCTCCCGCAGCGAACGCATGCCACGAGCATAGCGAGCCGTCGCCGGGGCGCGCCAGGTCGTCACGACGGCACCCCCCGGCTACGCGTGGCGAGGATCTCGCTCCGTCACCACGGTGACGGAGCGCCGAGACTAGCCCTTGACAGGGACCTCGGGCGAGCCGAGCGGGACTACGGGCCGGGCGGCCTTGATCTCGACGGGCGGCAGGTGCTTCGCGGGCAGCGTCGTGGGGCGCCACGGCTCACGCCGCGCCTCGAAGGCCGTGATGTCGGGCTCGTGCTGGAGGGTCAGGCCGATGTCGTCGAGGCCTTCCATGAGGCGCCAGCGCGTGTAGTCGTCCACCTGGAACGGCGCGACGATGTCCGCGCACGTCACGGTGCGCGCGCCGAGGTCGACGGTCACCTCCGTGCCGGGGTTGTTCTCGAGGACCTTCCAGATGAGCTCGATGTCCTCGGGGCTCACGACGGCGGCGAGCAGCCCCTGCTTGCCGGAGTTGCCGCGGAAGATGTCCGCGAAGCGGGTCGAGATGACGACGCGGAAGCCGTAGTCCTTGAGGGCCCAGACGGCGTGCTCGCGCGAGGAGCCCGTGCCGAAGTCGGGACCGGCCACGAGCACCGAACCGGCCGCGTAGGCGTCCTTGTTGAGCACGAAGTCGGGGTCGCCGCGCCACGCCGCGAAGAGCGCGTCCTCGAAGCCCGTGCGTGTGACGCGCTTGAGGTAGACGGCGGGGATGATCTGGTCGGTGTCGACGTTGCTGCGGCGCAGCGGGACGCCGATGCCGGTGTGGGTGGTGAACTTCTCCATGGCTCTGGCTCCTCGGGTCTCAGGCGGGCTGCAGCTCGGTGACGCGGGCGTCGTCGTCGGCGAGGTCGGCGACGGAGGAGAGCGTCCCCCGGATCGCCGTGGCCGCCGCGACGAGCGGCGAGACGAGGTGCGTGCGGCCGCCCTTGCCCTGGCGGCCCTCGAAGTTGCGGTTCGACGTCGAGGCGCTGCGCTCCCCCGGGGCGAGCTGGTCGGGGTTCATGCCCAGACACATCGAGCAGCCGGCGTTGCGCCACTCGGCACCGAAGTCGAGGAACACCTTGTCGAGGCCCTCCGCCTCGGCCTGCAGACGCACGCGGGCCGAGCCGGGGACGACGAGCACGCGCAGGCTGTCCGCCTTGTGCTTGCCCTCGATGATCTCCGCGACGGCCCGCAGGTCCTCGATGCGGCCGTTGGTGCACGAGCCGATGAACACCGTGTCGACGGCGATCTCGCGCAGCGGCGTGCCGGGAGTCAGCGCCATGTACTCGAGCGCCCGCTCGGCGGCGAAGCGCTCGTTCTCGTCGGGGATGTCCACGGGGTCGGGGACCGTCGCGGAGAGCGGCAGGCCCTGGCCCGGGTTGGTGCCCCACGTGACGAAGGGCTCCAGGTCGTTCGCATCGAGCACGACCTCGACGTCGAACACGGCGTCCTCGTCGCTCTTGAGCGTGGACCAGTACTCGACGGCGGCGTCCCAGTCGGCTCCCTCGGGGGCGTGCGGGCGACCCTTGAGGTACTCGAAGGTCGTCTCGTCGGGGGCGATCATGCCCGCGCGCGCGCCCGCCTCGATCGACATGTTGCAGATCGTCATGCGCGCTTCCATCGACAGCGAGCGGATCGCCTCGCCGCGGTACTCGAGCACGTAGCCCTGGCCACCGCCGGTGCCGATCTTGGCGATGATCGCGAGGATGATGTCCTTGGCCGTCGTGCCGGGCTTGAGCTCGCCGTCGACCGTGATCGCCATCGTCTTGAACGGGGCGAGCGGGAGCGTCTGGGTCGCGAGCACGTGCTCGACCTCGCTCGTTCCGATACCGAAGGCAAGGGCGCCGAACGCGCCGTGCGTCGAGGTGTGGGAGTCGCCGCAGACGACGGTCAGGCCGGGCTGGGTCAGGCCGAGCTGGGGGCCGACGACGTGGACGATCCCCTGGTCCGCGTCCCCGAGGGAGTGCAGTCGGACGCCGAACTCCTTGGCGTTGTTGCGCAGCGTCTGGATCTGCGTGCGGCTCGTGGTGTCCGCGATGGGGCGGTCGATGTCGAGCGTCGGAGTGTTGTGGTCCTCCGTCGCGATCGTCAGGTCCGGCCGGCGCACCTGGCGCCCGGCGAGCCGCAGCCCCTCGAACGCCTGCGGGCTCGTGACCTCGTGAACGAGGTGGAGGTCGATGAAGAGGAGGTCGGGTGCGCCGTCCTCACCGCGGCGCACGAGGTGCGCCTCCCAGACCTTCTCCGCCAGCGTGCCAGCCATAACGGCCCCATTCCCTTCATGCGCTTCGCCCGAAAGTGCGAAGTTCTGAGCTTTCGTTGTCGTCAGACTTGCGTCTCATCCATCGAGACGGCAATATCGACCTATGGACAACTCTAGCGGAGTCGGCGTCCTCGACAAGGCCACTTCGGTGCTCAGCGCTCTCGAGTCGGGTCCCGCGACCCTCGCACAGCTCGTCGCTGCCACCCATCTTGCCCGTCCGACGGCCCATCGGCTTGCCGTCGCACTCGAGCACCACCGTCTCGTGGCACGCGATCTTCAGGGCCGGTTCGTGCTGGGGCCGCGCCTCGCCGAGCTCGCCACGGCCGCCGGGGAGGACCGCTTGCTCGCCGCCGCAGGGCCCGTGCTCTCGGCGCTGCGCGACCACACCGGGGAGAGCTCGCAGCTCTACCGCAGGCAGGGTGAGCAGCGCATCTGTGTCGCCGGCGCCGAACGACCCATGGGGCTGCGCGACTCGATCCCCGTGGGTTCGACCCTCACGATGCTCGCCGGCTCGGCGGCCCAGGTTCTCCTCGCGTGGGAGGAGCCGGACCGCCTGCACCGCGGGCTGCAGGGTGCCAAGTTCACGGCGACGATCCTGTCCGGCGTGCGCCGGCGCGGGTGGGCGCAGTCCGTCTCCGAGCGCGAGCCGGGTGTGGCGAGCGTCTCAGCGCCGGTGCGCGGGCCTTCGGGCCGCGTGGTGGCCGCCGTGTCGATCTCGGGTCCCGTGGAGCGCCTCTCGCGCCAGCCCGGGCGCATGCACGCCGCGGCCGTCGTCTCCGCCGCGAACCGCCTCACCGAGGTCCTGCGCCGCACCGTGGAGTAGGAGCGATCCCAGCGACCGCCGCGCCGGCAACGACGAAGGCCCGGTCACCGTGTGGTGACCGGGCCTCGCTCGTACCCCCAAGGGGATTTGAACCCCTGCTACCGCCGTGAGAGGGCGGCGTCCTAGGCCGCTAGACGATGGGGGCCAGGATGCGTTCTCGTCCCCGAAGGGATTCGAACGCGGAAACTCTACCTCATGTGTACGGCGTGCTTCACCTCGACGGATGACCCGTGAGGAGACTCACACCGCAGCGCTGGGGTACCAGGACTCGAACCTAGACTAAGTGAACCAGAATCACTCGTGCTGCCAATTACACCATACCCCATGGGGGTATAACTCCCGGTTTCGCACTGCTCCAGCCGAGGGTCGTACCGCCGGAGGACTCTACCTGAGCGCATGGGGCAGGTCCAACCACGCGCGAGACACCAGCCACGAGCAGCGAGACGAACCCCGGCGAGGGCTGGTTACCGGACCGTACGTCCCACTGTGGCACCCTAGCGCCGTGACAGTTCCCACCGGACCCGACCCGCGAGACCGCGCGAAGTCCTTCCAGCACGGCGCCCGCGAGTACCGCAAGGCACGGCCGGGCTACCCCCGCGAGGCCGTCGAGTGGCTCACGCCGGGCCCCGGTGCGCGCGTGCTCGACCTCGCCGCCGGCACCGGGAAGCTCACCGAGACCCTCGTGAAGCTGAACGGCCTCGACCTGGTCGCCGTCGAGCCCTCGGACGCCATGCGCGCCGAGCTCTGCGACGCGCTGCCCGAGGTGCGCGCACTGCCCGGTACCGCGGACGTGATCCCGCTGCCGGACGGCGACCGGGACGGCGTCGTCGTCGCCCAGGCCTGGCACTGGTTCGACCCCGCGACGGCCCTGCCCGAGATCGCCCGGGTGCTCCGACCCGGTGGGCGCCTCGGTGTCGTGTGGAACGTGCGCGACCACACGGTGGACTGGGTCGAGCAGTTCACGGAGATCATCCACCGCGGCGACAGCCTCGAGCCCAACCACGGACCACCGGTCCTCGACGACCACTTCGCCGACCTGGAGCACCGGACGTTCCGGTGGCACCAGACGATCCCGGCGAACGAGCTGCGCACCCTCGCCGCCTCACGCAGCCACCTGCTCACGCTCCCCGTCGAGACGCGCGACGAGCTGCTCGACGCGATCGACGAGCTCGTTGCCACCCACCCCGACCTCGTCGGCAACGAGACCCTCGTGCTGCCGTACCGCACCGAGTCCTGGCGGGCCCACCGCGTCTAGCCCTCGAGCCCGGAGAGAGTCGCTGCGGGCTCAGCGGAGGCCGAGCACGTCGAGGAGCTCGTCGAGGCCCTCGATGCGGGTCACGCCGGCCGCGAGCGCGTCGGCGATCTCGGCGTCGGCGATGACCCGGCCCCGCGTCCCGGGTCGGTCGAGCCACACCCCGCGCAGCCCTGAGCGCACCGCACCGAGCGCGTCGACGTGCAGCTCGTCGCCCACGTACACGGTCCGCTCCGGGCTCGTGCCGAGCTGCTCCGCGCCCGCGAGGAAGACGCGCGCGTCGGGCTTGCCGACCCGCAGCGTGTCCATCCCGACGAGCACGGGCGGCGCCGCGAGCCCCACGCGCTCGAGCTTGAGGCGTTGGTAGGTCGACTCGGCGTTCGTCACGATCCCCACGGGTACACCGGCCGCCTGCAACGCCCCGACCAGGGCCGCGGCGTCGGCGAAGGCCGCCCAGCCGTCGCGGAAGCTCGACTCGAACACGTCGTTCCACGCCCCGAACTCACTCTCGGCCAGTGCTGGACCGCCATAGACCTCGTGGAGCGCGTTGACGCGCCGCAGCCGCTGCTCGGCGTACGGCATGCGTCCGGTCGTGTAGGCCGCGTAGTACCCGCCGGCGTCCTCGCGCCACGTGCGCACGACGGCGTCCAGGTCGCCGAGTCCCAGGTGCGGCAGGTACTGGCCGACGGCGGCACGCCACGCGACCATGAACGCGCCGCGCGTGTCGACGAGCGTGTCGTCGATGTCGAGCAGCACACCGTCGACGGCTCCTGCGAGCGCGCCGGAGAGCACCTCGCGGCGCGAGCTCGCCAGCCGTCCGCCGTCGGACACCGCGTCCGCGCCCGTCACAAGCGAGCGCGCAGCGCCCGCAACCGCGCGAGGGTCGACTCCTTGCCGAGGATCTCCATCGACTCGAAGAGCGGCGGCGAGACGCGGCGTCCCGAGAGAGCAACCCGCAGCGGCGTGAACGCGAACCGCGGCTTGAGCTCGAGAGCGTCGACGACGGCGGCCTGCAGCACCTCGTGCACGCGGTCGGTGCCGAAGTCGTCCTCGGGCACCGAGCCGAGCGCCGCGGCGGCGGCGTCGAGCACGGCCGGGGCGGTGTCCCCGAGGGCCGCGAGGGCGTCGTCCTCGACCACGAGGGCGGCGTCGGGCACGAGGAGGAAGCCGAGCATCCCGGGCGCCTCCCCGAGCTTCGTGATGCGCGACTGGACGAGCGGGGCTCCGGCGTCGAGCACCGCCTGCTGCGCCGCCGGCAGCGCGGCGAACTCGTCGTGCTCGACGAACCCGGCCCCGTGCAGGTACGGCACGGTGCGGTCGCGGAAGTCGTCCGCCCCGAGCAGGCGCACGTGCGCGGCGTTGATCGCCTCGGCCTTCTTCGCGTCGAAGCGCGCCGGGTTCGGGTTGACGTCGGCGACGTCGAACGCCGCGATCATCTCCTCGCTCGTGAACACGTCGCGGTCCGGGGCGATCGACCAGCCGAGCAGCGCGAGGTAGTTGAGCAGGCCCTCGGGCAGGTAGCCGGCGTCGCGGTAGGCGAAGAGGTTGGACTCCGGGTCGCGCTTGGAGAGCTTGCGGTTGCCCTCCCCCATCACGTAAGGCATGTGCCCGAACTGCGGCAGCACGCTCCCGATCCCTAGCTCGAGCAGCGCGCGGTACAGCACGACCTGGCGCGGCGTCGAAGAGAGCAGGTCCTCGCCGCGCAGCACGTGGGTGATGCCGCTGATCGCGTCGTCGACCGGGTTGGTGAGCGTGTAGAGCGGCTGTCCGTTGCCGCGCACGATGACGTAGTCGGGGATCGAGCCGGCGGGGAAGGTCAGCTCGCCACGGATGAGGTCGGTGAAGACGACGTCCTCGTCCGGCATGCGCATCCGCAGCACGGGCTCGCGGCCCTCGGCGCGGTAGGCGGCCACCTGCTCGGGCGTCAGGTCACGGTCGAAGCCGTCGTAGCCGAGCTTCGGGTCGCGCCCGGCGGCACGGTGACGCGCCTCGACCTCCTCGGGCGTGCTGAACGACTCGTAGGCGTACCCCGCCTCGAGGAGCTTCGCGGCGACGTCGGCGTACGTGCCCATGCGCTCGGACTGCCGGTAGGGCGCGTGCGGGCCGCCGACCTCGACGCCCTCGTCCCAGTCGAGGCCGAGCCAGCGCATCGCGTCGAGGAGCATCTGGTAGCTCTCCTCGGAGTCACGCGCGGCGTCGGTGTCCTCGATGCGGAACACGAACGTGCCACCCGTGTGGCGGGCGTAGGCCCAGTTGAACAGGGCGGTGCGGATCATCCCGACGTGGGGCAGGCCGGTGGGCGAGGGGCAGAAGCGCACGCGCACGCCGGCCCCGGTGGGCGAAGAGGTCATGACCCCAGCCTAGGACCGCCGGATCACCGGGTTGCGCAGCACACCGATCTCCTCGACCTCGACGTCCACGATATCGCCGTGCTCGACGAGCCCCACACCCTCGGGCGTGCCGGTGAGGATGACGTCGCCCGGCAGGAGCGTCGTGACCTCGGAGATCGCCGAGACGAGGAACGGCACGTCGAAGATGAGGTCGCGCGTGGAGCCGTCCTGGCGGCGTTCGCCGTTGACGGCGCTGCGCACCGTGAGGTCGGCGGGGTCGAGGTCCGTGGCGATCCACGGGCCGAGCGGCTTGGACGTGTCGAAGGACTTGGCGCGGAACCACTGCGGCTCCGCACGCTGCGCGTCGCGCGCCGTGACGTCGTTCGCGACGGTGTAGCCGAACACGTTCGCGAGCGCGCGCTCCGGGGTGACGTTGCGCGTGACCTTGCCGATCACGACGGCGAGCTCGGCCTCGTAGGACACCTCGTGCGTCCAGTCCGGCAGCACGATCGGGTCGTCCGGGCCGATGACGGCCGTGTTCGGGACGAGGAACAGCAGGGGCGCCGACGGCGGTTCGTTGCCGAGCTCCTTCGCGTGGGCGGCGAAGTTGCGTCCCACGCCCACGATCTTGGACCGCGGGATGACGGGCGCGAGCAGCCGGACGCCGTCGTCGTCGAGCGGGACCTGCCGGCCCGTCAGCTCGACGGGCGTGTAGAGCGGGTCCCCCGTGATGACGTGGAGGATCTCCGCGCCGGCCTCACCCTCGACGAGGGCGTAGCGGGGGTCGGAACCGGTGGTGAATCTCGCGATGCGCACGCCCGTCAGCCTAGTGGGAGGCGGTGAGCGTGCCGGGCGCCGTCGTCGGCCACCTCTTTCGCCCCTCGCCTAGGCTCGGGTGCCATGACTCCCCTGCCCCACCGCACCTTCGGTTCCTCCGACCTCGCCGTGAGCACCCTCGGCCTCGGTTGCAACAACCTGGGTCGCACGAACGCGCCGAGCTCGACGTTCGAGGGCTCGCTCGCCGTCGTCGACGCCGCCCTCGACGCGGGCGTCACGTTCTTCGACGTCGCGGACAACTACGGGGCGCACCCCGGGCTGAGCGAGGAGTTCCTCGGACGGGCGCTCGGCGCGCGGCGGACCGACGTGGTCATCGGAACGAAGTTCGGGATGGACACGCGCGATCCAGCGCTCGCGGGGCTCGGACCGCGCGGCGGACGGGCGTACGTGCGGGCGGCGGTCGAGGGTTCGTTGCGGCGGCTCGGCACGGACAGGATCGACCTGTACCAGTACCACACGCCCGACGGCGTGACCCCGATCGAGGAGACCCTCGGCGCGCTCGGCGAGCTCGTCGCGGAGGGCAAGGTGCGCCACGTGGGGCACTCGAACTTCGCGGGGTGGCAGTTCGGGGAGGCCGAGGTCGCAGCGCTGCGGACGGACTCGGTGCGGTTCGTCTCCGCGCAGAACCACTTCAACCTGCTCGACCGTCGTGCCGAGCTCGAGGTGCTGCCCGCGGCCCGGGCGTTCGGCCTCGGCGTGCTGCCCTACTTCCCGCTCGCGAACGGGCTGCTCACGGGCAAGTACTCCGGCGGCGCGCGGCCCGCGGACGGACGCCTCGTGCACTCCAAGCCGCGAGAGCTCGAGCGGGCACCGTGGGAGACCGTGGAGCGACTCGAGGTGTTCTGCGCCGCGCGGGACATCACCATGGTGGCGCTCGCGATCGGGTGGCTGCTCGCGCAGGAGCCCGTGACGAGCGTCATCGCCGGGGCCACGCGACCCTCCCAGGTCGCGGCGAACGCGGCCGCCGCCACGTGGGTGCCCACCGCGGCGGACCTCGCCGAGCTCGACGAGATCAGCCCGCCTCCGGGGAAGATCGCGCTCTTCTAGGCACGGCGCACCAGGCGGCTACGGCCAGGTGAGCGCGTGCTCCCAGCCGTCGTCGCCTCGCTCGTAGCGCACGCGCACGTGCTGGCGGTTCGCGGCCCCCTGGAAGAACTCGACCTCGTCCGCCACGAGCGTGTAGACGACCCACGAGTCGAGCACGGCCCCCGGCCGCGCCTCGACTGCGGCCCGGGACCGCTCGAACGCGCCGGCGAGCTGTGCGAGGGACGCGAGCGGCTCGTCGGTGCGCGAGGCGAACGCGGCGGCGCGCGACTGCGAGGAGCGAGCGAGGAAGTCGGCGGCCGACGTCTCGCGGTCCGCACGCACCGTGTGGCCGACGACGCGCACCTGGCGACCCTGCTCGGGCCAGTAGAAGCTCGCGGCGGCCACCGGGCGGGACTCCAGCTCGCGGCCCTTGCGGCTGCGGGCGTCGGTCGCGAACGACCAGCCCACGGACGAGACGTCCTTGCAGATCAGCACACGGGAGGACGGGACACCGTCCGCGCCGACCGTGGCGAGCGTCATGGCGTGCGGCTCGCGGACCTGGGCGCGCACGGCGCTGCGCAGCCATGCCACGAAGAGTTCGCTGGGATCGGCCGGCACGGCGCGCGGGTCGAACTCGGCGCCCACCCCCGCGAACACGGGGATGGAGCGCAGGAGCTGGCGCACGTCGCCCCGCGCGTCCGGGTCGGCGGCGTCGGCGGGGCTGACGGGATCGGCGGCGTCGAACTGGGTCACTCTGCTATCCCACGCCCTCCTGCCGCGGGACGCAAGGCGACCGGCTCACACGCGGGCGAGGACCTCGCCGTGGAGGATCGCGAGCCAGCCGTCGTCCGTCGCGGCCCACTCGCGCCACGCGTCCGCGAGGTGCTCGAGGGCGACGTCGTCGGCGAGACGGTGCCCGAGCGCCTGCTTGGCGAAGTTGGACTGCGTACAACGGTCCGCCCAGAGCTCGCCCCACCACGTGCGGTCGGCGGGCGAGGCGTAGCACCACACGCCCGCGCTCGGCACGAGGCCCGCGGGGTCGTAGCCGGCCTCGATCACCCAGGACAGCAGCTTGCGGCCCGCGTCGGCGTCGTGCGAGTTCGCCTCGGCGACCTCGTGGTAGAGCGCGATCCAGTCGTCGAGACCCGTGATGCGGGGGAACCAGGTCATCGCCGCGTAGTCGGCGTCCCGCACGGCGACGTACCCGCCCGGCTTGGCGACCCGGCGCATCTCGCGCAGGGCGGCGACGGGGTCGGTGAGGTGCTGGAGCACCTGGTGCGCGTAGACGACGTCGAAGCTGTCGTCCGCGAAAGGCAGCGCGTAGGCGTCACCCTCGAGGAACTCGACGTTCTTCTTGCCGACCGCGGCCTCCCTGGCCGCCGCGAGCACGCTGGGTGCCCGGTCGACGCCGACGGCGCGCGACACCCGCGACGCGAGGTCGATCGTCACCGTGCCAGGGCCGCAGCCCACGTCGAGGAGGCTCATCCCGGGCTCGAGCACCGGAAGGAGGAACGCCGCCGAGTTCTCGGCGGTCCGCCAGCGGTGCGAGCGCAGCACGGACTCGTGGTGCCCGTGGATGTAGGTATCGGTCGTCATCCCGGTGACTCTAGGAGCGCTTCCCTGGGGTGTCCACCAGACGGGACACGAGATCTCGCATGATGGAAGGACTGCCCGGAGCCGAACCGGCCACCACCTAGGATCGGAGCGGACCCCGAGCTGGACTTGGCATCGGTGTCGATCCCCGAGGTGAGGACGACGGTCCCCGGCGGCACGCCGTCGCTAAACCGCACGATCCCCGCGCGCCCGGAACTCACCGCCCGCGCGGCCAGCACCCTGGGAGTCCCATGCGCCACCGCGCCACCGTGCAGCACGCCGCCCCACCGCCGCACGACTCACCCCGTCGACGCCGAGCATCCAGGCCGGTCACCGCCGTGAGCGCGGTCGCGGCGTCCGCCGTCGTCGTCGTGTCCCTCGCCGCCTGCGCCGCCTCCCCCGGCGCCGCGAGCACGGATCCGGCACCGCCGCCGACGACGGAACCCGCCGCTACCGCCTCCCCCACCGCTCAGGACGCCTTCCCGCTCACCGTCAAGAACTGCGGCGTCGAGGTCACGGTCCCGGCGGCGCCCGAGCGGATCGTCACGATCAAGTCCTCGACCACCGAGCTCGCCCTCGCGCTCGGCCTCGAGGACCGCATCGTCGCGGCCGCCTTCCTCGACGGCCCGCTCGCCGAGGAGGTCGCCGCTGCCGGGGCCGACCTGACGATCCTCAGCGACGCGCTGCCCAACGCGGAGTCCGTGCTCGAGCTCGACCCGAATCTCGTCTTCGCTGGCTGGGAGTCGAACCTCACGGCCGAGGGGGCGGGCGAGCGCGACACCCTCGCAGGGCTCGGGATCGCGAGCTACGTGCCGCCGGCCGCGTGCCGGGAGTCCGGACCGCCGCCCACGATGAGCTTCGACGTGCTCTTCGAGCAGATCGCGGAGACGGGCGACGTGCTCGGTGCCCCGGAGCGGGCTGCCGAGCTCGTGGCCGCACAGCGCGCGCGGCTCGACGCCGTCGTCCCCGACACCCGCGGCCTGACCGCCCTGTGGTACTCCTCCGGCTCGCAGACGCCGTACGTCGGCGCGGGCACCGGTGTGCCGCAGATGATCATGGCGGCGGCGGGGCTGGCCAACATCGCCGACGACGTCGCGGACTCGTGGACCTCGATCTCCTGGGAGGAGGTCGTCGGTCGCGACCCCGACGTCATCATCCTCGTCGACTCGGACTGGAACACCGTCGAGAACAAGGTCCAGGTGCTCGCCGACCACCCCGCGACGAGCCAGCTCGACGCCGTGCGCGCCGAGCGCTACCTCGTGGTGCCCTTCCCCGCGACGGAGGCCGGCGTGCGCAACGTCGCGGCCGTCGAGTCGCTCGTGTCGCAGCTCGCCGAGCTGGACCTCGGCTGAGTCGCGCGTGACGACGGCGGTGGGCCGACGGCGGACGGCGGTCCCGATGTGGGCCGCGATCGCCGGGCTCCTCGCTGCGCTCGTGGTGAGCGTCGTGGTCGCCGTGACGTTCGGGCCGGCCGACGTCTCGGCCGCAGAGGCGTTCGCGAGCATCGCCCAACACGTCGGGCTGCCCGTCGAGGCGCCCGACCGGCTCACGGACGCGATCGTGTGGGAGCTGCGCGCGCCGCGCACCCTCACGGCGGCCGTCGTGGGTGCCGGGCTCGGGCTCGCGGGCGCCGTCATGCAGTCGCTCACGCGCAACCCGCTCGCGGACCCGTACCTGCTCGGCCTGTCCTCCGGGGCCTCGCTCGGGGCCGTCGCGGTGCTCGTGCTGGGGGCGGCCGTCGCGCTCCCCGCTGCGGCCTTCGTCGGAGCGCTCGGCGCTCTCGCGCTCTCGCTCGCGATCGCCCGGGCCGCGGGGGCGCTCACGCCGACCCGCATGGTGCTCGCGGGCCTCGCCGTGTCCCAGCTGTGCGCCGCGGCGACCTCGGTGGTCATCTTCTGGACGGCCACAGGCGACTCCTACCGCGAGATCGTGACGTGGCTCCTCGGCTCGGTCGCGGGGGCCGACTGGGGCTCGGTGGGGCTGGCCGCCACGGCGCTCGCCGTCGTCGGCACCGTGCTCCTCGCGTCCGCCCGCACCCTCGACGCCTTCGCGTTCGGGGACACGGCGGCCGCCTCGCTCGGGGTGCACGTCGAGCGGACACGGTGGGTGCTGCTCGGTGCGGTGGCCCTGCTGGTCGGGGCGATGGTGGCCGTGTCGGGCGCGATCGGCTTCGTCGGGCTCGTGCTGCCGCACGCCGTGCGACTCGTGCTCGGGGCGCCGCACCGCCGGCTGCTGCCTGCCGTCGCGCTCGTGGGGGCGGTGTTCCTCGTGTGGGCGGACACGCTCGCGCGCACGGCGTTCGACCCGCGCGAGCTGCCCGTCGGTGTCGTGACGGCACTCGTGGGCGTTCCCGTGTTCGTGCTCCTGCTGCGCCGGAGGGGCTCATGGACCTGAGCGCACGCGACGTCCGCTGGAGCGCCGGGGGGCACCTCATCATCGGCGGTGTCTCCGTCGAGGTGCCGGAGGGTTCCGTCACGGGGCTGCTCGGGCCCAACGGGGCAGGCAAGTCCTCGCTGCTGCGGCTCCTCGCAGGGGTCGCTTCGCCCGAGGGCGGGGTCGTGCTGGCCGACGGCTCGGACGTGCACCGGCTCGGACGCCGCGAGCGGGCGCGTCAGCTGGCGCTGCTCGAGCAGGAGACGCATCCGTCCGTGCCGCTCACGGTGCTCGACGTCGTGCTCCTCGGGCGCATCCCCCACCGCTCGGGCTGGGCGCTGCCGCGGGCCGGCGAGGATGCGCTCGACGAGGAGATCGCCCGCGCGTGCTTGTCGACGGTGGGGCTCGCGGGCTTCGAGGGCCGGGAGTTCTCGACGTTGTCCGGTGGGGAGCGGCAGCGCGTGCAGGTCGCGCGGGCGCTCGCGCAGCAACCCCGGCTGCTGCTGCTCGACGAGCCGACCAACCACCTCGACGTCGCCGCGCAGCTCTCGCTCCTCGCGCTCGTGCGCGGGCTGGGGCTCACGACGGTCGCTGCGCTGCACGACCTCAATCTCGCGGCGAGCTGGTGCGACCACGTCGTGGTGCTCGACGGTGGGCTCGTCGTGGCCGCCGGGCGACCCGAGGACGTGCTGACGCCCGAGCTCATCGGCACCGTGTACGGCGTGCACGCCCACGTGCTGGCCCACCCCGGCAGCGGCCGCCCCCTCATCGCGTTCGACCCGCCCGCGCCGGATCAGGGCGCGTAGCCCTCCTCGGCGTGGAGCCGCTGCCCCGCCGAGCGCCGCGTCCGGGCCGCTAGGGCAGGTAGAACTCCTCGGCCCGCACCACCATGCCGCCCTGCACGGTCAGGGTGACCGGCCACGAGGTGAGGCTCGCGTATCCCCACGAGCCGTCCGTCTCGCCCGCGTAGATCCCCGCGAGCGTCGCGGCGTCGACCGAGCGCGGCTGAAGATCGGCGTGCGACAGCAGCACTGCTTGGAACTCGGGGGCCACCGCGAGCCGCACGAGTGCCTCGTCGGGGTTTCGGACGTAGACCGGGTTGGGCAGCCCGCCGGGCGGCAGCTCTCCGTCGGCTGCGGCAGCAGCTTCTGCCTCGGCGCCGCGGAAGACGTCCGCGGGATCGAACTCGATCTCGCCTCCGGAGAAGCTCGTCACGAACCCCGTGTGCTCGCCGTCGGAGGCCACGCCCGGGCCTTCCGTCCCCGCCACGTCGACGTGACTGTCGAGCGCACTCTTCACGCCGATGATGAGCACGATCGCCAACAGGACGAGCAGGACGCGGACACCTGGTGGCACTCGTCGCGGTCGCGCCATGGTGCCCCCTTCGCCCTTCGTCGAGCTGATGCGTCCGATCGAACCACCCCGCCGTGACCGGCACAAGGGACCTGCGCTCAGTGGGCCTCGGGTGCGCCCGAGCGCTCGTCGGCGCGGCCTTGGCGGTACGCCTCCGCGGTGCCGAGCGAGAACAGGTCGGTGTCGGGGCCGCGCTGGAGCGCCTCGGCCCCGGGGCCGTCGTCGTCGGACACAAACCGTGCGAGGCCGCGGACGACGGCGACCGGGCGCCCCGCCGACTTGCCGCGGACGAGCTCGGATGCGGCCGCGACCTGGTCGGCGACCGCCGTGACGGTGACGGTGAGCTCGCGGCCGTGGGAGTCGATGCCGCCGCGCAGGTCGTCGAGCACGGCGAGCCCCGCGGCGCCGATCGCGATGTCGACGAGTCCCTCGCGCCACGCCCGCCCGGCCGTGTCGGTGATCACGACGGCCAGCCGCACCCCGAGCGCGCGCTGCAGGCCGGTCCGCAGCGCGCGAGCCGAGGCGTCCGGATCGTCGGGGAGCAGCAGCACGGTGCCGTCGGGGGTGTTGCTCGCGTCGACGCCGGCCGCCGCCATGACGAGCCCCTGGCGGTTCTCCACGATGCGCAGCGTGCCCCGGGCCGCCACGAGCCGGACGGTCTCGGCGTCGATCGCGGCCTCGCGCGAGTCCGCGGCGACGATGCGCCCCTCGGCCTTGGACACGATCTTGGAGGTCACGACGACGACGTCGCCCTCTTGGACCGGCGTGGTGCCCGGGGCGGTGAGGACCTCCGCGATCAGAGTGACGAGGTCGTCGCCGGGGCGCACCTCCCCGATGCCGCCCGGAGCCCAGATGGTCAGCGCTGCGTCGTCGGGCAGTACTGCGCCGTCGGGCAGTGAAGCGCCGTCGGTCACCGCGACAGCTTGGGCAGGACGTCGCGGCCGAAGACCTCGATCCACTCGCGCTGGTTGCGGCCCACGTTGTGCAGGTAGATCCGGTCGAAGCCGAGGTCCACGAAGCGCTGGATGTACGCCCGGTGCACGTCGGGGTCGGCGGAGATCACCATGCGGCCCTCGAAGTCCTCGGGCCGCACGAGCTTGGCCATCTGCTCGAGCTCGAACGGGGAGCGGATGTCGGCCTTCGGGAACTTCATGCCGCCGTTGGGCCACTCGTGCATCGCGTTGGCGAGCGCCTCCTCGTCGGTCTCGGCCCACGACATGTGCAGCTGGAGCACCTTCGGCATCGTGTCCGGGTCCTTGCCGGCCTCCCGCGCACCCTCGGCGAACTTCGCGAACAACCCCTCGATCTTCTCCAGCGGTGCACCCACGGTGATGAGCCCGTCCACGTTGCGCCCGGCCCGCTTGGCCGTCACCGGGCCCGCCGTCGCGATGAGGATCTCCGGCGCCTCCTCCGGCATGGTCCACAGGCGCGTGGTCTCGAGCTTGTAGAACTGCCCGGCGTGCTTGACGTCCCGGCCCGCGAGCGAGGCGGAGAAAAGCTTCTTGATGATCTCGACGGCCTCGAACATGCGGTTGATGCGCTCGGGCGCCTCGGGCCAGTACTGGGCCACGATGTGCTCGTTGAGGGCCTCCCCCGAACCGAGCCCGAGCCAGTGCCGCCCCGGGTACATCGCCGCGAGGGTCGCGCTCGCCTGGGCGACCATCGCGGGGTGCCAGCGGAACGTCGGGGCCGTGACGCCGGGGCCAATGTCGCCGCGCGTGCGCTCGCCGAGCGCCGCCAGGACGTTCCACACGAACGCGCTCTGCCCCTGAGCGGGCACCCACGGCTGGAAGTGGTCGGCCGCCATGACGCCGCTGAACCCGTGCTGCTCGGCGAAGGCGCTCAGCTCCACGGCCTCCATCGGCGCGAACTGCTCCAGCATCGCCGCGTACCCGACGGTCAACCCACCCATGCGTCCTCCGCTCCAGAGCCTCTCCCGAGCCTAACCCCGGCTGGCCCGCACCAAGCCCCGTCCGTCCGCGCACGCCTTGGTGCAGGAGTGACAGATGGTGTACGACACGCCGAGCGACACGCCAGGGAGAGACCCCACGCGACACAAGGAGTGCGCTGACGGACACCGCGCGCCGGATGGTCAGGGCGGCGAGGCGGGAATGGCCGCGAGACGGAGGTGCGGACGGGCCGGCCGGTGGTCAGAGGGGCGGGTGGCGGGCAGCGTCAGGCGGGCAGCGTGGCCAGCACCTCGTCGAGGATGGACAGGCCGCGCTCGGCCTCGGCGTCGGTGATGATGCAGGGCGGCACCACGTGGATGCGGTTCTCCGCGACGAACGGGATCATTCCGCGCTCGAGGCACGCCGCCTTGACGGCCGCCACGGCCGCGGCGCCGAGCGGCTCCCTGGTGGCCGCATCGGCCACGAGCTCGACCGCCCAGAACACGCCAAGACCACGGACCTCGCCGACGACGGCGGGATGCGACTCGGCGAGCGCCCGCAGGCCCGGCCCGAGCACCTCGACGCCGATCCGCCGCGCGTTGTCGACGATGCCCTCGGCCTCCATCGCCGTGAGCGCGGCCACGATCGACGCCATCGCCAGCGGGTGTCCGGAGTAGGTGAGCCCGCCGGGGAACACGCGGTCGCGGAAGTGCTCGGCGACGGGTTCGGAGATGATGACTCCGCCCGCGGGCACGTACCCGGAGTTGACGCCCTTGGCGAAGGTGATGAGGTCGGGTCGCACGTCGAAGCCGTCGAATGCGAACCACTCCCCCGTGCGCCCGAAGCCCGCCATGACCTCGTCGAGGATGAGCAGGACGCCGTGCCGGTCGCAGATCTCCCGCACACCGGACAGGTACCCCGGCGGTGGCACGAGGATCCCCGCGGTCCCGGGCACGGTCTCGAGCAGCACGGCCGCGACCGTGCCCGCGCCCTCGCTCACGATGACGCGCTCGAGGTGCCGCAGCGCCCGCTCGCTCTCCTCCTCGGGCGAGGTCGCGGAGAACTCGGAGCGGTACAGGTACGGCGTGAAGGCGTGCACGTGCCCACGCGCGAACTCGTTGGGCATGCGCCGCCAGTCGCCCGTCGCGACCACGGCGACCCCCGTGTTGCCGTGGTAGGAGCGGTAGGAAGACACGATCTTGTCGCGCCCCGTGAAGAGGCGCGCCATGCGGATCGCGTTCTCGATCGCGTCCGCCCCGCCGTTGGTGAAGAACACCTTGTCCATGCCCTCGGGCGCCCGCGCCGCGATGAGCTGGGCCGCCCGGCCGCGGGCCAGGTTCGCGTGGCTCGGGGCCACGGTCGCGAGCGTGCGGGCCTGCTCGACGATGCCGTGCACGACGGCGGGATGCTGGTGCCCGATGTTCGTGTTGACCATCTGCGAGGAGAAGTCCAGGTAGCGCTTCCCGTCGTCGTCCCAGATCTCGCACCCCTGCCCGCCCGCGATCGTCAGGGGGTTGAGCGATCCCTGCGCCGACCAGGAGTGGAACACGTGCGCACGGTCGAGCTCGAGAGCACTCGGACCGGGTGTGGCGTCGTCGTCGGGCAGTGTCATCTCTCCTCCTCGGGCGCTTCGGCGAGCACGTCCTCGGGCTCTGTCGCGAGCCTAGTGCGGCGCCTCGGCCCGCACGGCGGAAAGGATGCGCGACCCGGTCCGTGGTTCTGGGAGAATCGACCACCATGAGCGACCTGCACCCCACCGCGTCCACGACCCCGCCGACGTCACCTGGCGCCGGGGTCGTACCGGACAAGGTCTCCCTCGAGGGTCTCGAGGACCGCTGGGACGCTGCGTGGAAGGACGCCGGCACCTACGCGTTCGACCGCACGGCGGCGCGCGAGCAGGTCTACTCGATCGACACGCCCCCGCCCACGGTCTCCGGCTCGCTGCACGTGGGGCACGTGTTCTCCTACACGCACACCGACGTCGTCGCGCGCTTCTGGCGCATGCGTGGCCGGCAGGTGTTCTACCCGATGGGTTGGGACGACAACGGCCTGCCCACCGAGCGACGCGTCCAGAACTACTACGGCGTGCGCTGCGACCCGTCGCTGCCCTACGTCGAGGGCTTCGAGCCCCCGCACGAGGGCACGGACGGCAAGAGCGTCAAGCCCGGTGACCAGGTGCCGATCAGCCGGCGCAACTTCATCGAGCTGTGCGAGCGCCTGACCGTCGAGGACGAGCGCCAGTTCGAGGCGCTGTGGCGCCACCTGGGGCTCAGCGTCGACTGGTCGCACTCGTACCAGACCATCGACCGGCGCGCCCAGGCCGTGGCCCAGACGGCGTTCCTGCGCAACCTCGCCCGCGGCGAGGCGTACCAGGCCGAGGCGCCGGGGCTGTGGGACGTCACGTTCCAGACGGCGGTCGCCCAGGCCGAGCTCGAGGCGCGGGACTACCCGGGCGCCTTCCACAAGGTCGCCTTCCAGCGGGCGGACGGCGCGGGCCCCGTCTACATCGAGACGACGCGGCCCGAGCTGATCGCCGCGTGCGTCGCCCTCATCGCCCACCCCGACGACGAGCGCTACCAGCATCTCTTCGGCACCACGGTGCGCTCCCCGCTCTACGGCGTCGAGCTGCCCGTCCTGGCGCACACGGCCGCCGAGCCCGACAAGGGCGCCGGCATCGCGATGTGCTGCACGTTCGGAGACCTCACCGACGTGCAGTGGTGGCGCGAGCTCGACCTGCCCACCCGCTCGATCGTGCGCCGCGACGGGCGGATCCTCGCGGACACCCCCGAGTGGATCTCGGGCGACCTCGCGCGCGAGCGCTTCGCGGAGATCGCGGGGGCGACCACGTTCACGGCCCGCGAGCGCGTCGTCGCGGCGCTGCGCGAGGCGGGCGACCTCGACGGCGAGCCCGCGAAGACGACCCGCAAGGCGAACTTCTACGAGAAGGGCGACAAGCCCCTCGAGATCGTCACGTCGCGCCAGTGGTACATCCGCAACGGCGGGCGCGACGCCGAGCTCCGCGAGGGACTGCTCGCCCGCGGCGCCGAGCTCGACTTCCACCCCTCCTTCATGCGCGTGCGCTACGAGAACTGGGTGGGTGGGCTCAACGGGGACTGGCTCATCTCGCGCCAGCGCTTCTTCGGCGTCCCCATCCCCGTCTGGTACCCCGTCTCGGCCGACGGCGAGATCCAGCACGACGCCGTCATCGTGCCGGACGAGTCGAGCCTGCCCGTCGACCCGTCGAGCGACGTCCCCCCGGGCTACACGGCGGACCAGCGCGGCGAGCCCGGCGGCTTCGTGGGCGACCCCGACATCATGGACACGTGGGCGACGAGCTCGCTGACGCCGCAGATCGCGGGTGGCTGGCTCTTCGACGAGGACCTGTTCTCGCGCGTGTTCCCCATGGACCTGCGCCCCCAGGGCCAGGACATCATCCGCACGTGGCTCTTCTCGACCGTGGTGCGCTCGCACCTCGAGCACGGCTCGCTGCCGTGGGCCCACGCCGCGATCTCCGGGTGGATCCTCGACCCGGACCGCAAGAAGATGTCGAAGTCCAAGGGCAACGTCGTCACGCCCATGGGACTGCTCGAGACCCACGGCTCGGACGCGGTGCGCTACTGGGCGGCCTCGGCACGCCTCGGTACGGACGCGGCGTTCGAGGAAGGCCAGATGAAGATCGGTCGCCGCCTCGCGATCAAGGTCCTCAACGCCTCGAAGTTCGCCCTGACGAACACCGGCACCGACGTCGCGCTCGACCACGCCGCCGTGACGGAGCCGCTCGACCGGGCGATGCTCGCCGGGCTGGCCGACGTCGTCGACGCCGCGACCGCCGCGCTCGAGTCCTACGACCACACGCGCGCCCTCGAGCTCACGGAGACGTTCTTCTGGACGTTCTGCGACGACTACCTCGAGCTCGTCAAGGACCGCGCGTACGGGGCCGACGGCGATGCGGCGATCTCGGTGACACCCGCCCAGACCGCTTCGGCGCGCGCCGCGCTCGTCATCGCGCTCGACACCCTGCTGCGCCTCTTCGCCCCCGTGCTGCCGTTCGCGACCGAGGAAGTCTGGTCGTGGTGGCGCACCTCCGTCTCGCCCTCGGTGCACCGTGCGCCGTGGCCCACCTCGACCGCGCTGCGCGCCGCCGCGGGTGACGCCGACCCGGGCCAGCTCGCCGTCGTCGGCGAGGCGCTCGCCGCCGTCCGCAAGGCGAAGTCCGAGGCCAAGGTCTCCCAGCGCACGCCCGTCCTCGCGGGGACGCTCGTCGTGCCCGGCGCCGGCGTCGCCCACGTGACGGCGGCGCTCTCGGACGTGCGCGCAGCGGGCAGGGCGGCGACGCTCGAGGTCGTGGCCGACGACGACGTGGAGCAGGTGACCGCGCGCGGGATCGAGCTCGGCGAGGCGCCGCCGAAGCACGCCTGAGGTCCCCCGGGACCACGCCGCTCCGGCGATATCGTGCGGGGAGGCCCGATGCGAAGGAGCACGCCATGACACTGACCCTCACGAGCACACCGACCGACGTCGTCGTAGACCCCTCGTCCTCGATCCCCCAGATCCTTGCGGACCGCGTGGCGCGGTCCGGCGACGCACCGATCATCGAGCGCAAGACGGCTCTCGGCGAGGTGTGGACTCCCGTCACGGCGCGCGCCTTCGACGCCGAGGTCCTCGCCGTGGCGAAGGGGCTCGTGGCCGAGGGGATCGCCGTCGGCGACCGTGTGGCCATCATGGGGCGCACGAGCTACGAGTGGACGGTGCTCGACTTCGCCGTGTGGGCCGTGGGCGCGGTGTCCGTGCCCGTGTACGAGACGAGCTCGGCCGAGCAGGTGCGCTGGATCGCCTCGGACGCCGGCGTACGGCTCGCCGTCGTGGAGACGGCCGCCCACGCTGCCGTCGTCGGCCAGGCCCAGTCGGGCCTGCCCGGACTCACGAAGGTGCTCGTGATCGACGAGGACGCCCTCGGCAAGCTCACCGCCGCGGGAACCGACGTGCCCGAGTCCGAGGTGCGCGACCGCTCGGCGGCCGTGCGCGCCGCGGACCTCGCGACCATCATCTACACGTCCGGCACGACGGGCCGCCCCAAGGGCGCCGAGCTGACCCACGGCAACTTCGTGTTCCTCACGGCCTCGGGCGCCGAGGGGCTCAGGGTCGTGTGCGCGATGCCGCACTCCCGCACGCTGCTGTTCATGCCGCTCGCGCACGTGTTCGCGCGGTTCATCCAGGTGCTGTGCGTCCACACGGGCGCCGTGCTCGGGCACACGGACACCGCGAACCTCGTCGCGGACCTCGGCTCCTTCAAGCCGACGTTCATCCTCGCCGTGCCGCGCGTGTTCGAGAAGGTCTACAACTCGGCCGAGCAGAAGGCCGGGGCGGGCACGAAGCTCAAGCTGTTCCGCTGGGCCGCGAAGACGGCCATCGTCTACTCGCGCGCCCTCGACAACCCCGGCGGGCCCAGCGCGGCCCTCAAGGCGCAGCACCGGCTCGCGGACCGCCTCGTGCTGCACAAGCTGCGTGGTGCCCTCGGCGGCGCGGCGGAGTTCGCCGTCTCCGGTGGCGCACCGCTCGGGGAGCGGCTCTCGCACTTCTACCGCGGGCTCGGGCTCAACGTCCTCGAGGGGTACGGCCTGACCGAGACGACCGCGCCGTCGGCCGTCAACCGGCCCGGGAAGATCAAGGTCGGCACGGTGGGGCCGCCGTTCCCCGGGGTCTCGTTCCGCATCGCCGACGACGGCGAGATCGAGATCTCCGGCCCCCACGTGTTCCGCGGCTACCACAACGACGTCGAGGCGACCGGCGAGTCGCTCGTGGACGGCTGGTTCCGTACGGGCGACCTCGGCACGCTCGACGACGACGGCTACCTGACGATCACGGGCCGCAAGAAGGAGATCATCGTGACGGCCGGCGGCAAGAACGTCGCGCCCTCGTTGCTCGAGGACAGGCTGCGGGGGCACCCGCTCGTGAGCCAGGTCGTCGTCGTCGGGGACCAGAAGCCGTTCATCGGCGCCCTCGTGACCCTCGACGCGGAGATGCTTCCCGGGTGGCTGGCCGCTCGCGGCATCGAGCAGCTCACCGTGGAGCAGGCGGCGGTGCACCCCGACGTGCTCGCGGCCCTCGACAAGGCGGTCGAGCGGGCCAACGAGGCCGTGTCACGTGCCGAGTCGATCCGTAAGATCCACGTGCTGACCACGGACTTCTCCGAGGCCAACGGCTTCCTGACCCCGTCGCTCAAGGTCAAGCGCGCCGAGGTCCACAAGGCCTTCGCGAGCGAGATCGAGGCGCTCTACGCCTGAGGCCCTCAGTCGGGGGACGTGGCCGCGATCTCCTCGTGGTGGCGGATGACCTCTCCGACGATGAACGTCAGGAACTTCTCGGCGAAGTGCGGGTCGAGACCCGACTGCTCGGCGAGCTCTCGCAGGCGGGCGATCTGCACGGCCTCGCGCGTGGGGTCCGACGGCGGCAAGCCTCGGGCGGCCTTGAGGTGTCCCACCTGCTGGGTGGCCCGGAACCGCTCGGCGAGCAGGTACACGAGGGCGGCGTCGATGTTGTCGATCGAGGCTCGCAGCGCCGCGAGCTCCGGCGGGATGGCGCCGGCGGGCTCCTCGCTCACGCGCTCTTCTCGCGCGGGGTGCGCTTGGCGGGTGCGGCGCGCGGCACGAGCGTCGGGTTGACGTTCTCGAGCACGACCTCGCGCGTCACGAGCACCTTCGCGACGTCGTCGCGGCTCGGCACCTCGAACATGACCTTGAGGAGCACCTCTTCGAGGATGGAACGCAGGCCGCGGGCACCTGTCCCCCGCTCGAGCGCCTTGTCCGCCACGGCGTCGATCGCGTCGTCGGTGAACTCGAGCTCGACGCCGTCGATCTCGAACATGCGCTGGTACTGCCGCACGAGCGCGTTGCGCGGCTCGGTGAGGATCCGCACGAGCGCGTCGCGGTCGAGGTGGTTCACGACGCCGATGATGGGCAGGCGTCCGATGAACTCGGGGATGAGCCCGTACTTGTGCAGGTCCTCGGGACGCGCCTCGGCGAAGAGGTCCGTCTCGTCCTGCGCCTCGACGAGCGCCGAGCCGAAGCCGACCACCCGCTTGCGGGCGCGCGCCGCGATGATGTCGTCGAGCCCCGCGAAGGCGCCGGCCACGATGAACAGCACGTTCGTCGTGTCGATCTGGATGAACTCCTGGTGCGGGTGCTTGCGGCCGCCCTGGGGCGGGACGCTCGCCGTCGTGCCCTCGATGATCTTCAGCAGCGCCTGCTGGACGCCCTCTCCCGAGACGTCGCGCGTGATCGACGGGTTCTCGGCCTTGCGGGCGATCTTGTCGATCTCGTCGATGTAGATGATGCCCGTCTCGGCCTTCTTGACGTCGTAGTCGGCGGCCTGGATGAGCTTGAGGAGGATGTTCTCGACGTCCTCGCCGACGTAGCCGGCCTCGGTGAGCGCCGTCGCGTCCGCGATCGCGAAGGGCACGTTGAGCATCTTGGCGAGCGTCTGCGCGAGGTAGGTCTTGCCCGTCCCCGTGGGGCCGATCAGCAGGATGTTGGACTTCGCGATCTCGACGGCGTCCTCGTCCGGCTTGCCCTCGCCCGCCTGGACCCGCTTGTAGTGGTTGTACACGGCGACGGCGAGTGCCCGCTTCGCGCCCTCCTGGCCGATGATGAACTGCTCGAGGAAGTCGAAGATCTCGCGCGGCTTGGGCAGCTCGACGAGGCCGACCTCCGTCGAGTCCGCGAGCTCTTCCTCGATGATCTCGTTGCAGAGCTCGATGCACTCGTCGCAGATGTAGACGCCGGGGCCCGCGATGAGCTTGACCACCTGCTTCTGGGTCTTGCCGCAGAAGGAGCACTTGAGCAGGTCCGCGCCGTCACCGATCCGCGCCATGCCCGCCTCCTTCAGATCTCAGGGCCGCACGACGACGGCCACGCCCCGACTCGACGTCCGGGCGCCTCCCACCATTCCACACCACTCGGACCGAGATGTCAGGTCAATCGTCCGTGCGGCGCGGCGTGTCCCGGCTGGGATCGCCGCACCGTCTCATGACGTGGGCAGCGGCGCCTTGCGCGACTCGAGCACCTGATCGACGAGGCCGTACTCCTTGGCCTGCGCCGCCGTGAGGATCTTGTCGCGCTCGATGTCGGTGCGCACCGTCTCCGGGTCCTGCCCGGAGTGGTGGGCGATCGTGTTCTCGAGCCACTCGCGCATGCGCAGCAGCTCGTTCGCGTGGATCTCGATGTCGGACGCCTGCGCGTAGCCGCCCTCGATCGCGGGCTGGTGGATCAGCACGCGAGCGTTCGGCAGGGCGAGGCGCTTGCCCGGGGCACCCGAGGCGAGCAGCACGGCCGCCGCCGAGGCCGCCTGGCCGAGGCACACCGTCTGGATCTCCGGCTTGACGTACTGCATCGTGTCGTAGATCGCCGTGAGGGCCGTGAACGAGCCGCCCGGGGAGTTGATGTAGAGGATGATGTCGCGGTCCGGGTCCGTGCTCTCGAGCACGAGGAGCTGGGCCATGACGTCGTCGGCGGACGCGTCGTCGACCTGCACGCCGAGGAAGATGATGCGGTCCTCGAAGAGCTTCGTGTAGGGGTCCTGACGCTTGAAGCCGTAGGGGGTGCGCTCCTCGAACTGCGGGAGGATGTAGCGCGACGACGGCGAAGGGCCGGCCATGCCGCCCGCGAGGCGCGCGCTGCGGGAGATGAACTGGGACTCGGTGCTCACTGGTTCTCCTTGGATCTTCCCGGCCGGCCCTCAGGCCTTGCCGCCGCCGGACACGTTCTTGGCGTACTTGACGACGTGGTCGACGAAGCCGTACTCGAGGGCTTCCTGCGCCGTGAACCACGAGTCACGGTCGGAGTCCGCGTGGACCTGCTCGAGCGACTTGCCCGTCTGCTCGGCGATGAGCTCGGCGAGCACCTTCTTCATGTGCATGATCAGCTCGGCGTGGATGCGCACGTCCGTGGCCGTGCCGCCGATGCCGGAGGACGGCTGGTGCATCATCACGCGCGAGTGCGGGGTCGCGTAGCGCTTGCCCTTCGTGCCGGACGAGAGCAGGAACTGCCCCATCGACGCGGCCATGCCGACGGCGACGGTCGCGACGTCCGGCTCGATGTACTGCATCGTGTCGTAGATCGCCATGCCCGCGGTGATCGAGCCACCGGGCGAGTTGATGTACAGGAAGATGTCCTTGTTGGGGTCCTCCGCCGCGAGGAGCATCATCTGCGCGCAGATGGCGTTCGCGTTCTCGTCACGCACCTCCGAGCCGAGCCAGATGATGCGCTCGCGCAGCAGGCGGTTGTAGATGCTGTCGTTCAGGCCGAGTCCTGCGCCGTCCGCCCGACCCACCGGGGTGTTCTCCTGCACCGTCTGCTCCTTCGCCTCGCCATCGTCGCGGTGCCCGCTTCCGGGGCCTTCCGCTCCATCGTTCTCGGTGACCCTAACGCGACCAGGGCACCGCAAACGTCCTCGCAGGGCCCGTTTTCGCTGACGGCGCAGCACTTGGAGGCACAGAAGGCCCCGCCGGGGTGGCGGGGCCTTCTCGTGAGTCGCTCGGGTGGTCCGTTCAGCTCTCTTCGGGGGCGTCGTCGAAGATGATGTCGTCCGTCGTGCCGGCAGCGTCGTCCACGTCCTTGCCGATGAAGGCGGACAGGTCGACGACGGCGCCCTCGGAGTCCTTGACCGGCGTGCGGCGCAGCGCCACGATCACGGCCTTCGACCGCGCGGCCTCGGCGACCATGGAGGGGATCTGACCCGACTCGTCGACCGACTTGATGAACTCGTTGGGGTCCATGCCGTACCGGCGCGAGGCGTCGACGAGGAAGTTGAGGAGCTCCTCCTGGCCGATCGTCACCTCGAGCTCGTCCACGAGCGTGTCGAGCACGATCTGGCGGCGCAGGGTGTCGTTGGCCTCCTCGGTCACCTCGGCACGGTGCACGTCGTCCTCGAGGCGGCCCTCGCCCTCGAGGTGGCGGTGCACCTCGGCCTCGACGACACCCGTCGGGACGGGCACGTCGACGGCGTCGAGGATCGCTGCGACGAGGATGTCGCCCGCGGCGTTCGCCTGGTTGAACACGGCGCGCTGGCCGCCCTGCTGGCGCAGGTCGTCGAGGAGCTCGTCGAGCGTGTCGAACTCGCTCGCGAGCTGGGCGAAGTCGTCGTCGGCAGCCGGGAGGTCGCGGGTCTTGACGGCGGTCGCCGTGACCGCGACGTCGGCCTCCTCGCCCGCACGCTCGCCCCCGGCGAGCGCGGAGCGGAACGTCGTGGACTCCCCGGCCGAGAGGCCCGTGAGCGCCTCGTCGAGGCCCTCGAGCATCGAGCCCGAGCCGATCTCGTAGCTGATCTGGGAGACGGCGTCGACCTCTTCGTCACCGATCGTGGCGCGCAGGTCGATGACGACGTAGTCGCCCTCCTCCGCGGGACGGTCGACACCGACGAGCGTGCCGAAGCGCTCACGCAGCGCGTCGAGCTGAGCGGTCACGTCCTCCTCGGTCACGACGGCGGACGGCACGACGACGTCGAGCGAGTCGAGCGCCGGCAGCGTGACCTCCGGTCGTACCTCGACCTCGACCGTGAAGTGCAGCTCACCGTCGGTCTCGGCCGGGTCCGGCACCTTCGTGACCTCGATGGCCGGCTCGCCGATGGGCCGCAGCTCGTTCTCCAGCACGGCCTGGCGGTAGAAGTCGCTCATGCCGTCGTTGATGGCGTGCTCGATCACGGCACCGCGGCCGACACGCTGGTCGATGATGCGCGGCGGCACCTTGCCCTTGCGGAAGCCCGGCACCTGCACCTGCTCGGCGATGTGCTCGTAGGCGTGCTTGAGGCTCGGCCCCAGGTCCTCGTACGTCACCTCGACGGTGAGCTTGACCTTGGTGGCTTCCAGCGTCTCGACGGCGCTCTTCACGACGGTGTTCTCCTGGTGGTTCGGTGGGCGCCGGAGACCGGCGCAAGTCTGGGCAGGGCGAGACCAGGCGGCCGCGCGCGCAACCTGGCAATCCTACGTCACGCGCGCACAGCGGTGCCCCGCGGGGGCTCGTTGCCGGCCCGCGGGGCACCGCCGTCGTGCACCGTGACGTCTAGCGCTTCACGGTGAGCCGCGCCATCCTGCTCGCGGTCCAACCCTTCGAGTTCGTCGCGATGAGCACGTAGGTCGTGCCCGTGCGTGCCTTGGTACCACGCACCTTGAGCGCCGTGCCCTTGGCTCCCTTGACGGCAACCCAGGTACGAGATCCAGGAGCCTTCGAGAACCACTGCAGCTTCGCCCGCGGGCTCGCTGCGACCGACGCCGTGAAGGTCGCCGTCCTGCCTGCCTTCACACTCGCGTGCCTTGGCTGGCTGACGAACGCCGGAGTGCCGGCACGCACCGTGACCTTGGCGGCCTTGGAGCGCACCTTGCCCGCCTTGTTGGAGAACACGGCCCGGTAGCTGACGCCATGGGTGGAGTGGCTCGCGACGACGGTCAGGGTGCGCTTCGCGGCGCCCTTCACCTTCGTCCACTTCTTCGAGCCGGGCTTGCGCTGCTCCCAGCTGACCTTCGCCGCAGGGAACCCGCTGGTCGCCTTGACCTGCAACTTCACCTTGGTGCCGGCCCTGACCTTCTTGGCGCTCTTCGGGTGCAGCGTGACCTTGGCCTTGATGGGCTTGACGGTCACCTTCGCGGCCCGCGTGATGGCCCTGCCGGCGGCGTTGGTGAACACCGCGCGGTACACCGAGCCGGAGACCGCCTTGGTGTTCTTCACCTTGAGCGTCGTGCTCGTCGCCCCCTTGATCGCGGTCCACTTCGAGGTACCCGCGACCCGCCTCTGCCACTGGACGCTCGGCGCCGGCTGACCAGATGCTGCGGCCCTGAGCGTGACAACCTTGAGGTACTTGGCCGTGACGTTCTTCGGCTGCAGCGTGATCTTGGGCGCCGCCTTCGTGACGGAGACCAATGCGGCGTTCGACTCGACCTTCCCCGCAGTGTTCGTGAACACCGCACGGTAGGCGTGGCCGTCCGTCGCAAGAGTCGGCTTGACGGTGAGCGAGGTCGACGTCGCGCCGGCGATGTTCGCCCACGCCCCGCCAGCCGTCGCCCGCGTCTGCCACTGCACCGTCGGTGCGGGCGTGCCGCTCGCCGCCGCGGTCAGCACGGCGGAACCGCCGAGCGTCACGGACTGCGAGACGGGGTGCTTCGTCACCTGCGGTGCCACGGCGACCGGGCCTGCGATCTCCTTGACGAGCTGTCCCACACCCCAGCGCGAGGGGCTCTGGTAGCCGAGCCCGGTCGGGTCGGCCCAGTTGCGGATAGAGGTCCGCGCACCGTCGGTGGCGTCGTTGACCTGGAAGTCCAGGCCGTGGAACGTTCCGAGGCCGCCGTACTCGATGAGGCTGATCGCCGCCTCGATGACGTACCCGGTGTCGGTGGTCCGGGCCGCGCTCTGCACCCGGTTGGCCTGGAAGGCCTCGTCACCGGTGCC
>Ga0160449_1000134_pt1 | contig 72248 bp, 71 predicted proteins | sample HID1975I_E1MG_FD_108216 | JGI IMG/M metagenome (GOLD analysis project Ga0160449, IMG submission 108216) | Enriched soil microbial communities from UW Madison campus, WI, USA - HID1975I_E1 MG | ecosystem: Environmental > Terrestrial > Soil > Unclassified | place: USA: Madison, Wisconsin...
CCGATCCTCTACCAGCACCTGTTCTGGTTCTTCGGTCACCCCGAAGTGTACATCATGATCCTGCCGGGCTTCGGCATCATCTCGCACATCGTCTCGACCTTCTCGAAGAAGCCGATCTTCGGCTACCTCGCCATGGCCTACGCCATGGTGGCCATCGGCTTCATCGGCTTCATCGTGTGGGCGCACCACATGTACACCGTGGGCATGAGCATCAATCTGCGCGCCTATTTCGTGGCCGCGACGATGATCATCGCCGTGCCGACCGGGGTTAAGATCTTCAGCTGGATCGCCACCATGTGGGGCGGCTCCATCAGCTTCAAGACGCCGATGCTGTGGGCGATGGGCTTCATCTTCCTGTTCACCCTCGGCGGCGTGACCGGCGTGGTGCTGTCGAACGCCGGCATCGACTACAGCCTGCACGACACCTACTATGTCGTGGCGCACTTCCACTATGTGCTGTCGCTGGGCGCCGTCTTCTCGATCTTCGCGGGCTTCTACTACTGGTTCGAGAAGATGTTCGGCGTGAAGTACAACGAGTTCCTCGGCGCGACCCATTTCTGGATCATGTTCGTCGGCGTGAACCTGATCTTCTTCCCGCAGCACTTCCTGGGCCTGCAGGGCATGCCGCGTCGCTACATCGACTATCCGGAAGCCTTCACCTACTGGAATCACATCTCGTCGATCGGCTATGTCATCACCATCGTCGGCGTGGCCGTCTTCCTGGTCATGCTGCTGGAAGCCGCGATCCGTCGCCGCAAGGGCGAAGCCAATCCGTGGGGCGAAGGCGCCACCACGCTGGAGTGGACCCTGCCCTCGCCCCCGCCGCACCACCAGTTCAACGAACTGCCGGTGGTCAAGGCGGACAACCACTGATCCGAACCGGATGAAGCATACGGGGCCGCCCTTTCCTGACCGGAAGGGCGGCCTTCGCCTTTCATGACCCAAGCTGAACAGCCAGACGTGACCGTTTCGACCGCCCAGCCGGAAGACTTCTTCCAGCTGCTGAAGCCGCGCGTCATGTCGCTGGTGGTGTTCACCGCCGTGACCGGACTGGCCGTCGCGCCCGGCCATCTGGCGATCCTTGAGGCGGCCATCGCCATCCTGTGCATCGCGGTCGGCGCCGGCGCCGCCGGGGCGCTGAACATGGCGCTGGAGGGCGAGACCGACGCCCTGATGCGGCGCACGCGCGGTCGCCCGGTCGCCGCGGGCCGAGTGCCCAAGAACGACGCCATGGCTTACGGCGTCATCCTTTCGGTGTTTTCGGTCATGCTGCTGGGCATGACGACCAACTGGCTGGCGGGCGGGTTGCTGGGCCTGACCATCGTCTATTACGCCGGCTTCTACACCCTGTTGCTCAAGCGCCGGACGCCCCAGAACATCGTCATCGGCGGCGCGGCCGGCGCCTTCCCGCCCGTTATCGGCTGGGCCGCCGTGACCGGCGACGCGCCCTGGCAGGCGTGGCTGCTGTTCCTGATCATCTTCCTGTGGACCCCGCCGCACAGCTGGGCGCTGGCCCTCTATTCGGCGGGCGATTACGCCAAGGCGGGCATTCCGATGATGCCGGTGGCGCGGGGCGCCCGGTCCACGCGCCTGCAGATCCTGATCTACAGCCTGGTCTTCGTGCCCGTGGCCGTGGCCCCGGCCTTCATCGGCCTGGGCGGCCGAATCTATCTGGCGGTGTCGGCGCTGGGTGGTCTGTTCTTCCTGGTCCTGGCCTTGCGCCTGTGGCGCTCTCGCGCGGGCGACCAGCCGGACAAGGCCGAGGCGGTGGGGCGAGAGGCCGCATTGTATGATGTCCGGGCCGAGGCCAAACCGGCCCGGAACCTGTTCGCCTTTTCCATCCTGTATCTGATGGCGCTGTTCTCGGCCCTTCTGGTCGAGCAGCTGCCAGGCCTGGGAGGCCTGACGTGACCCGTCCGAACTTCATCCAGCTGACCGACGAGCAGGTGCGCGCCCGCAAGCGCCGCAACATGGCCATCGCCCTGGGCCTGGTCGGCTTCATCGTCCTGGTCTTCCTGACGACGGTGATGAACCTGCGTCGCAACACCGAGGCCCGCCACGCGGCCGAGGCCGCCGCCGCCGCAACGCTGGAGCGCGCCGACCCGGCCCTGCCGCCTCCGGCCGAGGCGACGCCTTGAACCGCAAGAACGCCATCGCCCTGATCTGCGGCGTCGTGGTCATGGCCATGACCGGCGCCGCCTTCGCCGCCGTGCCGCTGTACCGCCTGTTCTGTCAGGTCACCGGCTTTGACGGCACGGTGAAGAAGGCCGAGGCCGCGCCGACCGAGGTGCTGGATCGCACCGTCCTGATCCGCTTCGACACCAACGTCCGCGGCCTGCCGATGACCTTCCGCGCCGAGCAGGTCAGTCAGCGGGTGCGAATCGGCGAGACGGGCATGGCCTATTTCGACGTGACCAACACCTCGGACCAGCCGATCCACGCCACCGCCGCCTATAACGTCGTGCCCGAACGCGCCGGCCCCTATTTCCAGAAGCTGCAGTGCTTCTGCTTCGAAGGGCAGGAGATCGCGCCCGGCGAGACCAGAGCCTTCCCGGTCCAGTATTTCGTGGCCCCCGAGATGGCGACCGACCGCGAGGCCAAGGGGGTGGCTGAAATCACCCTCAGCTACACCTTCTATCCGACCAAGGGGTTCGAGGCCGCCGCCGCTTCGGCGCCTCAATCCACTGGCGCCGCCGCCTAGGCGGCGCTATAGCCCTCATCAAACGACCCTAGCCGTTTCAAGAGACCCGAGAATGGCCGACGCCCACGCCGCTCCGCATCACGACTACCACTTGGTGGACCCCAGCCCCTGGCCCCTGGTCGCGTCCCTCGCGACCATGATCATGCTGATGGGCGCCGTCATCTGGATGAAGGGCCTGTTCGGCCTGCCGGAAGGCACCAAGGTCGTCTTCTTCGCCGGCTTGGCGGGCGTGCTGTATTCGATGTTCGGCTGGTGGTCGGATGTCATCAAGGAAGGCCAGAAGGGCGATCACACCCCGGTGGTCTCGATCGGCCTGCGCTATGGCATGATCCTGTTCATCGCCTCGGAAATCATGTTCTTCGCATCCTTCTTCTGGATGTTCTTCGACATGGCGCTGTTCAATGAATCGCGCGCCCTGACGCCCGAGATCGCCGCCTGGGCCGACACCGCCCAGTCGTGGACGACCTGGCCGCCCAAGGGTGTCGAGCTGTTGGACGCCTGGCATCTGCCGCTGCTGAACACGGTCATCCTGCTGCTGTCGGGCACGACGGTGACCTGGGCCCACCACGCGATCCAGGTCGGCGACCGCAAGGCGGCCATCCAGGGCCTGGCCATCACCGTGGCCCTGGGCGTGCTGTTCACCGCCGTTCAGGCCTACGAATATCACCACATCATCCACGAGCACCTCTTCTTCAACGAAGAGGCCCTGAATTCCGGCCTGTACGGCTCGATCTTCTTCATGGCGACCGGCTTCCACGGCTTCCACGTGCTGATCGGCACCATCTTCCTGGCCGTCTGCCTGCTGCGCCTGCTGATCGGCCAGATGAGCCCGCAGAAGCATTTCGGCTTCGAAGCCGCCGCCTGGTACTGGCACTTCGTCGACGTGGTGTGGCTGTTCCTGTTCGCCTTCGTCTACGTCGTCTTCGGATGAGTTCGCGCGGGTGAGTTCAGGCTCCGCCCGGAACGATCTTCAAGCGGCGCGGGACAGACAGTCCCGCGCCGATTTGCATTCGGCCAGCCCCATCCGGCGCGCCCTGGCCGGGCGCTGCCCCAACTGCGGTCGGGGCCCCCTGTTTCAGGGTTTCCTCAAGGTCCGGCCGGACTGCGCCGCGTGCGGCCATGACCTGGCCGGCATCCACACCGGCGACGGCGCCGCCAGCTTCATCATGCAGATCGCCGGCTTTGTGGTCGGATTCTCGGCCCTCTATGTCGAGATCGCCTATCACCCGCCCATGTGGCTGCATCTGATGGTCTGGCTGCCGCTGGTGGCGGCGCTTTCGCTGGCCCTGATGCGTCCCGGCAAGGCGCTGATGATCGGACTGCAGTTCCGCAACCGCCACGAAGGGCGCATGGATGCGCCCATGAAGGATCGGGCATGAAGCGTTTCCCCTGGGTGCTGACGCTGCTGGCGGCCGTCCTGCTGGCGGTCCTCGTCGCGCTGGGCGTCTGGCAGGTGAAGCGCATGGCCTGGAAAGAGGGGCTGATCGCCGCCTCTGCCGCCGCTGAACGCCAGCCGCCCGCGCCCCTGGATCGGGTGCTGGCCGACCCGGCGCCCGAGTTCCGGCGCGCCCTGGTCGTCTGTCGCGGCCTGGCCACGGCGCCCTATGTCGAGCTTCAGTCCATCCACGACGGCGCCGCGGGCGTGCGACTGGTCTCGGCCTGTCGCCCCGAAGGGCTGGACCAGACCTTCCTGGTGGATCGCGGCTTTGTCGCGGACGGCGTATCGGCCCGTCCGCCGGTCCGCGCCGACGCCGCCATGCCGCTGGCCCTGCTGGTCGTCCTGCGCCGTGTCGAGGCGCCCGGCGCCATGAGCCCGCCGCCGTCGAACGGCCGCTTCTTCGCCCGTGACCCCCAGGCCATGGCCGCCGCGCTGAAGGCCGACGGCTCCGTCGCCGACTGGACCCTGTTCGCCGTCACCTCGTCCAATCCCGAGTGGCAGGCGCTGGCGCCGTCCGCGCCGCCGGCGGCCTTCTCCAACAACCATCTGGGATACGCCCTGACCTGGTTCGGCCTGGCGCTGGCGCTGGTCGCCTTCTACGGCGTCCTGCTGCGGCGTCGGCTGAAAGGGAAGCCCTCGGCATGATCCCGCGTCTGCACACCCTGTCGAACGGCGCCCGGGTCGTCTGCGACCCCATGCCGGGGCTCAAGACCCTGGCCCTGACCGTCGCCGTGCGCGGCGGCGCCCGCTGGGAGGCCGAGGATCGCTCCGGCTGGTCGCACCTGCTGGAGCATCTGGTGTTCAAGGGCGCAGGCGAAATGTCGGCCCGCGACATCGTCGAGCGGATCGAGGGCGAGGGCGGTTCCATCAACGCCGCCACCGGGTATGAGCGCACCAGTTTCGAGGTGCGGGCCATGGACGGCTCTCTGCCGCTGGCCATGCAGGTGCTGTCGGACCTGGTGTTCCGCCCCACGCTCGACCCGGCCGAGATCACCCGCGAAAAGGACGTGGTGGCGCAGGAGATCGCCGAGGCGTTCGACACGCCCGACGACCACGTCTTCGAAATGGCCCAGACCCGCGCCTTTGCGGGCCAGCCGCTGGGTCGTCCCATCCTGGGCTCGATCGACAGCCTGGCCCCGGCGGATCGCACCGCCATGGCCGACTGGCGCGCGCGCCTGTACTCGCCGGACCGCATGGTCATCGCCGTGTCCGGCGCGGTCGACGAAGACAGCCTGCTGGCCCTGGCTGAGCGCTGGTTCGGCGATCAGCCGTCCGTGGCGGCGGAGGCGCCGGCCCCCGCGCGCTTCACCGGCGGTCAGGCCCGACTGGCCCGGCGGATCGAGCAGGCCAATCTGGTGTTCCAGCTGCCGACCGAGGGTGCGCTGGCGGACAATCTGCCGGCCCTGCGCCTGATGACCGAGATCCTGGGCGGGGGCATGGCCTCGCGCCTGTTCCAGACCGCCCGCGAGGAGCGGGGACTGGCTTACGCCATCGACGCCTATCACGAAGCCTATGACGATGTCGGCGTGCTGGGCATCTACGCCGGGGCGGCCGCCGATCGCGCCGTCGAGCTGGCCGAGGTGGCGGCAGCCCAGGTCCTGGCCCTGGCCGAGACCGGCCCGACCGATGTCGAACTGGTGCGGGCCAAGGCCGTGCTCAGCTCCGGGCTCTGGATGGCGGACGAAAGTCCGGCGTCCCGCGCGGGCCGCAACGCCGCCCAGACCCTGGTCTATGGCGCGCCCATGGGATCGTCGGCCATGGCCGGACGGCTGGCCGAGGCGACGGCGCAGGACGTGCGCGCCGCCGCCGCTTCCGCCCTCGGATCCGGCCGGGCGGCCGGCGCCGTCCTGGGGCCCCGCGCGGCCGGCGCCGCCGGCGAAGCCTTCGCCCGCGCCCTGTTCCCCGGCGGCTGACGCCGCTAGTCTGGGGTCATGGCGCTTTTCGACTGGATCAGCGACGCGGCGGGGCCCGTGGTGGACGGCGATGGCGTTCGCCTGCGCCCGCCCCGCGCCACCGACTACGCCCAGTGGGAGGCGCTGCGCCGCGCCAGTCAGGACTATCTTCGGCCGTGGGAGCCGACCTGGCCCGAGGATGACCTGTCCCGCGCCGCCTTCCGCCGCCGCATGGGGGTCTATGCCCGCGAGATGGAGCAGGGCACGGCCTGGCCCTTCTTCATCTTCGAGGCGGGCGAGGACGAGCGATTGCTGGGCGCTGTCACCCTGTCCAACATCCGGCGCGGCGTGGCCGAGACGGGCACGCTGGGCTACTGGATCGGCCAGTCGGTGGCCGGGCGGGGGCACGCCACGGCGGCGGTGCGCGCCGTCGTGGACTTCGGTTTCCAGGAGGCCCGGCTGCACCGGATCGAGGCCGCCTGCCTGCCCACCAATCTGCCGTCGCGGCGGGTGCTGGAAAAAGCAGGCTTTCGCCACGAAGGATTGGCCAGGGCTTATTTGAAAATTAACGGCGCATGGGCAGATCATCTGCTGTTCGGCCTGCTCAGCGATGAGGTCGGGCAAGGTCCCGGCGCACCGCCGTCCTGACAGAGGTCGACAGCCAGTGACGACGCGTTCGAGGAGCCTGGGCTGGGACCCGACGACGGCGATCGAGGCGCTGGCCGCGGCGGACGCCGCCCTGTGGATCTGGACCCCCGCCGAAGATCAGATCCGTTTCACCGGCGCGACCCGCGCCCTGGGCCTTGGCCCGCTGGCCCCGGAATGCTCTGGCGCCGCCTTCACCGCCTCGGCCCTGCCGCAGGACCGCGCCCTGGCCGAACGTCTGCTCAAGCCGAGGGAAGAGGGGGCCGAGGTCGCCGTTCGCCTGCGGATGCGCGGGGGCGAGGCCTGCCTGTGGCGCGGCGTCTGGCTGGAGGACGGCCTGCGCGCCGCCGGTCTGGTCGGGCTCGAGACCAAATTCGCCGGCTCGGACCGCGATACGCTGACCGGCCTGCTGGATCGCCGCGCCTTCATCTCGCGCGCGGCCGAGACCCTGCTGCAACCGGGCGACTATGAACTGATCGTCGCCGATCTGGACCGCCTGCGCCGTCTGAACGAGGCGCTGGGCCATGAACGCGCCGACCTGGTGATCTCGGCCCTGGGCTCGCGCCTGCTGGGCGCATTTTCCCAGGACGCCTCGCCCGCGCGCGTGGGCGAGGACGAATTCGCCATCCTGCTTCCGCGGGGCGCCTCCCCCGCCGCCGACCGCGTCCGCCAGGCGCTGGAGCAGCCGCTGCGCGTCGCCGGCTTCGACATCTATCCCACGGTCGCCATCGGCGCCGTGACGGCCGAGGGCGGCCCCGACGCGCCCGACGTGGCCGAACTGCTGCGCCGCGTCGAACTGGCCGTCGAACAGGCCAAGACCGCCGGACGCGGCGGCGCCGCCGCCTATGGCCGCGCCCTGGAAAGCGACAGCCTGTCCCGGCTGGCGCTCGAGGCGGACCTGCGCAACGCCTTCGTGCGCGGCGAGATCGAACCCTTCTTCCAGCCGATCGTGAACCTGAACAGCGGCGCCGTTGCCGGGTTCGAGGCCCTGGCTCGCTGGCGCCACCCGCATCGCGGCCTGGTCCCGCCGGACGAGTTCCTGCCGCTGGCCGACGAAATGGGCCTGATGAACGAACTGGGCCTGCTGATGATGACCCAGTCCGCGCGCCAGCTGGCGGAATGGCTGAAGCGCCATCCCACCGCCGGCCGCCTGTTCTGCAGCGTCAACCTGTCGGTCGGCGAGATCGAGCGGCCGCATCTGGTCGAGGATGTCGCCCGGATCATCAAGGACAGCGGCCTGCCGCGCGGAGCCCTCAAGCTGGAGGTGACCGAAGGCGACATCATGCGCGACACCGCCCATGCGGCCGAGGTGCTCAAGGCGCTGCGCGACGTCGGCGCCTCGCTGGCGCTGGACGATTTCGGCACGGGCTTCTCGTCCCTGTCCTATCTGGCGCGCCTGCCCTTCGATACGCTCAAGATCGACCGCTATTTCGTGCTGACGATGGACAAGGACGAGGGCTCGGCCAAGATCGTCAAATCGGTCGTCAATCTGGGCCGCGACCTGTCGCTTGAAGTCGTCGCCGAGGGGGTCGAGAACGCCGGCCTGGCGCGTCTGCTGCTGAACGCCAACTGCCATTATGGCCAGGGTTACGGCTATGCGCCCGCCCTGCCGGCCCAGGAGGCCGAGGTCTATCTGAACGAATCGCTGGCCGATGGCACGGCGCCGATCCGCACCCGCTCGGCCTAGATTTCAGGCCCGGCCCGACTGGCCGGACAGGCGACCGGCGTCGACGCCCAGACCGGCCAGGGCGCGGCTCCATTTGGTCTCGTGGTCGCGGTCGAAGATCAGCTCCATGTCCGGATCGGCGGTCAGCCAGACGTTCTCGCCCAGCTCTTCCTCCAACTGCCCCTCGCCCCAGCCGGCATAGCCCAGCAGCAGCATCGCCCGCGCCGGGCCGTCCTGGGCGCTGGTCATGGCCGTCAGGGCCTCGCGCGTGCCGGTCATGGCCAAGCCGCCGCCGAACGACAGGGTGGCGTCCGCCGCGTCCCAGTCATCGGTATGCAGGACAAAGCCGCGCTCGCGCTCGACCGGGCCGCCGACCAGCACGGGCCGCCCCGTCGCCGCGTCCTCGGGCGCATGAATCTCCAGCTTCTCCAGCACCGCCTTCAGGTCCAGGCCGCGCACCGGTTGGTCCAGACGCAGACCCATGGCGTGGTCCGGCCCGTGGGCGCAGACCAGGATGACGGCGTGGTCGAAACGGTCGTCGCCGATGCCCGGCATGGCCACCAGCAGACGACCGACCAGGGATTGGAAATCGTCCATCCCTCTATCATCGTGTCACGGGCCGCCGGACGCAAGGCGACAGGGGAACTGCGGGAACACTTGGCGACCCCGCGCGTCGTCTCTATCTGACTCCTGCCTTCCACCCGTCCCGCGCCCATGGCCGGCGACCTCTCTTTCTTCCGGAGCATTCATGACCATCAAGATCGGCGACCGCATCCCCGAGGCGACCCTGGGCTCCCTGACGCCGGAAGGCCCCCGTCCGATGACCACGGACGACATCTTCAAGGGCAAGACCGTGGCCCTGTTCGCCGTGCCGGGCGCCTATACGCCGACCTGTTCGGCCCGCCACCTGCCGGGCTTCAAGGACAACCGCCAGGCCATTCTGGACAAGGGCGTGGACACCATCGCCTGCGTCTCGGTCAACGACGCCTTCGTCATGGGCGCCTGGGGCGCGGACCAGGGCATCAAGAACGACGAGATCCTGATGCTGGCCGACGGCAACGGCGACTTCACCCGCAAGCTGGGTCTGGCGCTGGACGCCACCGGCTTCGGCATGGGCGAGCGCTCGCAGCGCTATTCCATGCTGGTCAAGGACGGCGTGGTCGAACAGCTGAATGTCGAGCAGGGCGGCGAGTTCAAGGTCTCCTCGGCCGAGCACCTGCTGGCTGAACTGTAGAGCCCGGCGGTCGGTCGATGGCCGACGTTTATGACGCCCGGACGCGCAGCGCCGTCATGCGCCGCGTCCGGGGCAAGGACACCGCCCCGGAAATGGCTGTGCGCCGCCTGCTTCGCGCGGGCGGCGTCGGCTATCGTCTGGGCGGATGCGGCCTGCCGGGGCGGCCCGATGTGGTGATGCCGGGGCGACGCGTCGCCCTGTTCGTGCACGGCTGTTTCTGGCACGGCCACGACTGCCGACGCGGCGCTCGACAGCCCAAGGCCAACGCCGCCTACTGGGCCGCCAAGATCGACCGCAACCGCGCCCGCGACGCGCGGACGGCCAGCGAACTGACCGCCTCGGGCTGGCGCGTCCTGACCGTCTGGGAATGCGAGATGAAGGACGCAGGCTTTGGCGCGCGCCTGCTGGCTTCGGTCCGGGGTCAGGCGGCGGCGGTCGCCGCGCCCGACGCCGATGCGCCCGCCATGACGTGCGAAACGGCCCCCAGCAGCGACGGCGGCGTCAGCGGCTTGGACACGAAATAGGTCATGCCCGCCGCCATGCAGGCGGCGATATCCTCGGGCGCGGTGTCGGCGGTGACGGCGATGACCGGGGCGTTGGCGTTCGGCCCGCCGCCCGCGCGGAGCCGTCGTGTGGTCTCGCGCCCGTCCAGTTCGGGCATCCGCACATCCATGAAGATCAGGTCGAAGGCCGTCGTCTCGCAGGCCCGCAACGCCGCCATCCCGTCCGCCGCCATGCTGACGTCGCAACCCAGCGGCAGCAGGATCAACTGCACCGCGCGCCGGTTGATGTCGTGGTCGTCGACCACCAGCACCCGCATCTGCCGCTCGTCTTCAGAAGCCGCCGGCTCGGCCACGGCCGCGACCGGCGCCGGCGTCGGTGCGGCATAGGTCGGGGCTTGGGCAGGCGGGGCCGCCCTGGGCGCGTCGCCGGTCAGTCCGGCCAGAATGTCGGCCGCGCTCGGCGCCGGCGCGGGGGTCGGGGCAGGGCGGGTTTCAGACGCCGCCACGGGCGTGGGCGCCAGGGCGCGCGCGATGGCCGCGCGGCCATGGTCGGCGGGCTGCTCCGCCTCGAGTTCCCGCGCCGTCTCGGCCGCAGGCAGGCTCAGCGACAGGATGAACCGGGCGCCCTGGCCGACCTCGCTGCGCACGGTGATCCGGCCGCCCATCAGTTCGATCAACTGGCGACTGATGGCCAGCCCCAGGCCCGAACCGCCAAAGCGCGATCCCACGCCCTCTGCGGTCTGGTCAAAGGGGGTGAACAGTCGAGCGCGCTGGGCGGCGGTCATGCCGGGCCCGGTGTCCGCGATCTCGATCAGCAGGGCGTGGCCGGCCGGATCCTCGTCCCAGGCGCGGATGCTCAGGGTGACCTGGCCCGCCTCGGTGAATTTCACGGCGTTGGACAGCAGGTTGTTCAGCACTTGGCGCAGCCGCATGGGATCGCCGCGCACCATGGACGGCGCCTCGCGCGCGCCCTCGATCCGCAGTTTCAGTCCCTTGGCCCGCGCCGGGCCCTGCCACATGCGCAGGGTCTGGGCCAGCATGATCCGCAGGTTGAAATCGCTGGCCTCGACCGTCATCCGGCCGGCGTCCAGTCGGGCATGGTCCAGCAGGTCGTCAAGCAGCGCCTTCATCATCAGGCCCGCATCTGAAATCAGCGCGGCGTGGGACCGGGATGCGGAATCGCCCGCCGTCCGCTCCAGCTCGGCCGCGCCGGTCAGGATGGCGCTGATCGGCGTGCGCAGATCATGTCCGACGGCGGCCAGGAAGGCGCTGCGGCCCGCCATGGCCTGTTCGGCGGCGCGGCGGCCCCGCTCGGCGTCGCGGCGGGCCTGATCCTCGGCCACGCGCGACTGGCTCATCCGCTGCCAGGTCGAGACGCAGTAGGTCATGAAGGCGCACATGGCGATCGCCACCGGGGTGACGAAATGCGACGGCGCGCCCAGGGCGTGCATGAAGAAGGGCGTGGCCGCCAGATAGGCGAACTGCGGCACGACCGTCAGCAGCATGACCGCGGTCGAGCGCGGCGCATTGACGGTCGAATAGATGGCGCCGGACGCCAGCATGATGGCGGCGCAGATGCCGCCCATGGCCCCGCCGGTCAGCCACAGCGGCGCCGACAGACTGCCGAAGAAGGCCGCGTTCAGGAACAGGATCGCCCCGCCGACGATGTTCCGCCAGGCCGGCAGGCGCTCTGCGCGATTGCCGTTGATCGGGGCGAAGGCCCAAAGCTCGGCGGCCTGGATCACGAAATACAGCGCGACCCAGATGGTCGAGAAGGTCCACCCCAGGATCGGCCCGAACACCAGGGCGCAGGCGCTGCCCAGACCCAGACGCTGCAGCAGCGCCCGACGCCGCTGGCGCGCGGCGTAGGCCCAACCCGTGCTGTCTTCGGCGTAGGCGTCCTGCATGGGGCTCCCCGGTCGCGGGTATGCCCGCTTTGGGAAATCATGCAGGGCTTAGCCTAACGCTCCGTCAACGCCCGGTTCCGACCGCCTCGGCGACCGTGGAAAAGCCGTCGGCGCGCAGTCGGGCCGCTAGGTCGCGCTTGATCCGCCCCACCAGCCCCGGCCCCTCATAGACCAGCGCCGAATAGACCTGGACCGCCGAGGCCCCCGCCCGCAGCCGGGCGTAGGCTTCTTCGCCGGAATCGATCCCGCCCGCCGCGATCAGCGTCAGCCGCCCGGCCGACGCCTCGGCGGCGGCGGCCAGCGCCGCCCGCGCGCCCGCCTTCAGCGGCGCGCCCGACAGGCCGCCCGCTTCCTCGCGATCGGCGGACCGCAGGCTGTCCGGCCGCGCCAGGGTGGTGTTGGACACGATCAGCCCGTCGATCCGGTGCGCCACCGCCGCCTCGACGATCATGCCGATCTCGGCCGCCGTCAGGTCGGGCGCGATCTTCAGGAACACCGGCGCCCTGTCGCCCGCCCGCGCCGCATTGATGCGGCCCAGCAGGTCGTCCAGCGCCTCACGGCCCTGCAGGGCGCGCAAGCCGGGCGTATTGGGGGACGAGACGTTGACGGTGAAATAGTCGGCCAGCCCCGCCAGCCGCTTCAGGCCCAGCACATAGTCGGCCGCCTTGTCCTCGGTGTCCTTGTTGGCGCCCAGGTTCGCCCCGACCACCACGCCCCGGGGCCGGCGCGCCAGACGGGCGGCGAAGGGCTCCAGCCCGTCGTTGTTGAACCCCATCCGGTTGATGACGGCCCGGTCCTCGGTCAGGCGGAACAGGCGCGGGCGTGGATTGCCCGCCTGGGCCAGCGGCGTGACCGAGCCGCACTCGACAAAGCCGAAGCCCAGCTTGCCCAGCCCGGCCAGCGCCTCGCCGTTCTTGTCCAGGCCGGCCGCCAGCCCCACCGGCGACGGCAGCGCCAGCCCGGCCAGGGTGGTGTGCAGAATCGGATCGTCCACGGGCGACGCGGGCATCAGCGGCGCCAGCTGCAACCCCCGGATCGCCAGCCGGTGGGCGGTCTCGGGATCCAGTCGGCGCATCGCCCAGGTCGCCAGGTCGTGCATGGTCTCAGGCCCCCGTATCCAGCGTCATCTCGCCCTCGGCCGACACGGTCATCGACCGGTCCGCCACCACGGCCCTAGTCGGCAGCGGGCCGTAAATGTGCGGGAACAGGGCCCCGCCGCGCGACGCCTCCCACACCACCGTCTCGCCCAGCGGCGCCAGGTCGACCTCCAGCAGGCGCAGATCGTTGCGCCCGGCATAGTGACGCCGCGCCGTCTCGACCAACTGCTCCGCCGTCGACAGATGGATATAGCCGTCGGCCCGGTCCACGGCCGAACCCTCATAGGCGCCCGCCAACTGGGCGGCGGCCCAGTCGTCGGCTGTGATGATCTTGAAGGCGGTCGCGGCGCTCATCGCCCGCCCTCGCTGCGCGGGCCCAGATAGCCCTCGAAGGCGCAGCGCCCGGCGGGATCGACGGCGAACAGGGCGGCCGATCCGGGCGGGAAACCCGCCATCCGGTCCAGCGCCGCCGGCGAGGCCGCGCCCTCGACCAGATACTCCATCGCCAGATGGTGAACCCCCGGATTGTGCGCCACGACGATCAGGCACCCCGCCTCATCTTCGACCGCCTCGACAAAGCGGCGCAGGGTGTCCGACGTGGCGTCGTACAGGGCCGCCTCGTGCCGCACCTCGACATCGCCCATGGCGTCATGGACCGCATCCCAGGTCTCGCGCGTGCGGGCGGCGGCCGAGACCAGCGCCAGGTCCGGCCGGATGCCGCGCTCGGCCAGCATTCGGCCCATCAGGGCGGCCTCGGCCCGGCCTTCCGGCGACAGGCGTCGGTCGCGGTCATGGCCGGAGGCCGCCGCGCGCTCGGCGGTCGCGTGTCGCATCAGGATCAGTCGCTGCATGACGCCGCTTTAGGGCCGTTCGGCGGGCGCATCCAGCCCGATCCGAACCGTTCGGCTGGGGTTCCGGCCCGCCGGCTGCGGCGTCAGGCCGGTCGCCTCGCTGCGAACGCGGCGGGTCTGGCCCACGGGCCGGGCGCGGGCATAGGCATGACGCGTGGCCTCCAGCAGGATCACGCCCGCCGCGCCGGGGATCAGCCGCCGGCCGATCTGCTCCAGCCCGTCAGCCATCGGCAGCAGCGGCCCCCACGGCGGCGCGTACAGGGTCTGGGACCAGGCCGTCGGCTCCAACCCTACCTCGCGCACCAGCCGCTCCAGCTGGCCCCGTGTAAACGGCCGCCCATGGCCGAACGGCGTCGCCTCGGCCCGCGCCCACAGGCCCCCGCGCGCCGCCGTGGCCAGGATGATGCGACCGGCCGGGGCCATGGCGCGCACCGCTTCGGTCAGCAGGGCGGACGGGTCGTCCGCCTCCTCCAGCGCATGGATCAGCAGCACCCGATCAAAGCTTCCGGCGGGAAAGGGCAGGCGCCGGTCGTCGACCAGCAAGGTCCGGTTCTTGCCCGCCGCGGGCCATTGCTCGGCGCCCTGGCCGCCCGGCATGGCGGCGATCACACGCCGCGCCCCGACAAAGGCATCCAGCCACGGCGTGGCGTAGCCGATCCCCAGCACGTCGCAGTTGTCCGCCTCGCCCCAGGCGTCGGCCAGTCGCCGCGCCAGCAGGCGACGCACCAGCGCCCCGGCCGGTTCGCCGTAGAAGCGTCTCAACTCGTCGATGCCGCGCCGCATGGTCAGACTATAGGCCCGGATGGCCCCCGGCTGCTACAACGGGGCATGGCCCTGACCGTTCACCAGTTCCCCTGCCTGTCCGACAACTACGGCTTTCTGGTCCGCGACGTCGCGACCGGCCAGGTGGCGACGGTCGATACGCCGGACGCCGAGGCGATCCTGGCGGCGCTTGCCGCGACCGGCTGGGGGCGGCTGGACCTGATCCTGAACACCCACTGGCATCCCGACCACACGGCCGGAAACGCGCATCTGCAGGCCCAGACCGGCTGCGTCATCCATGGCCCGCACGAGGTCGCGCGCGTCGCGTCGCTGGATCACGTTGTCGCGGACGGCGACACCGTCATGCTGGGCCGGACCGCCTTCGTCGTAACGGCCACGCCCGGCCACACCCTGGGCCATATCGTCTATCGCAGTGTGGCCGACGACTTGGCCTTCGTCGGCGACACCCTGTTCGCCCTCGGGTGCGGCCGCCTGTTCGAAGGCACGCCCGATCAGATGTGGGACAGCCTGAACCGGCTGGCGCAATGGCCGGACAAGACCCGCATCTACTGCGCCCATGAATATACGGCCGCCAACGCCCGCTTCGCCCTGTCGCTGGATGATCGGCCCCAGATGGCGGCCCATGCGGCGGCGATCTTCGCGGCGCGCGAGCGGGGCGAGGCGACCGTGCCCACCACCCTGGCGACCGAGCGGGCGTTCAATCCCTTCCTGCGGGCGGTGGATGCGGCGGATTTCGCGGCCCGGCGCGCAGCCAAGGACGCGTTCTAGTCGCGGGGTTAGTCGCGCGCCGCGACCACGCGCACGATCCGCGCGGACGAGGGGCGACCCGCCAGGCCGGCCTCGGCGTTGATGACGATGCGCAGCGTCCCCGCGCCAAACGCGACGCCCGGCCGACCCGTGTCGGTGATGACGATGCGGCGCACCTGCGACGCCTCTTCGCGCAGATTGGACGAACGGGCCATGCGGATCACCGCGTCCACGGCGGTGGTCAGCGCATCGGCGGCCACGGCTTCTGAGCCCGGCTGGATATCCACGTCCACCTGGACCAGGCGGCCCAGGGCGGCGCTGGCCCGGCCGCTCTGCCGGACGATGTAGTTCCACAGTTGCACCGGCGTCAGCGTCGGCGCGGACAGAGCCGGTCCCGGCCCGCCGTTAGACACCGGCGCGCCCTGCGGCGCGGACGAGGTGAACAGCGTCATCGCCCCGTCCGGCGTCACCCGCAGCACCTGCTCGCCCGCATCGTTGCGATAGATCATGTCCCCCCGCGGCGCCGGCGTCGGGCGCAGCACCCAGATCTCGCTGCTGCGCTCGAACCGCATCAGGATGCGCGTGCCCGACCGGTCCAGCAGGAAGGTCTGGCCGCTCTCGGCGACATACCGGCCGGACGGCGGCAGGTTGCGGGTGAAGATGCGCTCGCGGGCGGACCGGTCCTGATCGGCCTGGGCGTTGGCGCGGGCCTGGGCGAGGGCGGGGCCGGTCATGACGGCCAGGCTCACGCCCACGACGGCGGCGAACGCCATCGCGGTCGAAAGCGGCTCAGACGCCGTCCTGACCGAAACCCGATTGAACATCTTCAGATAGGTGACGCCCCACCCCGGCGGATTTTGGGCGAACCTTGGCCTCACCCGACCAGATACTGACCGCCGTTCAGCGATAGGGTGCAGCCTGTGACATATCCGGCACGCTCACCCGCCAGCCAGGACACCATGTCGGCGATTTCCTCGCCTTTTCCGAGCCTTCCGACCGGAATCTGGGCGACGATGCTGGCCAGGACCTTCTCGTCCATAGCCCCCACCATCTCGGTGTCGATATAGCCCGGCGCGATGCAGTTCACCGTCACGCCCTTGCGCGCATTTTCCAGCGCCAGCGCCTTGGTGAAGCCGATCATGCCCGCCTTGGCGGCGGAATAGTTGGTCTGGCCGATCTGGCCCTTCTGGCCGTTGATCGAGCTGATGTTGACGATCCGGCCGAAATTGCGGTCGCGCATGCCGCCGATCACCTGGCGCGTCATGTTGAAGACGCTGTCCATGTTCACACGGATCACGTCGGACCACTGCTCGGCGCTCATCTTGTGGAAGAAGCCGTCGCGGGTGATGCCGGCGTTGTTCACCAGCACGTCGATGGGGCCCAGTTGCGCCTCGACCTCGGCCACGGCGCGCTGGCAGTCCTCGAACGAGCCGACATTGCCCTTGACCACCATGACGCCCAGTTCGCTCGCCGTGGCCTGGGCCGCCTCGTCATTGCCGGAATAGCCGGCCGCGACCTGAAGCCCGTCCTCCTTGAGCCGCTGCACGATGGCCTTGCCGATGCCCCGGGTGCCGCCGGTTACGAGTGCCACGCGCGCCATGCTGTTGTCCTGTCCCTAAGAGTTCAGCCGCGTCTGACGCGCGGCTTGGTTGAATGGATAGCCGTCCTGCCCGCTTCAGAGAAGGCCCGTCGTTTCGTCGGCATCTCGCCGCAGAAGACATGCGCCGTGGGTTGAAATGCGGAAAGCTGGCGTTCGTTCTCCAGGAGCCCAGTCCATGAAGCCGTCCCTCGCCGTCATCGCCGCTCTCGCGGGCCTCGCCGTCGCGCCGCGCGCCGACGCCCAGGCGACCAGCCTGACCGGCGCCTGGGTGCATGCCGGAACCCAGCAGGAGCTGGTCATCCGCTCCAGCATCCAGTTCCGGTCCTATTCCATGCCCGGCGACTTCAACATGGGCGGAACCTTCGGCGCCGGCTCGCCCAGCAATACGGTGATCTCGACCACGCCGACCCCCACGCGCGTCACCCGCGAGATGGCCCTGATCGTTCGCGAGGACGGCCGTTTCAGCTGGATCACGGAAAAATCCTATCCGGAAAGCGCCAGCTGCGACGTGCGCGTCCATCAGGAAAAGCTGGGCCGGGTCACGACCTCCGGCTCCAGCGCGACCTTCACCATCAGCAAGGGCTCGGAACGGGCCGGCCGCTCCTGCAACGACCAGGTCACCGAAAGCGACCGGTCGAACCAGACCGAGACCTATCGGGTCACGCGATCCGGCTCGACCCTGCGCATCAGCGACGGGACGGTCACCTGGGTCTTCAACCGCCACCAGGAATAGGCGGCGCGATCAGACCGCCATTCGCGCCATGTCGATGACGAAGCGATAGCGCACGTCGGACTTCTCCATCCGCGCATAGGCCTCGTTGATCTGGTCCGGCGCGATGACCTCGATGTCGCAGGCGATGCCGTGCTCGGCGCAGAAATCGAGCATCTCCTGCGTCTCGCGGATGCCGCCGATCAGGCTGCCCGCCACGCTGCGGCGACGCCACAGCAGCGGCATGGCGAAGACCGGCATCCCCTCGGTGCTCAGGCCCAGCATGACCATGGTCCCGTCCCGCGCCAGCAGGTTCAGGTGGCCGGCGATCTCGTGCGTGGCGGACACGGTATTGATGATCAGATCGAATTTTTCGGCTGCAGCCTTCATCGCCGCCTTGTCCGAGTTGATCAGGAAATGCCGGGCGCCCATCCGCTCGGCGTCGGCCCTCTTGCGGTCCGAGGTCGACAGCACGGTCACCTCCGCGCCCATGGCGGCGGCCAGTTTCACCGCCATATGGCCCAGCCCGCCCAGACCCACGACCGCGACCTTCGAGCCCGGCCCGACCTTCCAGTGCCGCAGCGGCGAATAGGTGGTGACGCCCGCGCACAGCAGCGGCGCGGCCGCGTCCAGCGGCAGGGCGTCCGGGATGCGCAGGACATAGTTCTGATCGACCGTGATCCGGTCGGAATAGCCGCCCTGGGTGATCGTCTGGCCCACCGCGGCGCCCTTGGGGTCGGCCGAGCCATAGGTCTGGGTCATGCCGGGGACGCAGTACTGCTCCTCGCCCGCCAGGCAGGACGGACAGGTGCGGCAGCTGTCGACCATGCAGCCGACCCCGACGCGGTCGCCTTGCTTGAAGCGGGTGACATTGGCGCCCACGGCCGTCACCACCCCGGCGATCTCGTGGCCCGGCACGATGGGATAGCGGCTGTTGCCCAGGTCGTTCTTTACGACGTGCAGGTCCGAATGGCAGACGCCGCAGTACTGGATCTGGATGGCCACATCGTCCGGCCCCGGCTCGCGCCGGTCGAAACGATAGGGCGACAGCGGCTGGTCGGCGGCGGGCGCGGCGAACGCGCGGGTGGCGATGGGCATGGGGGAGATCCTCGGCTGACGCTCACAGATAGCGCTCCGGCGACGCTTGCCAAGACGTCATCACGCGCCGGCTCGTCGCAAAAGCGATCCGTTCGTCGTAACCGGCGCGCGCCCGTCGATGTTCCGCGCCTAGATCGGCCGAATCTCGAAAGGAACAGTCAAATGAACCGCATCACCTTCGCCGTCGCAGGGTTGGCCGTAGTGGCCATCGCGGGGGCCGCCCTGGCCCAGTCGGCGGGCCATGTCGGCAGCTGGCGCCATCAGGGGACCCAGACCGAACTGGTCATCCGCAGCGTCATCAAGCACCAGCCCTGGGGCGGCGGCTTCAACCTGGGCGGATCGGTCGGGGCCGGCTCGGCCACCAACGCCGTGATCGTCAATGAATCCGTGCCGATGAGCGTCACACGCACCATGACCCTGGATATCCAGCCGGACGGCCGCTTCCGCTGGGTCACCACCAAGCGCCAGCCCAAGGGCGAGGGCTGCATCGCCACCATCGATCAGGACCGCACCGGCCGGGTCACCGTCGCCGGCGCCGAGATGAGCTTCAACTTCACCGGCGGGACCGAACGGGTGCGCGAATCCTGCAACGACCGCACCAGCCAGAGCGAGGTTGCCCCGCGCACCGAAACCTATCCGTTCCGCCTGTCCGGCGGTCAGCTCAGCCTGACCAGCGGCGGCACGACCTGGACCTTCCGCCGCTGACGGATCAGGCGCGGCCCAGCCGTTCGATCAGCGCCTGGGCCGCCGCCGGATTGCGCACCTTCGCGCCCGAGATGAAATAGGCGAAGACGTCGCCGCGTTTGGCCCAGGCCTTCGCCTGTTTCGCCACCGCATCCAGTTCCGCCGCCGTCATGCCGGTCGGCTCGTCTTCGCGGCTGGACATCAGCCGGGCGTAGGTGAAATCGGCGGTCGCCTGATCGATATGGGGCCAGGTCGGCTCTTCGTCATCGACGGCATAGACAATGGCCGCGCCGTATTTGCGGGCCAAGTCGTAGAATTCCTCGCAGGCGAAGGTCGGGTTCCGCACCTCCAGCGCGTGACGCAGTCGCACCCCGTCCTTTTCCTTCGGCAACAGCTTCAGGAAACCCTCGAAATCGACCGGATCGAACTTCTTGGTCCCCATGAACTGCCAGTTGATCGGCCCCAGCTTGCCGCCCAGCGTCGTCAGTCCCTGCGACAGAAACCGGTCGAAGCTCTCGCCGCCGTCCGACAGCACCTTTCGGTTGGTGCAATAGCGGCTGGCCTTGACCGAAAAGACAAAGCCGTCCGGCGCTTCGTCCCGCCATTTGGCCCAGCTGTCCGGCTTGAAGGTCGAATAATAGGTGCCGTTGATCTCGATGCTGGTCAGCGCCCGGCTGGCGAACTCCAGCTCGCGCTTCTGCGTCAGCCCCTCGGGATAGAAGCCCCCCCGCCACGGCTCATAGGTCCAGCCGCCGACGCCCACCTTGATAGACCCTGTCATGTCTCACTCCCTGCACGCACAGGATCGCAGGAAAGCGGAAGGCCTGGCAACGGTGCGTCGGACGGCCTTTAGTCCCGTCCGATCAAGGTCGCGAAATCGGCCTCGTCGCGTCGCGCCCAGGCGTTCAGAACCATCCGCCACTGAAACCAGGCGTAGGAAACAGGATTGGCCAGCAACGTCTGATAGTTTGCGTTGAAGTAGGCCGTGGCGTCCTCGCCAGCCGGCACGGGAACCGGCAGCCTGGCCAGGGCGGCCTCGATCTGCGGTACGAAGCCCGTCAACCAGTCCAGACCGCCGGGCCGGCCCATCCAGAAGGCGATTGCGACCCTGTTGCCCCTGAGTTCGCTCTCATACCTCTGGCTCGCCGTAGGGCCCTGCCCGCGCTGGTAGTCGACGAAATGCGACATCTCGTGCGGGGTGAGAAAATTGTAGAAGCCGGCCCGGTAAAAGTCTGCAGCGTCTCCGCCCGCGCTATTGTCCTGCACGGAAGCGAAAAAGGCCTGGACCGGGGGCGGGCACTGTTCCCATGCCGCGATATGCATGACGTGGGGCCGCGTCGATGACATCCAGGAAAGCCCCGGCGTGAACGCGACGTTGACGCTAGGCGCTTCAAGATCTTGCGTGCCGGGCATGCGGTCCAGAAACTCGTGGATCAGCCCTTCGACGTGGGCCTGGATCGCCGCTGGATCGGTCAGGTCCGGTTCCGTCAGCGATGCGCCAGGCAGGGCGGCGAACGCCACCACACCGCCAAGGAACAGTCTGCGATCGGTGGCGATTTCCATGACAGGCGCTCTCCAGAGGCCACCCCATAATGCCTGTGGGTGGAAATGCCGCAAGCTTGCAACGGGTGAATCCGAAAGATCAGCCTGTCAGTAGGCGAAGTCCCGATAGACGCGGCTGACGTCGCCTTGCCAGTCGCCGTGATACAGCTCCAGCAGGCGGTCAGCCGGGGTGATCCCGCTGTCGGCGATGTCTTCCAGTTCCGACAGATAGCCGCGCTCGTCGACCATGCCGCCGCTGAAGCGGGCGCGGTTCTTCAGGCCCTGTTTGGCGATGGCGACCATGTCGACGGCGATGTCGCGGACGCTGCGGCCCGCGACCTCGGCTTTCAGGCCCAGGCGGGTCACGTCGCGGCGCAGGCGCTCGTGATCGGCGATGTCCCAGTCCTTGCACAGGTCCCATGCCGCGGCCAGCGACGGCGCGTCATACAGGATCCCGGCCCACAGCGCCGGCAGGGCGCAGATCCGGCTCCACGGGCCGCCGTCGGCGCCGCGCATCTCAAGGTACTGTTTCAGCCGCACCTCGGGGAACAGGGTGGTCAGGTGATCGGCCCAGTCCTTGGCCGTCGCGCGGTCGCCGGGCAGGGCGTCCAGCCCGCCCTCCATGAAGGCGCGGAACGACTGGCCCGACAGGTCGACATAGGTCTCGCCGCGCTTGGCGAAATACATCGGCGTGTCCAGCGCATAGTCGGCATAGCGCTCGAACCCGAAGCCGTCGGCGAAGACGAAGTCCAGCATGCCGGTGCGGTCCGGATCGGTGTCGGTCCAGACGTTGGCGCGCGCCGACAGGAAGCCGTTCGGCTTGCCCTCGGTGAACGGCGAGCAGGCGAACAGGGCGGTGGCGATGGGCTGCAGCGCCAGGCTGGCGCGGAATTTCAGCACCATGTCGGCCTCGCTGTCGAAGTCGAGGTTGGCTTGGATGGTGCAGGTGCGCAGCATCATGTCCAGGCCCAGCGAACCTTTCTTGGGCATATAGGCCCGCATGATATCATAGCGGCCCTTGGGCATGACCGGCACGTCCTCGCGCCGCCACATCGGGTCGAAGCCGACGCCCAGGAAGCCCAGGTTCAGCTGGTCCGCGACCTGCTTCACCTCCATCAGGTGCTGGCCGGTCTCGTTGCAGATGTCGTGGATGTCCTTCAGCGGCGCGCCCGACAGTTCGAACTGGCCGCCGGGCTCCAGGCTGATCGACGCGGTGAAGCCCTCGGCGTTCTTGCGCTCCAGCGCGATGACGTGACCGGCCTCTTCGACCGGGCTCCAGCCGAAGCGGGTCAGGCCGTCCAGCATCGCCTTGATGCCGTTCGGGCCGTCATAGGCGGGACGGCGCAGGGTGGATTTGTCGAAGCCGAATTTCTCGTGTTCGGCGCCGATGCGCCACTGATCCCTGGACTTCATGCCTTTCGACATGGCGCCGATCAGTTGATCCCTCGAAAGCGGCGCGGTGTCGGCCATCTGTAACCCCTGCTGTCGCGGCTAGATGGGCGACCGCGCCGCCAAGCTCAAGCCCCCCGCGCCGCTTATCGTTCCCAGTCGCCCGTCCTGAATGCGCGGGTCGGTTCTCGCTTTACGGCACGGATCATCCGGCGCTTGATGGAGTGTGGTCCGTTCGGAGAGATTTGATGGGCAGGGAGGCTGTGGTCTATGCGCAGGTGGGGTCCGAGGCAGGCGACATCCGCGCCGTTCTGGAAAGCCGGGAACTCATCCTTCGCGGCGACATAAGAAGAACGTTCGCACTTTCTGATCTGGCACAGGTGAGGGTCGAACTGGACGCTCTGGTCTTCCTGCATGGGCCAGAAGAGGTCCGGTTGATGCTCGGCGCCACGATGGCCGATAAATGGGCGCGGGCCATGACCACCCCGCCCCCATCATTGAGGGCGAAATTGGGTTTGGGGAACGGAACGCAGGTCTTCTGCCTGGGCCAGGTCGATGAGCCTGAACTGGCCGATGCGTTAGACGGGGCGATCAGCGCCGACCTTCACGCGGCAGGCATGGTCGTGGCCCGGATCGACAGCGCCGCTGACCTGGAACGGCTTTTGGCGTTCAAGACAGATCTGCCCGTCTGGACTGTTTACCCCAAGGGCGCCCTGGCGGGGTTTGGGGGCGCGCCCATTCGCACCCGGATGCGAGAGGCGGATTATATCGATTCCAAGTCCTGCGCCGTTTCGGAGCGTCTGACGGCGACCCGTTATGGGCGACGCAAGGTCTAGCGTTCCAGGTGTCTAGCGTTCCCAGTCGCCCGCCGCCGCCTGCCACAGGGTCATGGCGGCGATGGCGGCGGTGTCCGCCCGCAGGATGCGCGGCCCCAGCGATACGGCGGTGGTGAAGGGCAGGGCGCGCAACCGCTCGCCCTCTTCCGGCGAAAATCCGCCCTCGGGTCCGATCAGGATCGCCCACGGACCTTCGCCCGCCTTCGTCAGCGCCCCGATCGCCGGCGCGCCCCCGGTCTCGTCGCAGAACATCAGCCGGCGCCCAGAATCGGGACGGGCGTCCCAGCCGTCCAGCAGGGTGTCCAGTTTCACCGGATCATCGACCAGCGGCACGTCCAGCCGGCCCGTCTGTTCGGCGGCCTCTTCCGCTATGGCGTCCAGCCGGTCCAGCCGGATGCGGTCGGCGTTGGTGCGCTGGGTAATGACCAGCCGCACCCGGCGCGCGCCCAGTTCGGCGGCCTTTTCCACAATGGTCTCGACCCGCGCCTTCTTCACCACGGCGACGATCAGCTCCAGGTCGGGGCCATAGGCCTGGGGCCGCACCTGTTCGCCGGCGCGCAGGATGACGCCCTTCTTCAGCACCTCGGCCACGCTGGCGCGCCATTCCCCGTCGCGGCCGTTGAACACCAGCAGGTCGTCGCCGACCTTCAGCCGCATCACCTGGGTCAGATAGCGCGATTGGTCCAGCGTCGGCGCAACAGCGCCGCCGGGGGCGAGCGGAGAGGTGACGTGCAGACGGATCATTTCATTCCCGCTCATCCCCGCGGAAGCGGGGACCCAATGAGAGCCTCAGAACAGGTCGTTGAACAGATCGCGCCAACCGGGGTTGGCTTTCTCGATCAGCTCCAGCTTCCAGACGCGGTTCCATTTCTTGATCTGGCGCTCGCGAACGAAGGCGTCATGCCGGGTCGGGTGAAGCTCGAACCAGACCAGCCTGGCGCAGCCATACTTGGCCGAGAAGCCCTTGAACACCTTCTCCCGATGCTGCGTGGTTCGGTCGATGATAGCGTCTGTCGAGCCGGTGTAGATCGTCCCGTTTCGTCCGTTCGCCACGATGTAGGTGTAGAAGGCCACGATCTGCCCCACAAAAGGACTGGGTCCCCGCTTCCGCGGGGATGAGCGGGCAGTATAGCGGAGCTTTCCGGACTACAGCGTCCGCGCGATCAGCAGCTTCATGATCTCGTTCGTCCCGCCGTAGATGCGCTGGACGCGGGCGTCCTTGTACAGTTGGGCGATCGGGTATTCGTTCATATAGCCGTAGCCGCCGAACAGCTGCAGCATTTCGTCGATGGTTTCGCCCTGGATGTCGGTGACCCAGTATTTAGCCATCGAGGCGGTGGCGGCGTCCAGCTGACCCTTCAGGTGCAGGCCGATGCAGTGGTCGACGAAGACCTTGGCCACGGTCAGCTTGGTCTTCACCTCGGCCAGTTTGAACTGGGTGTTCTGGAAGTCGATGATCCGCTTGCCGAAGGCCTTGCGCTGCTTGACGTAGTCCAGCGTCGCCTCAAGGCCCCGCTCGGCGGCCGCTACGCCCTGGACCGCGATGTTCAGGCGCTCCTGCGGCAGTTGCTGCATCAGCTGGACGAAGCCCATGCCCTCGCCGCCGCCGATGACGTTCTCCAGCGGGACCTTCACATCGTTGAAGAATAGCTCGGAGGTGTCGTTCGCCTCCATGCCGATCTTGTGCAGGTTGCGGCCGCGCTCAAAGCCCTCCAGCCCGTCGGTCTCGACCACGACCAGCGACGTGCCCTTGGCGCCCTCGGCCGGGTCGGTCTTGGCCACGACGATGATGAAATTGGCCAGCTGGCCGTTGGTGATGAAGGTCTTGGAGCCGTTCAGGACATAGTGGTCGCCCTGTTTTATGGCGGTGGTCTTGACCCCTTGCAGGTCGGACCCGGCGCCCGGCTCGGTCATGGCGATGGCGCCGACCAGTTCGCCCGACTGCAGGCGCGGCAGCCAGCGCGCCTTCTGCTCGTCCGATCCGTAGTGCCAGACGTAGGGCATGACGATGGCGTTGTGCAGGCTGATGCCGAAATGGTCCGCGCCCTTCCAGCCCAGCTGGCGCATCAGCACGACCTCATGGCGATAGTCGCCGCCGAAGCCGCCGTTCTCTTCCGGCATCGACAGGCCCAGCAGGCCCGCGTCGCCCGCCGCATTCCACAGGCCGCGCGGCACCGAGGAGTCGGCGATCCACTTGGCGAATTTCTCGGGCGGCGCGTGCTCGTCGATCCATTTGGCGACGGAGTCGGAGAAGAGGGTGATCTCCTCGTCCTGCATGAAGTCGGGTTCGGGGCTGTTGAGGACGTTCATGGGGCGGCTCCGCGATCGAAGCCCTTCCCCCTTGATGGGGGAAGGGTTGGGATGGGGGTGGGGCGGCAGAAGCGTGGCGCTGCCGGTGCTTCACCCGGATGCGCTATCACCCCCAACCCCGGCCCTTCCCCCATCAAGGGGGAAGGGAGAAGGCGTCAGAACGCCTCGGCCGGCATCTGCATCAGCACCTCGGCGCCGGTCTTCAGCTTCTTCAGGTGCGCCTCGGCGTCGGGCAGGATGCGCTCGACGAAATAGCGGCCGGTCATCAGCTTGGTGGCGTAGAAGGGATCGGTGTCGCCGGCGTCGATTTTCGCTTGCGCCGCCTTGGCCGTCTGGGCCCAGAGATAGGCCAGGGCGTTCAGGCCGAACAGGTGCAGATAGTCGGTCGAGGCGGCGGCGGCGTTGTCCGGGTTGGCCATGCCGTTCTGCATCAGCCACATCGTGGCCTCCTGCAGCTTCTTCTTCGACTCGGCCAGGCCGTCGATGAAGGGCTTCACCGGCCCCTCGGCGCCGTTGTCCGCCACGAAGGCGTCGATGTCGGCGAACCAGCTCATGATCGCCCGGCCGCCGTTCGACGGCAGCTTGCGGCCGACCAGATCCAGCGCCTGGATGCCGTTGGTGCCCTCATAGATCATGGTGATCCGCGCATCGCGCAGATACTGCGAGGCGGGGAAGTGTTCGGTATAGCCCGAGCCGCCGTGCACCTGCATCGCCAGCGAGGCGACGTGGAAGCCCTTGTCGGTCAGATAGGCCTTCAGCACCGGCGTGATCAGGCCCATGTAATCCTTGGCCTTGGTCGCCGTGGCCTCGTCCGAGGACTTCTGCAGGTCGGCCTGCAGCGCGGTCCACAGGATGAAGGCGCGGCCGCCTTCGACGAAGGCTTTCGACTCCAGCAGCATGCGGCGCACGTCGGGGTGGACCATGATCGGGTCGGCCGGGCCGTCCGGGTTCTTGGCGCCGGTCAGGGCGCGGCCCTGCAGGCGGTCGTTGGCGAACTCGACGGCGGCCTGATAGGCGGCGTCGCCGATGGCCAGGCCCTGCAGGCCGGTGCCCAGGCGGGCCTCGTTCATGACCACGAACATGTTGTTCATGCCGCGGCCTTCGTCGCCGATCAGCCAGCCCGTGGCGTTCTCATAGGCCATGACGGCGGTGGCGTTGCCGTGGATGCCCATCTTGTGCTCCAGCCCGGCGCAGGACACGCCGTTGCGTTCGCCGATCGAGCCGTCCTCGTTGACCAGGAATTTCGGCACCACGAACAGCGACAGGCCCTTGATCCCCGGCTGCGCGCCTTCGATGCGGGCCAGCACCGTGTGGATGATGTTGTCGGCGAAGTCGTGCTCGCCGGCCGAGATCCAGATCTTCTGGCCGGTGATCGAATAGCTGCCGTCGCCGTTGGGCACAGCCTTGGTGCGCACCATGCCCAGGTCGGTGCCGCACTGCGGCTCGGTCAGGTTCATGGTGCCGGTCCATTCGCCGGTCGCCATCTTCGGCAGATATTTCTGCTTGATCTCGTCGGACGCGCTGGCCTCGATCCCGTGATAGGCGCCGCCCGTCAGGCCCGGATACATCGAAAAGGCGGCCGAGGCGCCGGCCGTGAACTGGCCCACCGCCATCGACACGATCGCGGGCAGGCCCTGGCCGCCGTATTCAGGGCTGAAGCCCAGGCTGGGCCAGCCGGCCTCGACCATCTGGTGATAGGCTTCCTTCCAGCCCTTGGGCGTGGTCACCACGTCGCCGTCGATGTGACAGCCTTCCTGATCGCCCGTACGGTTGATAGGGGCGATGACCTCCTCGGCGAATTTGCCGCCTTCCTCGATCACCTGGTCGATCAGGTCACGCGACAGATCGACGTCGCCGAAATGGTTGGCGTAGCGTTCGACCTGCAACACGTCGTGCAGAACGAAACTCAGGTCACGGACAGGCGCCTTGTAGGCCATGGTCAGGCTCTCGCTTTGAAGGGCTGGTGCTGGTTGTCGGGGCTGAGGCGCTCACGCAGCAGACGCGCGTATTCCTCGGCTCCGGGCAAAAGATCGGGGCGATGTTCACCCAGTTTGGACTCCATCCAGGCGCAGGCCTCCTCGGCCGTCTGGATGGCGCCTTCGATGTCTTCGAGCTGCTGCTTCAGCGCCTCGACCTGGGCGCGGTGACGGCGCAGGGCCACGGCCATCTGGTGGGCGTTGTGATCCTTGCGGTCATACAGATCCAGCATCTCCTGGATCTCCTGCAGGGTGAAGCCGATCCGGCGCCCCCTCAGGATCAGTTTCAGCCGCGCCCGGTCACGGGCGTCATAGACCCGCGTCTGCCCCTTGCGGGCGGGGGTCAGCAGGCCCTTGTCCTCATAGAAGCGCAGGGCGCGCGCCGTCGCGCCGAACTCGCGGCACAACTGGCGGATCGAATAGGTGCGATGATCGTCGGCGGTCGCCATGCCGACTTCATAACTTGACGCGGACGTAAAGGGAAGCTTTCCGCGGACCGCTCGCGATTGTGTGTTCCGCCGGCTTTCGTCCGTCGTGCGATCAGACCCGGCGGCGGAACCACAGGATCGGCGCCGTGATGGCCAGCAGCGCCACGTTCGTCAGCGCCAGCCCGACATCCAGGTTCAGCGCATGCACGCCCAGCGCGACCACTTCCAGCGCCAGCAGACCCGTCACCGCCGTCAGCAGCAGCGGACGGCCGATGCGCCACGACACCAGCGGCGCCAGCACCATCAGCGCCAGCACCACCTCGACCACGCCCAGGCCGCGGACAAAGCTTTCGGACGCCAGCGCGGGCCATTTCATCAGGGCGATCAGATTGTCCATCGGCTCGGTCAGCTTGCCGTAGCCGGCCGCGACGAAGAACATCGTCAGCCAGCCCTGCAGCGTCCAAAGGGCGATGTTCAGATGATCCGCCTGGGCGCGATCGCGGGGAGAGGTCGGAAACGCGGATGTGGTCATGAGAGGGCTCGGGGAGGAGCGTGGATTGAAATAGTAACAGACACTACATCAGATCGAATGCGGAGCTTTGCAAGACCCGTAACCGACTGTGATTGCATGGCTGATGCAGGCGGCGCCCTTGGGGCGATTTCCATACATCGGCGTAATCTGAACTCGACTACGGCTAGGCTTAGAGCCGTCGGATCGCGCTGTCAACGACTGATGACAACGGCTGATGACTTATCCATCGTTCTGCTGACCCGCCGGAAACGACCATCGGTTGGAAACGAGGGAATCCGGGCCTTTGAGGGGCGCAAACCGCGATCGGCCATCCCTGCTTCGCGGCGGTGATACGCTGCCGGATCAAACGTCACGGATAGGGGCGAACCGCCGACCGCCCGCCCGCAGAAATCGCGTCATCGGCTTGCACTGATTGCACTGATTGCACTGTTTTTTTCCGGGGAGTGCAGTGCAATCAGGGCGGTTAGCCCCGGCCCGGCCCCATACCCCAGGCTTGCCGCGCCGCGTCCAGCCGCGCCAGCTTGGCGCGGAACGGCGCCCAGTCGTCGCCCTGGTCGATGGCGGTCCACAGGGCCTCGACCTCCTCGATCAGCGTCTCTTCCGGTTCGGATCGGGCGAACATCGGATGCTCCAGCCGCTCGGGCCGATCCGGCTCGTGCTCCAGCAGGGCGAAGCGGAAGGCGTCGAACGCCTCGCCCTGATAAATCTTGCTCCGCACCCCGCCCAGCGCACGTGCGGACGAGGAAAAGCCTCCGAACCAGTCAAAGAACAGCGGCTCCCACCGCAGCGTCTCGCCCCCTTCGCGCAGCAGGGCCAGCGTCGCGTCCAGCAGCCTCTGGTCCGCCGCCTCGCCCAGGCTCTTGACCCCCAGCCGCATCAGGAAGGCCGCCCGCAGTTCGCGGATATAGGCCGGCCCGAACCCGTTCAGCGCCTCGGTCAGCGGCCCCGCCTCGGCGACCAGCTTCAGGCACCCGCCCAGCTGGGTCAGGTTCCAGAACACCGCCTCCGGCTGGCGCGCAAAGGCGTAGAGGCCGGAATGGTCGAAATAGGCGGCGGTGAAGCCGGGCTCATACAGCGGCAGGAACCGCCACGGTCCATAGTCGAAACTCTCGCCCGTGACGTTCAGATTGTCGGTGTTCAGCACCCCGTGGACGAACCCCGCCGCGATCCACCGCGCGGTCAGCCTGGCCGAGGCGTCGACGATGGCCCGCAGCAGGCCGGGCGCGTCGCCCGGCGCCACCTGCGGATGATACAGGCTGCGGACATGCTCGATCAGGGTCTCGATCTGGTCAGGCCGCTCGTAATAGGCGGCCCGCTGGAAGGTCCCGAAGCGGACATGACTGTGCGACAGCCGCACCATCACGGCCGACCGGGTGGGCGACGGCTCGTCATGCCGCTCCAGATCCTCACCCGTCTCGATCAGCGACAGGATGCGGCAGGTCGGCACGCCCAGGCTCTCCAGCATCGACGCGGCCAGCACCTCGCGCATGCCGCCCTTCAGCGTCAGTCGCCCGTCCGCATGTCGCGACCACGGCGTCTGGCCCGAGCCCTTGGTGCCCAGGTCCATGAGCCGAGACGAAGGGGCGCTATCGCTCGCGACGCGGTCGCTCGCTGCTTCAGCGCCGGGGACCTCTCGCATCTGCGCCGCCAGGAACCCCCGCCCGTCGCCCAGCTCGGGATTGTAGGTGCGGAACTGGTGCCCGTGATAGCGCATGGCCACCGGACCAGGCTGGCCGGGCAGGGGCTCGAACCGGCCGAAGGCGGCGATCCACTCGGCGTCCGTCAGCTGGTCCAGCCCGACCGAGGCGGCCGCCCGGTCATCGCGATGACGCAGGATCGTCTGCGGAAACTCGGCTGCCCTCACGGCGTCGCCGAACTCGGGACCCAGGTCGAAGAAACGCGGTTCGGGGCGATAGGCGGGGGTCACGGGCATGGCCGCCAGATGCGCGCTCGGGCGGATCGGCGCAACCTGCGCCGGGTTGAAGCGCCGCGCCGCGCCTTCTATCCTGCGCCCAGCGATCAGGTCCGGGCGGTCCCCGGATCAGGCCGGCGCCGTCAGGCGAATCCGGTCCGGCGTCCGTCGATAACCTGACGCCACGACAGTCCTTTCCGATCGGAGGCTCTTGTGGCGCGCAGATTCACGCTCGATTTCCTGAAAACCTCAGCCGGCTCCGGCGCCGTGCTGGGCCTTGCGGCCCTGGCCGCTCTGGTTATCGCCAACTCGCCCTGGTCCGCCGACTATTTCGCCTGGCTGAAAAGCGTCCACGCGCTGCAGATCGGCCCTCTGCGGCTGGAGGAGACGATCTCCGGCTGGATCAAGGAAGGGCTGATGGCGGTCTTCTTCCTCGTGGTGGGGCTGGAGATCAAATATGAGATCCTGAAGGGCGAGCTCAGCGACCCCAGGAAGCTGGCCACGCCCATTCTGGCGGCGCTGGGCGGCATGATCGCGCCGGGTCTGGTCTATCTGGCCGTGGCCCTGTCCTTGGGCGGGCCGACCCAGGGCTGGCCCATTCCGCTGGCGACCGACATCGCCTTCGCCCTGGCGGTCTTTGCGCTGGTGGGGCGCAATCTGCCGTCCTCGCTGCGGGTCTTCCTTCTGACCCTGGCCATCGTCGACGACCTGGGCGCCATCGCCCTGATCGCCCTGTTGTTCAGCCAGGGCGTCGACTGGGCGCCGCTGGCGGGCGTCGCGGTCCTGCTGGGCGTCGGCGCCCTGCTGGCGCGCTGGCGCCGGATCCCGGCGCCGTTCTGGGCCCTGGGGTTTGCGGCGGTCTGGTGGCTGACGGTCCAGTCGGGCCTGTCGACCTCGCTGACGGCGGTGGCCTTCGCCCTGATCGTGCCGGTGAACCCGCGCGCCGAGGACGGCCAGAGCCCGCTGAAGGAGGCGATGCGCGACCTGCACCCCTATGTCGCCTTCCTGGTCCTGCCGCTGTTCGCCTTCGCCAAGGCGGGGATCTCCTTCGCCGGCCTATCGCTGGAGCAGGCCCTCGCCCCCCTGGTGCTGGGCGTCGCCCTGGGTCTGTTCGCGGGCAAGCAGGCGGGGGTGATGGCGGCCGTCTGGCTGGCGACCCGACTGGGCGTCGGCAAACGTCCGACCGGCGCGACCTGGGGTCAGGTTTACGGCGTCGCCCTGCTGTGCGGCGTCGGCTTCACCATGAGCCTGTTCATCGGCATGCTGGCCTTCCCCGGCGCCATCGACTCACCCCAGCAGATCGAGGTCAAACTGGGCGTGATCGGCGGCTCGCTGCTGTCGGCGATCGCTGCGGCGATTGTTCTGGCCGTGACTGATCCCGGCAAGAACTTGCCAAAGTAGTCGTGACAATTCGCCTGTCAGGGGCGGAATATTGACCTAACGTCATCAGATTTTGTCGCTTTTGCGTCACAGTTGATGTGCGGCAAGGAGTGGAATCCCGCGTTCGCACGGGCTTGTCCTTGTCGGTGACTCAGCCTTGGATTACGCCAAAGGTTCGGATGATCGCGTCCATCAACGAGGCGCGACATCAGGGATCAGGAAACGCCACGTCCGCCATGTGCGGGCGGGCCTTGGAGCCGGGAGCAGCCCATGCGTCTTTCTAACCTTCTTCGTCACACCGCCTCGACCGCCGTCGTCGGCGCCGTGGTCTTCGGTTTCACCGGCGTCGCCGCCGCACAGGATGGTCCCACGACCATCGACGACATCATCGTCACCGCCCAGAAGCGCGAACAGAGCCTTCAGGACGTGCCGATCGTGGTCACTTCGCTGTCGCAGGAAATGCTGCAGGACGCGGGCGTCAAGGACATCAAGGATCTGCAGATCCTGACCCCCGGCATGACCGTCACCTCGACGACGACGGAAGCCTCGACCACCGCCCGTATCCGCGGCGTCGGCACCGTCGGTGACAACCCCGGCCTGGAAAGCTCGGTCGGCGTCGTGATCGACGGCGTCTATCGCTCGCGCAACGGCGTCGGCTTCGGCGACCTGGGCGAACTGAGCCGCATCGAAGTGCTGAAGGGCCCGCAAGGCACCCTGTTCGGCAAGAACACCTCGGCCGGCGTCATCAACATCATCACCGAGCAGCCCTCGTTCACGCCGGGCTTCGGCGCCGAACTGACCGGCGGCAACTACGGCGCCTGGGGCGTGGCCGCCTCGGTCACCGGTCCGATCAGCGAACAGATCGCCGGCCGCCTGTACATGGCCAAGCGCGAGCGCGACGGCCTGTATGACGTCAACACCGGCGACGGTCCCCGCACCCTGACGGACGACGCCAACCAGGACTTCTGGACCGCGCGCGGCCAGCTACTGATCCTGCCCAGCGACAGCGCCTCGATCCGCATCATCGCCGACTATTCGAAGCGCGATGAATACTGCTGCGTCGGCGTTCAGCGTCGCGTCGGCCCGACCTATCCGTTCATCGCCGCGCAGACGGCCCCCAACGGCCCCGGCACCGCAGCGCCGACCCCCGGTTTCGGCTTTGTGCCGTTCAGCCGCCTGGCCTACGCCAACCGCGACACCGGCCAGCAGATCGAAGACATGGGTCTGTCGGCCGAAGCCAACATCGACCTGGGCCTGTTCGGCGGCTCGACCCTGACCTCGGTCACCTCGTTCCGCGACTGGTCGACCCAGAACGGCATGGACGTCGACTACACGGGCGCCGACATCGCCTATCGCAACAACGACGGCGAATTCTACGCCGAGATCGACAGCATCACCCAGGAATTCCGTCTGGCTGGCGCAACGGATCGCCTCGACTGGCTGGTCGGCCTGTTCGCCACGCGCGAGAATGTGGGCCGCGGCGACACCTTCTACTTCGGCGCCGACTATGCGCCGGTGCTGTCCTATCAACTGTCGGCGGCGCTGAACGCGGCGGTTCCGGCCTTCGCCATCAGCCCGAACATCATCCCCTGCTTCACCCAGCCGGGCCAGACCGCCCTGGGTCTGCAAGGCTGTCTGATCGCTGGCGGCGCCGGTGCGACGGGCCCGTCCTTCTCGGCCGGCCAATCGCTGCGCGACCGCTACAGCCAGCGTTCGGAATCGGTGGCCGTCTTCACCAACAACACCTTCAAGGTGACCGACGCCTTCGATATCACCATGGGTCTTCGCTACACCCATGACAGCAAGCGTCTGCAAGGCCTGCAAACCAATGTCGGCCCGAACCAGCTGACCTGCGCCGCCGCTCTCGGTAACGCCGCGACGGTTTCGGGCGTCCTGGGCGCGGCCAACGCCGGTCCGATCCTGGCGCGCCTGTGCCTGCCCTGGTCGAACCCCTTCTACAACAACCGCGCCATCTCCGAGAAGTTCAGCGACGGCGAACTCAGCGGTACGATCAAGGGCAGCTACCGCCTGAACGACAGCGTCATGGCCTATGCCTCGTACGCCCGCGGCTACAAGAGCTTCGGTTACAACATGGACCGCGTTCAGGGTTCGACCACGACCAACCCGCTGCCGGTCGTGCCGAACGCTTCGCTCCTGTTCCCGTCGGAAGTTGTCGACAGCTACGAAGCCGGTGTGAAGACCACCCTGTTCAACCGCACGGTCCTGCTGAACGTCACCTATTTCGACCAGACGTTCGAAGACTTCCAGCTGAACACCTTCCTGGGCACCGCCTTCGTGGTGGAATCGATCCCCGAGCTGACCGCGCGCGGCGTCGACGCGGACTTCATGTGGTTCACCCCGCTGGAGGGCCTGTCGATCCAGGCCGGCGCCACCTACACGGACGCCAAATACAGCGACTTCACGGCGGCCGATCTGGTCAATCCGTCGAACTTCCCCGGCCTGTCGTTGCTGCCGGGCGCCCGCGCCTCGTTCGCGCCGGAGTGGTCACTGACCGGCGGCGTCAACTTCGACCGCGAGATCGGCAACGGTCTCAAGGCGGGCTTCGCCCTGTCGGCCAAGTATCAGACCGAATACAACACCGGCTCCGACCTGCTGCCTTACAAGATGCAGGACGCCTATACGGTGGTGAACGGCCGGATTTCGTTCGGTTCGGCTGACGATCGCTGGACCATGGATGTCTGGGCGCAGAACCTGCTGGACGAAGAGTATGTTCAGGTCGCCTACAACGGCTTCCTGCAAGGCTCGGGCTTCCAGAACACCCAACAGGCCGATGGCACCTACTACAGCCCGGCTGGCGACAGCCAGACGATCGACGCCTTCCTGGGCGCGCCGCGCACCTATGGTGTCACGCTGCGGGTCAAATACTGATCGACTGATCCGCTCCGGCGGAACAATGAGCCGGCCAGGGGTGACCCTGGCCGGCTTTTTCTTGTCTGCGCCTGAAGCGTGGGGGAGACGGCGCCGGTCCGCTCTCACACCGGGCGTCATCGCGCCGGCGTGCAGGACGCTCAAGGCGCCACCCTCACGGCCCGCCGCGCAGGGCGTCCGCCAAAGAAAACGCCCGGACCTTGCGATCCGGGCGTCAGTCTTGTCGCCAGGGAAAAGGCCCTGCCTATTCGGCCGGGGCCTCGCCCTGAAGCCGGCGCTGGCCGGCGAAGGCCTTGCCCAGGCGGCGGCGGCCCCAGCTGGCGAAATCGTCCACGATGGTGAAGATCGCCGGGATATAGAGCAGCGACAGGAAGGTCGACGAGATCAGCCCCCCCAGCACGGCGATGGCCATGGGCGAGCGGAACTCGACGTCCGCGCCCCAGCCGATGGCCACGGGCACCATGCCCGCGCCCATGGCGAAGGTCGTCATCAGGATCGGCCGCGCCCGCTTGTGGGCGGCGTCCATGATGGCCTCCAGACGCGGCATCCCGTCCTTTTCAGCCATGATGACATAGTCGACCAGCAGGATGGAGTTCTTGGCCGCGATCCCCATCAGCATCAGCACCCCGATCAGCGACGAGATCGAGAAGCTGGAGCCGCCGATCTTCAGCGCCACGAAGGCGCCGCCGATGGCCAGCGGCAGGGCCGCCATGATGGTGATCGGATAGGCGAAGCTTTTGAACAGCAGCACCAGCACCGCATACATCAGCAGGATGCCGGTCCCGAAGGCGATGGCGAAGCCGGTGATCATCTCCTGGATGAACTCCTGGTCGCCGGCCGGCACCTGACGCACGCCCTCGGGCAGAGTCTTGACCGAGGGCAGTTGCTGGACCTTCTGGGCCGCCTCGCCGGTGCGGATGCCGTCCAGCTCCGCCGTGATCGAGGCGATGCGCGAGCGGTCCTGTCGGCTGACGCTGGCCGGACCGGCGCCGAAGGCGATGTCGGCCACGGCGCTTAGCGGCACGGCGGCGCCCGAGGCGGTCGGCACCCGCAGGGTCTGCAGAACCGACAGGTCCTCGCGCGCCTCTTCCGTCAGTTGCAGGCGGATCGGCACCTGACGGTCGCCCAGGTTATATTTCGGCAGGTTCTGGTCGATGTCGCCCAGGGTGGCGACGCGCACAGCCTGCGACAGGGTCCCGGTCGAAACGCCCGCCAGGGCTGCCTCGTCGGGACGCGGCGTCACCAGGATTTCCGGCCGCGCGATGGCCGCCGTGTTGACGACGTTGGCCAGGCCGGGGACGCCGCGCATTTCCTCTTCGACCTTGCGGGCGGCGGCGTTCAGCGCGGTGGGATTGTCGCCCAGGATGGCGAAGGTGTAGCGCGTGCCGTCGCTAGGTCCGCCGCCCTGCTGGGCGACGCCGGCGCCGATGCGGGCGCCGGGGATGGTCTTGAATTGATCGACCATCTCGCGGGCGAACTGCTGCTGGCTGAGACTGCGCTCGCCCTTCTTGACCATGTCGGCATAGACGTTCGCCTGGTTGACCTCCTGACCGCCGATGGCGGCGTAGACCGAGGTCACCTCGGGCCGGGCCTGCAACTCGCGCGTCACGCGCTGCACCACGGCGTCGGTCTGGCGCAGGGTCGATCCCGGCGGCAGTTCGACCGAGAAGGCCGCGCGCGACTGGTCGCCGGAAGGGCTGAATTCGAACGGCAGGGTCGGGATCATGGCGAACGATCCCAGCAAGATCAGCGCCCCGCCCGCGAACACCTTCCACCGGTTGCCCAGGCACCATTTCAGCGCGCGCAGATAGCCGCTCATCCACGGCGGATCGCGGTCCTCATGCTTGGTGTGTTTCAACAGATAGGCCGCCATCAGCGGCGTCAGCGTCCGCGCCACGATCAGCGAGAAGGCCACTGACACGCAGGCCGCCAGGGCGAAGGCCTTGAAGAACTGGCCGATGATGCCCGGCATGAAGCCGACCGGCGCGAAGACGGCGATGATGGTCGAGGTGGTGGCCACGACCGCCAGGCCGATCTCGTCCGCCGCCTCCATCGAGGCGTCATAGGGCGACTTTCCGTCCCGCATGTGCCGGACGATGTTCTCGATCTCCACGATGGCGTCATCGACCAGGATGCCGATCGTCAGCGACAGGGCCAGCAGGGTCACGACGTTCAGCGACTGATCCATCGGTCCCAGGATGGCGAAGGTCGGGATCAGCGACATCGGCATGGCCGTCGCCGCGATCAGCGTCGCCCGCCAGTCGCGCAGGAAGATGAACACCACGATCACGGCCAAAACCGCCCCCAGCAGCAGGGCCTCGATCGAGGCGATGTAGCTTTCCTCGATATACTGGACGGACGAGGTGACCTGTTCGACGGTCAGTTCGGGATGGGCCTCGTCGATCTTGGCCACCTCCTCGCGGACCTTTTCGGCGACCTTGACCTCGCTGGCCTCGCGCGAGCGCAGGAAGTTGAAGGTCACGGCCTCCTGACCGTTATAGCGGGCCAGACGGCGCGGCTCGGTCCATTTGTCCTCGACCCGGCCCAGTTCGCCCAGGCGGACATTGCGGCCGTCGCCCAGCGGGATCAGGGTCTGGCGCAGTTGTTCGATGGAGCCCGCCGAGCCCAGGGTGCGGATGGCCCGTTCCGAGCCGGAAATGGTGACGCGTCCGCCCGGCAGGTCGGAGTTGACGCTGGACAGGGCCTGGCTGACCGCCGCCGCCGTGACGCCGTACGAGGCCAGACGTTGCGGATCCAGCTCGACCCGGATCTCGCGATCCACGCCGCCCGAGCGATTGACCTCGCCCACGCCGCCCAGCGCCAGCAGGGACCGGCTCATCTCATTGTCGATGAACCAGCTGATCTGTTCCGGCGTCATCGTGGGCGAGCGGACGACATAGGTGATCAGGGCGTCGCCGGTGATGTCGATGCGCTGGACCGCCGGCTCCTGCATGTCCTGAGGCAGGGACGAGCGCAGACCGCTCATGGCGTTGCGCACGTCGTTGGTGGCGCGCTCGGTGTCGGTGCCCAGCTCGAACTCGATCGTCGTCGAGGAGACGCCGTCCGAGATGTTGGAATAGATGTGTCGCACACCCGACAGGCCCGCGATCGAGTCCTCGATCAGGCGCGTGACCTGCACCTCCATTTCGCTGGGCGCCGCGCCGGGGCGGGCCGCGGTGACGGCGACCAGGGGGAAGTCGATGTCGGGGTTGTTGTTGATCCGCATCCCCATGAAGCCGATCACGCCGCTGATGGTCAGCAGCACGAACAGCAGGATGATCGGAATGGGATTGCGGATCGCCCAGGACGAGATCTGGTTCATGATCGGGTCCTATTTGCGGGCAGGCGCGGCGGCAGGGGCCGCTGGCGCGGGAGCAGTACGCGCGGCCGCGCGAGCGGGGGCGATGGTGATGCGGTCCCCCTCGCTCAGGAAGCCGGCGCCGTCCACGACCACGCGCGCCCCGGCCTGAGCGCCGGTCACGGCGGTCTGGGCGTCGTTGCGTGACAGCACGGTCACGGGCTGGAAATGCACCTGGTTGCTGGCGTCGATGACAAAGACGCCAGCCTTGTTCTCACGATACAGGATCGCGCCGGTGGGCACGGCGGTCGCGGGCTGGGCGCCGGCCTCGATCACCGCGCGGCCGAACATGCCGGGCTTCAGCCCGGCGCCGGGCGCCAGCGAGATACGGGCCAGACCCAGGCGGGTCTGGGCGTCGACCTGGGGCGTGACGATGCGGACCGTGCCCGTCGTGGCGTTGGCTTCGTTCGACGAGACGGTGGCCCGCATCCCCGCGCGGATCAGCGGCAGGTCGGTCTCGGTGATCTGGGCGTCCAGCTCCAGCCGGCCGTCGCGGACCATGCGGAACATCTCGTCGCCAGCCGTGATGATCTGGCCCTTGGTGACATTGCGGCTGATGATCTGGCCCGAGACGGGCGCGCGGATCGTGGCCTGCGACAGGCGGGTCTGGGTTTCGGACAGCGAGGCGCGGGCCGAGGCCAGCTGCGCCTGCGACGCCTTCTGGTTGGCCAGGGCCGTGTCCAGCGACGCCTGGCTGAGGAAGCCGCGCGCCTTCAGCTCCTGCGCGCGGGACAGGGCGGCGTCATCGCGGGCGGCATTGGCCTCGGCCGTCTGAACCGACGCCTGCTGCTGGCGCAGCTGGGCGCGCAGCAGCACGTCGTTCATCTGGACCAGCGGCTGGCCCTGCCGGACATAGCTGCCTTCATCGACATAGACGGCGGTGGCGGTCAGGCCCCCCGTTTCGGCGCCGACCGGCACCTCTTCCCAAGCGGACACGGTGCCCGATGCGGTCACGGTGCGCGGCATGTCGATGACGCTGACGGTTGCGGCCGACACGGTCTGGCGCGAGGCGCCGCCTCCAGCCTTCTCGGATTTCTCCTTGCCGTCACCGCCGCCACAGGCGGCCAGCGTCAGCAGGGCGGCGCCCAGCAGCCCGGTCCCGATCCATCCGGTCGTTCGCGTCGAAGTCGCCACAATCTACCCCTGTCGAATGCGCGAACGGCTCTCTGTCACAGGAGTCCGTGCGACGCTGGAATTTCACCGTGCTGCATAGCGGGTCCGGCGTAACGTCTCAAATGCGACTCGGCGCCATTACGCCGAGTTAATCTCGCACGCGGTCTGCCGATCTTCGCCGCAGGAAACCCTGTCTTCGTCGCAATCATGTTTCGGGCGATCGTTTGGGCTCACAGGGATGCGGCCCTGTTCGATGGAGCCTCCCCCATGTCCCGTTCCCTGATCGTCGCCGCCGGCGCGCTTCTGACCTTCTGCGTCGCCGGCGAGGCCGCCGCCAGCTGCCAACCCCGCCTGCAGGCCGTGGCCCAACGCGTCAGCGAACTGCCCGGGCATACGCCGTACACTCTGACCGATCGCCTGAACGAACTGTACGACGAGGCTCTGGCCCTGGAAGAGGTCGAGCCGGCGCGCTGCCTGGCCGTGGTGATCCAGATGGAGGCCCTGCTGGCCGGACGCGGCGCGGCCGGATCCAGCGGCGGGGGCGCAGGCTCCACAAATGGAGAGCAGCGCACGGGGGGACGGGCCACGATCGAGACCCAGGGCGCCCGCCGGGTGGCCGAAACCCCCGTCCTGCCCGTGCCGCCCGTGCAGCAGCGCGGCTTCGAGGTGCGCGGCCCCAACGCCTTCACCCAGTCCGTCGTCAACTACTGGACCGGCAGTTCGGTGCACGAGCGCGGCCTGCTGCTGGGCGCCAGTACGGCGTACATCGACGAACTGCGCGAGATCGCCGAAGAGGTCGTCGCCCAGGAAGAGGACGAGGCCGCCAAGCGCCGCAAGGCCCTGGCCGCCAGCCGCGCCATCCACGCCGTCGAGGTCTATCAGCATGTCGTGCTGGTGAACGAGCCGGAGGACGTCCTGGCCGCCCGCCAGATGGACGCCCTGTACCGGCTGCGTGAGTCTACCCGCCGGGCCCTGGTCCGCTGGGCGCGCGACGAGCAGATGAAGGAGGAGGACGACGATTTCCTAGCCCCGCTGGTGCCCGGTCCCGATTCCGACGACTTCCTGGCCCCTCTGGTCCGCGACGATTTCCTGGCGCCTCTGGTGCGCTCGTCCTCCGACTCCGCCGGCGACGACGGCTTCCTGGCGCCCCTGACCCGTCCTGAAGACCCGAGCTTCATGGCCCGCATCGTGCGCCGCGTCTCCCAGGCCGAGACCAAGCTCCAGCAGGTGCGCGCCGGCGTAGCCTACTGGATCGAGGATCGGATGATCGACTGACGCCGCCCCTCCCGATGGCGTTCCGGCGCGCTGGATGCTAAGCGCGCCGGACCATGACGACGCCCCCTATCGAACGCATCCGCAATTTCTCGGTGGTCGCCCACATCGACCACGGCAAGTCCACGCTGTCTGACCGGCTGATTCAGTTCACCGGCGGTCTGACTGCGCGGGAAATGTCGGCGCAAGTCCTTGATAATATGGACATCGAGAAGGAGCGCGGCATCACCATCAAGGCGCAGACCGTGCGCCTGAACTACAAGGCCAGGGACGGGCTCGACTATGTCCTGAACCTGATGGATACGCCGGGGCACGTCGACTTCGCCTATGAGGTGTCGCGTTCGCTGGCCGCCTGCGAGGGGTCGCTGCTGGTGGTCGATGCGTCGCAGGGGGTCGAGGCCCAGACGCTGGCGAACGTCTATCAGGCGATCGACAACAACCACGAGATCGTGCCCGTCCTGAACAAGATCGACCTGCCCGCGGCCGAGCCGGACCGGGTGCGCAGCCAGATCGAGGACGTGATCGGCATCGACGCCTCGGACGCCGTCATGGCCAGCGCCAAGTCCGGCGTCGGCATCGAAGAGGTGCTGGAGGCCATCGTCACCCGCCTGCCGGCGCCCAAGGGCGACGTCGACGCCCCGCTGAAGGCCATGCTGGTCGACGCCTGGTACGACCCCTATCTGGGCGTCGTGCTGCTGGTGCGCGTCTTCGACGGCGTGCTGAAGGCGGGTCAGCGGATCAAGATGATGCAGCACGGCTCGACCCATCTGGTCGACCGCGTCGGCGTCTTCCTGCCCAAGAACACCCCGGTCGATCAGCTCGGCCCCGGCGAGGTCGGCTTCATCACCGCCCAGATCAAGGAAGTCGCCCACGCCGCCGTCGGCGACACCATCACCGACGAGAAGCGCCCGACGGCTGAACCGCTCAAGGGGTTCAAGGAAGTCCAGTCGGTGGTCTTCTGCGGCCTGTTCCCGGTCGACGCCGCCGATTTCGAGGACCTGCGCGCCGCCATCGGCAAGCTGCGCCTGAACGACGCCAGCTTCACCTATGAGATGGAATCCAGCGCCGCCCTGGGCTTCGGTTTCCGCTGCGGCTTCCTGGGCCTGCTGCACCTGGAGATCATCCAAGAGCGCCTGAGCCGGGAGTTCAATCTGGACCTGATCGCGACGGCCCCCTCGGTCGTCTACAAGATCCAGAAGCGCGACGGGACCGAGATCGACCTGCACAACCCGGCCGACCTGCCCGACGTGATGCAGATCGAAAGCATCGCCGAGCCGTGGATCAAGGCCACCATCCTGACCCCCGACGAATATCTGGGCGGCGTCATCAAGCTGTGTCAGGACCGCCGCGGCTCCCAGATCGAGCTGTCCTACGTCGGCAGCCGCGCCCTGGTCGTCTATGAGCTGCCGCTGAACGAGGTCGTCTTCGACTTCTACGACCGGCTGAAGTCGATCAGTAAGGGCTACGCCTCGTTCGACTATGAGCTGACGGACTACAAGATCGGCGACCTGGTCAAGATGAGCATTCTGGTCAACGCCGAGCCCGTCGACGCCCTGTCCATGCTGGTCCACCGCGGCCGCGCCGAGACGCGCGGACGCGGCATGGTCGAGAAGATGAAGGAACTGATCCCGCCCCACATGTTCGTCATCCCCATTCAGGCGGCCATCGGCGGCAAGATCATCGCCCGCGAAACCGTCCGCGCCCTGCGCAAGGACGTGACGTCCAAATGCTACGGCGGCGACGCCACCCGCAAGAAGAAGCTGCTGGAGAAGCAAAAGGCCGGCAAGAAGCGCATGCGCCAGTTCGGCAAGGTCGAAATCCCGCAGGAAGCCTTTATCGCCGCCCTGAAGATGGACGAGGATTGAGGCGCCTCTACCCCAATCGAGGCTGTGAGGCTTTTGATAGCGACGTTGCCCTTGCAACGACCTGCTCGGCCTGACGCGACCGCTTTTGATATATCAGGCGCTTAGGCGGCGTTTTCGGCGATTGGCCTGACGCTGTTCGGGGCGGGGGTATCCTCTGCGAATGACCGACGCTGCTGATCACCCTCGCAACACCTTTCCGTATCGTCGGCCGAAGACGGCTGCTTCGACGACGGCGCCGACGGCGAGCAAGCCGGCGCATTATCGGCTCTCACGTGAGACCTGGGCGATCATTCTTGACGAGTATCGCAACGGGGCGACCGTTCCGGAGCTGAGCGAGCGATGGCGTGTGTCGGCGCATGCGCTGCGCAAGCGGATCACGGTGCACAAGGCGTCCAAGCGCGATTGGGGCGACCAGATCGCGCGGGAGCAGGCCGAGGCGCGAGCCGGGGAGCAGGGCGTCGAACAGGCCGCGGCCGTCGAAGCGGAGACGGCGCGTCTGGCGGCGCTGTTCGAGCCTGATGGGGGTGGAGGCCCTACGCCGCTGCTGTCGGCATCGGCGGCGCAGGCATCCAGCCGGGCGATGCGGGCCGGACAGTGGGACGAGGCGCGGGCGCTGGCGACGCTGGCGGAATCCTATTCCCGACTGGAGGCGCGGCAAGTGCGCGCGGCGCTGAAGCTGGAGGATATTCCGCTGGATATGGTGCGGGATCTGGCCCTGAACCGGGACGGCTGCGCCACGCGGATCCTGGCGATCTGGAGCGAGGATGATCCGCACCCGGCCAAGCGCGATTACTGGAAGGAGGTCGGCGACGAGAAGATGTTCGTATTCGAATTCGAAAATCGCTGTCGGCACGAGCGGATCTATCTGAAGCGGCGCATCCGCGAACTGGAGGGCCGATTGGGCGTGCCGGAGGAGCAGCGGTTCAGTCCGCCGCCGTGGCCCGATCCGTTAGATCTGACGGATTGACCCGAGCGCGAGCGGCGCAGAGGCTGAGCGTCTGTTTCGTATGAAAGGCCCGCCCATGCCGACCGACGCTTCCCTGACCGCCCGTGCGCCGCGGCTGGCCGTGCTGATCGACGGAGAGAACGCTTCGGCGCGGATCGCGGAGGCGCTGTTCACCGAGATCGCGACGCTGGGCGAGGCGTCGGCGCGGCGCATCTATGGCGATGCGGCCAGCCCCGCGCTGAGAGGCTGGACCGAGGTGCTGGCGCGCTGGGCGATCCAGTGGCAGCAGAATTTCGCCAACACCAAGGGCAAGAATTCGGGCGACATCGCCCTGGTGATCGATGCGATGGACCTGCTGCACTCGGGCCGGTTCGACGGCTTCTGCCTGGTGTCGTCGGACAGCGATTTCACGCGGCTGGCGGCGCGTATTCGCGAGCAGGGCGTGCCGGTGTACGGCTTTGGAGAGCGCAAGACGCCCGAGAGCTTCCGCCAGGCCTGCACCCGTTTCATCTACACCGAGAACCTGACGGTCCCGGCGGGCGCGGATGACGGCGACGAGGCCGCGCCGCCGCCGGTTCAGGCGGTCAAGACGCCGGCCCAGGCGGCGCGCCTGATCGCCGCCGCCATCGCCGATATGGACGAGGACGGCGATGGCTGGGTGCCGATGGGCGGCATCGGCAACCGGTTGCGCAACGCCTATCCCGACTTTGACCAGCGCACCTATGGCCATGCCAAGCTGTCGGACCTGATCCGGGCGGCGGGTCGTTTCGAGGTCGAGACCCGGCCGGGTGGGGCCGTGGCGGTACGGCTGAAACCAGGTAAATAAAGGTCAAGCTTTCGTTCAAATTCCCGTGAAGTCTGCAGATGCGAACAATAAACGAGAAGTAACGAATTGGATTTGAAAAGTCCTGACTTTCTCGTTTCTGTAAGTAATGATCGTTTCATTACGGGACAAAGTCCGACCATCAGCTTGCCCAGAATTCTCCACGCTTAGGGGAACGACGTGCGCTCACAACTCTTTCGCTGACACGGCAAAGGAGTTGATTATGGCGTTTACAACCAAAGGGATCGGCCGCATTGCGGCCTGTGCGACACTGGCCGCGGCGCTGATGGCGGCCGGCTGTAACGGCAATCGAAGCTACTCATTCGGCACGGACGGCGGCCTGGGCGGCGGCGGGGGCGGCAGCTCCGGCGGCGGTTCTGGGGGTGGTTCAGGCGGGGGCTCCGGAGGCGGTGGGTCCGGTGGCGGTTCCGGCGGAGGATCTGGAGGCGGTTCGGGCGGCGGCTCTGGCGGCGGCTCCGGCGGTTCAGGCGGCCTGGCCGATCTGGGCTCGACCACCGGGCTGGACACCCTGCTGAACCCGGTTGGCACTGTGACGGTCGGCGACGAGAGCCTGCTGGGGCAGGGCGCGACGCCTGATCCCCTGGGCGTCAGCGTGCTGAGTCCGAACACCACGCCCGGCTCGGTCGCCACGGTCGGCGTGCTGTCGGGCGGTCAGGTTCTGACCGTCAACACCGGCCAGCCGAACACGCCGGTGACCACCGCCAGCGGTCCGGCCAATGGTCTGCTGGGCCTGACGGTCGGCGACAAGCAACTGGTTGGTTCCTCAAGCGGCAATCCCGCCGTCGATCTGAATATCCTGTCCCCCACCGGCGCGTCCGGCACGGCGGTGACGGGCGACATCCTGTCAAACGGGCAGCCGCTGGCCCTGGGTGTGACCCAGCCCGACGGCGGCGGCGCGGGCGGCCTGCTGGGCGGCGTGACAGGCACGGTCGGCGATGTGGTCGGCGGCGCGACCTCAAACCCCACCGGTGTGGTCAGGGGCGTCACCGGCACGGTCAGCGGCGTCGTGGGCGGCCTGGCGCCGACGGTCGGGGCCGAAGGCGGCCTGGGCCTGGGCGGCGGCCTTCTGGTCACGCCCAAGTAAGGGCAGCGCGGCTGCCCAAGGAACGGCCCAGTATCCACGCACGCGTAGAGTAAAACGGCCGAAATCGACGGGAGGGTGTGTGCGTCGCCCTCCCGTCATCTGTCTCTTCCTCCTCAAAGCGCTAGCCACGGACGCCCCATGAGACGCCCCACCGCCCTTGTCCTGCTCGCCGCCCTGGCGGCCGCGCCGTCGCTGACGGCCAGCGCGCAGGATGGTCTGACGATCGATCGCGACCGGCTGGACCGGCGACCGGCCCAGACCCTGCCGCAAACGGCCGCGCCGGTCGTCGGGGCGGCGACCGCGCCGGCGGACACGGTTGCGCCGTTCGTCCTGCGCGCCGTATCGGTCCAGGGCTCGCGGCTGGGCGAAGCGCGGATCGCGGCGGCGGTCCAGCCCTTCATCGGCCAGACGCTGGACGGCGCCGGACTGGCGCGACTGCGCGCCGCCGTGCTGGCGGCCTATGCCGATGCGCCGTTCGCCCTGCCGGTAGTGTCGCTGGACGCCCGGCGCGCGGCCGAGGGGGTGGTCACGGTGACGGCGGTCGAGGGTCGGGTCGGCCGCGCCGCCATCTATGGCGAGGTGGACGGCGGGGTCGAGCTGATCCGCCGCTACGCCCTGCGACTGACATCCGAAGCGCCGCTGACCCGGCGTACGGCCGAGCGTTATTTCTCGCTGATCGCGGACATTCCCGGAACGAAGACGACGCTGAAGTCGGCGCCGTCCGCCACGCCCGGCGCGGTGGATCTGGGGTTCGAGGTGGACCAGACGCGATGGGAATATGTGCTGGGTCTGAACAACCGCGGCTCGCGCGTGCTGGGCCGGACCCAGTGGACGGCGTCGGCGACCCTGAACCGGGCGTTCCGGCTGGGCGACCAGACGCGCCTGGCCCTGACCGTGCCCAACGACATCGAGCGGTTCCAGTATCTGACCTTCAGCCATCGCCAGCCGGTCGGCTATGACGGCGCGGCGCTGGGGGTGCAGGCAGGTCATCTGCGGACGCGCCTGCCCAGCGGGATCGAGGGTGACGCGACCAGCGCGGGCCTGATCTTCAGCTGGCCGATGATCCGCAGCTATCGCACCAATCTGGTGCTCAGCGGTGGGCTGGACGGACTGAACAGCGACAACGCCGTGTTCGGGGACCAGATCTCGACCGAGCGGACCCGCGCGGCGCGGGCGTCGGCGGCCTGGTCCCGCGTGGCCCCGCGCATGACCCTGGGCGCCAGCGGAACAGTCAGCCAGGGGATCGACGGCCTGGGCGCGCGGCCCAGTCCCTTTTCCGACGCCGGCTTCACCAAGGTCAACGCCCGGTTCGAGGCCGTGCGCGCGATCGGCCGCAGCGTGCGGCTGAGCGGCGCGGTCACGGGCCAATGGAGCGACGACGCCGTGCCGACATCGGAACTGTTCAGCCTGGGCGGCGGCGAGTTCGGCAAGGCCTTCAGCTCGGCCCTGCTGGTCGGCGACAGCGGCTATGGCGTCAAGGCCGAGGCGGCCTGGCGACCGCAGGCCCTGCCCAATCCGGTGCGCGGCAGCGAGGTTTATGTTTTCGGCGACACCGGCGAGGTGCGGGTGAACAGCCGCGCGGGCCTGCCGGGCGTGAAGGCGTCGCTGGCGTCGGCCGGGGCCGGATTGCGGCTGGCGATCACGGACCGGGCGGTGATCGAGGTCGAGGGCGCCAGGGCGGTCGACAATCCCGATCCCAACGGCGACGACTGGCGGCTGGGCCTGGGCGTCACGGCGCGTTTCTGAGGACAGGCGAATGGAGCGAGTGTGGATGAGACGCGTCGGTGGCAGCCGGGAGGGGCTGGACGAGAGTCGCTATGAGGCGCTGAAGGCGCAGCTGATGGCGGCCACGCCGGCTCTGTCCCGCGAGCAATTGCTGGACCTGACTGACGCCTTGCATGCGGTCATTCGTCTGCGCCGGCCCGGCCGGCCTGTCGGCGACGCCGCTGGATGGGTCGCCCCGGAAACGCGCAGTTTCTGAGTTTGCGCTTACGTCAGCGTATCAATAGGGTAGGGCCATGTCGGCGGAGCCTGTGTCTGTTCCCACGCCTGCCCGCGCCTCCCTGTCCTCGGACATCGCGGCCATCGCCCGCATAGGGTCGGTCCCCTCTATTCTGGAAGTCTGCTGTCGGGTGACCGGCATGGGGTTCGCCGCGGTGGCGCGCGTGACCGAGACCGAATGGATCGCCTGCGCGGTTCGCGACGAGATCGACTTCGGCCTGCCTGTTGGGGGGCAGCTTGAGATCAAGTCCACCCTGTGCGACGAAATCCGCGGCCACGGCCAGCCGATCGTCATCGATCACGTCGCCGAAGACCCAAAATACCGGGACCATCACACCCCGCGCCTGTATGGGCTGCAGAGCTACATCTCCATGCCCATCGTACGGGCGGACGGCGCCTTCTTCGGGACGCTGTGCGCCATCCATCCCGAACCCGCCCAGGTGTCGAAGCCAGGCACGGTGGAGATGTTCCGCCTGTTCGCCGAATTGATCGCCGTGCAACTGGACAACGAAGAGCGGATGGCGGTGTCGGAGGCGGCGCTGCTGGATGAACGCGCCGGGGCCGAACTGCGTGAACAGTTCATCGCCGTGCTGGGCCACGACCTGCGCAATCCGCTGGCGGCCATCCAGGCCGGCGTGCGCCTGCTGGAACGCGCGCCGCTTGACGACGCCCGCCGGGGCGTTCTGGGCCAGATGCGGGACAGCGCCCTGCGGATGGGGCGACTGATCGACGACGTGCTGGACTTCGCGCGGGGCAGGCTTGGCGGCGGCCTGTCGGTTGTTCGCCGTCCCCAGGTCCCGATGCAGGCGGTGCTGGAGCAGGTGGCCGCGGAACTGGCGGCCGCCCATCCGGGGCGCGTGATCGATGTCGACCTGAAGCTGGATGCGCCGGTTAGCTGCGATCCGGACCGGATCAGTCAGCTGTTGTCCAACCTGCTGGGCAACGCCCTGACGCATGGCGATCCCTTCGCGCCCGTCCGGGTGACGGGGCGGCGCCACGGCGGATGGTTCGAACTGTCGGTCGCCAACGCCGGCCCCGCCATTCCCGAGGCCGCGCGGTCGCAGCTGTTCAAGCCCTTCTCGCGCCCCGCCAGCGATCAGCCGCGCGAGGGGCTGGGGTTGGGCCTCTATATCGCCGCCCAGATCGCCGCCGCCCACGGCGGGCGGCTGGATGTGACGTCGGATGCGCGCGAGACGCGCTTCACCCTGCGGATGCCGACGGCCTGATTGGGGCCAGGATCAGGCCTTGCTGCGAAAGGCGGCGACGGCGTCGACCGTCTGACGCACCTGGGCCTCGATGCCTGCCCAGTCCCTGGCCTTGATGGCGGCGTCGGTGACCAGTTTGGAGCCCATGCCCGCCGCCACGATGCCTGCGCCGAACCATTTGGCGATCGACGCCTCGTCAGGATCGACGCCGCCCGTAGGCATGATCTTGGCCCAGGGCATCGGACCCAGGATCGCCTTGACGAAGTCGGGCCCGCCGACCGATGATCCGGGGAACAGCTTGACTAGGTCGCAGCCCAGTTCGTGCGCCTCGGACACGTCGCGCACCGACCCGCAGCCGGGGGCGTAGGCGACCAGGCGACGGTTGCAGACGCGCGCGACCTCGGGAACCAGGCAGGGGCTGATGACGAAGCGCGCGCCCGACGCCAGATAGAGCGCCGCCGTTGGCGCATCCAGGATCGAGCCGACCCCCAGGATGATGTCCGGATCCGTCCGGGCGAACTGTTTCGACAACTGGGTGAAAACATCCCAGGCGAAGTCGCCGCGATTGGTGAACTCGACCGCCCTGGCGCCGCCACGGGCGCAGGCGCGGATCACCTCGGCGCAGACCTCGACGTCCGGGTGATAAAAGACGGGCACCACGCCCTGGCTTTCGATGGCGGTCAGGACGCTGGGACGGTCGTGGCGCATGGCGGCTCCTAAAGAGGTCTGCGGACTGTCAGTCAGCCGACGCCGCGCTCACGTCAAGTGAACGGCGATCAAACCGGGTAAGCGCCTTGCGACGCGGCGGGCGTTTGATGCCGCGCCGGCAATCCGGCTAAAGGCGTCGGGATCAACGGAGAACTGTCATGCGAGTGACCGGTATCGATCATGTCGTGCTGCGGGTGCGCGATCTGGAGCGGGCGCGGGCCTTCTATGTGGACGTGCTGGGCTGCGCGCTTGAGCGGCGTCAGGAAGAGATCGGCATGGTCCAGCTGCGCGCCGGGGCCCAGCTGATCGATCTGGTCGACATCGCCGGAAAGATCGGCCTGAAAGGCGGCGCTGCGCCGGGCGAGGAGGGGCGCAACATGGATCACCTGTGCCTGACCGTAGCCGACTTCGACGTCGACGCCGCAGCCGACCACCTGCGACGCCACGGCGTCGAGCCGGGCGAGACGGGCGAACGCTTCGGCGCCTCCGGCAAGGCGACCTCGCTGTATCTCACCGACCCCGACGGGAACGGGCTGGAGCTGCGCGGCTAATCCGCCTTCGCCAGGTCGACCAGCCTCTGGACCAGGGCCGACTGCGGGTCGCGCAGCGGATCCAGGACGGTGAAGTGGTCGAGGTCGTCCAGCAGTTCGACGTGGGTCTCGACCCCTTTGCCGCCCCAGGCGGCGGCCATTTCGCGGCTCTGGCGGATGAATTCGGGGCTTTCGGCGGCGCCGACCCAGAAGTCCATGGCGTGGCCGCCGGGGGTCGAGCCGTCCGGCGCCGGCCAGTGGATCGGCGACAGGGCCCGGGCCTCAGGGCCGGTCAGGTCCAGCGCGGCGTTCAGCGAGGTGTGGATCAGCGGCTCAAGGTCAAACAAACCCGAGATCGCCAGGGCGGCGCGGGCGCGCCCCTCGCTGAGCATGCAGGCCGCCATGCAGCCGCCGGCCGAGTGGCCGAAGACCAGCGGGCGACGCCCGCCTGACCGCTGGCGGATCAGATCGACCGCGCGACGCACCTGGCCGACGATGCGGCCCAGCCGAAGGCCCGGGGCCAGGTCGTAACCGACTACGGCGACCGAAACCCCGTGCGCCGTCAGGGCGGGCGCGACCCAGGTGAAGCTGTCCCGCTCCATCGCCTGCCAGTAGCCGCCGTGCAGGAAGACCGCGACGGGGGCGTGCGGCCCGGCGTCGATCCAGTCGATGCGCTCGCGCTCTCCGGGGCCATATTCGATGACTTCTGGGGCATGACGGGCGCGGACGGCCTGGGCCTCCTGTCGCCAGCGGGCGATGATGTCCGGATGGTCCGGCGTCAGCGCGCGGTTGTTGTAGTCGGCCTCCAGGTCCGGAGGCGTCAGCGCAGCCTGAGCCGCAAGAGCCTTACCCATCTCGTTTCCATCCGCTACGACACCCGCTCCATCACGGGAGTTCATTGCCGGCCATGATGACCGCCATTTTCGTCTTCATCAAATGCGAGTTGGGCTACGCCAACGATGTGGCCGCCGATCTGGTGGACAATGTCGAGAACGTGAGCGAGGTCTATTCGACATCGGGGCAGCACGACCTGCTGGCCAAATTCCAGCTGCCCAAGGATGCTGACATCGGAACTTTCGTCACGAAACAGGTCCAGACGCGCCCCCATATCCGCGACACCTTCACGGTGATCACCTTCTCGCCCTTCCTGCCGAAGAAGTAACCTGCGTCTCGAATGGCATTCGCAGGTGTTTGTCGGATTTCTGACGCTTCGGTCTCGCCTGGCGGTAGAAAAAACCTAACCCTGCAGGTATGAAAAAATTCAGCCTGGCTTCCGTCGCCGCCGTAGCCCTTGCGGGCTGTGTCGCCACCGCCAACCCCGACGCCCCGACCGTCGATATGACGGCCGAGATGATCGACCGGGTCGGACCCGCGCGCATCATCACCAAGGTCGATGACGGCGCGTGGCGATTTAATCTCGATGTCGAGGATACGCTTCAGTACGCGTTGAACGACGAGATCCGTCAAGAGTTCGAGCTGTGCGCCACGGGTGACCAACCCGTCGACGTAAGGGTGACGATCACTGAGTTCGATGTCGACGACCCGTCGTGGCCGGCACACCAGATCGACGGGGTTCACCACATCGCGGGGACCGTCGAGTTCGTTGCGGCTTCGGGCCAGGTAATCGGGCGCTATCCTGTCCGTGCGATACTGCCTTCCCGATCCGAGATGCGAAGTCTGCGGTACGAATATAAGGCGTCCCGCGTCGCGGCCGAGAGTTTCGGCAGGGCGGTTTGTCTAGAGGTGTTCGGACGCAATCCCCGACTCGACGATCCCCAAAGAAACGCCACGCCGAATTGAGCGTCGGGCCCATCAGTCTGACTGCATGTCGGATAGAGGATTCCTCTATTCCGTTTCCAAAAAGGACCGGCTAGCGTCGTCGCGACGAACAAGAACGGGAGCGACGCCGTGGCCGATCTGGAGACGTTCCGCGCCGAGACGCGGGCCTGGCTGGAGGCGAATTGTCCGCCCGAGGTGCGCGGGCCGATGCGGTCCGAGGCCGACATGATCTGGGGCGGGCGCGACGCCGTCTTCGCCACGCCGGGTCACAGGCTGTGGCTGGATCGGATGGCGGCGCGCGGCTGGACCGCCCCGGAATGGCCGACGGAATACGGCGGCGGCGGCCTGAGCCGCGAGGAGGCCAAGGTGCTGGCGTCCGAGCTGCGGCGCATCAAGGCCCAGCCGGCGCTGAACAGTTTCGGGGTCTGGATGCTGGGCCCCGCGCTGCTGGCCTTCGGGTCCGAGGAGCAGAAGCAGCGGTTCCTGCCGCCCATCGTGCGTGGCGAGATTCGCTGGTGTCAGGGCTATTCCGAACCCGGCGCCGGGTCCGATCTGGCGGCGGTCCAGACGCGGGCGGAAGATCGCGGCGACCACTGGATCGTCAACGGTCAGAAGATCTGGACCAGCTATGCGGACAAGGCCGACTGGATCTTCTGCCTGGTGCGGACCGATCCGGAGGCGCCGAAACATCTGGGCATTTCGTTTGTCCTGTTCGACATGGCGACGCCGGGCGTGACCACGCGGCCGATCACCCTGATTTCGGGCAAGAGCCCCTTCTGCGAGACCTTCTTCGACGATGTGCGGGTCGACAAGGCGAACCTGGTCGGGACGCTGAACCGGGGCTGGGACGTGGCCAAGCATCTGCTGGCGCACGAACGCACCATGATCGGCGCCATGGGCGAGGTCGCGGCCGGGCGCCCCGTCGGGCAGGTGGCGCTGGACGCCGTGGGCGCCGATGATGCGGGGCGGCTGGACGAGCCGATGCTGCGCGCGCGGATCGCCGAGCTGGAGATCGACCAGGCCGCCTTCCGCCTGGCGATGGAGCGGGTGGGCGATCAGGTGAAGGCGAAACAGGCCCATCCGGCCATCGCCTCGATGCTGAAATACTATGGCTCGGAGCTGAACAAGCGGCGGCACGAACTGCTGATGGCGGCGGGCGGCGCCGAGGCGCTGGAGTGGGAGAGCGAACGCTCGCACGAGGGGGCGGCGGCGCGAAGCTGGCTGCGCACCAAGGCCAACTCCATCGAGGGCGGGACCAGCGAGATCCAGCTGAACATCATCGCCAAACACCTGCTGCAACTGCCGGGAGCCTGAGCCCATGCCCCTGATCCTGACCGAAGAGCAGACGATGTTGCAGGAGGCCGCCGACGGCTTTCTGAGCGAGAATGCGCCGATCGCCCATCTGCGCAAGCTGCGGGACGAGCGCGATCCGGACGGCGTGTCGCGCGACCTGTGGCGGGCGTTCGGCGAGATGGGTTTCGCTGGCGTGCTGATCCCCGAGGCGCACGGCGGCGCGGGCCTGGGCGCCGTCGAGGCGGGGGTGATCGCCGAGAGCCTGGGCCGGACACTGACGCCCTCGCCCTTCATGGGGTCGGCGGTGCTGGCGGCGACGGCGCTGAAGACGGCGCCCCAAGGGGTGCAGGCGCAGTGGCTGCCGCGCATCGCGGCGGGCGAGGCCGTCGTGGCCCTGGCTGTGGATGAGGGGGCGAAGCATGCCCCGGCCAGGATCGCGGCGACGGCCGAACGCGACGGCAACGGCTTCCGTCTGAACGGCGCCAAGGGGTTCGTGCTGGACGGTCATGTGGCGGACGCCCTGATCGTCGCGGCGCGGACAGACGAGGGGGTGACGCTGTTCCTGGTCGATCCCAGGGCGGCGGGCGTGACGGTCGAGCGCACGGCGATGGTCGACGCCCACAACGCCGCGCGCGTGACGCTGAACGACGTGCGGGTGGATGCTGATGCGGTGGTCGGCGGGCAGGCGGCGCTGGATGCGGCCCTGACGCTGGGCCGGGCCTGCGCGGCGTCCAGCCTGACCGGGGCGGGCGATCAGGCGTTCAAGGTGACGTTGGAGTATCTGCGCACGCGTAAGCAGTTCGGAAAGCTGATCGGCGAGTTCCAGGCGCTGCAACACCGGGCAGCGCATCTGTTCACCGAGCTGGAGCTGGCCCGCGCCGTGACCCTGGGCGCGCTGCAGGCCATCGATGCGGGCCGCGAGGACGCCGAACTGGCCGCCGGAATCGCCAAGGCCAAGGCCGGGCGCGTCGCCGAACTGGCGGTGCAGGAAGCGGTCCAGATGCACGGCGGCGTCGGCATGACCGACGAGTTCGACGTCGGCCTGTTCATGAAGCGGGTCCGCGTTCTGAACGAGCTGCTGGGCGACGCCCACTTCCACGCCGAGCGTCTGGCGCGCAGCCAGAGCTTCTGACCCCGCGGGTTTGATCCATCGCAAACCTGCGGTCGTCCGGGGTGACGGGCCGCGAAGGAGCGCCTAAACCTCCCGCCAAGGGAGATGACGACCATGACGCGATCCAACGCGCCCCTCTATCAGACCGGCTTTGGCAACCATTTCGCGACCGAGGCGGTGACCGGAGCCCTGCCGGAAGGGCGGAATTCGCCGCAGCGGCCGGCGCTGGGCCTGTATGCCGAGCAGTTGTCGGGGACGGCCTTCACCGCGCCGCGCGACCATAATTTCCGCAGCTGGCTGTATCGTCTGCGGCCGTCGGCCCAGCATGGGCCGTATGCGCCGTTCGAGCAGGGGCGGGTGCGGTCGGGGCCGTTCGACGAGAGCCCGCCCAATCCGAACCGGATGCGCTGGGATCCGCTGCCGATGCCGGATGCGCCGACCGACTGGGTCGAGGGGCTGGCTACCTATGGCGGGAACGGCGACGCCGATTCCGGCACGGGCGTGGGCATCCACCTGTATGTCGCCAACCGGTCGATGACGGATCGGGTCTTCTATGACGCCGACGGTGAACTGCTGATCGTGCCGCAGGAAGGGGCGCAGCGGTTCGTGACCGAGCTGGGCGTGATCGAGGCTGGGCCCGGCCATATCGTCGTCATTCCGCGCGGCGTGCGTTTCCGGGTCGAGGTCGAGGGGCCGGTGCGCGGATACATCTGCGAGAACTACGGCGCGCCGTTCCGCCTGCCGGACCTGGGGCCGATAGGCTCGAACGGCCTGGCCAATCCGCGTGATTTCGAGACGCCGGTCGCCTGGTTCGAGGATGTGGACCGCCCGACTGAATGCATCCAGAAATACGGCGGCCGCCTGTGGGTCACGACCTTTGAGCACAGCCCGCTGGATGTCGTGGCATGGCACGGCAACTATGCGCCCTGCCGCTATGATACGGCGCGGTTCAACACCATCGGCACGGTCAGCTTCGACCATCCGGATCCGTCGATCTTCACCGTCCTCACGTCGCCCAGCGACACACCGGGGACGGCCAACTGCGACTTCGTCATCTTCCCGCCGCGCTGGATGGTGGCCGAGGACACTTTCCGTCCGCCGTGGTTCCACCGCAACGTCATGAGCGAATTCATGGGGCTGGTGACCGGCGAGTATGACGCCAAGGCCGGCGGTTTCGCCCCCGGCGGCGCCAGCCTGCACAACCGGATGAGCGGCCACGGCCCGGACCAGGCCAGTTGGGAAGGCGCGACCAGGGCGGACCTTCAGCCGGTCAAGATCGACAGGACCCTGGCCTTCATGTTCGAGACCCGGATGCCGATCCGTGTCACGAAATGGGCCGAAACGTCACCGCAGATGCAACTGGACTATGACGACTGCTGGTCCGGGTTTGAAAAGGGGAGGATCGATTGATCAAACGTTTGACCGCGCTCACGGGCGCGATGCTGATGCTGGCGGCCAGTGCTCTGACAGCCTGCGCCCCGGCGACCGAGGGCGGCGACGCCGGTGCGCCGATCCGCACGGCCGAGGCCTGCCACGCCGCAGGCGGCGAATGGGGGCCGGTCGGCCGCCTGCAGGCGCCGGCCTGCGTCCTGCCTTATTCGGATGCGGGCAAGGTTTGCCGCGACAGCGACGACTGCCAGGGCGAGTGCCGCTACGCCGGTGAGGAAACGCTGGAAGCCGGCCAGGCCGTGACCGGCCAGTGCCAGGCCAACAGCGATCGCTTCGGCTGCTTCACCCGCGTCGAGGACGGCAAGGCCGACGCGGCGATCTGCATCGACTGACGGTGAGGGGGCTTGTCCGTCTAGCGGTTATGGCTGGGGCGGTCTTGATGAGCGGGTGCGTCGATGACGCACCCGCTTCGTCGGCAGCCGATGTCGCCGCCGCTGGTCCGCCGATGGGGCCTGAGAACCTAACGCCTGCCCAGATGGAGGATTGCACGCGTCGTGGCGGTGAGGTGCGACGCGGCGGAATGTTCGGATCACCTGTATGCATCGTTCCCTACGCCGATGCGGGTCGGGCGTGTCGCGACAGCGATGATTGTGAAGGCGAGTGTCGTTACCCGGCGGAAGCAAGGCCGAAGGTCGGCCAAAGGGTTATGGGCCAATGCCAGGCCGACAGCAGTCCGTTTGGTTGCTTCACCGGTGTTGAAAACGGCAAGGCCGAAGCGACGATCTGTAACGATTGATAGGAGTTTCATCCCTTGCGCTGGCAGGGGCGGATCACGCAGAAAAAGGCCCCCGTCGCGTGAGCGGCGGGGGCCTTGGTTCTTTCGAACGGTCGCCTTAGTGGGCCGGAGCTTCCGGCGCCGACGGCGAGGTGTTCGGGGTGTTCTGGGTCGTCATGCCGCCGTCGGCGTTGCCGGCCTGTTGCTCGATGCGATCGGCCTCGGCGTTCAGGGCCTGCTCCTGAGCTTCGTTCGGCGTGGCGGCGGCTTGCGCCTCCAGGGCGTCGGCCTTTTGTTCGGCGGCCTTGTCGGCGGCGCTTTCACCGCAGGCGGCGAGACCGGCGAAGGCGGCGGCGGCGATCGAGGCGATAACCAGTTTACGCATGGATGTTTCCTTCCAGAGTGGTGAGGCGATAACGCCGCCGCTCACGGATGGTTCACGCCGTCGTGACATTTCGCCGTCTTTCAGCCCGCTTCGGCGAAGGCGACCCGCGCCGCGCCCAGCAGGGCGGCGTGTTTGTGCAGGATCACCTTGGTCGGAATCTCGGCCATATAGTCCTTGAAACGGCCCTTGCGTTCGAACCGCTGGCGGAAAGGGCTGGCCTTGATGAAGGGCAGGATGCGCGGGACGATGCCGCCGGCGATATAGACGCCGCCGCGCGCGCCCGTGGTCAGGGCGATGTCCCCAGCCACGGCGCCCAGGATGGCGCAGAACCGGGCCAGGGTGGCGCCGCAGGGGCTGTTGGGATCGCGCAGGGCCGTCTCGGTGATCTCGGCCGGGTCGTCGATATGGGTTTCGCGCCCTTCGATTTCGGCCAGGGCGCGGTGCATATTCAGCAGGCCGGGGCCGCAGATCAGCCGCTCGATCGAGACGCGGTCATAGCGGCGGCGCAGGATACGCAGGATCTCGTCCTCGACCTGATCGCCCGGTGGGAAACAAGCGTGGCCGCCCTCGGACGGCATGGCCATTTCCCGGCCGTGAGCGTCGCGGACCAGTGCCGACACACCGAAGCCGGTGCCGGGGCCCAGCACGGCGACGGTCGAATGCGGATCGCCGTCGACCGGTCCGCCCAGGCTTTCCAGCTGGTCTTCGGGCACGATGGGCGCGCCCCAGGCCAGGGCCTCGAAATCGTTGATCAGCTTGACCGGGTTCAGGCCCAGGGTCTGAAGCTCACCCTCGGACACCTGCCAGGGCGAGTTGGTCAGGTCGATGGCGCCGTCGGTCACCGGCCCGGCTACGGCGATGACGCCGCCGGTCGGCTTGACCTCGCAGCCGTCGATGAAGGCCTGAACGCCTTTCAGGAAGGTCGAGTGCTCGGACGCGGGGAAGCTTTCGTGATGCTCCAGCACCGGCTTGCCGTCGACCATGCGGGCGATGGCGAAGCGGGCGTTGGTGCCGCCGACGTCGCCGACGAGCAGGGTGCGGGGATCGGTATGGGGCATCAGGCGTCCACCGTGCGGTCAACGAAATTGGGATTGGGCGGGGTGTCGTTATGGGCGCGGGTGCCGGTGGGGATGGCGAAACAGACGCTGGCCCCTTCCTCGGCTGTCGAGACGACGTGACGGAAGGCGCCGAACAGTTCACGGCCATAGCCCCAGGACGAGCCGTCGGCATGGGTGTCGGACCGGTGCGCCGCCGGACGGGCGGCCAGATCGACGTCGACCGTGGTCAGGATTCCGGTTTCGGCGTCCAGACGGATGATGTCGCCGTCCTGAATGTGGGCCAGAGGACCGCCGACCAGCGCCTCGGGGCTGACGTGGATGGCGGCGGGCGTCTTGCCGCTGGCGCCCGACATGCGACCGTCGGTGACGAAGGCGACCTTGAAACCCCGATCCTGAAGCACGCTGAGGGCGGGTGACAGGCTGTGCAGTTCGGGCATGCCGTTGGCGCTGGGGCCTTGGAAGCGCAGCACCACGACCACGTCGCGATCCAGCCTGCCGTCCTTAAAGGCCTGCAGCGCGTCTTCCTGGGTCTCGAAGACGGCGGCGGGCGCCTCGACGATGCGGTTCTCGGGCTTGACGGCCGAGACCTTGATGACCGCGCGGCCAAGATCGCCCTGGACCAGCCGCAGGCCGCCGTCTTTCTGGAACGGGTCCGAGGCGGGGCGCAGGATGTCGCGGTCCAGGCTTTCAGCCACCCCGTCCTTCCAGACCAGTTCGCCGTCGACCATCATCGGCTCCTTAAAATAGGCGTCGAGGCCGCGGCCCATGACGGTGGTTACGTCGGTATGCAGAATGCCCGCCTGCGCCAGCTCGCGAGCCACGAAGGCGACGCCGCCGGCCGCCTGGAAGGCGTTCACATCGGCCGACCCGTTCGGATAGACCCGCGCCAGCAGCGGCGTAGCCGAGGACAGCTGGTCCATGTCGGTCCAGTCGATCAGCACCCCCGCCGCCCGCGCCATGGCGACCAGATGGATGGCGTGGTTGGTCGAGCCGCCGGTCGCCAGCAGGGCCACGATCATGTTGACGATCGACTTCTCGCTGACCACGTCGGCCATGCGGCACGATCCGTCGCGGGCCAGTTCGATCGCGCGCTTGGCCGCCGCCTTGGTCAGGGCGTCGCGCAGGCCGGTGTCCGGATGGACGAAGGCGGTCGACGGCAGGTGCAGGCCCACCAGCTCCATCATCATCTGGTTGGAGTTGGCGGTGCCGTAGAAGGTGCAGGTGCCGGGCGAGTGGTAGCTGCCGATCTCGCTTTCCAGCAGGGTCTGGCGATCCACATTGCCCTGGGCGTATTCGGCGCGGACGCGGGCCTTCTCGGCGTTGGGAATGCCCGACGGCATCGGCCCGGCGGGCACGAAGACGACCGGCAGATGGCCGAACGCCAGTGATCCCATGAACAGGCCCGGCACGATCTTGTCGCAGACGCCCAGCATCAGGGCTGCGTCGAAGGCGTCGTGGGTCAGGGCGACGCCGGTGGACATGGCGATGACGTCGCGGCTGAACAGCGACAGCTCCATGCCCGGGCGGCCCTGGGTGACGCCGTCGCACATGGCGGGGGTTCCGCCCGCCACCTGGGCTGTGGCGCCGACCTCGCGCGCGGCCTCGCGGATCAGGCCGGGAAAGCGTTCGAACGGCTGGTGGGCCGACAGCATGTCGTTGTAGGCGGTGACGACGCCCAGGTTCGGCTGCTGGCCCGACATGGCCGTCAGCTTGTCGGCCACGGTCTGGCCGGCGAAGGCGTGGGCCCAGTTGGCGCAGGACAGTTTGGACCGGCCGGGGCTGTTGTCGCGGGCGAATTCCATGCGGCGCAGATAGTCGGCGCGGGTCTGGCGGCTGCGGGCGACGATGCGGTCGGTGACCTCGGCCACGACGGGATTGAGCTTGGTCATCAGGGCTTCTCCGTCCAGAGGACTTCGAGCGGAACATGGGCCGCGATCAGGGCGGCGATGGGTTGGGTTCGGGGATCGCCGGCGGCTTCACGCTCGAACACCTCGCGCTTCTTCGCGCCCGTCAGGGCCAGGATCACGCGCCGGGCCTGCATCAGATAAGGCAGGTTGATCGACAGGCGTTCCAGCGACGGCGCCAGGCCGTCACGTCCCTGCGGCACGCCCAGAACGGCGGGCGACAGATCGGGGGTCAGCAGGGTCTTCAGCGTCGGGCTGTGCGGAAACATCGAGCAGATGTGTCCGTCCTCGCCCATGCCCAGCAGGATGGCGTCCAGCCTGCCGCCTTCCGCCGCCAGCGCCTTGGTCGCCTCGGCGGCGGCGCGGTCGACAGTGACGGCGGGCCTGTACAGCGGCACGAAGCGCGCGGCGGCGGCCGGGCCGATCATCAGGGTTCGCTTCAGCAGGGCCGCGTTCGAGTCGGCCGAGGTTTCCGGCACATAACGCTCGTCGATCAGGGTGACGACGATTTTGTCCCAGTCCAGCGCCATGCGCGCCATGTCGGCGTAGATGGGCGAGGGGGTCGAGCCGCCGGACCCGGCGAAGACGGCGCGTCCGCGCTCCAGCACGGCGGCCTCCAGGCTTTCGGCCAGCCGTGCGCCGCAGGCCTCGGCCCAGGCGGCGCCGGTGGGGAAGGTTTCGATGGCGGTCATTGGAACACGCTCCTTCTCCCCTCGGGGGAGAAGGTGGGCCGCGAAGCGGCTCGGATGAGGGGGCTGCCAGACACGGATGCGACCTTGGGCGTCGAGCGAGCCGAAACCGCCCCCTCATCCGTCATGCTCCGCATGCCACCTTCTCCCCCGAGGGGAGAAGGGAAAAGATGGAAACTATGCATCGCGCACATTCCATTCCCGGCCCGTCCGCGACAGCAGCAGGTCGGCCGTTTCCGGGCCCCAGGTTCCGGGGGCGTAGTCGTGGGGCTTGAAACCCGCATCGGCCCAAGCCTCGGCGACTTCATCGACCCATTTCCAGGCCTGCTCCGCCTCGTCGCGGCGGACGAACAGGGTGCTGTCGCCTTTCAGCGCATCCAGCAGCAGCCGCTCATAGGCGATGCGGCGGCGCGGCGGGGCGGCGTCCTTGCCGTTGACGCCCCAGGACAGGCTCATCTGGATCGGCTGCAACTGCATGCGCTGATCCAGGCCCGGCTTCTTGTTCATCACCGACAGCGAGATGTCTTCCTCGGGCTGCAGTTCGATGATCATGCGGTTGGCCTGGATGTCGCCCCGGTCGCCGTGGTCGAAGATGGAATGGGGCACCGGCTTGAACTGGATGACGATCTCGGTGCGCTTTTCCGGCAGGCGTTTGCCGGTGCGCATGAAGAAGGGCACGCCCGCCCAGCGCCAGTTGTCGATGTCGGCGCGGATGGCGACGAAGGTTTCGGTGTCGGACGCCTGGCCGCGCTCCTGCGCATAGGACGTGACCGGTTTCCCCTCGCTGACGCCCGCGACGTACTGGCCGCGCACGGTGACGCGCTCGGCCTCTTCGTGTGTGATCGGGCGCAGGGACCGCAGCACCTTGACCTTTTCGTTGCGGACCGAGTCCGGGTCCAGATCGCTGGGCGGCTCCATCGCCACCAGGCACAGCAGCTGCAGCATGTGGTTCTGCAGCATGTCCCGCAGGGCGCCGTATTCATCGTAATAGGGCCAGCGGTCGCCGACGCCGACCGTCTCGCCCACGGTGATCTGGACGTGGTCGATGGTCAGATTGTTCCACAGCGGCTCGAAGATGGTGTTGCCGAAGCGCAGGGCGATCAGGTTCTGGACCGTCTCCTTGCCCAGATAGTGGTCGATGCGGAACACCTGACGTTCGTCGAAGGCGTGGGCCACGGCGTCGTCGATCTCGAGGAAGCTCTTCAGGTCGCGACCGACCGGCTTTTCCAGCACGATGCGGCAGTTCTTTTCGGCCAGTCCCGCCGCCTTCATCGCCGTGACGATGCGGCCATAGAGCGAGGGCGAGACGGCCAGAAACGACGTGACCTCGCCGTCCCCGACCTTGTCCTTCAGCGGCTTCAGGCTGTCGGCGCTGGTGGCGTCCACGGCCAGATAGTCCAGGCGGGTCTTCATCCGCGACCAGGCCGCCTCGTCCCAGGCGGCGTCAGCCTCGGCGCGGCTTTTCACCGCCTCATGCACCCTGGCGACGTATTCCTGAGCACTCTCATCCGAGCGGGCGGCGCCGATGATCTTCAGCCCGTCCGGCAGCAGGCCGTCGCGCTCGAGGAAGTAGAGCGAGGGCAGTAGCATCCGCATGGCCAGATCGCCGCCGCCGCCGAACAGAATGAGCGCCGCCATCCGGGCCTCCTCGCTGGTCCCGACATGCGGGACGGTTCAAGCCTAGCCGTTGTCCTTGGCCGGTTCCGCTCGCCGGGCCAAGACGTCGAGGACGTCCTGAAACACCATGTTACGGGCCCGCAGCAGAACCAGCAGGTGATAGACCAAATCCGCCGCCTCGTCGGCGAGTTCCTGATCAGGACCGGCGGCGCCGGCCAGGGCGGTCTCGACACCTTCCTCGCCGACCTTCTGCGCAGCGCGTTTGAGGCCTTCGGCCAGCAGGCGGGCGGTCCAGCTTTCAGCAGGGTCGGCGGCGGCGCGGGCGGCGATGGTCTGCTCCAGCCGGGCGATGCGGCCAAGACCCGGCGCGTCCTCATCGCCGAAGCAGCTGATGCGGTTCAGGTGGCAGGCGTTCCCGACCGGCCGCACCTTCACCACCAAAGCGTCGCCGTCGCAATCGGGCGTGACGGAGACGACGTTCAGAAAGTCGCCCGAGGTCTCGCCCTTGCGCCAGCGACCCCCGCGTGAGCGCGAGAAGAAGGTGACCTGTCCGCTGTCCAACGTCTCGCGCAGCGCCGCCTCGTCCATATAGGCCAGGGTCAGCACCTGCAGGGTGTCCGCATCCTGGACGACCGCCGGGATCAGGCCGCCGCCCTTTGTGAAGTCGAGAGTGGTGGGGTCGATCATGTTCATCTCCCTTCCCCCTCGATGGGGGAAGGGCCGGGGATGGGGGTGGTGGCGGGACGACGGATGGAAAGAGCGCGGGCGGCGTCTCCCGCTCGCCAGCAGCAAGAGGTCGAGTGCGCACCCCCACCCAACCCTCCCCCATCGAGGGGGAGGGCTCTTCGTTGAGACGTCATATCCGCACCTCCACGCCTTCATCGGCCAGGTAACGCTTGAGATCGGGCACCGCGATGGCCCCGGTGTGGAAGACGCTGGCGGCTAGGGCGCCGGACACGTCGGCCTGCTCGAACACGTTGCGGAAATGTTCGGGCGCGCCTGCGCCGCCCGAGGCGACCAGCGGGATGGTCAGGCGCTGCCGCGCCTGCGCCAGTTGCTCCAGATCATAGCCGCGCCGCACCCCGTCCTGATCGATGCAGTTCAGCACGATCTCGCCGGCGCCCAGGCCTTGCGCCTCGACGATCCAGTCCATGGTCAGCCGGTTCGCGCCGCGCCGCGCGTTCGGGTCGCCGGTGTATTTGTGAACCCGCCAGTCGCCGTCCTGAAAGGCGCTGTCGACGCCGATCACCACGCATTGACGGCCCAGCCGGTCGGCCATTTCACCGATCAGGTCTGGACGCTCCAGGGCGGGCGAGTTGACCGACACCTTGTCCGCGCCGTGATCCAGGCAGCGCGCCGCCTGATCGACCGTGCGGATGCCGCCGGCGACGCAGAAGGGGATGTCCAGCAGCCGGGCGATGTCGGCGACCCAGCCATAGTCCAGCGTCCGCCCCTCGGGACTGGCGGCGATGTCATAGAAGACCAGTTCGTCGGCGCCCGCATCGCGATAGCGGGCGGCCAGTTCGGCGGCGTCGCCCATGTCGACGTGACCCTCGAACCGGACGCCCTTGACCACCCGGCCGTCCTTGACGTCCAGGCAGGGGATGATGCGCCGGGCGGTCATGAGGCGACCGCGCGAATGGCCTCGACGGCGGTGAAGCGGCCCTCGTAGATCGCCCGGCCGACGATGGCGCCGTCGCAGCCCAGGTCACGCGCCGCGACCAGATCGTCCAGCGACGCCACCCCGCCCGAGGCCTGGATCTTCAGGTCCGGGCGGCGTGCGCGGACCTCGGCCAACAGGTCGAGGTTGGGTCCGGTCAAGGCGCCGTCGCGGCTGACGTCGGTGATCAGGACGTGGCGCAGCAGGGCGGGCGGATAGCGGTCCAGCACGGTCCACAGATCGACGCCCGCCGATTGGGTCCAGCCCTTCAGCGCCGGGACCGGAGCGCCATCCTCGTACTTCACGTCAAGGGCCAGGGTGACGGCCTCGGCGCCGAATTGATCCAACCAGGCCAGCACCTCGTCCGGGCGCGTGGCGGCCAGCGATCCGACCACGACCCGACTGACGCCCGCGTCCAGCAGGCGGCGCACGTCATCCTCGGAGCGAACGCCGCCGCCGGACTGAATCTTCACAGCGACCGCTCCGGCCAGTTCGCCGATCAGGCCGTGCTGGACCGCCCGACCCTCGCGCGCGCCGTCCAGATCGACAATGTGGACCCACTGGGCGCCCTCGGCGGCGAAGGCGGCCAGGCGCGCGGCAGGGGCGTCGTCATAGCGCGTCACCTGGTCGAAATCGCCGTGCATCAGTCGCACGCAGACGCCGTCCTTCAGGTCGATGGCGGGATAGACGATCATGCGGGCAGCTCGAGGAAATTCTTCAGGATACGGGCGCCGGCGGCGGCCGAGCGTTCGGGGTGGAACTGGCAGCCCCAGCGATTGGCGTCGCGCACCACAGCGGGGACGGTCAGGCCGTAGTCGGCGGCGGCGACCGTCGCGGGGCCGTCGGGGCAGACATAGCCATGGACGAAATAGGCCCAGTCGCCGCCCTTGATCCCCTCCAGCAGCGGGTCGTCACGACGGATCGACAGCCGGCTCCAGCCCATGTGCGGCGACGGACGGGTCGGCGCCGGTTCGATCGGCCCAACCCGGCCGTGGATCAGACCCAGCAGGTCGGTGTCGCCCTCGGCGCTGGACTGGAACAGCAGTTGCTGGCCCAGACAGACGCCCAGCAAGGGGCGGGGAAAGGCGCGCAGAGCCTCGACCAGACCCAGCTGCCGCAGCCGCCGCATCGCATAGGCGGCGGCGCCGACGCCGGGCAGGATGACTCGCTCGGCGTCCAGGACATCGGCCGGATCGTCGGTGATCCGCACCCGCGCGCCCAGCCGCTCTAGCGCAAACCGCACCGAGGCGACGTTGCCAGCGCCGTAACCGATCAGGGTGACCAAACTCATCCTTCTCCCCTCGGGGGAGAAGGTGGGCGCCGGAGGCGCTCGGATGAGGGGGCTCTGTCAGCGGGCAGACGGCTTGATGTCGAGGGTGTGGCCGGCAGCCCCCTCATCCGTCTTGCTCGGCAAGCCACCTTCTCCCCCGAGGGGAGAAGGGAAGTGGACGCGCCCATCACAGCACCCCTTTCGTGCTGGGCACCACATCACCCTCGATGCGGATGGCCTGACGCAGGGCGCGGCCCAGCGCCTTGTAGACGGCCTCGGTCTTGTGGTGATCATCGTCGCCGGTGACGCAGACGTGGATCGCCGCGCCCATCGCCTCGGCCAGCGAGCGGACGACGTGGGCGGTCAGATCGGTGCGGTAGTCGCCGATGAAGGGCGTCGCGAACGTCCCCTCAAACATCGGATAGGGGCGACCGGACAGGTCGATCGACACCCTGGCCTCGGCCTCGTCCATCGGCAGGACGAAGCCGTAGCGGGCGATGCCGCACCGCTCGCCCAACGCCGCCTTCAGCGCCTGACCCAGGGCGATGGCGCTGTCCTCGATGGTGTGGTGTGGATCGGTGTGCAGGTCGCCCTGGCACGACAGGCGGATGGCGAAGCCGCCGTGGGCCGCGACCTGTTCCAGCATGTGGTCGAAGAAGCCGACGCCGGTGGCGATCTTCACCGGGCCGGGGTTGTCCAGATCAACGGCGCAGACGATGCGCGTCTCTTTCGTGTCGCGCACGGCCTGTCCGGTGCGGGCCGATCGTTGGCGCGCGGGGGCGGCGCCCAGGGCGACCAGCAGTCGATCATTGACCTCGGCCTTCAGCGAGACCGGCAACCGCAGGCGCTCGCCCGCAGGTTCGCCTTCGACGCCATAGCGGCGCAGGGCGTCCAGCACAGCGGCGGGATCCGACGGCCGGACCATGATGATCGGGCCGACGCCGGGTTCGACCGGCATCTGGCGGGACAGAACCTCGACCAGTCTTGCGCGCTCGCGGCGCAGCCCGGCGATGCGTTCGGCCGTCTCGATCATTCGCGACGGGTCCAGCGCCTGCAGCGCCAGCCGGATCGACACCTCGGGCAGGGCATAGGGCTCCATCGCCGAGGCCAGGCGGGCCAGGGTCTGAGGCTGGGCCAGGGCGGCGCCGACCCGCGCGCCGGCCAGACCATAGGCCAGCGACAGGCTGCGCAGCACCACCAGGTTGGCGTGGACGCCGATCAGGGACGCGGCCGAGGGGGCGTCGGCGAACTCGACCAGACCCTCGTCCACCACCAGCAGGGCGGGGGCGACGCGTTCGGCCATCTCGGCCACGGCCTCGGCCGAGTCCAGCGCGCGGATCACGACGGCGCCGGTCGCCGCGCCGTCCGCCGGGCGGGCGTACAGGTCGGCGATGTCCTGATAAGGCGCGGCCTCAGGCGACTGGACCGCCAGCCGGTCGCGGGCGCACAGGCGCCAGACCAGTTCCAGCCCGTGGGTCAGGCCGCGCACCGGCAGCACCTGGTCGAACGCGACGCCGTAAACGTCGGCCATGCGGGTAGCGAGGGCGTCGGGCGCGACGGGATAGCGGTCCAGGCCCTCGCCGCCCGAAACGAGCGGCGGCCAGGGGGCGGGCAGGGTCATCGGGGGCGCCCTCCACTCCCTTCCCCCTTGATGGGGGAAGGGCCGGGGTTGGGGGTGTCACCCCCATCCAACCCTCCCCCATCGAGGGGGAGGGCTTTGTCGGGTTGATTTCTCACCTCCCGAGCCTCAGGTCAGCCGCCCGGGCGTGCGCCTCCAATCCTTCAAGGCGCGCCAGAATGGCGGCCACCGGCGCGAGCGTTTGCGCTCCCTCGCGGCTGACTTGCTGTACCGACATGGAGGTCATGAAGCTGGCGGTGGTGATGCCGCCCACAGTGCGCGCGGCGCCGTCGGTCGGCAGGACGTGGCTGGGCCCGGCGGCGTAGTCGCCCAGGGTCTCGGCGGCGTGGCGGCCGACGAAGACGGCGCCGGCGGCGGTGATCGCGTCCACCATCTCCTCGGCCTCCTCGACCTGCAGAGCCAGGTGTTCGGGGCCGTAGAGGTTGGCGACCTGACAGGCGGCGTCCAGATCGCGGACCAGTATGGCGCGGGCCTCGGACAGCGAGGCGCGGGCGATGGCCTCGCGCGGCAGGGTCGCCAGCTGGGCCTCCACCTCGCTCAGGATATAGCCGATGGTGGCGCGGCTGGTGGAGACCAGGATGACCTGCGCGTCGGCGTCGTGCTCAGCCTGACTCAGCAGATCGGCGGCGATCTCGGGCGCGGCGTCGCGGTCGACGATGACCATCAGTTCGGACGGCCCGGCGGGCATGTCGACGGCGGGACCGCGCGGCAGGGCGGACGCCTGTTTCTTGGCCTCGGCCACCCAGGCGGCGCCCGGGCCGAACAGCTTGTCGACCGGTTCGATGACGCCGTCGTCCAGTTCGGCGCCGAAGGTCAGGGCGGCGATGGCTTGGGCCCCGCCGATCAGCCACAGGTCGTCCAGCCCCGCTTCGGCGGCGGCGACGATCATGGCGGGGTGGACGCTGCCGTCCTTGCCCGGAGGTGTGACGGCGATGCGGCGCGCGACGCCGGCCACCTGGGCCGGTATTGCCTGCATCATCAGCGATGAAAACAGCGGCGCCGTGCCGCCGGGCACATAGAGGCCCGCCGAGGCGATGGGCCGCCAGACCAGCTTCGAGCGCACGCCGGGCGTGGTCTCGATGACGGCCGAGTCCTGGGGCCGTGTGGCCTGATGGAAGACGCGGATATTGTCGGCGGCCACGCGCAGGGCGCGCGTGGCGGCGGGCGGCAGGTCGGCGCGCGCCGCGCGGACGGTGGCTTCGTCAATGACGATACGGCGAGGCGCTGCTCTGTCCAGCTTCACCGCCCAGTCGGTCACGGCCGCGCCGCCGCGCGCCTGCACGTCGTCCAGGATGGCGCGCACCCCGTCGGTCACGGCCGCTTCCGCGCGGCGAACGGGACGGGCCAGGGCGGCCTTGCGGCCCGCTGCGTCCAGCGCGGCCCAGTCGATGACGTCTCCGAACAGGGTGGTCATCACATCATCTTCTCAATGGGCAGAACGAGTATGGCCGAGGCGCCGGCGGCCTTGAGCCGTTCCAGCGTTTCCCAGAACACGGCCTCCTGACACACGGCGTGGACGGCGACCGCGTCGTCGCGGCCGGACAGCGGCATGACCGTGGGCGAACCGGCGCCGGGCAGGATGGCGGTGATGGCGTCCAGCGCCGAGCGCGGCGCGTTCAGCATGACGTATTTGGCCCCTTGCGAGGCGACCACGCCGCTCATCCGCTCGATGATGCTGTCCAGCAGGTGTTGCAGGCCCGGCTCGGGCGCGGCGGGCGAGCGGATCAGCACCGCCTGGCTGTCCAGCACCGTCTCCTTAGCCTGCAGGCCATTGGCTTCCAGCGTCGCGCCGGTCGAGACCAGATCGCAGATGGCGGCGGCCAGTTTCAGCCGGGGCGCGACCTCGACCGCGCCGCGCATGGTGACGATGTCGGCGCGCACGTCGCGGTCGTTCAGCCAGCGGCGGAGAATCTTCGGATAGGAGGTGGCGATGCGCAGCCCGTCCAGCGACTGGGGGCCGGCGTAGTCCAGCGTCGGCGGTACAGCGATCTTCAGCGTGCAACGGCCGAAGCCCAGCGGCATCACGACCTCTGCATTGGGGCCGCCGTTACTAACCTCCTCCAGCACATTCTCGCCGACTATCCCTAAGTCGCAGACGCCGTCCGCCACGAAGGTCGGAATGTCGTCGTCGCGCACCCGCAGCAGGTCGATGGGATAGTTCTCGACCCGGTACAGCAGGTCGTTGTTCCCCTTGATCACGCGCAGGCCCGCATCGCGGACCAGGTCGAGGCTGCGTTCGGCCAGACGGCCGGACTTCTGGACGGCGATGCGCAGCCGTCCGTGAACCGTACTCATGATTTCAACTCAGGCTTTCAGTCTGTCCAGCACCAGGCGGTAGCCCTGATGCGGCATGTCTTTCAGATAGCGGGCGACACGGACGACGGTGGTCGGGCTGGCGTGCGCCTCGGCCGCGATCTCGCGATAGGACTTGCCGCCCCCGTCCAGCAGCCGCGCCACCTGCCAGCGCTCGGCGAACGCCCGCAGCTCGGCCGGGGTGCACAGGTCGGTCAGGAAGGCGTCGACCTCCTCGCGCGATTTCAGGGCGAGAAGCGCGTCGTAAAGGGCGTCGCGGGCGGTGGGGTGCGTCATGCGCGTTCCACTATGCTGTAACGATGGAACGGTCAAGGGGGAAGAAGTGGCGAGTGGCGAGGGATGAGTGGCGAGGACCGCTGGGTCAGGAGGGAACGGATCGCTTTCGCCACTCGCCACTCGCCACTCGCCACTCTATCTGTCCCCCATGACCAAGGTTCTGATCATCGGCGCGGGACACGCGGGCGGCTCGGCGGCGGCGTTGCTGCGCCAGTATGGGTTCGAGGGGCAAGTCGTGCTGGCCGGCGAGGAGCCGGCGCCGCCGTATCAGCGGCCGCCGCTGTCCAAGGCCTGGCTGAAGGGCGAGGCCGGTCTGGAAGACCTGCTGCTGCGGCCCGAGAGCTTTTACGCCGAGCAGGACATTCAGCTGCGAACGGGAGTCACGGCGAGCGCCATCGACGCGGCGGGCAAGACCGTGACCTTCGCCGACGGATCGGTCGAGCCTTATGACACCCTGATCCTGGCGACCGGATCGACGGCGCGGAAGCTGGCGATACCGGGAGCTGACCGGCCCGACTTGCTGGAGCTTCGCACCCTGCACGACGCCGAGCGTCTGAAGGCCGTACTGGGGCCGGGCCGACGGCTGGCTGTCGTCGGCGGCGGCTATGTGGGGCTGGAGGCGGCGGCCTCGGCCCGGGCGCTGGGCGCCGAGGCGGTGGTGATCGAGCGGATGGACCGGGTGCTGGCGCGCGTGGCGTCGGCGACCTTGTCGGACTTCTTCACACGCCGGCACCGCGCAGAGGGCGTCGAGATCATCACCGGCGCCGAGGTCGCGGCGTTCGAGGACGGCGGTGTGCGGCTGGCGGACGGACGGCGGATCGCGGCGGACGCGGTGCTGGTCGGGGTCGGGGCACTGGCCCGCGACGAGCTGGCGCGCGCGGCTGGACTGGCGGTCGACAACGGCGTGGTGGTGGACGAGACGGCCCGCACGTCCGATCCGTCCATCTATGCGATCGGCGACGTGACCCATCGGCCCGTGCCGGTCCACGGCGGGCGGATGCATCGTCTGGAAAGCGTGCCCAATGCGCTGGAGCAGGCCAAGCAGGCGGCGGCGGCCATCGTCGGTCGCGCGGCCCCGGCGGCCGAGGTGCCGTGGTTCTGGTCGGACCAGTACGACGTGAAACTGCAGATCGCGGGCCTGCCGTTCGACGCAGATCGTCAGATCGTGCGCGGCGATCCGGAAGGCGACGGCGGCTTCGCGGTCTTCCACCTGCAGGGCGACGTGATCGTGTGCGTCGAGGCGGTGAACGCCCCGGCCGAGTTCATGGGCGGCCGCCAGCTGATCGCCAAGGCGACGCCGGTGGATGCGGCGAAACTGGCCGATCCGGCGGTGTCGATGAAGGCGGTCGCGGCGGGGTAGGACGTTACCTGTTCCTCCCCATGAAATGGGGACGGGGACCACGAAGTGGTGGAGGGGGCGACTCGACGCTGACTGGGGCGCCGCCCCCTCCGTCTCGTCGCTACGCGCCGATCCACCTCCCCACAAAGTGGGGAGGAACAAGGCGCGTCAGTACACGTCGCGGCGATACCGACCCGTTTCGGTCATGGCCTGCAGCGTCTCTTCGCCCAGCACGGCCTCCAGCGCTGCATGAACGCCGCGCGACATGCCTTCCAGGCTGCCGCAGACATAGAGGCGGGCGCCGCGCTCGACCCAGTCGGCGATAGGCCGGGCGTGTTCGGCGACCAAGGCCTGGACATACAGTTTCTCGGCCCCGTCGCGCGAGAAGGCGCGGTCCAGTCGGGTCAGGACGCCGGACGCCAACCAACCCTGAAGCTCGTCGTCGAAGAAGGCGTCGTGGGCGGCCGTCCGCTCGCCGAACAGCAGCCAGGCGCCGCCGGTCTTCGCCTCCAGCGCGCGGGCCTTCAGATGGCTACGCAGGCCGGCGATGCCGGTGCCGTTGCCGATCAGGATCATCGGCGCCTGGGGCGGCGGGGCGCGGAAGCCGCGATTGGCGCGGATGCGCATGTCCACGGCGTCGCCGATGTTCAGCACTTGGGTCAGCCAGCCGGACGCCAGGCCCGGCGTGCCGTCGGGGCGGGTCATCAGGCGGATCAGGAACTCGGCCCGACCGTCCGACGGCAGGGAGGCGACCGAATATTCCCGGGCGCCCGGCGCGGGCTCGCCCTCGCGGACCGGCAGGCCGACCTCGGCGATGTCGCCGGCCTCCCACGACGGCGTGTGATCGACGGGCGCGAAGGCCAGACGCCATGCCGGACCGCCGGGGCTGCCCGGATTCATCAGCTCGCGCTCGATCAGGGTCCAGCGGTCATAGGCGGGCGGCGACCAGTCGGGCGCGGCCGTGGCTCCCGTCAGCTGGTTGAGGTTGTGCTGCCAGTGGCGGATGTCGGCGGCGGAACCGTTGTCCACCTCTACCGTGTCGAACAGGGGGTCGGCGCCCGACGAACGCAGCCAGCGCTCGACCGCATGGCCGAAGCCGCAGAAGTCGTCATAGGTCCGGTCGCCCAGCGCCAGCACGCCATAGGTCAGATGCGACAGGTCCGCCGGCGCGGCCATCAGGCGGCGCACCATGCGCGCGGCGCTGTCGGGCGCGTCGCCCTCGCCGGTGGTGGCGACGACGAACAGGGCGCGGCGGGCGCCTTTCAGCGCGTCCAGGTCAAGATCGGCGAAAGACAGGATGCGGGCGGGCGTCCCGGCCTCGGTCAGGGCGCGGGCGGTCATCCAGGCCAGCTCTTCGCCAAAGCCGGTCTGGCTGGCGAAGGCGACCAGAACGGCGTCGCCGTCCGCGTTGCCCGACAGGGCGGCGGCGCGGGCGGTGTCGGCGCGTGTGGCCGCACGAACGCGGGCGACGACCAGACCGATCAGGCCCAGCCACAGGGCGACCGCGACGGCCGCCCACAGCCAGCGCATCACGTCTGTGGTCACGCGCCCTCGTCCAGCATGGCGGCGAAGGCGGAGGTCATGCGCTCGACCAGACCGCGCGGGGTCCGCTCGACGAAACAGGCCGCCAGGTTCAGCGCCTCGGCGTAGTCCGGCCCTTCGAACGGCCCCATGACGGTCAGGGCGGTGGCATAGGCGTCGGCGCGCAGGGCCGAGGCGTGCAGCACGGTGACCGAGGCCAGGCCGTTGTCCACCGGCCGCCCGGTCGAGCCGTCGATCGTGTGGGGATACAGGCGGTCCTGATAGGTGAAGGCGCGGCGATAGTCGCCAGAGGTGGCGACGGCCAGATCATACAGGGCGACCACGGTGCGCGGGGCGCTGAATTCCGGCGGCTGCTCCAGCTCGACCCACCAGGGTTGGGCGTCCGGCTTGACCCCGACGCCCTTCAGTTCGCCGCCGATCTCGACCAGGTGCGAGGTCGCGCCCTCGCGGATCAGGCGGTCGGAGACGCGGTCCACGGCGTGACCCTTGGCCAGACCCGACAGGTCCAGCCGCATGCCGCCCAGTTGGCGGACG